>ERZ894232.6-NODE-6-length-331967-cov-42.020533_pt1 | contig 331967 bp, 295 predicted proteins | sample MGYA00380296_ERZ894232 | MGnify/ENA primary metagenome ERZ894232 (study PRJEB32331, sample SAMN06328433) | human gut metagenome | biome: human gut microbiome; feature: stool | host: Homo sapiens | collected 2014-08-14 ...
GAAAATGGAAGGGGTGCTTCCACGTACCGAGAGGTCTGTTCCAGATATGGAAGATTCTCGAACAATGCAAGTAAAACCGACCGAAAAGATGAAACGAACGTTATTCGCGATCCTGTTATCGCTCTGGAGCGCCTGCGCATGGGCTGCGGGCACGGTTACGGTCAAAGGGCGCGTCGTCTGCGACGGCCGGGGCGTGGCGAACGTCCGGATCTCCGACGGCGACGGATTCGCCCGGACCGACGAAAAGGGATATTACACGCTGGAAGCCGACGCGCAAAGCCGGTTCGTCTTCGTCTGCGTGCCGGCGGGGTACGACGCCCCGACGGAAGAGGGCGTCGTACGCTTTTTCCGGCCGCTGCCGTCCGGAGGCGGGACCTGCGACTTCCGGCTGCTGCGCCGCCCGGGCGACGATACGCGCCACGGGTTCGTCGTCATCGCCGACCCGCAGATATACGCCCGGAAAGAGTTCCCGCAACTGGCCGAGGCGGCCGACGACATCGCAGCCACGGTCCGCGGCTACGGCGGCCTGCCGTTCCACGGAATCTGCTGCGGCGACATCGTGCACCTGGACCACTCGCTCTACGGCGAGTACAACGACGTGATGGCCCGGACGGGACTCGTCTTCCGCAACGTGATCGGCAATCACGACATGACGCTCTACGGCCGGTCCCACGAAACCTCCTTCACGAAATTCGAAGATACGTACGGCCCGACCTACTATTCGTTCGACGTCGGCCGCATCCATTACGTAGCGCTCAACGACAATTTCTACATCGGACGCGAGTATTTCTACATCGGCTATCTCGACGAGCGGCAACTGCGCTGGCTGGAGAAGGACCTCGCTTCCGTGCGCCCCGGCTCCACGGTGGTCGTCTGCCTGCACATCCCCTCGACCTGCGAAGAGGCGGACCGCAAGCAGTTCAGCTACGACAACGCCTTCCTGACGATGGCGAACCACCGGGCGCTCTACGAACTGCTGAAACCCTTCCGGGCTCATATCGTCTCGGGCCATACGCACACGACCTGCAACCAGCCGATCGCTCCCGGCCTGTACGAACACGTGACGCCCGCCCTGAGCGGCGCATGGTGGCAGGGATCGCTCTGCACCGACGGCACCCCGGCCGGATACGGCATCTACGAAGTGGACGGCGACCGCATCGAATGGTACTACAAATCGACGGGACACCCGGCCGACTACCAGATAAAACTGTACGACGGGCGCGAATGCCCGCAGTTCGAGGGGTATGCCGCAGCCAATATCTGGGCCAGCGACCCGGCCTGGCGGGTGGAGTTCGAAATCGACGGCAGGCCGTGCGGCCCTGCCGAACGGTTCCGGGCATACGACCCGGAAGCGGCACGGCTCTACTCCGACCCCGACCGGCTGGAGCACAAATGGATCGCTCCCTCCGAATCGGACCACTACTACCGGGTTCCGCTGCCCGAAGGGGCCTCGCGGGTCGAAGTCTCGGCGACCGACCGTTTCGGCCGCAGGAGCACGGCGGCACTCGATCTGAAATAAACCGGCAAAGACACGACACATGAAAGCATTACGAACGAAGTACCTGTTATTGACAGCCGCCCTGTTTCTCCTGTCCTGCAACGCCCCCGCACGCTACGACGTGGTGATCGTGGGCGGCGGGACGAGCGGGACGGCCGCGGGCCTTCAGTCGGCGCGCCTCGGGGCGCGGACGCTCCTCGTCGAGGAGTTCGACTGGCTGGGCGGCATGCTCACCTCGGCGGGCGTGAGCGCCACGGACGGCAACTACGCCCTGCGCGGCGGCATCTGGGACGAATTCCGGAGTGAACTGGAGCGGCACTACGGCGGCCCGGAAGCGCTCCGGACGGGGTGGGTGAGCAACATACTGTTCGAGCCCTCGGTGGGCGACAGCCTGTTCAAACGCATGGCGGCGCGCGAGCCGAACCTCGAAGTGCGCTACCGCACGACGGCCGCCGGATTCGACCGCCGCGACGGGGTGTGGCATCTGGAGATCGAGTGCGGCGGGAAACGCGAGCGCATCGCGGCCCGCGTGCTGATCGACGCCACCGAACTGGGCGACGTGGCCCGGGAGCTGGGCGTACCCTATGATGTGGGCATGGATGCCACGTCGGAGACCGGCGAGAAGGAGGCGCTCGAAGCCCCGAACGACATCGTGCAGGACCTGACCTACGTGGCCGTGCTGAAGGATTACGGGCGCGACGTCACGATTCCGCGTCCCGAAGGCTACGACCCCGCGCTGTTCGCCTGCTGCTGCATCAACCCGCTCTGCGTCTCACCCAAGGAACCGGACCGCATGTGGCCCCGGGAGAAGATGATTACCTACGGGAAACTCCCCGGCGGGAAATACATGATAAACTGGCCGATCGAGGGCAACGACTACTACGTGAACATGATCGACATGGATGCCGCGGAGCGTGCCGAAGCCGTCCGGCGGGCGAAAAACCACACGCTGTGCTTCGTCCATTTCCTCCAGACCGAACTGGGATTCCGCACGCTGGGCCTTGCCGACGACGAGTTCCCCACCGGGGACCGTCTGCCGTTCTATCCCTACCACCGCGAATCGCGGCGCATTCACGGACTGGTGCGCTTCACGCTCAACGACATCACCGACCCCTACGCCAACACGCTCTACCGCACGGCGATCGGCGTGGGCGACTACCCCATCGACCAGCACCACACGCGCTATCCGGAGTGGAGTTCGCTGCCGAACCTCTATTTCCATCCCGTGCCGTCGTACGGCGTGCCGCTGGGCGTAATGCTGCCCGCGTCGCAGCCGGGGCTGATCGTGGCCGAGAAATCCATCTCGGTGACCAACCTGGTGAACGGCTCCACGCGCCTGCAGCCCGTGGTGTTGCAGATCGGACAGGCGGCCGGAGCGTTGGCCGCACTGGCCGCGGCGGATGGCTGCGAACCTTCGGAGGTCCCGGTCCGCAGGGTGCAGGAAGTGATTCTCGACGACGGAGGCTACCTGCTGCCGTACCTCGACATGCCCTCGACCGACCCGCGCTTCAAGGCCATGCAGCGCATCGGGGTGACGGGTATTCTGCGCGGACGCGGTGCGAACGTGGGATGGTCGAACCAGACGTGGTTCGACGCCGGAAAACACGTTTCGGAGGCAGAGCTGCGCTGCGGACTGCATGCTGTTTACCCCGCGGTGGCCGAATCGGCGGACCCGGCGGCCGTGAACGGCACGCGGCTGGCCGCGATGCTTTCCGAGGCCCTCGGAAAAGATACGGCCGCCGCGGTGCACGAGAAAGCTGCCGGGCTGCTCGCGGATTACGATGCCGCAAGGCCCCTCACGCGCATCGAATGCGCCCAGATCATCGACGCCCTGGCTGACCCGTTCCGCTCGGTCGGGATCGACATATACGGAAACTACATACACGCAACAAACGAGAACCCGCAATGAAAAAACTCGCAACCGTACTCCTGCTGGCTTTCGCCGCGGCGGGAGCCGCCGGATGCCGGAGCGCATCCGCCCCCGTGAAACCCAAACTCATGTGGCTGGACTGTTCGGCCAACTGGGAGCGTTTCAGCTACCCCGACTCGATCCGCCACTACGTCCGGAAATGCCGGGAGGCCGGCATGACGGCGCTGGTGCTCGACATCAAGGGCACTTCGAGCGAAGTGGTTTACCCCAGCGAATACGCTCCCCGGCTCAAGGAATGGAAGGGCGTCAGACGCCCCGACTTCGACTTCATCGGCACCTTCACCGACGCCGCGCATGCTTCCGGCATGGAAATCTACGGCTCGTTCAACACCTTCGCCGAAGGCAACGGCGTCTTCCGCCGCGGCCTCCTATACGACGACCGTCCCGAATGGCAGGCGGTGAACTACCTGCCGGGCAGGGGACTCGTACCGCAACTGGAGATTCCCGGCAAGAAGGTGCTCTTCGTCAATCCGGCGCTCCCGGAGGTGCAGGAACACGAGATCGCCCTCTTCAAGGAGGCGGCCCGGAAGTACGACCTCGACGGCATCCTGCTCGACCGCGCCCGTTACGACAACATCCAGTCCGATTTCTCGGATTTCTCGCGCGAAGCCTTCGAACGGTACATCGGCCGAAAGCTGGAACGGTTTCCCGAGGACATCTACGCATGGGAGGAAGACGGCGCCGGCGGCTGGAAACGCACGGACGGCCCCTGGTTCAAAAAGTGGATCGAGTGGCGCGCCTCGGTCATCCACGGCTTCTTCGCACGCACCCGCGAGGAGCTGAAAGCCGTGAAACCCGGGCTGAAGTTCGGCGCCTACACGGGCGCATGGTATCCCTCCTATTTCGAAGTGGGGGTGAACTGGGCCAGCCGGGAATACGATCCCTCGCAGGAGTACGCATGGGCCACGCCCGAATACAGGAATTACGGATATGCCGAGCTGCTGGACATCTACACCAACGGCAACTACTACTGGAACGTCACGATCGACGAATACCGCAGCAGCAACGGCCTGCACCGCAACGAGACCGACAGCGAGGTTTCGAAGGGCGACCACCTCTGCGTCGAGGGCGGTTGCCGCTACTCGCGCCGGCTGCTGCACGGCAAACCCTTCTACGGCGGCATGTACGTCGAAGACTACAAGCGCGACACGACGCAGTTCAAGCGGGCCGTGGAGATGAACCTCCGCGAATCGGACGGCCTGATGGTCTTCGACATCGTCCACATCATCGACCGCGACTGGTGGGGTCCGCTGCAACGGGCCGTGGAGGCCTACGAAACCGGGGAGGCGGGACGATGAGACTCTCCGCACTGGCGGTGCTGGCGCTCCTGTGCGCCGGCTCCGTCCCCGCCCGGGAGGAGAGCGGGGAGCTGCCCGCCGCATCCCCCGAAATCCGGTATGTGGGACGTACGGAGACGACCGGCGGCAGCGTGAGTTTCGACTGGAGCGGAACCTATTTCGAATGCCGTTTCACAGGCGGTTCGCTGGCCGTGCGCGTCTCGGACACGAAAAGGAATTACTACAACCTGACCCTCGACGGACACGATGCCGGCATCGTCGCGACATTCGGCACGGATTCCCTCGTGGTGCTGGCCGAAGGACTCGGCGAGGGAGAGCACACGCTGCGAATGCAGAAACGCACCGAGGGCGAACAGGGGCGCACGACGCTCCACGCATTCCGACTCGCACGGAACGGACGGCTGCTCCCCGCACCGCCATCGCCCGGACGCCACATCGAGTTCATCGGCAACTCGCTGACCTGCGGCTACGGGACCGAAGGCCGTTCGAAGGACGAACCCTTCGAACCCGAAACCGAAAACTGCGACAAGGCGTTCGGCTGCATCGTGGCCCGCTACTTCGGCGCCGACTACACGCTCATCGCCCACTCGGGACGCGGAGCGGCGCGCAACTACGGCGACCGGAACACCGTGTCGGAGAATACGATGGCCGACCGTCTCGGCAACACGTTCGACGAGTCGCCCTTGCCGGCTTGGAATTTCACCGCTTCGCCGTACCGGCCCGACATCATAGTGATAAACCTGGGATCGAACGACTTTTCGACCGAGCCGCACCCCTCGCGCGAAGAGTTCGCGGCTGCCTACACGCGCATCCTCCGCACGCTGCGCGACGCCTACGGCGACACCCCGCCGATACTCTGCGTGGCCCCACGGGTCGGGGAGCCGGCCTTCACCTTCATCCGCGACATCTGCCGCGCGGCCGTCGTACGGAACCTGCACTTCACGGCCGTGCTGCCGGGATACTGCAACGACGGCAGCGACCTGGGATCGTCGGCGCACCCCAATTACACCGGGCAGCGCAAACTGGCGATGCTCCTGATTCCCTACGTCTCGACGCTCACGGGCTGGGAGGCGGAGGCGAAACCGATCGAATAGCCCCGCCCGGGCCCCGGGCCGTCCGGATCGCCTCAGAGTTTCGACACGACGGCATTGACGCGGTCCACGATCCGCCGGTCGAACTCCTTGAGGTAGATCTGCGTCGTCTTCTCCGACGTGTGGCCGAGGCCCTCGCTGATCACCGCGACCGGGGCTCCCGACTCCCGGGCCAGCGTGGCCCAACTGTGGCGCGCCACATAGGTCGTCAGCGGCACGGAGACGCCGCATTCGAGGGCGATGCGCTTCAGGTAGCGGTTCACGCGCTCCAGCGCCAGCCGGTACTGCCGGTGCAGGTCGCGGCCGTCGGTCCCCTGCAACACGGGGAAGACATACTCCGACTCGTTGGCGTACTTGCGGATCAACGCCTTCAGTTGCGGCGTCAGCGAGACATGGAGCCACTGCCCCGTCTTGCGCCGCCGGTAACTGATTACGCCGTTGCCGACCGAGCTCTTTTTCAGGTAGATGATGTCCACGAAGGGCATTCCGCGGCTGAAAAAGCTGAACAGGAACAGATCGCGGGCGAACTCCAGGCGGGAATTCGCCGGAAATTCCGCATCGTGAATCCGTCGCAGCGAAAGCCGGTCCAGGGCCCGCTTGACCGTTTTCCGGGGTTTCGAGCGGACATGTTCGAACGGATGTACGCCGGCCGGCACGCAACCGTCGTCCACGGCCTGCCGCCAGACGGATTTCAGGTTGCGCATGTAATAGCAGATCGTGTTGTGGCTCACGCCCCGGCGCAGCAGAAAATCTTCGTATTCCCGGACAAAACGGGCGTTCACGTCCGCCAGACGCACCGCACGAAGCCCGATGAACGCCGCCAGCGAAGCCCGGGTGTGCCGCAGGGCCGCCTCCATGCCGTAACGCTCCGCCTGCCGCCGCCGTTCGATCTGCACGTCCATATAGTGCAGCAGCCCCAGTCCTCCGTGGTCGGCCCGATACCGGAAAACGATCTCCTCGACGCTGTACCCCGACCCGCGCGCCTCAAGGGCCGCGATGTGGGATTCGATGCTCCGGCGCTGCTGCGACAGTTGCCGGTTCATCCGCTGCACTTCCCGCTCGCCGCGCCGCGAACCCGGTCCGCCCAAGACCTTGCCCCGCACCGCGTCGAACTCCTCCGGAAACAGTCTGAACGAAGTATAGATCAACCGTTTCCGTCGATTCTGAATCAATTGAAAAACCAAAGGATAGGAACCGTCCCGCAATGCCCGGTCCCTGTTCAACAACAACTTCACACTCGCCATACTCTTGGATTTTCACAAAAATATGGCAATTTCACACCTGTAAGAAACGATTCGGAAACACATTCGGAATTTTTCGGACACTCCGGGCGGTCCCGCGCGATCCGGCGAAACGCTCCGCAAAAGGGGAAAACGGGAGAAAAAACGGCGAACCGCATCCGGAGAAAGAAACGGATTCGCATGAAGGAACGGGGCCGCGGCGGTGGCGCGGTCCCCGTTCGGTATCATGAGCCGAAGGCTCCGCGCGGAGGATCAGGCGTCCGCGCCGGCGTGCCGGCCGGCCGACAACGCCTTCCAGGCCGCCGCCGCGAGGGCAGCGCCGGCGAAAGGCGCCGCGATGAACACCCACAACTGCGACAGCGCCTCGCCGCCCTCGAACAGAGCCGGGGCGATCGAACGCGCCGGATTCACCGACGTCCCGGTAACCGGGATGCAGACGATGTGGACCAGCACGAGCGTCAGACCGATGACCAGTCCGGCGAAATCGCCGGCCCCCCGCTTCGCATCGGTCGCACCGAGCGCCACCAGCACGAACACGAACGTAAAGAACGTCTCGGCGACCAGTGCCGGAAGAAGATTTCCGGCCGCAAAGGCGTTCGCCCCCGTCGTCGTCGCGCCCGGGGCCACGTGTCCGCCGTGCACCGCGACCCAGAGAATCGCGGAACCCGCTGCTGCGCCCGCGATCTGCGCGGCCATGTACCACAGGGCATCGACGCTCTTCATCCGTCCGCTCAGCCAGACGCCCAGCGTGATCGCCGGATTGATGTGACAGCCCGAAACCGGGCCGATCGTATAGGCCATCGCCACGACCGAAAGGCCGAACGCCGAGGCGATCGTCAGCACGGCGGCCGTCGTCGCCGCCCCGCCGTTGAACACGGCTGCACCGCAGCCCGCGAGCACGAGCACCATCGTGCCCAATGCTTCCGCTACATATTGTCTCTTCATAACAGATTTCGTCCGATCCGGACGCCGGGGCCGTCCTCCGCGGGGACGGGGCCGGGCCATCCGGAACCATAGCAATTTAGAAAGTTTCACTTAAAAGAACCGTGCGGCCGGTTTTCACTATCCTTGTGACGACAAAGACACTACGGCCGGCCCGCACGATTCCGAAGCCTCCCGGGCGGCGCAGCGCAGCCCGGGAAAATCCGGCCGACAAACCGGCGGCCGGAAAAAGGCGGGGCGACGACGGACCGGAAACAACAATTCGATACAGCTCCCGACCGGTCCGCCATCGGCCCCGGTCGTCAGAAGGAGTAGAAGAATCCGAACCGCAGATCGGAACTCCTGAAGTCGAATCCGAATCCGTCGCCCCCTCCGTTGTAATAGTCGTTCTTGTAGCCGAGGAATCCGAAGCTGGTCAGCAGGCTGAAACGGTCCGAAATCCTAAACGCCAGCCCGGGCGTCAGCCCGACCTTCCAGCCGCTCCCGTCGCCCATAGCGACACCGAACCCGCCGTCCACGAAGAGCGTGAAACGGTCCCTGGAGAAATACTTGTAGCGCGCATACGGTTCGATCACGAAGACCTCGGCGCTCGTATTCCCTGTTTTCCGGTAGTCGAATCCGAGCACGCCGCCCAGGCTCCACTTCGCATTGAAATCGTGACCGAACTCGGGGGCCAGCGCAAACCCCGAAGAGGTCACGCCCTCCACCTTGTCGTGCCAATAGCCGACCCGGCCGCCGATCCACCAGCCGCTCTCCTGGGCCGAAACCGTCGGAACGGCCGCACTGCACGCCGCGAAGGCGAACAGAAGCATCAAAATCTTCTTCCTATTCATATAAACATTGTTTTTAAGGGTTCCGGAGAGGCAGTCCCGCACCCTCCGGAACCGGGTTTTCCACTTCTTTTCTCTCCGGCGGCTACCGGATGATTACCGCACGGTTCAGTTCCGGATCCGCGAAGAGGTTGTTCCGGTCCCCTTCGGCGACCTTGCGCAGCCGCTCCTTCGCCACGCCGTACTTCTCGACGAGCAGTTTATAGACGTATTCCATGCGTTTTTCGCTCAGACGCTGATTCCCGGCCGCCGTGCCCGTAGCCTTGTCGGCGGAGCCGCAGAGCGTGAAGACCTTCTCCCTGTCGGTTTCGAGGGCGTTCTTCACGTAGAAGTCCAGATTCGCCAGCTCCTTCTTGTCGAGCGTGGCCTGCCCGATCCGGAAGAAGAGCGCCACGGGCGTCGCCGACACCGAAGCGACCTGCACCGTCTCGGGTTCGCGCTCACGCAGCCGGGCATTCTCGTCGGCGAGCGTCTTTTTCTCGGCTTCGAGAATGTTCCTGGCATTCTCCAACGCATCGATACGGGTCAGATAGGGCGTATAGTCGGGCGCCGCGACGGGCTTCACCCGGCGGAACCCGCGCCGGTTCAGTTTGAACGACAGTCCGACCGTCACCGAAGTCATTCCCTCGCCGCGGCTGCCGCGGACCACCCCGTCGAACCGCTGGTTCACGAACAGGTGGCGCATTTCGAGCGTCAGGTCCAACAGGTCGCACAGCCGGATGTCGTTGAGCAGGCCCGCACTCAGGGCGAACTCGTTCTTATACGTCCCGTTGCCGTACGACCGGGCCCACCCGGCCCCGAGGAAGGGCACGAAATTCCACGTCCTCGTCTGCTTGTATCCGCTCACGGCGTCCGAAAGGTTCCACATGAAATCCCCGTGCAGATACGACACGCCGAACTTCTCCCGATAGAATCCTTCCCCGACGGGGGACTTCGCGTAGGCCGTCTGTCCGAAGGTCCATCCCTTGGCATTCAGCCCCGAATAGCCGATGCGCACGCCTACGGCCGGCGTGATCCACTTGCCGACGTTGAGGTCCAGCGCCGGAGCGAGCCGTTTCCCGAATCCGCCGTGCGAATCGTTCTCGCCGTGATAGACGTTCACGCCGCCGGCGATCCCGATGAAGATGTTGTCGAAAAAACGGTTGGTCTCGTAGGGACCGCGCACGATCCCTCCCCGCTCGTCGCGGTTACCGTTCTCCTGCGCCATGACACCCGCCGAGACGAGCGTCAGGGTTGCGGCCAATGCGCCGCGGACAAATGCGTTTTTCATATTTTTCCGTAAGATTTTCGGCGTCCCGCCGCTGATCCCGGCCGGAGCCGGAGACGGACGCCCGGTTAGTAAAATGGATTCCGATCAGCGGCGGACGCCTTTCCGGACGGATTTCGATGCGCCCGAAGGCGCCGCATCGAACTGCAATGCCTTGCCGGGCTTGAACTTCACGACCCGTTTGGCCTCGATCCGGATCGCCTTGCCCGTCGCGGGGTTATGTCCCGTGCGTCCTTTCCGGTCGCGGACCGAAAAGGCTCCGAAACCGGGTACGGAGACTCGTTCGCCCCGTTGCAGGCTCTGCGCGATGACCCGAAGCATTGCATTCGCCGCCCTGGCGGCTTCGACGCCGGTGAATCCGCTCTCGGCGGCCACGGCCTTCACTAATTCTCTCTTGTTCATCTGAAATTTTATTAAGGTTAAACTGTCGCCCCTCCGCGCCGCATCCGCCGCCCTGCCCGGGCCGGATCCGAACGGAAGAGCTATCGGATTTTACGACCCTTCCCCGGCGTTCCCCGCGCCGCTCCCGGCCCGCGCTCCCCGCTCTCCGGCGGAACCGCGGCGGACCGTTCCGGCGCAGGGGACGGGAACTCCTCCCCGTCGGGCTCCTCCCGCCAGAGAAGGCGGAACGGCAGCCCCCGCCGCGCCTCGTTATACGCTTCGATCTCCCGGCGGTAATAGCGCAGGATAAGGGCCGGGACCCGCTCTCCGCGCCGGCAATAGGTGTCGGTCACGAATTGCCGGTAATCCTCCATCCTGCGGCGTTTCCGCCGGATGACAAACGACCTGATTCCGAACCAGCAGACCGCGACGCACGCCGCCGCCAGACACATCGCCGGCCAATATCCCGGCGCACTCCAAAACAAAGCGTAACGTTCCATATCAGTTGCCGCCCCACACGGCCCCGTACCAGGCCGTCCGGCGGTAATATTCGTTGAGTTTCACAAGTTCCGGCTGCTCTACATAGACCGTGAGGCCCGAATGGCAGCGGATTTCAAAACCGTTTTGCGAGGGCAGGAAACGCTCCGTACTCTCCTCCCATATCACCGTGCGTTTCATCTGCTCCCCGAAAACGGCGTTCACTTCATCTCCCGCGATCCGTCCGGCCCACTGGCCGAAGTCGAAGAAACGCGGTACGGCGGGAATGTCCCCGTAGCTGCCCGGGCGGTCGAAATGCTGCAACCCGATTGAAATGTCAGCCCTATGAGAAGAGTTGCCGAGCAATTCCCGTATCCGGGCAGCGAGGACATCCATGTATGACGTATCGACAAGGCTCAGCGTCGCAGAGCGGAAAGCGCCGTCGAGCGTGTTTATGTAATCCATGTAGGCGCGGCCGAAAGCCGCGAGGGCATCGGCCGTCGGACGCGACGCATCGAAAAGCAGCGGCAGGGCCGTCGGATAGACCGGAGCGAATCCCGGCGAGAGCATCTCGGCCGACGAGACCAGCAGGTAGCGGGCCTTGTGCCGCAGCGCATAGGCGACCTCCACGCCCGCCGAAAAGCACGACTCGAAGAGGATGAAATCCAGTGCGCCGTCCGGAATCGCCCCGGCGAAATCCGCGAGTTCCATCTCCGCGGAGCCACCTTCGGGCACGCTGTCGTCGCGTCCCAGAGAACGGGATGCCGGGGAGGCAGAGGCAGATCCCGCCTCCCCTGCGGCATTGCGGAGCGTTCCGGCCGGGAGCCAGCCGCTCCCATGAGAAAAAAAGACCAATCCATAACCATCGGCCGGATACGCCGCCGTCACATCCCGTAAAACCCGCCCGAAAACCTCCGCCGAAGCCGAGTTTTCCGGACCGTATTCCGCGACCGTCTCGACATAGGGCTCGGGCGCCGCCGCACAGCCGCCCCGCAGGCGCAGCAGACGTGCGCCGTCGCGTCTCGAATCCGCATAGATCAGGCATGCGCCGCCCGTCGGGCGCCATCCGCGACGCAGCGCCTCGATCTTCTGCGCGACCTCCCCCGTCAGGTCGTTGTCGCCCCCGAGCCACACCAGCACCGTCCGGGCCGGACCCTCCGGCGCGGAACCGCCGGCATCCTCCCCGATGCAGGAGACCAGCGGCAAAGCCGCCAGAAAAAGCAGAATCGTCCGTATCATTTCACCGCATTCCGTTGCAACCACATCTCCAGTTCGTCCACCCGCGGCTCCTTGAGCACCACCCGTTTGTCGCGGTCGAGCAGGTAGAGCAGCGGCACGCCGCCCGTGTCGTAGGACAACGACCGCACGATCCGCAGTTGCGGGTCGTATCCCGCGATCCACGACCGGGGCAGCTCCCCGAGCCCGTCGAGCCACGTCCGGCGGTCGTCTCCGGCGTAGATCGCCACGACCTTCAGCCGCCCCCGGTCGATGCAGTCACCGTACACGGGCGACCCGGCGATCCACCGTTCCACGGCCCGGCAGCTCTCGCAGGCCGGATCGTAGAAGAGCAGCACCGTGTACTCCGCCCGCACGGACGAAAGCCGCCGCTCGACACCCCGCCTGTCCGTAAAGAGAATATCGGCGGCCAGAGTCCCGGGACGGTTGCGCAGCGCCATCTCCAGCAGAAACCTGTAACGGTCCCGCAGCGGCGAATCCGTGCCGGGCATCGCCAGCAGCTTTTCCATCGCGCAGATCAGCGCATCCTCTGAACGCGTGGACCGGTCCCGCGAACCGAAATACTCCTCGGCGAGCGCGGCGAACCGCTCCAACGCCGCCTCCCCGCCCCGGGCCGCGCTGTCCAGCATCCGCCGGAGGCTCGCGTCGCGCACCGCCGGATCGGCGTAAAGGGCCGCCGAAGCGAACTCCCCGAAGGCCGGATCGAGCCGTTCCGGCCGCAACTGCGTCGTATCGCGGAAATCGAATCCGTCCCAGAACCGTTCGACGAACCACGACGCCCGCTCGGCGGGGTCGGCCATCACGTCCGGAATGCGGGGCCCCGCATACGGCGCCGCGGAATCCGGCCGCGACGCCCGCCCTTCGGATCCGCCGGAAGATCCCCCGTAGAAACCGACCGTAACGACGGCTACGGCGAGCACGGCGGCGGCGATGACCGCCGCCGCGGCTCCGAGCATGTATTTGACAAACCGTTTCATATTCATACGCTGCATTTCAGTTTCCCCATACCGATTTTTTCAGACAGACCCGGAAAGCCATCAGCGTGTGCCACGGATAGAATAAGCCGCTCTCGCTGGGAGCATTGATACCTCCAAAGGTATCGGGTATCGTCCACGAATCCCCGTAACGGGCCTTCACGCCCACCAGGAAATAGGGATAGCTGCTGTACTCGCCCATGGGCTGAAACCATACGGGCTTCATGTTATTGTACCATTTCGAATGTTCGTCGGTCTCCGGATAGGTGTAGAACCGGCAGTATCCGGGATAGGTATCCAGTCCGGCGACGATCAGGCCGTTCTTCAGCCGCTCGGTGTAATCGTAGGTCCGGGGGCCTCCGTAACGGGGCATACGGTAACCCGGCGGGCAGGTGTTGGCCTGCGTCGGATAGACCGGCGACATGATCATGATGCCGGGATCGCCCGTCCAGGCATACTGGTCCACGTAATAGGAAATCACATAAAGGCCGGGCCACGTGATATTGTAGTATCCCTGCCGATGCGGGGCCGAAAACTCGTCGGCCGAGCCGCGGTTCGGCTGCACCTTGTACGTAACGGACGTACGCACCAGACTGCTCGTCTCGTCGCCGCCTTTCGAGGGCGAAAGATCGGAAAGCCAGCCGCCGGAAGTCGCCGTCTGACTCCATGTCGTTCCGCGGGTCGTGATCGTAAACGCATAGGAACCGCCGTCGGCCGAGACCCAAGTCGGAATCTGACCTTCGACCTTGAAATAATAATGAGGCTGCGAAACGGCGATCTTGCGGACGATTTTCGCATTCTTCGTATGCACGAGCACGATCTCTCCCTTCCGGACAGCCGACGGATCGTCGTTTTTGAGCGAATTTTTCGCACACGCGACCGTCACCTTGCCGCCGGAGCCGCCCGCCGGCGTCAGGGTGATCCAATCGGGCTTCGACTGCACCTTCCAGCCGCCGCCGTTCTCGGTCGTCACCTGGATCTGCTGCGAACCGCCCTTCGGGACGAACGACAGCGATGCGGGGGAAACCGACAGCGACTGGACACCCGTAGTCTGATGTACGGTGACGATTTTGGAGACCGTTCCGTCCTGGTGTCTGAACGTGAGATGCCCGGTCCGGTCGCCTCCGGTATTGGCCTCATAATTGATCTGCACGCTCCACGGGTCTGGGCTGTAATACCCTTTGGCGGGCGTTGCGGTAAGCCACGACGCATCGCTCGACACCGTCCAGCCCATGTGTTTGGGCGAGACCCGGACCGCGATCCGGTCCGACCCCTTCGTATTGGGAACGGTGAACTCCGCAGGCACGACCTCCAGCGCCGGGACGGCCTTCTTGCGGGAAAACACCAGTTTGAGCGACTGGCCGCACTTCGTGGAAACGGTGACCGTAGCGCTCGCATCGGCCTTCAGGTAGGTCATCTCCGGAACCAGCAAGTAATACCTGTTGCTTTGGCTCTTGGTGATCGTCTTGTTCTCGGTGACCCCGGAAGGGACGAACATGAACTTATCGCTGGACAGAAACTGACCTAAATCCGTATAGGCACTGAATGCGTAAGATGAAACCGCACCGGCTCCCGACGTCATCGAAATATCCGCCTCCGGAATTTCGCAGTCGGGTGCGAGCTGAATCACCACACCCCGTGTGAAATTATTACCCCATCGCTCCATATTCGAAGTTGTATAAAAAACCAGATCGGGCTCGTTCGGAAATTCGATCGTCTGCGTCGCCGAACCGGATGCGACCGAATAGATCGCCGAAGAACCGTTCGTCTCGGAACCGTAATAAAACGTACCCGTCGAGGGATTCACCGAAGAATACCGCACCCGGTAGGTGACCTTCACACGCAGCGGCGTCTTCTCCGCCGCATGCTGCGTAACCAGTGCGGAACCCGATACGGCGGCATGGGTGTATCCGGTCAGGGAAAATTTCGCACCGACCACGATGTCGTTCGCCGTATTATTATACGTGTTGAACCGCCCTTTCACTTCCCGGAACGCCTTCCCCTGCTGCGGACCGCTGCCCTGAATGCCGCCGTCGAACACGCCCGACGTCTCGCCGAGATAAAACGAATGCCCCGGAACGGCGCTTCCCGAAGGCCAGAAGCTCCCGGCACTCCATGCCATCGAAGCGAACCGGGAGTCGATATAGGCCCGCACGGGTACTTCCGTTTCGTAGCAAGCGCACGACGCCGGTTCGACGTACAAACGGAAATCCTCGGCCGTCACCGGCGACTGGATGATCGTCAGCGAATCCGCGAGGTTGCCGGCCGTCACCCGGACCGTCGCCTGACGCGCATCCGACACGAGTTCGGGCAGCCGGCCGTCCTGCGTACCGTCGTTCACCCGGACGAACCGCCGATTCTTTCCGGCCCCACCCGAAGGATCGACAAGTACGTACTTCGAGCTCCAGTTCTTCGGATAGTCCTCCGAAAGCGCCGCGGTCCATGCCGGAGCATCGGTCGAAAGGTCACCCTCGTACTGGGTCTCGGTCGGATAGCCCAACCCGTTGAAAAAGAGCATACGCGGATTCAGGCCCAGATAATAGTGCCCGTCGGTGACGATGTCCATGGCCGAATTCTGGTCATCGACCGTGATCTCGGCCGTCAGGTTCTCGGAGGTGGCGTCCTCCGGCCGGGCGGCTCCCGGACCGCTCACGGCGACGACATTGACGATATAGCGATGGTTGCGCAACAGCGGCACAGGCTTCCCCTCGCACACGAAGTCGATCCGGTAATAGGATTTGCGGTAATTCGTGGAGGTCCCGTCCAGATTGGCCCCCGTGTACCGGCCCTCGACGATCAGATACGATTCGCAGACCGAATCCGCCCCGATCGGAGCCGGATCGCCGTAGGCCACGAGAGGCGACTCCCCGACATAGTTCCCGAGCGACAGGTTGTCGGCATAGGAGAAGGGAACGGGCTGCCGGAGGAAATAGCCGGGCTTGCTCTTTCTCCACCCCGGCTGCGCAGGCCGCGACACACGGCCCTTGCGGAACTCCTCGATCGCCGCGGCATGCCCCAGTTCGGGGAAGAGCGCCGAACGGGTATAGGCATTGTAAAGCGACACGTTCGTCACCTCGAACGAACCCGAGGCGATCTTTCCCGTCGCGGTCGTATAATCCGGATTCTTCGCCGGGTCGGTCTCCATGCCCACCCCGAAGTCGATGCGCGCCAGAGCCCGCACCATGTTCACGCCGATCGTATCGCCCTCGGTCAGATGGGAACGGGCCGCCGAAATTCCCGACGAGGTATAGGTTCCCTCGGAAACCGTGCTGCCGACGCTGTACGCTTCGAACAGCCGGTCGATCGACGGATGCGTCTGGGGATTCGCCCCATCGACGGACTCGGACTGCGGGTCCGAGTTCGCATCCGCCGCAAAGACCGCGATCCGCTGTTCGCGTTCGGAATCGGAGCGAATCAGTTCGGTCCTGCACACATACTCGTCCTTCGCCGGATCGTACACGGCCAGCAGGGAAGACGTCACGGCCCGCAGCACCCAGTCCTGCCCGTCCGAAAAATATTGCAGTACCGAGACGTGCATCCCCGCGGAGGCGGCGTCGGCCGCCCGGGTCTTCACCGGGACGACCGAAGGGGACTGCACCTTCAGACGGAGCACGACAGGAACCTTCCGGTCCTTGAGATCCATCGACGAATCGTCATCGGTGTAGTCTTCGGTCCAGGGAACGGCCGAAAGCGCGACGTCCTCCACGGGCGTTCCCTTCAACGCATCCTCCTCCGACACCGCACCGGGTCCCTTCACGGGTACGACGAGCGTATAGCGGTGGTTGCGCAGCACGGGAGACGTATCCGCGTCGTCCTTGCCGCGAAACCCGACATAATAGTAGCACGGAACCGGATCCGGAAGGGTCGGCGCGGAGAACACGCCTTCGAGAATCCCGTACACCGGATCGTCGGCAGGGGCTTCGAAGAGGTAAATCGTCCGCACGAGCTCCCCCGAACCTTCCGGAAAGGCATAGGCGAACCGGCCGGACGCGCTGCCGGACGGAACCGTAGGCGCCGTGACCCGCCTGCCCGATGCGTCGAACACCGCCGGGTCGGGCGACACGCGGCCCGAGGTCCGGGCATTGCAGACGAAGAAGGCGGTCGGCGTGAACGTCATGCCGCTCCCGTCGAGCGCCGTATCGTCGATCTTCAGGTCGAGACGCGCCAGCGCACGCAGCAGGGAGACGGGAGAGAGCTTCACGTCGGCCTCCTCCGTATCCCGGTCGATCTCGAAGGCCCCGGACTGCGCCCACATGGGAATCGGGCGCAACTCCTCGCCCTGCGCGTTCTGCGCGGGCCACCGGTCCTCGCAGACGGATACGATCCGCTCGAGCAGCGTCCCGCCCGACACGCCTACATCGGAAGAAGAGGGCAACAGCTTCCGCGTCTCCTCGTCCAAATTGGCCAGCAGCACCAGATACAACCGCTCCTTGCCCGATCCGACCGGACGTTCCAACAGGATGCGGTATTCGCCGGGGCCTTTCACCTGGGTTTTCGCCGTGTAGCGATACCCGTCGTCATCGGCATCGAAAACCAGCGCGGTCAGTTCCGCCACCTCGCTCTCCTGCCCCGCGGTCATGGCCCGCGAAAGCGCCTTGTCGCCCGAAACGGAGACTCCGAGCACCAGTTCCACGGCCCCGGGACGTCCGGAGCGGGAGTCATCGACCCCGTCGGTCGTACACCCTGCCGCGCAGAGCGCAAGCACGCCCGACGGCAAAAGGATTCGCAACAGCTGATTCAATCGTTTCATGGAGTGATTCTATTTTACGGTAAGGCTCCAATAGAGACTTCCGGCCTTGATCCGGTAGCTTCCCTTCGCGGGAGCCGTCAAATACGATGTTCCCCGGCTGCCGGACGAAACCACCCGGTCCGTCGCGTCGAGCAGCTGCCAGGTCGGATAGGTCGTAATCACGCGGATCACCTCCCCCGCCGCGCAGGTGTGCACGACGTCGTTCCGATACTGCTCCCGCACGCTCAGCACGTATTGCCCGACGTTGGGCAGATCGACCACCCGGTTTTCCCACGTGAGCAGCGTGAACACCGCCTCGGCGGGCGAACCGTTCAGCGCAGCCTCGGGCGTGGCAGCCCCCGGAGCCGTTATATTATTGAGATTCAACACGTAGCGGTGATTCCGCAGCAACTCCTTGTCCAGCACCACCTTGTAATAGGTGTCGTTCCGGTCGTCCGACGCATCGGGTCCGCCCTTCACGATGAGCACGGTCTGCGATCCCGCGGCCGTCTCGGGCAGGTAAATCTGCCGCAGCAGCACGTGTTTCAGTCCGGCGTCGGCCGATGCGGCGGGATAGGCGAGCGGATACCGCAACATGTCGGCCGGAACGGCGGCTTCGACCGGCACACCCGCAGGCGAAGGGCCCTTCACCGTCCCTGCCGCAAGCTCGTCCGCCGCCCTGAAATCGGGCGTCAGGGAGAAGTGCGAACGGTAATTCACGACATAGACGCCCCGCAGATAGAACGGATAGGTCACCCCGGGAGCACCCGCAGGCTGTCCCGCGCCGTCCTTCCCGACGGAGATATCGGCATAATTGATCCCCACGTCCAGCCGCGCGACGGCGGCGAGCAGCCCCACATCGACCGAGGCGACGGCTCCTTCCCGAAGCTCCTCCGGTGCGATCGTCCGGCTGATCCCGCTGAACGGCAGATCGTTCCATAAAAGCTGCCCGCCCGAAGGCACGCACACCTGCCGGAATCCCGACCAGGAGGAGAAATCCGACAGCGTGGTGACCGAGAGCGCCTTTTCCAATCCGGCGGCCGTGCCCAGAGCGAAATTGGCCAGCACGACCAGCCGCCGGGCATAGGGTCTGCGGCTTATCCCGATGTAAAGGTCGTTCCGCCCGTTCGTCAGGTCGAAACGATCGAAGGCCAGCAATTCGTCGAACGTCCCGTCGTCGGCCCGGTAGGCGGCGACGGCCACATTGTGCAGCAGACGCTCGCGGTCGTACCCGCCGCCGGCATCCGGCCGGTCCAGATAGGGGCTCTCGCCGCCGTTCCCGTCCTGCCGCCGGAACGATTCGTAATCGCCCGCATAGGCGGCCGAGCCGTCCCCGGCGAAATCCAGTCCCTTCAGCTCCAGATGCAACGGCACGATCCTGTCGGCGGTCTCCGTCTCCGGAAAGTCGTTCCACGACTCGACGTCCACCTCCAGATTGACCGACGCCGACTTCAGCGCCTCCTCGACGGTAGGCATTCCCGGACCCGACACCCGTTTGACACTGAACAGATAGCGGTGGTTGCGCAGCACGGGCGCGAGCCCGCCGCCGTCCCGAACGTCGCGGCAGAAATCGACACGGTAATAGGTCGTTTCGACGTCGTTCCACGAAGCATTGGGATCGGACTTGTAACGGCCGCTGAGGACCAGACAGGCCGAATCCGCCGGGAACTCGGCCGACTCGGCCAGGTAAATCCCGCGGAAAAGCGCCGCCGAGCCGCCGCCGAGCTGCGGAACCGCATAGAGCAGTCCGCCCACGTCGCCCTTCGCATCGTAACCGCCGCCCGGCAGCAGCCCGTTCGAAGCGTACTCCGGCACCCAGAGCGAGGGGGCCGACGCCTCGGTCAGCGCGGCGTCCTGATCCGCGACGAAGGCATCCGGCCGGGGCATCGCCCAGCCGCGGCGCTTGCTGCCGAACAGCCGGACGCTGTCCAGCCGGAATTCGGCGATCCGCGCCGCAGGGTCCGGCATACCGTTCTCGTCCACCCCCACGCCGACATCGGCCCGGGCGACGGCACGGATCATCCGCACGTTCTTCGGAAAGGGCATATCCGGTTCGACGACCATCGGTTCGAACCCGGCCCACATGGGAATAGAGGTACGGAGGGAGGTGTCCCACGCCCCGTTCACGTCGAAAAAGAAACAGGCTTCGGCCAGCTCGGAATAGGGCCTTCCGATCCATTTCGTCCGCAGTTCGGCCACTGAAGGGGCGTTCTCCGCATTGACCAGCATGACCACGCGGTATTTCTCCCCATTGACGCTGCCCCGCAGGCGGAACGTCACGAACGAAGCATTGTGAATGGTGCAGGGGGCCACGTCGGACAGACGGTCCCGTTCGTCGAAAACCAGCACGCGCAGGGAGCCGATGTCGATCGCGGACTCCGCATCCGCCGTCATGGCGCGCGACGCCGGAGCGTCGCCGGCTGTCAGCCGCACGTCCAGATAAACCGCTTCCGGGCGGGGGCCGCCGCCTGCTCCCGCCGGCAGCTTCTCCCGCGAGCAGGCCGAAGCGTAAAGTCCCAGAAGTCCGGCCGCGACAAACGCGCGCAGACCGATCCTTCCCATTGCCATCCGTATCATAGATTCACCGTATTATCGTTAAACAGGTCGTAGCGCCGGATCAGGGCGGAAAGCTCCGGATCGAGATTCCCCCGGAACCGCAGCCGCGGCTGCAACTCCGCGGCCCGCAGCAGACTCCTGACCGCCCGTTCGTTGTCGCCCAGCCGGGCCGAAACCACGGCGAGCATGTATTTCACTTCGGCGTCGTCCGGACGGCGCGTCTCCTCGCGCCCCAAAATGCGGGCGGCGGCGCGGTCCAGCCCCACGGACATGTAGGCCAACGCCGTGTTCCGGTCCTCGTAAGGCCGCAGCAGGGCCAGCGCCTCCTCGTACCGCCGTTTCTTCAGCAGCTCCACGCCGCGCAGGTAGGCGCTGTCCAGCACCGTCGTCCACACCGTGTCCCGCTTCATGCCGCGGCGGTGCAGAGAGAAGCGGAAATCCACGGCGCGCATCTGCGGATAGAGCTTTTCGCGCATGTATGCGTAGGAAGCGGGGAACCGTTTGCGAATCAGCCACTCCCTCCGGTCGGGATCCACCTCCTTCCGCACGAGTGCGAGAATCCCCTCCCGGTCGGCGGCCAGCGCGGAGTCCGCCCGCACGAGCTCCTCGAGCCGTCCCCAGTCCTCGGCCAGCCATCCCGCACGCACGCGATCCGGCAGATCGGGCAGGCCGTTATCCGTCTCGATCCGGCGGACGCCGCCGCCGGCATCCAGCACATAGGAGCCGGCGATCCCGAGCGAATCCTTCATCTTCCGAAACTCGCGCACCAGCACCTCCTTCAGCGCTGCGGATCGCTCCCGGGCCAGCCGGTCATTGACCTTCCACGAACCTTCGGGCGACGAGGTGGCCGTCAGCGCGATGCTGTCGATGATGAAGACCGGATCGGTCATCAACGCCTGCGTCAGGCGCTTCACCGCCGCCAACTGCGCGCGGTTGTCGGCCAAATCCTCCCGCACTTCGGTCCCGTTCCTGGGAAAGACGAAGAAAAAGCGGGCGTCGGCCTCGGCGTCGCGTCTGACGATGCGGTGCACGTAACGCGGCGCATCGTCGATAAACGAAATCATCGAAGTCACGGAATAGGTCAGCGTATCGCTCGCCGGAAGTTCGTAGCGGCGGCCGCCGACCGACGTGACCGCTCCGCGCAGGAAGAGGTGGATCCGGTCCGTATGTTCTCCCGCGTCGAGCTGTTCGGCATAGCGGTAGGTCACGCTCCGGTCGGCGTGCACGATCGTGTCGAGCCGCGTGCCGGGAAGTTCGGGGAAACGCACGACCCGGCGGAAAACCGCCTCCTTGTTCCGGGCACGCTCCTCGTTGCGCTCGATCTTGCGCAGATCGTAGTATTCGAGCATCAGGGCGGCCGTGTCCAAGTCGCTCAGCAGGCGGATATTGGCCTCCACCGTCCGCCGGCGGATCCGGCTGCGCTGCACCTCGGAACTGTCCGAAAGCTCGCGACGGATCGCCCGCACGTACCCGGGCGTCTCCACCGGCCGGGGCTTGTAGTGCGGCGCGAGGTAGGCCGCGAGCGGATCGGACGGATGCCCCTGTGCCGCACGCCCGAGCGCCCCGACCGAATCGAGCCGGCTGCGCCGTTCGCGTGCGGCCTGGCGCCGCAGGTCGCGGAGTCCCCGCCGGTACACGCGCCGGTCGCTGAGCCGGCTCCGCCCGGAGACGGTATTCCCGGCAGCGGCATCGAGCCGCGCCTTCTCCTCCAGCAGGGCCTGACGCCGGACCGCCGCCTTATGCAGGTAGGACTCGAATCCGGCGACGTCGGCGAAACAGCGGAAGTAGTCCGCGCTGTCCACGATCGAATGCAGGTAGCGGTCGTAACGCGCCATGTCCTGCCGCTGCAAGCGGCGGAAGCGTTCGCCCGTGAACAGCAGCCGGTGCAGTGAAAAGGTGTCCTGTCGCGTGCAGAGCACCGGTTCCAGTTCGACACGCCACTGGTCGTCGAGCAGCTCCCGGGGCAACGTCACCGAAAACTCCAGGTCGATCTTGCCGTTGCGTTCGGCCACATTGCGGATATTATTGACCGAAATGGTCACCTGTTCGATCCGAAGGTTCATCACCGACTCCTGCAACTGATCGTCGTAAGCCGCCGGTACGAGCCGGAGTTCGCGGCCGTCCTCGGTGGTGAAGGTGATCGGTCCGGAGGCGGCCGTCGTATCCCCCTGCGGCGCGGCGGCCGGTTCGGGTGTCCGGCGCCGGGAAGGCATGGAAACCTGCACGCGCACATCGCCGCTCCGCCGCAAACGCGCGAAGCGCCGCGAACAACCGCACAGGAGAATCAACAGGAGCAACAGCATCGGTCTATGTATTCGGAATCCAGGCAAAACAGTCTCGCATTACAGATCGGAACCCTGAAACCAGATCGTCCAGCCGTTGATCGTCACCGAAAGGGCGACGAACGTTCCCGAAAACGCATCTCCCTTGTAGTTGAAGAACAGCGTCCACTCGTCCTGCCTGTCGAGGTACTCCTGCAACGAGGCGATCCCGGAGGGGCGGGTTTGTTCCAACAGTCCGATCAGGTCTCTGGACCACAATATGTTATCAGGATCGTACACGCTTCGGACCACCAGACGGCAGGGGACGTCCTCCAGCAGGCGCATCGTGTTGAGTTCGCCTGCCGCGCCGGTCAGGTCGCCCGAAATCCGGTACGGCAGGAACGACACGGAGTCCGCGCCGACGGGCCGGTTGTCCGCGTCGTAGGCCTCGTGCCCGGCCGAAACGATCTCGAACGTATAGGGAGACCGGTCGCCCGACGAGGCGTCGGCACGCGAGGTTCCCTCCTCGGTCAGCGAAATCCGGAAGCGGTTCGTGTCTTTCATCAGGTCTATGGTATGCGTCCGACGGCCCGCTCCGGGATCGTAGGCGATCGTCCGGGGTGCGGCGTACCAGACGGGATGCAGTTCCGCATCGCAGACTCCCTGCGCGACGCGCGTCAGGGTCAGACGGACATCCTCCAACCGGGTCTTTCCGGGTTGCAGGTCCGCAGTCGCGCTGCGAACGTCCGACAGACGGAAGTCGTCGGACAGGCCGCCCCAGACGAGAAACATGTAAGTCCCGGGGGAGAGTCTCTCGTGAAGCGGCAGCGTATAATCGGTGCGGCCGAGCTCCTCCCGGCCGGCCGTCTCGGTGAAAAGGTACGTTCCGTCGGCATCGAACACGAGCAGATCAATGCGGTCGATCTCACGGGAAGCATCGGCAGCGGCCATGTTGTATTCATAGGTGAAATGCAGGTAGAGTCCGCAGTCTCCGTACGAATCGCCGAAACTGCACGCGCCGAAGAGCGCGAGCGGAATCAGCGCCGCGAAAAGGGGCCGAAGGTATTGGATGCAGCGAAACGACATAATTCTGTTTTAGACGATCGCCGAAGGCCGGAGGCCGCCGGTGATCCGTAATCTTCGTTCTGAAAAAACCGTAAAAACAAGGGGCGGCACAAACCGCGCGGCCCGTGCCGCCCCTTTCTCATATAAACATATCGAAAAGACGTATTGATCCGAAGAGGGTCAGAGCTCCACGCCCTGCTCCCAGGTCGTCCAGTCGGCGACCGTCACGGTCACGCTCAGGTAAGCGTCGGTTCCCTCGTTGGGCGTATTCTCGTCCGGATTGCTGGGATCGACGATATCGGGATCCGTGGGATCGGGGATGAACGGCGTGCCGCGCTTGCTGATCTTGTCGATCTTCAGCGTGTACCAGTTGTTGCGGACCACGCCCCATTTGCCTTCCACCAGTTTATCCTTGATATTCGAATTGTGCTTGATGAGAATATCGTAGTAGCAAATGCCCTTGTAATAGATCTGCATGTAGGCGCCGGGATAGTCGGTAAGATCGCTCATGTCGCGGACCGTAGCGGCCACATAACCGATCTTGTCCAGCGGATTCTTGGGCGTAGCGGAAGCGCTCAGGTCCGAATACAGCGCATCGTAGTCGCCCTCCTGTGTACCGGTCTTCACATAAGAGGCCTTTTTCGCGATCTCTCCCATCAAATTCTGAATCATCTTGACATCATCCGCCGAAATGGAACCGGAAGCCGTGCCTTGCAGCAGATTCGCCATGTCCTTGTACGAAATCAACTCGGTATGCGTCCCTACGCTGTCCGAAGAGAATACGAACCACGTTTCGGACTTCGAGGCATCGGACGTATCCTTGAAGTCCTCGGGGAAGAACCGGGCTTTCAGCACGAGTTTGGTCGTATTGATGACCTTCTGTCCGGCCACGGACATCGTATTTTCGATGACATAGACCGGATCGGACTTCGTATTCCAGGCCGAGGGAGGCGTGGCATTCTTCAGCCAGTCGAAATCGGTGGCGGGAGCGAGCGGATAGTTGTTGTCCTGACGGTATGCGATGGAGAGGTCCTTTCCGGGATTGTTCTGGGCATCGTACACCAGCGGCGAATAGGGCAGATAGGATTTGTTGGTCGTGTTCGGCAGCCAGCCGTCCAGGAAGATGGCCGCATTCTCGGCCTCGTCTTCCAACACGATCGCATTGGGACTCGAGATGGTGGACACCTCCTGCATCGGCGTAGATAGTCCCACCTTGGCGACCAGACGCACGACGACGACGGAGACCGGCTTGGCCTTGGCGGCCTCCTGCGGAGTGGAGCTGGAACCCATGTTGTCCTTGGTGAAAAGATTGCCCGAGCACTCAATGAGCCCTTCGTCCGCATTGGTCCCGTCGAACACACCCTGGTTGATCATCGGGAATCCGTCCTTGGCCGCCACGACGTCGGCGATGTCCGAAAGCGCCTTGTCCTTCAGCTCGGCGAAGGAGGTCGCGGTCTTCAGCGTCTTCTCGAGTGCCGGCGTGGGATTCAGCACGATCATCACGTACTTGGTCGCATCGGACACCTTGATGGCTTCGCCGGCCGAAATATTGCCCGTATTTCCCGAGGGCTGTCCGGGCAGCGTCTGATTGGCGGGATCCAGCACGATATCCTTCGTCAGATCGAGCGGCGTGGCGGCGAGTTTCTGCCGCTGGGCGTTGAACGTCAGAATATATCCCGATTTGACGGTCGATTCTGCGACCGTGCCCGCCGCCGTATTGGCGGCATAGGTCCGGGCGGAACGGGAGCCGCCCAGCGCAACGGACAGATAGGTGTCGCCCGTAATAGCGCCGGGACCGCCCTGTCCGGGAGTTTCGCCGTCCTTGCTGCAACTGCTGAAGACCGCAGCCAGAGCAAGCATCGAAACCAAAACAGATTTCATTTTCATAAAGAGAAATTTTAGTTAAACAAAAAAGTGAATTGGGAATAAAAACCGGCAGTAGCAGGAATTCTACTGCGAGATGTTCCGATAACGTTCCAGACGCGCGTTGTCCCCGCGCTTGCGCTCCAGCTCCTCCAGATTCCGGCGGGCCTCCGCGCGTCCGGCGTCGGCCGCACGGCGCAGCAGCGGTTCCGCTTCGTCGAGCCGGTTCTCCAGGAGCAGCGCGGCGCCGCGGTTGTTGGCGAACGCCGAGGCCATCGCGGCATCCGGCGCGGCGATCGCCCCGGCCGCATGGTCCAGGCAGCGCTCGGCAGCCGCCGCATCGCCCCGTTGCAGAAGCGAGGCCGCCGCATTGATATTGGCCGCGGGATCGTCCGGATAGAGTTCGAGAATCCGGTCGAAAAAGCCGTGGTAGCGCGCGGAATCGGAAGCATACGACGCCGCGATGCGGTACAGTTCCATTTGCGAAAGTTTCTCGGGCGCATGTTCGGCCACGGAGAGCGACTCCTCGAAAGTATAATCACGCAGATCGTAACGCACCTGATAGTCCACGTGGCGGAGCTGCGGGAAGATATCGGTCAGCAACCGCTGCCACGTCCGGCCCGTCGCCCGGAGCGCCTGTTCCTTTCCGTCGGGCGTCAGCGGCCCGTCGATGATCCGGAGCACCCGCTCGCGGTCGGGCAGATCGCTCTCCTCGACCAACTGGCGCAGACCGCTCCAGTCCTCGCCCACGGAGCTCACGCGGAAAATCCCCTCGGGAAGCGCATAGGCCCGTTGCAGGTAATCCTTCAGCGCCTTGGCGCGGGCCAGCGAAAGACCGGCGTTCCGCTCGGCATTTCCTTCCGGAGAGGCGTAGCCCTCGATGAAAATATCGGTGATCTCGCCGTCGCCGTCCCGGCGAATCCGGTCGATGACAGCGCGGATCTTGCCCAACTCCTCGCCGTTGTGACGGAAATCGGGAAGGATAGCCGAGCGGCCGACCTGGAAATCGAGAAACGCCTCGCCCTTCACCAGCCGCTGCTTGGATTCGGGCCCCGGCTCGCAGTAAACGACCGAGACCTGCGGAACGTAAGGCTCCAGCGCCGGGAAGGCGATCCGGTTGCCGAGCGCGACGGTGAGCAACTGCCGCTTGCCGCCGCAGGAGGCGAGCACCTCCTGCAATTTGAGCGAGGCGCCTCCCATCCACTCCTCGTAGGGAACCGCCGCCGCATAGTCCACGAGCGTCTGCTCCTCGTCCGCCACGTTCACGGTCTGATAAGGCTGCTCCTCGCTCCAGAACCTGCGTGTCAGACGGTTCCGGCGATCCGTCATCCGCCGCCGGTTCCTCCCGTTGATCACCACGCGCGGAAAATAGCGGAAGTGCTTCCCGTCCGCCGTACTCAGCTCGGGCACGAACGTCCAGCTCTGGCAGGTATTGACGGCCCGGTTCCGGATCAGGAACTCGAACTCCAGCCGCAACGAATCGTCGCGGTCCACGTCGAGCCGCATGCATGTCATCCGAATGTCCCCGCGGAACTGGGCCCGGAGCGTTCCGGAACCTCCGGCGAGGGAGACGAACAGCGAAACGAGCAAAAGATAGAATTTCCTCATGCCGACAAAAGTTATTTGTGATTGAAAAGATAGACGACCGAAATGCCGACACGCGTCGGGCCCCAGTAGCCGTGGTGCTCGTCGCGGCCGGTGACCCGCCCGCAACGGTAACACTCGAACCGGTCGTAGCGCGTATAGATATACCCCAAACCGACGGTCGCCTCGAGATTCCAGTGCGCTCCAAGATACCAATGGTAGCCGTAGCTTATGCCGCCGCCGACCATCCATCCCTGATAGCGCGTATGGCGGAGCGTCGGCAGCAGCGGAACCCGGAATCCGCCGGCGTTGTACTGTCCGCCCAACAGGTGCACGCCCCAGAAGCCACGGTTGAACGCCTCGCAGTTCCACCGCCGGATTTCGGGCTGCACCAGCCAGTGCTTCACCTTCCGGTTGCCGGAGAAGGTCCACGGATTGAGATTCCCCGAGAGGTCCACGGACCAGCGCGCGGAGAATCCCGCCTCCAGCGCCAGATTGACCGTCGTCGTCGCATCGTAGAGCAGGTTGCTCTTGACGGCCAGCCGCTGCGCGTGCGCCTCCGCGATTCCGCAAAACAGCATCAATAGAAACGGCAGTAAAACTCTGTTCATATCGTTGTCTTCCGCCCTGCTCTATTCTCAATAGAGCGGACCGGCTGCCGACAACTGATTTTCAACGACATAAAACGGAAATACGTTTCAGCGCACGGCGTATTCCGAAACGGACGGGTTCCGGAGCGGGAACCTGCTGGCAACCAAGCGACAACAAAACCGTTTGCTGAAACACTGCTGAAACATAACGTAACGAATAACAGATTGGACCCATGAAAAACCCCCTTTTGCTGCACGACCTATTATATATAGGCGAACACCAGACCTGCAACCACTACCGGGCCGACGTCGGGAGCGGCTTCATCTACGAAGAGCTCGAAGCCGGCGAAACGGAACGGCTCGACACCGTGCGGAGGAACCACCTGCTGATCCTGCTGGAGGGGCGCTGCTCGCTCGACTGCAACCAATTCTCGGGCCGCGACTTCTCGGCCGGCGAGATGATCCTCGTACCGCGTTCGGCGGCGTTCAGCGGACGGACGCTCACACGGGTCCGGCTGCTGGACATGGCCTTCGAGAAACCCGAGAGCGGCTGCGACCGGCTCGTGCTGCAAAGCTATCACACGCTGTGCCGGCAACTGCGCTACGATTTCCGCCCCACCGAGATCCGGTATCCGCTCACCGCCTTCTTCGACCTGCTCGTCTTCTGCCTGAAGAACGGCATGAGCTGCGCACACCTGCACGAGATGAAACACCGGGAGCTCTTTTTCTATCTGCGCGGGTTTTACAGCAAGGAGGAGATCGCCGGGCTCTTCTACCCGATCGTCAGCCGGTCGTTCGACTTCCGCAATTTCGTCTTCGAAAACTACCGGAAGGTGCATTCGCTCAAGGAGCTGATCGACCTCTCGCCCATGAGCCGCAGCACCTTCCTGCGCCGGTTCAAGAGCGAGTTCAACGACACGGCCCACGACTGGATGCTGAAACAGACATGCCAGCGCATCGTCGGAGAGATCGCCTGTCCGGAGACGACGATCAAGGACCTCATGGCCAAGTTCGGCTTCGACTCGCACAGCAGCTTCAACCGCTTCTGCAAAGCGAATTTCCACTGTACGCCGTCGGAGCTGATACGCAGATACCGCAAGGACGTGTCATGCAGATAGCAACGCAATATCTCACTGGCATTCACACCGATACGTCATGCGTCAGCCGGATCGCCCGCCCGTCGGAAACGCCGGCCCGGCATCCGACTTCCGGACTTTGACCGAAAGCGGCAACAGGATGGAACGTACGGAGAACCGCGACGGGCGGGAAGTCGCTAAATTTGCACCGAGTAAAAAAGAATTCTTTCCGAAAAGAAAAAAGTCATGCTCTATTGAGAATAGACCATGACTTCACAAATATAGGGAATATTGCGGAAAATCCAAATAAAAATCGCCCCGTTCCCGCGGTTCCGGAGCGTCACCGCCCCTGCTTCCGCCGTTTCCGGCGGACCGACCACCCGAAACGGCCCAGCGCATCGCCCAGCGCGAAGTACTCGCCGTGGGAATAGACGATCGGTTCGGCCCGTTCGAGGCAGAACCGCCCCGTGGCGGGGTCGATATAGGCTTCGTCCGCCTGCACGTTCACCACTTCGGCCAGGAACATGTCGTGCGTGCCCAGCGGCAGCACCTGACGCACGCGGCACTCGATGCTGACGGGCGCCTCGGCGATCAAGGGCGCCGCGACCCGTTCGGCCGGAACGGGCGTGAGCCCCGTCTCGCGGAACTTGTCGAAATCGCGCCCCGAACGGACGCCGCACCAGTCCGTAGCGCGCGCCATCGAACGCGTCGTGAGGTTGATGACGAACTCGCCCGTGCGGCGGATGACCGCATAGGAATGCCGCTCGGGCCGCACGGAGATATAGCACATGGGCGGCGTCGTGCAGACCGTCCCGGTCCAGGCCACTGTCAGCATGTTGTACTCTTCGGGAGTGGCGCCGCAGCTCACCAGCACCGCCGGCAGCGGATACAGCACCGTACCGGGTTTCCAGTTCTGTTTCATACGATCGGAATTTGGGAACAAAGATAGCGCAATCCGGAAGCAGAACCAAACGACGTGCCGGCCACACCGGGGCGAAACCCGTCCAAACGGGGCGAAGACCGGAGCCCGTCCGCATCCCGGCGGCAGAAAACAATCCGGCGGCGCGCACACCAAAAACGCCCCGTCTTGCGTTATATTTGCAGCATGTTACCGGAATTCATACGCTACCTCGAGGCCGAACGGCGCTACTCGCCGCTCACCGTCCGCAACTACCGCCGCGACATCGAACGGTTCATGGCGTGGCTCGACTGCGACGACGCTTCGTTCGACCCGCGGAGCGTCACCACGGACCAGGTGCGCGAATGGATCATCGACCGTACCGAGCAGGGAGGTATCGGCGCCGCGTCGATGAACCGCGAGGTCTCGTCGCTCAGGACCCTCTTCCGCTGGCTGCTCCGCACGGGCGCCGTCACGCACGACGTCATGCGTCCGATCGCCTCGCTCCGGACTCCGCACCGGTTGCCGGCCTTCGTGCCCGAGAGCCGCATGAAGGGCATCGTCGGGGAGTGCGAACGCGACAGCGGAGACTTCGCCGCCGAACGCGACGCGCTGATCGTACTGATGCTCTACGCCTGCGGACTGCGGCTGGCCGAGCTGGTGGGCATCGACCGGGACGACCTGTCGGACGACGCCATGTCGCTGCGCGTGCGCGGCAAGGGCGACAAAGAGCGGATGGTCCCCGTACCGGAGCCCGTCCGCGAAAAGATTCTGCGCTACCTCGACCTGATTAAACGGCAGAATATTTGCGATTCCGGAGAAAAAGCGCTATTTTTAACACGGAAAGGAGAGCGCATATCCCGCACGGCGGTTTACCGCACGGTGCGCCGCGAATTGGAGCGCAACGGAGTGCAGGGCAAGAAAAGCCCCCACGTCCTGCGGCACACGTTCGCCACGCACCTGATGAACGGCGGCGCGGATATGCGGGAGATACAGGAACTCCTCGGACACGCCTCGCTGCAGGCCACACAGGTCTACACGCACAACAGCATAGCCAGGCTCCGGGAGGTCTATGCGAAGGCCCATCCCCGCGAAAAGGATGGGAAGTGATTAACTTAATAAACTGTAAGGCTATGAACGTACAGATTCAATCCGTGAAATTCGACGCCGACAAACGGCTGGTCGAATTCGTGAACACCAAGATGACGAAACTGGACCGCTTCGCGGAACGCTCGACGGGCGCCGAAGTCATTCTGAAACTCGATAAGGACCACGAAAAGGGGAACAAGATCGCAACCATCACGCTGCACATGCCGGGCGAGGACCTGGTGGCCTGCCACCAGTCCAAGGCCTTCGAGGAGTCGGTGGACGAGGCGATCGACGCCCTGAAACGCCAGTTGGAGAAATTCAAGGCGAAAACCGAGAAATAGCAGCCCGCCCCTGCCGGCAAAAGCACGGCGGCCGCCTTCCTGCGAAGGCGGCCGCTGCCGTTTTCTCCGTCCGGCAGGCATTTCCGGGATGCCGACGGAAGCGTACCGGAACGTGCGGCGACACCGGAGCCGATGCCCCCTCCGAAGCAAAAAGCCGTCCCCGGGACGGAACGGCACGAAGTAAAACGGCCATACTTCCGTATGGCCGTTTTACTTCGTAGTGGATAGGGGATTCGAACCCCTATGTCATGCGTGAGAGGCATGTATCCTAACCCTTAGATGAATCCACCGTTTGAGTTTCGTGGTGCAAAGATAAGGTCTTCTTTCGAATCTCCAAAATTTTCGGACAAAATATGTGATTTTTTTTCGGAAAGGGCCGCAAAACACGCTTTTTGACTATCTTTATCCGGACATAACCCCTTTAACCCTTCCGCCATGAAAAAAGCACTCCTGCTGTCTGCCGCCGTACTCCTGCTGGCCGTCTCCTGCACCCGACGCCCGGTACGCCCCGCATTCGGGACCGTGAGCGTCGATACACTGCTCGGAGACAGCGGCGCCGGATGCCGGATCGAATACCGGTTCGCCACGATCCTGAACGCCGCGGAATCCCCGGCGCTGCAAGCCGTCGAGCAGGCCAACATCCGCTACTTCTTCCAGACCGGGGAGCAGACCGGGTCGGTACGGGAGGCGATCGCCGCCGCCGTCCGGGAGATCGACACGATCTACACGGCGGACATCCGGCCGACGCAGTCCTACGAAATATCGGTCGAAGCGGAGGGCAGCGTGCAGGATTCGCTGCTCACCTACGTCATCACGCGGTCGAGCTACACGGGCGGCGCACACGGCATCTACGAGACCGAATACCACACCTACTCGCTCGCAAAGGGGTATGAAATCACGACAGCCGATCTCTTCACCGAGGAGCAGGCGGAGCGTCTCGACGAACTGATCCTGCGCAAACTCTGCCGGCAATACGGTGCGAGGAACGAGGAGGAGCTGGCCGCACAGGGCTTCTTCCCCGAACAGATCGGCGCCACGGAGAATTTCCGTATCGCGCCCGAAGGCATCGTTTTCTGCTACAATCCCTACGACATCGGCTGCTACGCGCTGGGCGCCGTCGAGGTCACGGTAAGCCGCGAAGAACTGGACGAACGCTGAGCGGAAAGGATACGGACACCCCGACTCCCCGGAAAACGGATCCGGAAAAGGTCCCGGACGACGGGTCCGGCGGAACCGGACCCGCCCTGTCCCGCTACAAACCGCCGCAAAAAAAGAAAAAGGCCCGAGTCTCACGACTCAGACCTTTTTTCGGAGGGGAACCACCCCCTTCCAAAAACGAGGTTTAATCGGAGGTATTCGACCTTCGGAACGAGTACCGCCCCTCGAGTCTTAGTGATGCGTTCCGCATCACAACCTGCCGATTTCCTCAACCAACCTAAAACTACTAACCTAAATGAACCTTAAAACTTCACTGCAAAGATAAGGGCCTTTTTCGAATTACGCAAATAATTTATGAATATATTAAATATATTTAACAATTTGGTAACATACAAAGCTCTGCAAAAGGCAGGAAACGAGAAAGGCAGCAAGATATAATACAATACAAATCAGCGCATTGCATCAAATAATACAACCGTCGGGCGTATCGCCGGAAAAACCGGATACGGACCGGAACCGTCCGACGAAATGCAACCGGAATCCGAAGCCGTCCGAAAAGGTTCCGGCACAGACACAAAAAAGGAAACCCGGAATCGGGACAGAACGTCCGTCATCCACAGTTTCCTCACCAACCTAAAACTACTAACCTAAATGAACCTTAAAACTTCGCTGCAAAGATAAGGCGGAAAAAGATACCGTGCAAGTTTTTTATTAAAATTTTTTCGGATTTTTTTCATATTTTTTAATATAGCGTCTTCGTGTTTTCATTCAACATATTGTATATAAGCAAGATACAAACCGGATTCATCGTTTTGAAACATTCTTTCGGTACTTCGGTGCAGTATTCCCCGAAAATCGCATTTATAATTAAGAAAACCAGAATTAATAGTTATTTTTGTGCAATGATTTCGGAGAAAGCCGCTCAGAACAGTCCGCGTCCCGGCAAAGATTTTGCAGGACGGAAAGACCGTTTCGGCCGTCCGATCCAATCCATTCACACACGATGACAGTATCGCTGATCATATCCACCTACAACTGGCCCCGCGCCCTCTATCTGTGTCTCGACAGCGTGATGCAGCAGAGCGTACTGCCCGACGAGATTCTGATCGCCGACGACGGGTCGGGCATGGAGACACGCGACGTCGTACGACATTTCGAACGGATCTCACCCGTCCCCGTCCGCCATATCTGGCACGAGGACCGCGGGTTCCGCGTCGCCGCCATCCGCAACAAGGCCATCGCGGCCAGCCGGTGCGACTACCTCATCCAGATCGACGGCGACCTGATCCTGCAACGCAACTTCATTCAGGACCATATCGCCTTCGCCAAAGAGGGGCACTATGTCGCCGGGTCGCGCGGAATCATCACCGAAGCACTGACCCGGAAAGTCCTCAGCGGCGAAATAACGTCGCTGTCCGCCCTGAGCCGGGGCGTCCGCAACAGCAACAACGCCCTGCGCATCCCGATCGCCGCGGTACTCTACCGGATGCTGGCTCCCAGCCGAACGCCCCGCAGTTGCAACATGGCGCTCTGGCGCAAAGACGCCCTGCGCGTGAACGGATACGACGAGACCTTCGAAGGATGGGGATACGAGGACACCGAGCTGGGACTTCGCCTCGAAAACAGCGGCATCCGCCAGCGTCTCATGAAGTTCAGCGGCATCGTCTTCCACCTCCACCACGACAAGGCGTCGCGGGAAGGCTGCCCGGCCAACGAACAACGCTACATGAAGAGCATCCGCGAACACCGCACCTGGAGCCCCGCGGGAATCGACCGCCACCTCTCGCCCGCCGGGCAGGCTGCAATTCTTACCATCTTACATTCATAACCAGAATAAGAGAATAAATTAGATTCATTTCAATGAACAATAATATATACTACCTTATATAGGATAACGCCCCGTCCGAATTCAAATCATGCCCTATTATATATCGAAAGCTATTTGGAGTCGCATCATCAATACACATAAAAAACAAATCAGGAATACCATTTCCATCTATATCGCATAATTGACCATCCGCTCCAGCACCATGATTTCCACATCCTTTGTAAGTAAAATAAGGAGTGACGGAAACAGGATTACCGGATTTATCTACATTATGTAATACCATATATCTAAAATTATTGGCTCCATCAGGATCATCATATGCAGTTAATATAATATCAGGTCGAGGATCCGTATCAATATTCCCCACCGTAACTCCTGCGCCATCAGCTGTACGACCAAAAGTAGTAGGAACATAATAATTTACCGATGTTCCAGTCCAGGATTTTCCATCAGAACTTAAATCATAATATATCTTATACCTAAATTGATTTGGTCCACCAGAAGGTGCATCATATTGCATTAATATCATATCTAAGATTCCATTATCGTTAATATCATAAAGCGCAATGCCCGCACCATCAGCTTTTCGCCCCATGTTTGTAGGAATAATAACTTTATCAGAAAAATATCGGCAACTACCATCTACATTTAGATCCCACCCAATGACATATCGAAAGCTCAAAGTTCCCTTATTATCATCCAAAGCCATAAAGACCAAATCATCCATCCCGTTTTTATCAATATCTCCAATTGCAATTGCAGCGCCTCGGTCCACGTCAGAAACAGTCTTAGGAACCCAAAATCTTTGCGATTGCCGACCATTCATTCCATCAGCATCGGTGTTAAAAATAACCCAATACCAAAATCTATTTGGAGTATTATCATCATTACCCATAAGAATAAGATCCGGTTGTCCATTTTTATCAATATCCTTTATCACCACTCCTCCTCCTTGATTATCATTTCCTAATCCATTCACTTGTCGAACAGGAATCGGAATAGCAGTATTGACAATATCAAAAACCTTGCTTTGGATATACTCTTCGTATGCACGTTTAATCACGTCTCGCTTACCAATAGGAACAAACTCATAAATTGGATATACCTTATCACGATCGGCTCCAATCATAACAGACGTACTTTCATTAATAGATCTCAACCATTCTGATGCTGAAATAGTTTTATCCACATCTCCATTCTGGTCTATTCTAATAGTAAAGTCCATACTACCTTCTCCTCCTACAGATCGCACTACCATTTTTTGTTGCGTATTTTTCCGGGCATTCTCAATTGTATAATCAGATCCAAAATTAAAAGAGAAAATATTTGCAACAGAAAATTTAAATCCGGCCTCATGTATTTGTTTCGATTTAGCTTCTGTTGCTTTTGATTGATATAACATTTTTAACGCACCTCCCAAATGAACATTAGCTAATACATGGGTTCCATATTTCAAAATAAAATCCATTGGTTTCATCGAATTTACATCCTCCAAAAATTGAGAGGATACATATTCGGTTAGTCGCGCCAAATCCGCATTTAAACTTACTTTTGCAAATAGATGCGAATAAGTAGCAAACGTTTGAGAATAAAGTGATGTATAACTATATGAAACATTCTCGCCCAATTGACTACCACCTAACATGAATTTCATTTCATCATTTTTAGCTGTTACGGGTTCCGAATATGAAGATTTAATCCCTAACACACGGGTTAATTCATAAAGATCCGATTCCGATGTGTAATCATAAGACGTAACCCTATATATATTCTTCTCAAAAATAGAAGCATCATCTTGAATGAGGTTTTCTACATCTATTACTCGTGCTTTATGCGCCAATGCACCGAACTGCCCTGTTATATCGTATCCATATCCTAACAAATCATATTTACCATCCCCACTAGATCGAGTTATTACATCACTACTATCATCCAAAATCAAATCCATCTCATTATTTACACAGCATGTAAACAATAAACCTAGCAAAAGTAAAATCTTTTTCATATTTTTAGAATTAAATAATTTATTTAAAATAATATTTCCGCCGCATTTTCCATTTGCGGATCAGATTGAGCGGCTTGCGTTTCAGCCCGACATGCCCCCGTTCCAGAAAATCATCTACGGCATCGAGGACACGTGCGGAACAGCGGCAATCCCGATGCGGCTCATGGAACATCGTATAGGTCCGGACTTCACGCATCAACTCGTCGGGACGGGTCAGCGCCCGTTCGAGTGCCGGACCGACCTCTTCCGGCCTCCGAACATCTATCAGATACGGTCCGGGGTGCGAATTCCGGAACGTCACGACAGGCTTGTCGAGGAACATGAATTCCAGAATGATGGACGAACTGTCGCATAGCATGACGTCAGCCTTGTGCATAGCCGTAACATCGAACGTATTTCCCACATAAGTCGCATTCGGATATTCGGTAGCAATTCGTTTATAACGGTCCAAAATATCAGGGTCTGTCAGTTTCGGATGAAACATGAAAATCCAATTCCAATCCCGGGCAACGAGCAGGCGTTCGATCTCCTCGGCCAACAATGGCGCCGAAGTCAGCGACCGCGTGAAAGTCGAAGAGTAGAGAACCGTAGGCCGAACATTCCGGGCATTTACCTGCATTTCCGAAGAAAAATAAATGTCTGCTTTAGGCCATCCGGTTTCATAGACCCGAAAAAAACCGCACTTGCGTTCAAGTTGCTCGAACACAAGCGTACTACTCGGTCCCTGCGTACAATAGAGATCGAACCATCCCCGAATTGTAAAATGATCGTCCCGATGATCGTTGCGCTTGTTAATTGGATAACCATGAAACAACGCGACTTTTACTCCGGGAAAGAAATGGGGGATATAATTACCTGGAGTAAACACGGCCACCGGATTAAAATCAATCACTTCATGCACCGTTCCAAGCCGAATCTCGTCCGAACGAAGCTCATCCGGGCACTCTTTTTCAACGAACCAAGCAACTTCCCCGCCTCTCCGGAGTATCTCGGCCTGCAGAGGCCGAAGGATCGGATAAGCATAGGGTAAATTGACAAACAGCAAATATCTACTCATTTCCCGCATCAATAAATTCAACGGACCAAACGCCTTTGCAAACTCTCCCACCAGCGCTGCAACGTAGCACACAATACGGCCACCGGACGCAACCGGCGGCGGCGGTCCAGCCACAACAAGAGCAGATCGCCCCGGGAATAATACCGGCGCAACGCCGCTCCGCGCCCCTTCGCCGCCCGGTGGATCCACCGCGCATGATCCGAATTCCCGGTCCACGGATTGCGGCTCTTGCGGATACAGACCAGATACCACCGCACACGGCTCACGAGCCGGAGAAACCCGATCCGCTCAGCCGAAAGCCCCGGACATCGGGCCAGTTCGGAATCGACCGCTTCGGCAAAACGCACGCAATAGTCCACATCGACACTGCGCCGGTTCGCCGAACCGGCCCGCTGGATGTAGTCGTATCCCACATAATCCACGAAACGGACCTGCGGCTGCCGGAAGCCGATCTGCACATTGACGAGCTCATCCTCGCCGAGCGGCAACGGATAATGCCGCAATTCGGCATCGAACAGTTCCCGGCGGTAGAGTTTCGCCCAAAGGCAGACGGAAATCGCATGGCTCAACGTCGCCTCGAGGAACCCGAATCCCTCGAGATCCTCCGTGCGACGTTCCCGCACGGGCGCCTCGTACGAGGCCCTCACCCGCTTGAAATCGCAACAGACGATGTCATACCCGCCGATCGCCGCGACCAGTTCCCGCAGCATATCCGGCTCCCAGCGGTCGTCCCCGTCGAGAAAGCAGACATAGCGTCCCCGGGCCTTCGCAAGTCCGGTTTCACGGGCACGCGCCACTCCCCGGTTGGGCGTAGCGACAACGACGATCCGCGCATCCCGCTCCGCACGGGAGCGCACGAGACGCAACGAACCGTCCGTCGAGCCGTCGTCCACCACGACCGCCTCGAAATCGCCGAACGTCTGCGCCTCGACCGAAGCCAGGCAGGCGTCGATATACCGTTCGAGATTGTGGACCGGAATAATCACCGAGACCTCCGGCCGCCGTTCGTTCTCCTTCATCCGATATAGTTTTTCACGGCCTCGGCGATCCGTTCGCCGTCGAGCGCCGCGGAGATGATTCCTCCGGCATAGCCGGCTCCTTCGCCGGCCGGAAACAGCCCTCCGACCGCGGGGTGCATCAGCGTCGCGGGATCGCGCGGGATGCGCACGGGCGTCGAGGTGCGCGACTCCACGCCCACGACCACCGCCTCGTCCGTGAGGTAGCCACGCATTCTCCGTCCGAAGGTCGAAATGCCCTGCCGCAATGCCCGCGCGATGAATTCCGGCATCCACCGATCAAGCCGCGAGGGAACGATGCCGGGAATGTACGACGTCGCGGGCAGCGACCCGCTGGCCCGGCCCGCCACGAAATCCGACACACGCTGCGCAGGGGCGATCTGATGCTCCCCGCCCTCGCGCCGGGCCGCCTGCTCGAACCGCTGCTGGAACTTCAGCCCCGCCAGTTCGCCCCACTCGGGACGCAGGTACTCGAAATCCGCGAGCCGCACCTCGGTCACCAGCCCCGAATTGGCGAAGGGCGACGTGCGGCCGCTGGGCGACATGCCGTTCACGACCGACTGCGCGGCATCGGTCATCGCCGGCACGATGAACCCGCCCGGACACATGCAGAACGAATAGACGCCGCGCCCGTTCTCCTGGCTCACGAGCGAATAGGAAGCCGCCGGGAGGTACTCGCCACGAGTCCGGCAATGGTACTGGATCGAGTCGATGAGCGCCTGCGGATGCTCGATGCGCACGCCCATCGCAAAGGGCTTGGCCTCGATGCGCACGCCGCGCGCGTGCAGCAGTTCGTACACGTCGTGCGCCGAATGCCCCGTAGCGAGCACCACGGCGGCTCCCTCGATACGCTCGTCGCCGCAGCGGACGCCGCGGATCCGCCCGTCGTGCAGCAGAATATCCGTCACGCGGCTGTCGAAGCGGAACACCCCGCCCGCATCGGCGATCGTCCGCCGGATATTGCGGATGATATAGGGCAGCTTGTCGGTGCCGATATGGGGATGGGCTTCGCAGAGGATTTCGGGCGTGGCGCCGTGAAAGACGAGCGTCTGCAACGCCTTGTTGTAATCGCCGCGCTTCTTGCTGCGCGTGAAGAGCTTGCCGTCGGAAAAGGTCCCCGCACCGCCCTCGCCGAAAGCGTAGTTCGAGTCGGGATCGACGGGGCCGTTGCGGTTGATCCGTGCGATGTCGCGCTTGCGGGCCGAGACGTCGCGCCCCCGTTCGAGAATCACGGGCCGCAGTCCCAGTTCGATGAGCCGCAGGGCAGCGAACAGCCCCGCGGGGCCCGATCCGACGACGACGACCTCCGTCCGCCCCTCGACCGAAGGATAGTCGAAATGCACGGGGCCGGGCTGCGGCTCCCGATCGACATAGACTTCGAGCGTCAGGTTCATCTTCACCTGCCGCTGCCGGGCGTCGATCGACCGCTTCACGACGCGCACCAGCGCCACATCCGTCTCCCGGATGCCCATGCGCCGCGCTGCGAGCGACGTGCAGTACTTCGGATCGGCGGCCTGTTTCGGCGTGAGGACGAGGGTTATCTGTCGGGGCATAAGTCGGCGAAATTACCTACAAATGTAAACAAAAAAAGCCGGATAATCCCCCGCCCGGATTGTGTTTTGTGAATTTTTACCTATCTTTGCCTCATCCGCGGGGATGCGCCCGACGCACCCCATGCGGAAATGATGCGGATATGGTGTAATTGGTAGCCACGTCAGACTTAGGATCTGATGCCTTACGGCGTGGGGGTTCGAGTCCCTTTATCCGCACAAAGGAGCCTTTTCCGAGGCTCCTTTTTTCGTGGAAATCCGGATGCAGAACAAAGCAAAACGGTTGTATATCAGTAAATTATCGAACAGGCTCTTTTATAACGAAAGATGCTGCCAAAAGCATCCTTGCTCCCGATTTCAGGTGGGCATTAGGGAACAAGCCCTCCAAAATAAGGCTTCCCCGGGCCATTGCTCCCGATTTAGCGCATAATACATTGATTTGCTGCACTTTGCATCGCAATAGTTTTTTCTTGTCGACGTTTTGTTAACCTCAAAATTTTCAAAGCCATGAGACAAGAGTCTTTTACAATCCTTTTCCTGATGCGAAAGGGAAGGCCCAAGAAAAACGGGCAGGCACCGATCAGCGCACGCATCACAACCGGCGGATTCCGACAGGAAATCTACACCCAATGCGACTGTGATCCGGAGTTGTGGAACCAACAGAAGGAGCGGGCCATGGGAAAAAGCAAACTGGCCATCCAGGTCAACAACCGAATCAACGACTTCCGGATCAAGATCATCGACATCCGCAGCAAACTGCTTGCCGAAGGTTTCGAGGCCAATGCCCTGCAAATTAAACAGCGTTACATCAACCCGCTTAAAAACACCATGATGTTGATCGCGGGGCTGGGTGACTACGTCCAACGGCGGCAGGCGGAGGTCGGCGTACGTATCACCCAGCGGACGGCCGACAAGTACGAACGGCTGCTGCGCTATCTGAAACAGTACCTCGCCCAGCGCGGCCCGGAGGAAGATATTCCCGTCGAGCGGATGAACTACGAATTTCTCGACGGATTCAGTCTCTTCCTGCAAACGGCACACCGCTGCCGCCACAACGGCGCCGTGGCCGTCATGGATTGTCTGCGCAACTTCGTACTCTACTGCCTGCGCAACGAATGGATTGCCAAGAATCCCTTCCGCTACTACAAGCTCAAGGAGGATCAGGCGCAGGCCAAAGAGCACCTCACGGCCCGCGAGCTGGAAATCCTGACCCGCAAGCAACTCGACCATCGGCTGGCCCGTATCCGCGACGTCTTTGTCTTCTGCTGCCTTACGGGACTGGCCTTCGCCGATGCCGACCACCTGCGGAGCGAACACATCTCGCGCGACGACGAAGGACGCTGGTGGATCCACAAGCCACGCGAAAAGACCGCCGTGATGAGCCGCATTCCCCTGCTCCCGATGGCATTGGAGATCCTCCGTCGCTACGAGCACGACGCAGTCTGCCAGGCCCGCGGACGGGTGCTGCCCCTGCCAAGTAACCAGAAGATGAATGCCTTTATGAAGGAGATCGCCATCGTCTGCGGCATCGACAAGGTGCTGACCACGCATTGCGCCCGCCATACGTTCGCCTGCATGGCGGTCGAATACGGAATGCCGATCGACGTGCTGGCCAAGATCCTCGGACACTCGAACACCAACATGACCCGCCATTACGCCAAATTTTCCGAGACGGTGATCGGCCGAGAAATGGAGGCTTTCGGCGAAAAACTGGCTTCGGCAGCCGCGGAGGGAGATTCCGGGTTGTAATAAAGCAAGTTTATGTTTCGAGACACTCGAAACCTCCCGAATCCATCCCGCTGGTCTATTATACATTACACAGATGAAAAGTCCGAAGAATCCGAACCGCCCGCGAGGCGGCCGTCCGCCCAAACCCGAAACGGAACGACTCAAACGAAGGCTGGTCGTCTGCCTGACCGAGACTGATTACGACGCCCTGTGCCGCAAGGCACGGGTCGCCGGTCTCGTGTGTGCCGAATACGCCCGGCGCGCCCTTGCCCGGAGCATCGTCCGCGCCCGGATGACTCCCGAGATGCTCACCCTGCTGCGGCAGCTCACCGGCATGGCGAACAACCTCAACCAACTCGCCCGCATGGCGCATGTGGCCGGGTACGGACGCGATACCGCCACTTTGGCGGCGTTGGTCGACCGAATTGATGCGCTGCTCACCCAAATCGACAAACTGCCATGATTGCCAAACTCTCGAAAGGCGGCTCCTTCGGCGGAGCCGTCCAATACATTTCCGGACCAGGGAAGGGCGCCGATTGCCTGGCCGGGATGGGCGTTCTGTTCAAGGACACGCCCTCCATCATCCGCGGATTCGAACGGCAGGCTGCGCAAAATCCCAGGGTCTCGAAACCCGTGGGACACGTTGTTCTCTCCTTTTCGCCTCAGGATGCTGCCCGGTTGGACAACCGATTGCTACTCTCCATTGCGGTGGAGTATCTGGACCGGATGGGGATTAAGGATACGCAGCTGATCATCGTCCGCCACCGCGACCGGGAACATCCCCACCTGCATATTCTCTTCAACCGTGTGGGCAACGACGGACGGACAATCTCCGACCGCAACGACCACTACCGTTCGGAGCGGCTCTGCAAGCAACTGACCGCCCGTTACGGGCTCTACTTTGCATCGGGCAAGGAGCAGGTCAAGGAGTACCGGTTGCGCGAACCGGACAAGACAAAATATGAAATCTACCATGCCCTGTGCGATACCGTTCCCCGCTGCCGGAACTGGGAGGAGCTGACGGCGGCCCTGCGCCGCGAAGGAATCGCCACGGAGTTTCGGATGCGCGGAGGCACTTCCGACGTGCAGGGAGTCGTGTTTGCAAAAAACGGCTACCCGTTCAACGGTTCGAAGATCGACCGGCAGTTCAGCTATTCGAAAATCGACACCGCGCTGGAACGGAACAGCCGACAAGCGCTTGCTTCCGAACGACAATCGGCTCCGACCCTGACACCCTCGTTCGGCTACCTGCTGGACGATTTGCTGCGTCCGAGATTCGATCCCGACGAAGCGGAACAAACCCAGCAGGAACAACAGCGCAGACGCCGCGGACGACGGCGTTAAACAGCCATCCTTTTGCCTAAAAAACTACTCGGATTCAGCCGTTTTAAGACGAGAATAATTACAAACGATTTGTTAACAAAAATCCCGAGAATTATTTTTGTCACAAAAAGAATTGAGCCTACAAAATGGACGATATCAGAACACAGACAGCAATCATGCTACAAGAAATAGAGCAAGAAGAATTAAATAAAAACAGAGACCTGATTCATTCGTTTTCAAAGTATTGCAAAGAAAGGGACATTATTCTGGAAGCGAAAAACTTTCACTATATGCACACCATTGGCTGCTATGTAGAGTATCCCAACATTTTGCAATCTTTATCCTGTTTACAACCAACCAAAGATGGCTTATTCCATGAAAACAAGCTATTAAACAGTTTTACCAAACGGCCACATATAACCGGATTCTATTACGCTGACGCCTACATGCCGATGGCGCATCCTTTATTTCGAAGGAATTATAATCCGATAAACAATTTTGCGCCTCGATTTGTTGAAAGGTTCTGGCAATTGGATCTACCCGGAATCGATAAATGCATTGCATTGGATAGCGACCGTGTTCGTATCAATGTGGATAATAGTGTATGTATAGAACGAGATATCTGGTATGGTGCTCGATTCTCAACAGATATTGCACAAACTAGAAATGGATCAACGGTCTTGGCCTCGCCACTTGACATTCCAGACCGCTATGATAATTTTTTCGGTGAGGTTCTAAAATTGGATATTTTTTGGTCCGAAAGCAATGACCTGAAAACATTTCAGGCTGAAGAGCTAAAAAAAGAGTATGTAACAATAGAATTGAATGGAATCACCTATCATCCGGTTCGATATATTCACGCTCAATACGATTTGAAAAAGCGAACATTCTGCCATATGGATGGAGCCATCCATCTCTATTTACCAAAAGAATTTGATTTACGAAAAGGGAATGATCTAACGTTCAATCACAAGAATGACAAACAGATAAAACCCCGCTCAATCAAATTATTCAGAATAGACGGAGATATTCCTGTCTCCGTATGGTCTGAATTCGTATCACAATTTTTTACCGGAGATCCTCAAATTTATGAATACTTTGCGGGGCATTATCCGAGCCATGTAACAAAAGTGATTGACCGCATTCGTTCAACGCAATCGTAAAAAGAGGCAATAGCGTTCTCAACCGTTATAGCGTTTAAAGTTCTCAGCCTGCTCCAAAATCTCTTTGTATACCTCATCGTTTGTCACGGGAGGATAACCATATTCTGCCAAAACGAGTATCAAATCCATTTTAAGCTCGGCCTTTATGTCATCTCTGGCAGCCCAGTCCGTGTACTTGGATTTGTCCTCCACAATTTTCTTGATTGCCGCAGCCAGCTGAAGCATTTTATCCTTTGGATATTCGAACCCGAACTGTTTGGCTATCGCCTCGAGAATATCATAGAAGGCCTTCTCTTCATAACTGATTCCCAAATCCAGGAACGATCTCTTCTCCTTGTTCAGTTCCTTTAACAAATCGGCCATCTGATTTGCCACCTCGGTCAATACCTCATCGGCAAAGACGGCACTATCCTTACGGCTGTTGTACTTCTCGACCAACGCATTCAATCGCTTTGAGAAATCGACTCCACGAACCTTGTTCACCTTCTTGAACTCGGTAATCACCGTCTTCAACAAACGTTCCATCAACTTGACCTTCGTATTCGGGAGTTTCAAGCGATTCAGCCGTTCCATATACTCTTCACTCAACACATCCAGATTATCCTTATCGTTCCCAATCTGAATAATCTCCTCCACCCCTTCCGACTGTATGGCCTCCTCAATCATCTCACTGACGCGACGATTCATCTGCGAAGCATCGGGAGATTCGCCCATCGTCAATTTGTAGATAACCGAGCGGACTCCGCAGAAATAGTGGATCTCTTCACGTTCGGCATCGCTGATCTGATCGCTGTTGCTGCACAAATTGAACGCAGACTTCAACTTTTTGGCGTGGCCCATAAACAGATTCTCCTGCTCCTTGGTTCTTTGCATGAGCTCCGCGCCCCGATTCAAGCAATCGAGCTGCTCCAAAGGAGTTCCCGTCGTGAAAACCGAATAATCAAACTCACCGAACATGCGCCGAATGATATCCAGCTCATCCTTGACCAGCGTAATCGACTGCTCGACATTCTCGACCGAATCCTGTCCGACATCACCCTGCGCATAGCGTCGCAACGCAATGTTCATATTGTTCTTGATACCGATGTAGTCCACCACCAGGCCCTTCTCTTTTCCGGGATAGACCCGGTTGACCCGCGAAATGGTCTGCACCAGCGTATGCTGCTGCAGGGGCTTGTCAATGTACATCGTATCGAGACAATCCACGTCGAAACCCGTTGTCCACATATCGACAACCAGCGCAATCTTGAAATTCGACTTGGGCTTTTTGAATGCTTCGGCATATACCTTACGGTCTTCATCCGTACCCAACAAATTGTACAACGCCGGTTCATCGTCCTTGTTGCGGGTCATGATCAGCTTGATCTTTTCGACAGGACGCTCCTGCCCCTCGCCGACATCATTCCCGTCCGAAACCGGTTCCGGCTCGGGTAGTTGCACCCACTCGGGACGCAAGGCAATAATCTTCCGATAGAGGTCAAATGCAATCGTCCGATTCGCGCAGACAAACATGGCCTTCCCCTCCACCGTGCTGCCTTCGGCAACCCGGTTCTCATAGTGGGCAATAAAATCTTCGGCCACCGCCTGCAGACGATCCGCATCCCCAAGAATCCGCTCCATCTTCGTAACGGCCTTCTTGCTCTCCTCAATCTGATATTCGTTTGCCCCCTCCTCGGCGCACTGTTTATAGTACGCTTCTATCTCCTTGAGTTTGGCATGGTCGAGCAATACCTTTGCCGCGCGACCTTCGTAAACAATCCGCCGTGTGATGCCGTCCGCAACCGATTCGGTCATGGTATAGGCATCGACCACCTCGCCGAACACGTCGATTGTAGCATCAATCGGCGTTCCCGTAAAACCGACATAGGTCGCATTCGGCAGCGAATCGTGCAGATACTTGGCAAATCCGTAATTACGCTTGACGCCCTTATCCGTCTGCCTGACCTGCAACGAAAGATTGGTTTGCGAGCGGTGCGCCTCATCGGAAATGCAGATGATGTTGGCCCGCTCCGACAACAGACTCGTATCCTCCGTAAATTTGTGAATGGTGGTGAGGAACACTCCTCCGCTTGTCCTGCCGGCCAGATGTTCGCGCAGCTTCTCCCGACTCTCCACCTCCACCACACACTCATCTCCAATAAACCGCTTGGCCGTGCCGAACAGTTTGGACAGCTGATCGTCCAGATCCGTGCGGTCCGTTATCAGCACGATTGTCGGGCTGGCAAACTCCCGGCTCCGCATCAACATCCGCGACAGGAACAGCATCGTGATACTCTTTCCGCACCCCGTCGCGCCGAAATAGGTTCCACCTTTGCCATCCCCGTCCGGGCGGAGTTTGGAGTGCAGACGGATATTCTCGAACAGCTTGTGCGCGGCGAAGAATTGCGGATAACGACAAACGACCTTCCGCTCATCCTTCGACGAATCCGGGAAAAAGACAAAGTCTTTCAGCACGCTCAACAGACGCTCCCGCCGGAACAGCCCCTGCATCATCGTCTTCAGCGAGTTGATGCCGTCAAGAGCCCGCTCTTCGGCGTGAACCTTGCGCCAGGCATAGAAAAAGTCGTAGGGAGCGAACAGCGAGCCGTATTTATTGTTCACACCGTCACTGATAACGACAAACGCATTGTATTTGAACAGTTCGGGAATATCCCGCCGATACCTCACCGTCAGCTGCCGATAGGCATCCATGATGGTTGTCTCCTCCTTGACGGCGCTTTTGAACTCCAGCACCACCACCGGCAAACCGTTCACATAGACAATCCCGTCGGGAATACGGGTCTCCGCCCCTTTAATCTCCAACTGATTGACAACCCGGAAAATATTGTTCGACAGACTTTTCCCGCCAAAGTCAATCGGTTCGACATACAAATCGGGCAGCGAGCTGTCGTCACGCTTCAACGAAAACCCCTCGACCATCAGCCGATAGGTGTGCAGATTGTTTTCATACAACGAGAATCCCACGTTGGCGGTGAGTTTGGCCACGGCACGTTCGATTTCGAGCGGTGTGATTCCGGCCTCGCCGTAGCGCCCGCGGAGATAGACCCGCAAATCGTCGCGCAGCAAGACATCGCTCACCTCCTTGTGAATCTCTTCACCGTTTGTATAGATATAACCCTCCTGCCGGAAAAGCTCCATAATGGACATCTCGAGGGCATGTTCGTTGAAGTGGGGCATATTAACTATTTCTTATGAGAGTTATCTTTTATATCTATCCTTTGTTGAATCAATTTAACATTAATAGTATTGTCTATGACTCGTTTGTTTATATCATCAATATATGTATCTTGTTCCTGATTTTTTGATTCTATATGTTCAATATCTTTATCAATTATCACGAAATGTACATTGTATTTGTATATAATTATTCCTAATGCTGTTAATATCAGTCCGATAACTGATGATGCTATAACTGGTCCTATATGTGTTCTCAGCCAATCATATAACTTTGATTTAACTTTACGAGGTCGCTTTCTGGGTTGAGTCGTATTGTTTCCTTGTCCCTCATTATATTGTGAAATAGTGGAATCACTATACGATCTCATATCAGCGGTAGGTCCTTCTGTCGGGGTTGGCATACACTTCCTAATTCGATAGAAGTCCATATCTTTATTTATAGGAAATGGACCTTTATATTCATTACGAGGTCTCCCTTTGCCCCTGCCTTTCTTTTTAGATGCCATATTTTTCAGTATATGATTTATAGCACTTTTTACAAAAATCAATATATGAGATAGGTGCGTCTTTTATGAACTCTAGAGGCGGATTAAAGAACTTTTGATAATCAACGGAAAATGAATATTTTGATTCTTTAGACGCTTTATCGTAGGTAATAATGGTATTATCAAAATCTTGTGTTACTTCTCTACCAATCTTTATTGGCGTCTTATTTATTATATTAAATCTCAAAGACAAAGCATCTTGTGGCGTATTTGAGTAATTAATTTTGATATTACCAATCACAGAGCTCAGCAAATCATCTTCTTGATCAAGTTCTGATCCTATTATAAATCCAAAACGCACAATATTTTTAATTTTATATGATACAAATATCTGATTTATTATCCTGTTAAATTCTGACAAATAGTCGTCAAACTCTTTCTGGAAATCAGAAATAATTTTATATTCAAATATAAAATCGCTCGGAGTAATTGTTAATTGGCAATTGTTATTTTTATTTATTAATCGTCTAATACCATCTCCTCTTTGTAGTTCAGGAAACAAAAGTTCATTAAATTTAGAACCGTCAGTATACAAGATATCATCGACTATTGCCCCCATTTGGTCTTCTACATGAAATCCTTTTGTAAATCTAATTCCACATGCAAAATTATTTAGTTTCATAATTGTAATGTTTACTATTGATTGTTATTGGCTATCTCTATATAATCTTTATACGCGGGCCACGTGGCGCTATTCTTTTCAAATATTCATTATTAATATCTCGACTATAAATCCCGTTAAAATTACAATGCGGGCAGACAAATTGCCCATTCCATTCATTTGTGCTAACTTGAATTAGTTTCTTTTCATTATCCCAGCAATGAGCGCAATAAATAACATCACTATCAATTAGGGTAACAATAGGCTCGTCGTGCCGTTGAATTTTAGATTCAATATCCTTCTGCCTCTTGAGTTCCGCATTTTCAGCTTTCAACCGTGCTACTTCACCTTGCAGTTCTAAAGCTTGCGTACTTAGGTCTAGTAATTGCTGATATAATGGAATGTTATCAGCTTGTTGAAGAACTTTTGCAACGTCTTTTATTCCTTCATATAATCCCATTGTGAAATATTTTATTGCCCCATCTTTGCCAATAACAAAGACTGTAGGTCGGTTAGTAACAAGTTTTCCTTTTTCTTATGTACATAAAGATCAAATATAGGATGCATATATACATCTAAACTCTTCAATGCATTCTCGGCAGGTATTATTACTTGTGCATTTTCTAAATCTTCTCTTTTAATATGCCCCATTGAAGTAGCTTTGGCTGAGATTATTCGTGTCCATTCTTTTATATGACTATGAGTCCACAAAAAATAGAACCATTTAGGGTATGCCTCAGATGTAACCTTGAATAAGTGCTGATTTAATGCACACTTGTTTCCACACCATATATCAATGAATAAGGATGCAGACCAAGAAAAAATAACATCTCCATTGTCTACTATAAAATCTTTCGGAATAGATGTATCTACGAAATCACTATTTTGATCACAGAATCCTTGTGATAATTCTCTAATCTTCAAGACTGGTAAAACGTTTTTACCTTTCGCAGCATATTTCTGACAAGCAGTTCCATTCATATACGTAGCAATATCCGTCAAAGCCCCCATTCGCCAGCCGGCGGGGAGATGCTCGGGGTCGATGTCGTCCACAAACATCTTGCGGTAAAGCGTTTGCGCCGTGGCCTCCAGTTGCGCAATCATCGAACGATTCAGGTCGATACGCCGCGACAACGTCTCATATTCCGCAACTATCGCCCGCTGACGCTCTATCGACGGAACCGGCAATGTCATATTCGTAAAATCTTCCCACGTTAAACTTCCTCTAACTCCGCCCACTGCGTAGAAACTTGCTTCCCGATCAAATTCTTTTCTTGCAAACCACATCATCAAGTATTCCGGCATCAACTCTTGTTCGTCTATGACCTCAAACATCGGGTATGCGGGAGACATAATAGCTGCTGTTCCTTTAAATATTGCTACAGGTATTTTTTGATCCCTGCTCACCTGCATAAGGCTACATGCAAACTGCTTGTTACGAATCACCTTGTAATTTGACAGATCCGTTCCTATTACATTCGCCACAGATGGAATAAAAGCTTTGTCGATTGTTAAACCGACAAGCTGCGTTACCGCCAAATCCCTATTCCGGACATCCACCTCCCGGATGTAATTCCCCAGCCGCTTATAATCACTTCTGTTCATGGGCGGCATCATTTTGCTGGGGGACATCAAGCGGGAAGCCCAAATCCGTAAAGACCTTTGCCAATTCGCGGCGACTCTCCGTTTCGGCCTGCAGCAGGCGGTTCAACTCGTTACGCAGTTCCGTCATTCGGGTCCCGAAATCGACCGTTTCATCCCGATTGACAAACTCGATGTATTTGCTGGGGACAAGCGACCACCCTTTGGCTTCAATCTCGTCGAGTGTTGCCGAGTAGCAATACTCCGGAACATTCCGATAGGTCTGTTCGCAGCCTTCACGCTGCCAGTTGTGGAAATTCTCGGCAATACGGGCAATCTGCTCCTGCGAAAACTGGATGTACTTCTTTTCGAAAGGCTCGCCCCACTGGCGGAGGTCGACAAACAGCACCTCATTTTCGCGCTCCCGGTATTTAACCAGTTCGCCGTTCTGCTCAACGGTGCGGGCCTTGCGGTTGCGGGCCAGAATCCACAGGGTGACGCTGATATCGGTGGAATAGAACATATTGCGCGGCAAAATCACGATGGCCTCGACCAAATGGTTTTTCAGCAGTTGACGGCGGATATTCAACTCAGTACCGTCACCGCTCAACGCGCCGTTGGCCAGCAGGAATCCGGCCATGCCGTTTGCCGAGAGTTTCGAGACGATATTTAGAATCCAACCGTAATTGGCATTACTCGTGGGCGGCACGTCATACCCCTGCCAGCGCGGGTCCTTGGTCAGCTCGTTATCGGCCCGCCAGTCTTTCTGGTTGAACGGAGGGTTGGCCATGATGAAATCGGCCTTCAAATCCTTGTGCTGGTCGTCGTGGAACGTATCGGCCGCCTTCTCGCCCAGATTACAGGCAATGCCACGGATGGCGAGGTTCATCTTCGCCAGTTTGTAGGTCGTATTGGTGTACTCCTGGCCATAGACGGAGATATCTTTCCGGTTGCCGTGGTGTGCCTCGATGAACTTCATGCTCTGCACGAACATACCGCCCGAACCGCAGCACGGGTCGTATATCTTTCCACGGTAGGGCTGGATCATTTCGGCAATCAGATTCACGATGGTCTTGGGTGTATAGTATTCGCCTTTTCCCTTGCCCTCGGCAATTGCGAACTTACCCAGGAAATATTCGTAAACGCGGCCAATCAGGTCGTGTTCCTTGTCCTTGAGGGTATCGATCTTGCCAATCACATCGAGCAGGCTCGCCAGTTTGGTGCGGTCGAGTCCCAAACCCGAATAATAGTTGCTGGGCAAGGCTCCCCGCAAGGAGGGATTATCCTTCTCGACCTGCGCCAGAGCCGCATCGATTTTGATGGCAATGTCGTTCTGCTTGGCATTCTCAATCAAATAGTCCCAGCGGCTGATTTCGTTCAGATAGAAAACATTCCGGGCATTATAGAACACCGCCTGATTCACAAAGGCCGACTTGCCGTCGGCAATCAGCTCATCACGTCGCTCTACAAAGCGGTCGTATGCATATTTGAGGAATATCAGACTCAACACCACATGTTTGTACTCCGACGGCTCCACCGACCCCCGCAGTTTGTTGGCCGATTCCCACAAAGTCTCCTCGATACTTTTCTCTTTCAGTTGTTTCTTTGCCATGCTTCAAATCTTTTCCGGACAACCCACTTCCACCAACATGAATGCATTTTGATTCTTCTGTTGTCCGGTCAGTATCCGTATATATTATACAAATTTACCAAAAATATCCGTGAGTCACCTATTTCTAGGAAAATAACTTCATCTCTAAGTTTTTCCAATTTAATTTCTTATTTTCATGTGGTAGAATAGACACTACAGACGCGCTGGTTCCGAAAAACTCCACAAACGAAGAATCCCGTCCAGCACCAAACGCAAAAAATTCTCATCAGAAGGAGAAAAGGACAAGCATCTATATTTATCCTCCTTTACCGACCTATCGAAACAACCTCCCATATCACCCCGGAATTGGATAAATATTCAATCCTAGATGTAGAGATTTACAGAATTCCAAATTTCTGGAAATCTCTAATAAACTACCGACATAACTACCTCAATCGTTGCTCTTTCAGCCGCAGTATGTGCCGTTGGGGATCGAATCCGAATGCCTCGCCACTTGCTTCCCCAGCCCGAATGGCTGCCGACAAGACTGCCAACCGGTAATCTTGTTCCATGTCATGCTGTTTTGGCCGATCCGAAGTCGCAGACTCTGACCGATATTTTGAGATGCAAACCTTTTTCATAAACTTAACCTATAACAGAATCCAATCGAACGGCTATCTACCACCTCCGACTATAGGACCAAATATACAAAGAACTCGCGTAAAAACGAAAGAATCGGATAGATTAAGATAAGTGACTGACACTAAAGAAAGTCAAGCGGTCTATCTCTCTGTCTGTCCGACTCATCAAAAAGTAGGATTGTGAGAGGTTAAGAAGGGCGATTGCTACTTATCCGTTGCCTTTTTCGGCCCGGAAAAATTCGCTGAAAAACACCCTGTCGAACCGTTTGCTACCGCAAAAAACGCTTGTATCTTCGGTATTCGCACTGTAAAGATAACCGTTTTTTTCGATTATCGGGAAAATACAGCCGCGTTTATTCGATCCGGGGTTCTGTTTCGCTGTTCTGCTATATTTTTCATAGCTTCAAATAGCTCTATATCAACTAATTTTGCAATTAGATAGATAGAGTTATGGAACAAATGGATGTAAGGGTCGCGTTCTACCTTAAAAAGAGCGAAACGAATGCCGATGGTTGTTGTCCTGTCATGGCACGGTTGACCGTCGGCAACCATTCCGAGGCGGCTTTCAGTGCCAAGATGTCGGTTCCCGTATCGTCGTGGGAATCGGGCCGCGCCACGGGAAAGAGCGCTGCTACGCGGGAGATCAACCGGAAGTTGGACGAACTGCGTGCCTCGGCACTGGCCATCTACAAGGAACAGTCTGCGATACGGGAGGTCGTGACCGCCGAAGAGGTACGGGATCTGTTGCTGGGCAAGGCTTCCGGACAAACAACCCTGCTTGGTTATTTTCAAACGTTTATCGAACATTTCGAGAAGCGCGTGGGTGTAAACCGCGAGAAAGACACGCTCAGATCCTATCGCTATGCCCGTAATTGCGTCTCCGCTTTCCTGCAAACACAGTATAAACTCTCGGATATTCCCTTTGCTGCCCTCGACCGGTCGTTCATCGACAGGTACGACCTCTACCTTCGGACGGAACGCCGCATCGCGCCGGGAACTATCGTCCTGCTGACCACAAAGCTGAACACGATCGTCGGCGAGGCGGTGGCGGAGGGTATCATCACGGCCGACCCGTTCGCCGGGTACGAACCGAAGCGCCCCGAAAGGGTGCAGAAATACCTCACTGCCGACGAATTGCACCGGCTGATGACCACGCCGCTCCATCACCCGACGCTCTACCAAACCCGCGACCTGTTCCTATTCTCGTGTTATACGGGCATTCCTTACGGGGATATGTGCCGCCTGAGCGAAGACGATCTGGAAATTGCCGAGGACGGCGAGGTGTGGATCAAAACCACGCGCAAGAAGACGAAGATCGACTACGAACTGCCGCTGCTCGATATTCCCCTCCGTATTCTCGACAAATACAGGGGTATCGCGCCGGAAGGGAAATTACTTCCTATGTACGGCAACACTACACTCAACCGGGCTCTGAAACGTATCGCCTCGATCTGCGGTATCGAAAAGCGGCTCGTTTTCCACTGCGGACGGCATACCTACGCCACCGAAATCACGCTTTCGCAGGGCGTTCCGCTGGAAACGGTCAGTAAGATGCTGGGCCACACACGTATCGACACGACACAGATTTATGCCAAAGTAACCGATGACAAAATCGGCGCGGATACGCAAAACCTCGACAAGAAGCTCGCCGAGCGGTTTTCGATAGCTCTGTAATCACCTTTTTCAAATCCGAATCATCATGGAAACGAACAATAAGGAGATAAAACGCCGCAGTACGTTTGCCGTACTGTTCTATATCAATCGAACTAAAGTCCGCAAGGACGGCACCTGCCAGCTCTTGTGCAAAGTCAGCATCGACGCCGAATCGGCTCATATAGGTATCAAAACCGCCATCGAACCGTCGCTGTGGAATCCGGAAACAGGACGCGCGGACGGCCGGAGTGCCAATGCCCGCAAGGTAAACCGGGCCATCGACCTGCTGACCGAACAGATCGGGGCCCACTATCGGAGGATTCGCAACGACCTCGGCTTCGTCACGGCGGAACTGGTGAAGAACGCCGTAAAAGGCGTCGGACAGAAGCCGCTCACGCTGCTGGCCCTGTTCCGGGAACACAATGCAGAGTTTTACAAACGGGTCGGCGTAGATCGGACGAAAGAGACCTATGCCAGCTACGAAAACTCCTACAACCACTTGGCTGCGTTCGTACAACAGAAATGCGGGCAGGAAGACGTCACGCTCCGAAGTCTCGACAAAACGTTCTACGACGACTTCGACCTCTTTCTGCGAACGGAGTGCGATATGATGCAAAAGACGGTGCACGAACACCTGTACCGCCTGAAGAAAATGACCAAACGGGCTGTCAGCCAAGGTACGCTCCGCCGCGACCCTTACGGCAGGCTGCACCCGGAGCTGCCCGAACGCAAGAGCCGCCACCTCAAACTCGAAGACCTCAAAAAGCTGATGGAAACGCCCATCGACAAACCCAATCTTCAGCGGGTGCGGGACTGGTTCCTCTTCTCCACCTTCACGGGCTTGTCCTACTCCGACCTGAACCGGCTCTCGGATAAGGACATCACGCAGGCCGCTGACGGAACGTGGTGGCTTCATATACGGCGCAAAAAAACAGATACGCCCTCGGCAGTCCGGTTGCTGGAGGTTCCGTTGCGGATCATCGAGAAATACCGGTCTGAACGTCGAAGCGACAAGATTTTCAACCTTTACAGCCGGAAGCATCTTATCATACTTACGCGAAAACTGGGACAAGCATATGGTTTCGATATGACCTTCCATAAGGCCCGGCATAATTTCGGGACACATATTACCCTCTCGATGGGCGTGCCTATCGAAACCGTGAGCCGTATGATGGGACACAAGAGCATCACCACGACTCAGATTTACGCCAAAGTGACCGACAAAAAGGTGGGTGAAGATATGAAAGGGCTTAAAATGAGGACGAAAGACCGGAAAATAGTCTTATGCGAAGAGGATGTGAGCGTTATGAAAAAGAAACGGGCCCGGTCCGACAGAGAAAAAGCGGCGTTCGCTTGACGGAAAAGAAAAATATTCGTATAATTATCCAACTAATAATATCCAAACAATATGGCAACGACAGGAGAAAAAGCGACAGGAACGATAACGATCGAGTACAATACCGTAACCGTAACCCCCGGTGCCGACGGCGATGTGTGGCTGACCCCATCCGAGATTGCCCGTATGTTCGAGGTGTTCGTCCCGGCGATTACGAGCAATATACGGGCGATCTACAAGCACGGCGCACTGCGTATGTCGGAAACCTCGAATCTTCCGACGGCACATGCAGAACTGTATAATCTGGAAATGATCTCGGCGTTGGCCTTTCGGGTGGACACGCCCCAGAGCGCGGCGTTCCGGCGGTGGCTGATCCGCCGCCCCCATTCCCGGATGGTCGTGCTGAAGGTCTCGCAGGAGGAACGGACGGTAGTGAACTGACCTCGGAAAGAAAAAATCTGTCTAACCACCTTGATTCTAACGTTTTCGCCCCTGTCGGAATTCATCCTGACAGGGGCGATCTTCAATCTCGGGAATTTGTCAGACAGCCCTTCTTCTCGTTCCGGTGTTACAGCAACGCCTTATCATCCGTTCCGTTATACGAATCCCGGAGTAACTTTTCGATCTCCGACTCCCGGTACAGCACTTTCCCGCATATCATGTAATAAGGGAGTTTCCCCGAGCTGCGGTATTCCTGCAACGTCCGGCGGTGGACTTTCAGCCGCTCCGAAATTTCCTTGTCCGTCAGATACGACTCGCCGCCCAGAATCAGGCGATGGTTCGTACCGAATTTTTCCAGCCCCTTTTCGATACGCTTTATCAGGTCGAACACTTCGGTCTCGCTACTGTCCGAGCCCTGCACAATATTATTTCTCATAGTTTATTTCTTCGTTTACTTTTTCGATTGTTTCAACAATGCCTCTACGTCTTGCGGCTTATAGTAGATTTTATGTCCGACTTGCGTGTAGGGAATGAGCCGTTTTTCACGATATGCCTGAAGCGTCCTTTTGGCGATGCACAGCATCTCGCAGACCTCCTCATTGTCGAGCCAACGTCCTAAGCGTTTTTGCTGTTTTGCATTCAGAGCCTCGATCCTTCCGGCCAGCGTTTCGAGTTTGGCCACCATAGAGTCATAGACCCGTTTTTCGATCATTATCATCTCCATAATTACAATGTTTAGCTTTCCCGGAACCCAAAAATACTTTATGGAATACACGTCCGAGCCTTTTGCCGACGCAGATGTAAGGGTTGACGTCGCTATATGCCACGGTTGGCGTCGCCGCTTTGAATTTGTAAAAGCGAGGAAAATATGCGAAATTTGAGTGGCTGAAACAGTTATATTTGATTATGCTTCTGACTTCGATGACATATAGGGAGATGTACGACCATCTCGCCGCTGACAAATACAAAGTAGACATCAAGCAAGAATACCTACGGCCCAAAGCGATTAAAGCATTTCGTAAAACAAGCCGTTTTCCTGCGTGGGAACTTTATGAATATAAGATTCCGGCAACCAACAATCAGTATATCATTTATTTTTATGCAGAAACCAGGACCCGTGCAGAATATCCCGAAGTCGGCTCTTTCTGTATTGTTTATGCAGACAAACATCGGTTTGTCGTTCAATGGGGTGCAAGCGGGTATAAGCACACCCCGGATAGCAAAATGGTAGGCGTCAGGCAAATCAGTGCCTATACATCCCATTTTTTTCAACGATACAGGGAGCGTTTCTTAAAAGACGAATCGCTGAGTGCTAATGAAGTAGCTGTAAGATATTTTTCCCGGAATACTACCGTCATGCCCCTCCAGCAAAATGAGGGCATCAACCGCAACCATGAAAAATACGGAGAATATGGAAAGTATGCCTTTCGTATCAGGGACGGGATCTGTTTTACCTACATGAAAGCAGAGGGTATGATAAGTGAGGACGGTGACAGGCATAAGGATAAAGTAGATACCGTATATGTGTGCTACACTACGTTTATGAACGAATCCGGTATGACTGAAAGCCAGCGTAATGCTATCTTTCAAGAACATTGTATGCAATGGCGGCAATTATACGATACATTCCTGAGTGAAGCTAAAAACGGGACTATCACCCTGCGAATTGAACCTTAACTGCTTTTATTTAGGAATACTAACAATTCAGTGCCAAATCTTAGCTTGTTAATTTGATGATGCAAACCGTTGAAAACTTTAACAATGACAACATAAACATCGCTCTATGATTACCAATTTCAGCTTCGGAGTACCCGGCGAGATAGCAGATGCCGATTACCCGATGCCGCTCGGGAACTATTTCGACATCGAAAAGGATATGATGCAGGTCGGCGGCGAGTTCCTTTTAGTCCGGGACGAGGAGAGTAACTTTTACTTTCTCTGCACCGACGACTGCGACATCGAACTATTATGCCGTGCTTATGATTGGTATATCGTATCGTCCGGCCGTTTCAACGACCGTTTGCGGATCGGCATGGGGCTGGCCGGAGAGGATGCTTACGGCAGCGAGATGTTCCGGATCGAGCTATTTCTATTAGCCTATTTTCTGCAATTTCAAGTGTAAGTTTTTTGTTTCCATAACGTCTTATTTATCAATTATTCTATAATCGGGATTGACTTTCATTTTACTCCGTATCGTTATATCATTGAAAAGTTTACGGATACAAAGAATGCCTAAGCTATCACCTAATTGAGGAAACTTGCGATGAAACCTTTTTGAAAGTAAGTGTAAGCGCAAAGAATGCTTTTCTTCGTCCTTATACTCGAATTGCTCTTCAAACATAATCTGATTGTTCCGTTCTCCTCTGACAATGATAGTGGCTTCTTTACTACCGTGATCTTGTACTTCAATTGAAATAATTGTCTTGTTCATATTTACAAATTTTCCTTATTTTATATCTGAAAACTTTGGGCTTATAACTAAATGATTTATAGTAGCATTATTAAAGCATTTATTCTATTGCTCAGATGAAAAACTTATTCTAATTTTGCGGTATAACACTAAATAATCAGAATTATGGATAGCATACGTTTTAATGAAGAAGATTTTAACGGGTACTTAGAACAACTCATTGAATCAGGCAGATTGGATTTAATGCAATCAGGCATTACAAAATTAGTGATAGACAAAGGATATGATGCTCTGTCTCCTAAACAAAGAAAAGTATTTGACTATATGATAGACACAAATACCGTTGAGAGTTGTGAACGTTGTGCATGTGATATTCCTTGGTGCGAAATGCTTGAAGCTCTTGATAATGGTGGCTATTGTAATTACTGCCAACATATGATGGAGAAGTTGGAAGATGAGTAAGAAATAACGGGAATAGCTATCAAGGTTATTCCCGTTACTGTTTAATCAGTTATAATAAATCAGACAAGCTCATTTAGGGTATTGTCGTAAATACTCACTTCAGATAAATATTGTGCATTTTTTGTTGTTCTTCATCCGGTTCGCGCAAAAAAGCTAATACTAAATATAATGTTTGAACGGCAATACTCCTGTTTTGATATCTTTTCCAGCGGTGAGGATTTCGCCGATAGAATCAGCGAACTTCAATGTGACAGGAACGCCATCCCCATATATACAAGCATTATAGTTTAGTTTTGTCAAACTTAATATGTCTTTACAAACGACTTCAATATCAGCTTCTCCTCTGGTTACGGCTACATCAATGGGATTAGGGATTTCCAATCCAATTTGAGTTTTGAATCGGGGAATAAACCCCTTTGTCCAAAGGAAGGCTTTTCGATCATCGTATTGCAACATCATTCCTCGGGGAACGCAATACGAATATTGCCGATATAGCTTAAAAGCACTATTCTCCCGTATTCTCACTCCGATGATTCTGGATTTTCCCTCGACAGCTTCTTCAAACCCAGCCCATTCAGGATCATCAAAAAATGTTTTTGCATGAATGAAAATTTCATTGGGATAACATGCAAAGCGACTATAGTATGCTTCTAAAGATTGAGAGACTACCTCAAAAGCATCTTGCTGTGAAAGATGAAATTCTCCGGTAGTAGGATTCCACCATGGCCCCACATTCCCTCTAAAAACCATTCCATCGCCTGAATCAAGAAACATCTGAGCTGCACAACAAGCATTTTTGTTCTTTGTATCGCTTTCTGTTTTCTTATATACTAATCCCAAATAACAAACTCCATCTCTAATCTCTCCAAGTTTCCACGGAAGACCTCCTAATTTATAATAGAGGGTATTAGATATGTTCCATGCTTTAGCTGTATCAAATTTTTTTTCTTCCTCAATTTGCTTATCGGTTAACAGATTCTCATAGGCTATTTTACTTTCCCGAATTATCTGAGTGACGATTTTTGCAGATAATATTTTGGCTTTTAGCTGATTGTGAAAATTGACTTCAAACTCATACGCTTCTCGAAGGGTATCTTTTTCCTCTTGGAAAAACATATCCAATTGGGTCGAATTCCGTTCATTTTTCTTAAGCCCAATGTTAATATTATCTTCCGATTTCGGAATTTTCGAATTTGGTCTGCCGAATTTATAAATATCCTCTGGTATTACGACAAACCAAACATCCACAGGCATCTCTTCATGCTCGGTATACCGTATTAACGGCTGGACATATAGATTCACTAAATTATGAACTCGTTGATGAGAATCCGTGTATTTTAGGTATTCATCAATATCCTTTTGCTTAATATCAAGTTGAATAATGTTATCAAAATTGATCGATATGCCGAAGGTAGATTCTAATCCCGGGAAATTTGGTCGGGCAATGGATAAATCCCCATTAACAATAGGACCATGTATCCTTTTCAGATAATCAATCATTTTTCTCCTTAAGTTAGCCGAACCGATGATACCGATATTTCTAACACCTTTAATCCTTTTATGATCAAAGGGACCAAAAAGCATTAAACCATCCCGGGGGTCAATTGCTGTTTGGCCACTACCGAATGTCAATGATGGCTCACTGATGTATTTGAGAGTAGGTTCAATCATTTGTTTCCTCTGCCGTTAAATCTTCGTAATAATCTTCTATTTTATCAATGCTCATTTCGGTGTCTGGATCTATGTATCCTATTTCACTTATAAGCATTTCCGGCCATTCTTTCAGCTTGACTTGCTTTCCCGGCGTCGTTACCTGAATGCTTATTTCTCCCTCTTTATTTTTTAGACGCTGAATAAATGCGAGCAATAAATCTCTCCATTCTTTATTAAAAAGGTACTTTCCTTTTTTCCTTCTGAAAGAGTGCTGCTTTTTTTCATCATCTATCAATTGAGCGCCGTCCGATGTAAACAGAATATGTGATTTAAGAGAAAACCCAATAAACGGGCATAGTGTCGGTTGAATAGAGACTCCATAATGCCAAAATCCCACTCCTCGCATTTCTCCTAATAGAGCTTTTGCCTTTTTCCTTGTACTTTCAGGATAGATAAATTTTACTTTCGTAATTTTATCATATTTCGGGAGAAAATAAGCAAATCTCTTATTCGACATTTCATGCTTCCATAAGCCAGCACGTCTGAATAGATTGGCAATTACACAATACATCAGCCTCTTGAAATGATTCTCGACATCTCTATGTTGAGGAAACTTCTCAGACATGAACCCATCTAAAATATCTGTTAGAGAAAATGCAAACGTGTGTTCTGGCCTAACTTCAATCATTTCATTATCTCTTTGAACGGAAAAATTCAAATTTCCATCAAACGAAGAAATACAATTGGATAATAAACTAATCGGAATTTCTTTATTCAGGTCTCTGATGGCTTTAGCTTGAGCGGTATTGGCAAATTGATACATATAGAACCTATTCGGCATTTCAGCTATCGACCACCATGAAGTATAATATCGCTCTTCGTGGGGTATAATTGAGCAGTTAGAAATATACTCATTTTCATACCATTCTGAAAATGAAGACTTCTGATTGCCGAAATTAGAAGGAACATTGTCTTTCTCCAGTTTTTTTAGCAGTTGCTTTAATCCATCAGCCCAATTATTATTAAATGGAATATGGTTAATATTAGGTTGTCCTATTACTAAATGATAGCTGGAATTGTCGATATGTAATGGTATGATAAAATCCTGCAATCCATCTTGTGCAGCAATACTCTTTGCGTATTCCAACTCATTTTCAATTCCTTGCCGAAGTATACCTTCTGTCGTTACAATATTTTTTGAATAAACGAACAAAACTTTTATCGAACGATCCAGGGCTTTTTGAATGGTTGCCCAAAAACGCTCTCCACCCAGTAACCCTTCTTTATCTATCCAAACCTTATATCCTAACATCTCCAATCGGGAAGCAATCCAGATGGAAAAATCGTTATCTGCCGGGGTTGCATGACTTATAAATATCGTATCTCTCATAACCTATCTTTCTCCTGTTTCTTTACTGCCTTGCTTTGATAATTCTTTATAATAATTCCGTCATATATACGGGCAAGCAAAAAATATCCTTGTCTTTCTTTAGATCTTTGGTATAGAGAAGATACCTGTGAAGGATTCTCGCCGAAAACTTTTGCTGGAATTTATCGAGGGATTTGTGTGAGTTATATCCGGAAGATTTAACTTCGATAGGGCATATCTTGTCTTTACGCGAAAGCAGGAAATCTATTTCATAACTGCGGACAGTTTTATTCTCTTCTTCGTCTTTCACTGTCTCCTCCTTAAATGTATAGTAGAAAAGTTCATTGCCTGCACTCTTCAACATTTGGGCGATTGCATTCTCGTATACATACCCCAAATCTGTACTGAGTTTATCGGAAAGGAGCTTCCGGTATATCACATTTTCCGTATAGTCGCGATCCATAAAAGCGAGCGTAACGAACAATCCCGTATCAGCAAGAAACATCTTGAAATAGTCGTAATCAGCATGAAGAGAGAATCCTACACTGGGATCATTCGCATGATAGGCAAAGTTTACCGTCATGGAATCTGCCATATCCATCAACAACTCACTGAGCCGGGCGGCTGTCGCATTCTCAATCACGCTTCCTACCTTATAACGTGTCGTATTGCGGGAGAGTTCTGCCGGAATTGAGGTAAACAAACGCGAAGCACGTCCTGTCGGATCGATTTTACGGAAATCATCGATATACAGTTCGAGGATATTTCGTTTTACCGCATCTATGGCTGAAAAATCATTCGATTCAAGATATGCATTTACAGCCTGCGGCATACCGCCGATGAGCATGTACAGACGGAAATTGCGCATAAGATCACGATTGACGGCATCACCCAAAGACTTAAAATTTTGATACGAGTATCTGAGCAACTCATAAGTCTGGAGTTTATCGATAGCCCATAGGAACTCTTCGTAGTCCAGCGGATACATTGCGATACGTGTTTCTTCGCTCGGTATCACGATTCCTTTCACATTTTTTTTGATGGAAAGGAGTGACCCCGTTTCAATATAGTCATATCGGTGATCCTTTACAAGATGCTTGATTGCCTGTCGTGCAGGAGAGAATAATTGTACTTCATCGAAGATGACGACCGATTTTCGTTCACGCAACGATACATTGAATAGGGACTGAAGCCGCAGAAAGAAATAGTTTAAGTCCGAGATATGGGTAAAAAGTTCTTTTACAGCCTCGTCGGCTATCGAAAAATCGATGATGATGTAGGTTTCATACTCTTTGCGGGCAAATTCTTCGGCAATGGTTGATTTGCCGATTCGACGTGCTCCTTTTATCAGAAGTGCTGTTCGACCATCACTTTCCTTTTTCCACCGGAGCATTTGCTCATAGATTTTGCGTTTGAATATTTTCTCAGACATAATTGAAGCCTTTTATTTTCCACAAAGATACGTATTTTGTCGAAAATGAAAAAATGTTTTTAGCTCTTTCTGTTGGAAAATGGAAAATGTTTTTGTGCTGATTTGCCGAAAATAGGAAAATATTAAGAAATTCATTTTGCGTTTGAGATTATAAAAACGAAAAATGAAACATATTGTTGCCAACCGATTTCTTTTCTCTGCGGCTATTTTTTTAATGTATATCTCGATACAGAAATACGAATTGCTGGGTTCCGAGCAGCGGACGGAACTCGGAGTCCGGACAGACGGCGACGGGCAAAACCTCATTGCGCGGTGTTCGTTCTGCGGCAAAGAGGAGAAATTCGGCGTCTACTAATCACCTTGAGTTTATATGTATCACCATATTTAAGGTTAAAACTCAATATCTTTTTTCAAATCGAGGCTTTTTGTGCTCGATGTGCGGGCAAAGGGCTGATCCGTTACGCCCTTCGCCACAGTTATTTTCCGCACTTTTCATAACCTTTCTCCTCATTTATAAGCCGCCTTCACGAACCCGGTGCGGATGGTATCCGGTTTCAGAAGCGAAGGTATTTACGGGCTGCACGCCCCTGCAAGATCAAGCCGCGGGGCGGTTTTGCGAAAAATCTTCCTCTTTCCCTTCGGGCGAGCGTATTTCCCGCAAAAATCTTGACATGGGCTAAGCCCTTCTTTTTCATGCTCCTGAAACCAGATACCATCCACACCGGCTCCGCTACGGCATAAAAAAAAAGTCGAAAGGTTATGAAAAGCACAGAAAATAAGAACAGGAAACCGAAAACCTCCAACCTTCCACTCAGCATGGGTGCGGGTTTGCGGGCAGGGCTGAAAATCGGGGCTGTCGCGCTGGGTTTTTATCTCTTCGGGAGCGGCTTTGTTTGGGTCGTTTTGGCCTTTCTGTTCTGCTATGACCTCCTGCGGGGCATCCTTTCCTGTCTTTTATCTCTCGTCGTTCTGATCGGCTTTTTCTCCTTTCTCTTTTCCCAAATCTTCTAAAACCTTGAAAATCATGGCAAAGTATTATTCCCTACTCGGCGGTACGACCACCGACACCGAAATCCAAGTCGCAAAGGAAAACCAAATCGTCATTTCTGAAGGCCCCGGCGCAATGCGCGACCGACTTGTAATTTACAAGGTCGAACACGGTGCAAACGGATATATATACCATTTGATAAACCTCGAAACGAAGGCGATCCGGTGCACCGACATCCTCCGGCCATACTCGCAGAAATTCGGTATCGGCATGTACTACACCGACGCGCCCGCGGAATTTATGGACGCTTTCGAGGTTGCCGCCCTTGTTGCCGAAGCCGAGCAGAAAGCAAAGGACGAAGCCGACGCGAAAGCCCGTGCAAAGGCCGAACACGACCGGATCGCGGCAATCGGTGCGGAACGACTGCGCCGGATTATGCCCGATAACGTGCAGGGGGTCATCGTGGCCGAACTCAACGAAACGGAATACACAGACCCCTCCTACGAGTGCCGGGAAACCCGGAGCGTCCGCACCGTAATACTCGGCTTCTCGACCACCTCCCGCAACGGCTTCGGGGAACTACGGAAAGCCGCCGCCAACCTGCCCGAAACGGCGTATTTGGCCGAATATAACAAAGATTATGAACTCCGTTACCCCGGTTTCACACTCGGCAAGAGCCCCTCTTATGGTTGGAGCATCCACAAAATGACCCACTACACCCGCGAGGGATTTATCGACGCTCTGGCCTATATCGCCGGAGATGAGAATAATATCCGGCTCAGTAGCCCCAAGCCGGAGCGCACACCGGAACAAGAACAAGGGCAAACCTCTGTTCAAGGTGATTTTATCCTCGTGAACTACTCCGAGAAAGCGATAGCCCTATTCGGAGATACGAAGCCCATAAAGGACGCATTATCCGACCTCGGCGGACGGTTCAACGGGCGACTGACCTACCGCGGAGAGAAATGCGCCGGGTGGATCTTTCCCAAAGCGAAAGAAATGCAGGTGCGCGAGTTAATCGGCATGGCCGAATAATCCCGAAGTCCAATCCGGGGGCGGTAGCCCCGTCCCCACATAAACCAACGAATCATAAAAATCCGAAAATATGAAAACCATTTATCTGCAAAGACAAGGCTCGACCGACACGTTTAACACCCTCAATGCAATCAACACGGATTTAGGGTATTACATCGAGGTCAAAGCGTGGAGCGACAACCGCTACAACATTATCATCGTATCGACCCGTAAGCAGGACGACGATACCAAAAACAAACGGATAGAAATAACCGCCGTTTATCTCTCATTGTCCGACGCCTTCAGACGGGTGGAAAAAGAACTGCGGGAGGAACTCTCCGAGGATGCGACCATTTCCGACACGATAGAAAAATACTGCCATAACAGCCCCTCCTACAAAGGATTGGCAGACAAATATTTGGCGGTTTGTTTCTATGAAAAAGCCACTGAAACGATACGCCTGTACCCCGAAAATTACTGCCTCGTCTCTTTCCGGCACAAGGGGACGAAAGACTACCTCCGAATGGACGGCGCAACGGCGGAATATCTGCCCATATTGGAAGAACAGGCCAAGCAATACGAAAAGGAGCAGAGTTGGACGTGCCACAAGGATAAATCCGAGGAGTTCAGACGCGAACGGTTCGCGTGGCTCATCGGGGAAGCACTCAAGAAAAAGGATTGCCACCGTAAATTCTATCTAACCGACACGCTTATCAAGTAATCCGCAAAGACAGTAATCCAATCCGGGGGGGGGCGGTGGCCCCGATCCCCTGCAAAAAACAACAGATATGACACTCAACGAATATATCACCCAAAGCGAACCGCAGGCTAATGTAAAAGTCATACTCCAAGAGGGCGAATATATCCAGCGTGATGCAATCAAAGTAGCCCCCTTTTCGGTTCATACGGCCGTCGATATTCCGGCTATTGCCGAGCACTACGGCATTAAAGACAATTATATCCGAATCGGAACCGCCCGGCAGTTGTTTACACGACATCCCCAAACAGGAGAACTGCGCGGAAGCATGTTTTTCCTGCCCGACGATGCCCCGGAGCCGCCCGAACTCACCCGATTTCTCCGGTTCTTAAAGGCAAACGAAGTTTTTCTCAAACAATGGTGCGAAGCGCATCCCGTCCGGGGCGATTTACAGGAATGTAATGCCCGGTTTAGAACAGCATACGCCGAATATCTCAACAGCATAAGGAACACTTATGCCCTCACGGACGAAGACATTGATTTTTGGCTCTTTTGAACATTCATCCGGGGACGGTAACCCCGTCCCCCATAAAAACAAACCATCATGGCACAAGAGAATAAAGCGACCGATTATTTCAAACAGACGATCCAAAGCTATTTACAGCGCCGGGCGCAGGAGGACGAATTGTTCGCCCCCCGGTACGCCAATCCCAAGAAGAACATCGACGACTGCATCACGTTCATCCTCAATTATGTGAAGCAAAGCGGGTGCAACGGCTTCGCGGACGATGAAATCTACTCGCTCGCCATGCACTACTACGACGAGGACGACATCGACATCGGCAAGCCCCTTACCAACTGCAAAGTTGTGGTAAATCATACGATTGTACTGACCGAGGAAGAAAAAGCCGAAGCACGACGCCAAGCCATGCAAAAGGCAACGGACGAAGCCTACCGGAAAATTACGCAGGGTAAGAACAAGACCAAGAAAGCTGAAACGGCCACCCAATCATCACTATTTTAATTCGATACACCATGAAACCGAGAAATAAATTCCAACAGAAAGCAGTCGAAGCAAGCAAGAAACTGCCACCGCTGACCCCGGCACAGGAACGCTGGGCCTATACCAAAGTTATCGAATCGGTAGGTCGGCGCACGAAAAAAGGTGTCGTTACCTGCCTCGACTGCGGTGAGGTATTCCATAATGACACCGAATGGAAACATTGCACCTGCCCCGCCTGCCGCACACGACTGCGGATAGAGGACACCCGCAAACAGAAATTCCAGCAAAGGGAATACGCCACCTATATAACCGCCTGCGACGGGATGCAGGTCGTGCGGGTGTTTATGGTGAATTATTATACCAAAGTCGGACGACCGCTGAACCGCTTTTGCCACGAAGTCATGCAACGGTGGATAGCCCCCGACGGCAAATACTGCACCTTCGCCCGGAGCCGGGTATGGGGAACGATGTATTACGACCAATGGATTTATTCGTCCGACTTGGAACTGCACGGCGAATCGTGGGTATATGACAATATTTACACGGACGATATATACCCCCGTATGAAACTTATCCCCGAACTGAAACGAACGGGATATAAGGGCGGATTGTACGGTCAGAACCCGACGACCTTACTTTGTGTCCTGCTCTCCGATAACCGGGCGGAATCCCTGCTCAAAATGGGACAGGACAGCCTATTACAACTGTATTTGGATGATAGCGGTCGCAGATTCGACAAGTATTGGCCGAGTATCCGTATCGCCGTCCGCAACGGCTATAAAATCACGGATGCAACGACATGGTGCGACTATATAGACGCTTTGCGAACATTGGGCAAAGACCTGCACAGCCCCAAATACGTATGTCCCGCCGACCTTAAACGGGAACACGACCGCTGTATAGCCAAAATCGCCCGCAGGGAAGCCGAACGGGAAATAGCCGAGAACCTCTCCGCATATCTTCAGAAAGAGTGCGCCTACCATAAAGCCAAATCCAAATTCTTCGGCCTTATGTTCACTGACGGGCAAATCGCTGTCCGGGTGTTGGAGAGTGTGAAAGAAATCATCATGGAGGGTAAGGCCATGCACCATTGCGTCGGCACGAACGGATACTATAAAAAAGCCGATTCGCTCATCCTTTCGGCCACCATAGACGGCAAACGCATCGAAACCGTAGAGGTGTCCCTCTCCCAACTCAAAGTTATTCAAAGCCGGGGCGTATGTAACAAACAAACGGAGTACCACGACAAAATCGTGCGGCTCGTAAACGACAATATGCCCCTTATCCAAAAGCGCATTGCCGCCTAATTCATCCACCCGAACTATCAAGATTATGCAACCGAGAAATAGTTTTGAACAGCAAATAGAAGAGGCAGGGCGCACACTCCGTCCCATCTCCGCCCGGCAGATACGGTGGGCGTTCGACCGATGCTTCGTCCGCTACGGACGCAGGACGACAAAAGGCGTGATAACTTGCACCGAGTGCGGACACGCATGGACGGACAAGGCGGCGCGGACGCATTGTATCTGCCCCGCGTGCCATACCCGGCTGACCATAGACGACAACCACCTGCGCCGGATTTACGACACGGCGGACTACGCCCTGTTTATGACCGTCCGGGGCGGGATGCAGGTATTACGCTTCGTACATCTGACCTACTATGTCCGTATCGGAGAAAGGGCGAAATACGTTCATTCCGAAGTCGTGCAGCGGTGGATCGCCCCGGACGGGCGATGCGCCACCCGTGCAAGACTCATAACGAACCGGCCTTTCTACAAAACGTGGAATTATACCACCTCGTTGGAACTGCGTCCCCATAAGCCGCTGTATAATATCCATCCCCGTTGTGTCCATCCCCGGCCGCAACTCCTGCCCGAACTGCGAAGAAGCGGTTACAACGGACAGTTTTACCACATATCCCCGCCGGAAATGTTCTGCGCCCTGCTGCGCGACAGCCGTGCCGAAACCCTGCTTAAAACCGGACAGGTTACGCTCTTGAAACACTTTGCCGAAAATCCCCGCACATTGGACGACTACTGGCCGAGTATCCGTATCGTTACCCGCAGCGGGTACGCAATTACCGATGCGGGAATGTGGTGCGACTATATAGACCTGTTGCGCTTTTTCAATAAGGATTTACGCAATGCCAAATATGTGTGCCCCGCCGACCTCGAAGCGGAACACGACCGCTATGTGGAACTGAAACGGAAGTATTACCGCAAGCAGAGAGAGCAGGAACGCATACGGGAAGCGATGCGCCATGAACAGCAATACCGGGATGCCAAAGGGCGCTTTTTCGGTATCGACCTTACGGACGGCAAAATCCATGTCCGGGTCTTGGAGAGCATCGAGCAGTTCCGGCAGGAGGGCGAAGCCATGCACCATTGCGTCTTTACCAACGAATATTACCGCCGGGACGATTCGCTGATCCTCTCGGCCTCGATAGACGGCCAACGGCTCGAAACGGTCGAGGTTTCGCTATCCCGATTGGAGGTGGCGCAAAGCCGGGGCGTATGCAACAAGGACAGTCCGTACCACAAGCAGATTATAAAACTCGTTCAGCACAATATGCACCTTATAGAAAATCGACTGACAGCGTAATCCTAAATCTATCAAATAATTAGAATCGGGGCGGCGAAAGCCGCCCATAACACCGAAACCATGAAAACAGACACGAATAAACTGAACCCGACCTACGAAATCCGGCAGAACGGAAAAACCGTACTCCGGTCGGATTGCGAGTTTTCGCTTCCGATGATTTTCAACAACCTCACGGGGCGAAATTTTGCAAAGAAATCGGAATATCACGATTATATCCGATTTATCGCTATCAAAGAAATGGGCTTTACCTACGGGGAAATAGAACTGGTCAAAAACGGAGAGGTCGTAGCCAAAGGACATATCACGAAGAAATAAAATCGGGGCGGCAACAGCCGCCGTTCAAACCTTTTATCAACCAAAAACAGACAAAACTATGGGAACATGGGGAGCAGGAATCTACGAAAACGATTCTACGCGGGATTATATAGACGGGATCATCGACAACATATCGAACGCCGTCCGGGACATTGTAAAGCGGGATTATACGCTGTTGCACGCAGGGATGCCCCAAAGCGACCTGTTCATGTGCTACATCGACCTGTTGAACGCCATTTGCAGCCGACACGACCTGCACACATCATTACCGGATGCAGAGGTGGTTCGGAAATGGAAAGCCAAATACATGGAGGTTTGGGAGTTTACCGTCGGCGAGTGCGATCCGGCAGAGGATTACCGGAGAGAAAGGGCTGTCGTATTGAACGAGAGTTTCGATAACCTGATCGCCCTTGCAAGTAAGAAAAATAAATCGACAAAACTATGAAAAATCAAAAACACGACGACAAAACGACAAGGGCGTATGCCGTCCTTGCCCAACTCGAAACCCGATACCGGGTAAGAATCTGCGAGCACGACCGCACGGCGATAGTCGTATCGGGCATTACCGAAAAACAACTCTCCGCCCTATGCCGGAGGTTGCATTGCTCCGGTATGTATAACGACACGGGACGGTTCGGGATCATCACCAATTTCGGAGAATATAAGTAACAATCGGGGCGGCGGCTGCCGCCCCATAACACCGACCGCTATGAAAATCATCTACAAAGAGGGAACCCGCAAGACCCTCGCAGAATCGACCGGAGAAGTCCGTAGCGCAGTCGCCACAGCATTGGAACTCGTCGAGGGCAAGCACGGATTCAGAACGCCTTTCGAGATATGGCGCAACTGTGAATTAGTCATAACCATCGGATATAATATCTACACAACATCCGTCGAGATACGTCCCCCGGCTATGGCTTATATCAAACGCCGGAGTAATTGGCACAACCGATACGCTTACTATGCGGCCGGAGCATTTCGGGGAAATAACGACAACGCGGAAGTAGAACTTATTTAATGGAGAACAACAATGAAAACGACAGAGGTAAACAAGGAATTGATAGGCAGAAGGTGCGAGTGCATCAGCTTCGGCACAATGGTTACGGGAGTAATCGAGGACATAACCGTTACGAAATATACGGCGGAGGTAAAAGTGCGTTACGACGAGCCCCAGCGCTGGGGTAACGAAATTTTGCACAGCGGTTGGGCGCATGGGGACAAGGACGACGAATCCGGCTCTTTGAAGTACCTGCGCCTGCTCCCCGAATCTGTCCGACCGGACTATGAAACACTTGTCGTAACTTTTGGCGAGCCTATCCGCACGCTGGAGCGCCGTATCTTCGACGATCCGCAGGCGTGGGGCGTATCGACCCTGAAGGAGTGGATCGACGGCTACGAAAGCACCCGCTTTACGCAAATCGGCGACCGCACGGCGGTCGTAACCTTCGAATACAACATGGCGAGCGTGCGTGAATGGCTCGCCCGGCATACCGAAATCGAAACCTGCAAAACGGCGTAACGATGGCACGGGAGAGAATCGACGACTGGATGCAGATGGCCAAAGACCTCGCCCGTGCCGAACGGGAACTGCAAATAGAACATTGGGTATATATCACGTTCGAGTACCGCGAGGACGACCGTTCGCGGGTCGTCCTGCATAAAATAGACATGCCCCGCAGGATGCTCGACCGCTGGCGGTGGCTCGTCGAGTGGCGTAGGGCCAAATACGTCTGCCAATACCCCCGTAAGGGCGTGCAGGTCTATCATTGTTACTACGACAAGCGGACGGGACTGCAAACCGGATTCGGCTCCCTGCTCTCGTGCGTGGCAGCGGCTAAAGCGCAGATTACGAAAGTCGAGCGTAAAATAGAGGAATACGTTAGTTACATGAGCGGTAACGATCTGTTTTTCGACCCGACGACAGACGAAAAATTGCGCTGCGCCAAAAAGAAATTGGCGCAGAAAAGGGCCAAGTTTGCCGAACTGTGCGCCCTGCTCCAAAGCGAGGTCGCCAAACACCGGGCCAATCCCGGTATCTACAAACTGTTCATCGGTTTTCGCAAGCTGGGTGAATTTACGGACATCCCGCAAGCCCGTAAATTCGCCGAAGAAAGCGGCGAAACAGGGACTTTCAACCTTATCGGCGACCGTTTTCGGGATAGTTGGTACCAATCGAAACGTATCGGAGAAGCCGGAAATTAAATCTTGAAATTCGGCGCAAACGAAAAATCGACGGTTTCAAACCGTCGATTTTTCGTTTGCGGAACGCCGCCCCGGAAGGAGTATCGGCATATCAGTCAGTAATTCTTATTGAGCCATATCCCGAAAAACTTGTCGTAAATGCGGTAAACGCCCTGCTCGTGCGTAACGAAATCCTTTTCGAGCAATCCTTTGAGCGCCGCCTGCACCGAACTCGGAGAAGGCAGACTGTATTTCTGAACGAACTCCCCGGAGGTAACGGCACGGGCAGCGCCTTCCTTGCTGATGGCGATAAGCAGCTCTTTCTGTCTTTCGGGCAGGCGGAACAATATCTCCTGATAGGTGTATTTGTAAGAGTCGAGAATATTGCCCAACGCTTCGGGGATCATCTCTGCCCTACATTCTCCCCTTTCCGGAGTGATGCCGTACAGCATGTTGAGCATCTTCTGCACATACCATGTCACCCCGTCGAAACGGTCGTAAATGTCGGCGACGACACCTTGCTCGATTTTTCGGCCGCTATTTTCAAAATGCCTGCGGGCGAAGTTTTCGTATTCCGACAACCCGATACACTCCAGATACATCATCGACACGCTTTGATAAAAGGGGCGCGAGGCGTTGGCGAACATATTGCCCATGACGTGCCGCTGGCTGCCTGCGAAGATAAAACGGGCGTTGCGACAATGTTGTATGTGGGTGCGCAGCAACGCTTCCACATTCTTTTCCGTGTAATAGGCCACCTGCTGAAATTCGTCGATGGCGACGATTACCGGACGGGAGGCTTTCTCCAGATAGCGGAATATCTCGTCGAGCGTCGCTTCCGTCGAGCGGATGTCGCCCAGTTGCAGGTTGAAGCTGGGATTACCCGCCGGGTCGAACGTAATGCCGCCTTGCAGGGATTTGACGCTGTTCCAGAAACTTTCGATGGCTTTTTTGCCGAAAGGCTTCAGACCATCGACAATGACCCGGCTCAAGGAAAATACAAGGTCGCGCAACGATTTGGTCGCATAAATATCGACGAAAAACGTATAATAGTTACCTTTGATCTCCGGATTGTTGAAACAGTGCTGTATAAGTCCTGTCTTCCCCATACGGCGCGTGGAGATCAGCGCCAAATTATTGCCGTTGGTAACTTCCCGAATAAGATTCTCGCTCTCTTGTTCGCGGTCGCAGAAATACTCGGCGGATTCGTAGCCGCTGGTTATAAAGGGATTTCTCAGTGGTTTCATAGAGTTGCATATTATTACGCAAAGATAATTATTATTAAATAATAATCAAATCTAAATCTACCTTCACCATGTTGCATATCTGCCGAACCGCATGATAATCTACGGTTTCAGCCCGGTTTTCTTTTTAGAATGTGCGGCCAGCTTTTTCGCCACGTCGGGCAGCTGCCTTGCCGGTTTTCCAACGGATGTTACGGCGGTTTCGGTCTGTTCTTTCGGGGCCGGAACCGGCGGTCGGCGAAGGTTGGGATAGTCATGCCGCAGAATATGGTCGGCCCGTTGCCGGATCAGAGCCATAGCCTGTTGTTTTTCCGTCTCTGTCGTGGCTTTGGTAAAGCGTTCGGCCAAGTTGTCGAACCAGTCCCGATAGGAGAAGAAATTGGGGAACTTATCCCGTATCATAGGGTCTGTGCACTCTGGCGAAGCAAGGTGCAACAGGCAGGCAATGTTATAGGTATGTTCGGACAAAAAAATATCCGATCCTTTATCCATCCTGGCGAAGCGAACGAAATTTTCTCTTGTCGCCGACATATCGTAACGTTCGCGTTCGGTATGGATACCGATTTCCGTCATATCCGTATAACAGTCGGCCGAAAGCACTCCGAACGGCTCCGGCTCGCTGCTGTATAGCCTGTCGAGATCAATAACGGGGTTGATCCTTGCCCGTTGCACTTCATCGGGTATTACGTCTATCGTTCTGAAAAACGTGATGTCAAGCCGGGGATCGAAAAATTTGTCTGCAAGGAAATCCTTATACCTCTTTTGCAATTTCCGTCCTTCCGGCGTATTATCGAACAGCAGTACGCCCCGGTCGGTCTCGATGCCCGTATAGGTATTGATTCCGAGAAGCTGCTCTCGATCGGAATACCGGGATACGGCCCGCCGATAGTTCGAATTTTTTTTCAATTCCTGCTCGGAATTTTCCGGCAACAACGGATCGAGGCCGTTCTGATAGCAGTATATGGCCGGATAGAGCCGGCAGGTGTCCAGCGGTTTCAAGCCCTGCTCCTTGATGGCATCCGACAGTTTGCGCGGAAACATCGGGATATTCTCGTAAGGTTTCCATACCCGGTCGGGGTCGGCAAAGCGGTAATGTACGAAAAAACTGTTCGGGTAAGGCGTCAGCCAATCTTTGAGTATTATTTCCGTGCAATGATTGATAAAATGACCGAAGTTTTTATAATATCTCCCGTTTGCCGATACAGCCTGTGTTTTTCCCTCCGGTGAAAGCATCATATAAACGTCTCCCGGCTCCCGACGGTCGCCGGAGTTCATCGTTCTGTTTTCTTCTGTCGTTTTCATCGCTATTGGTTTCAATCGTAGTTTTAGAATTTCGGTTTCATGGAGGATTTGCGCTGCGGTTTTATGGGCTGCACCCGCTCCTGTTGGGGCGTAACGTTCCGCAGGGTCAGCGATTCTTTCTTACGGTCGTAGCGAACTTCGCAGTTCTCGAAGATTTTGGTATCCGTTTCCACGTTCCGCAAGCGGATCGTTTCGCCCCCGTAGAGCCGTTTGCTGTCGTCATAGGTGATCGGTTGGCGGAGTAGCTCGTCCATCTTTCGGGCGAATATATAAACATTGTCTTCGCACCTGATCCGCCCCGGAGTGTAAATATCCAGTTCGGAATCGCTCTTAAAGGCATACAGGCACATATCCGCCGTGCGTATGTCGTGGGGAACCCATTGAATCGCCTGCGGATGATTTTTGACGGCGGCTTCGCCAACCTGCTGCGTGATGATCTCTTTCGGTACGAAGCGCAAGATATGCCCGTTTTTACGTGCGGCTTCCAACGCTACTTCTTCCGAAATGGCTTTGGGACGCATTACGGTCATCAAAAAGTCGATTGTTTTAGGATTATCCTGCTCCCGAACCATTTGCAGAGCTATCGACGGTTCTGTCAACGCACCGGCGATGCTGTAATCGGTCTTATCCTTTCCGTAAGTATTGTCGAAAGCCTCTTTGCACATCTCGTAAGTCCGGTCGTCTTCGGGTATTCCCCGCAGGTTCAACGGATTCTTCCTGACCAAATCCGTATAGAACTCCGGGCTTTTCATCGTTTCCGGGATAAACTCTATGGCATACGGACTGCGACGTATGGCTTCCATGCACAACTCCGGTGTTTTAAGGGCTTCCGGAACCATTTTGAGATAGCTTCCGTCGTACCGTACCGCCGTTTCGCACAGCTCCTTATCCTTGAATTTTTCGGGAATATTGTAGAACAGTTCGGGTTCTTTGGTGAAAATCATCTCCGCCAGCTTCGGGGTCATATAGTCCGGATTCATACTGTCCAGAAAATATTTGGTTCGAGAGTATCCCTCGCAACGCTCCAACAACTGCTCGTGGATCTCTTTGTAGGGAATGTACCGAAGTACCCGCAGGTCATAGCTCGAATACAATGCCTCATGGCACATCTCCCGCGTCAGCAGTTCCGGCTTGAAATACTGAATGGCGGCAGGGTCGTTCACCATCGCTTTCCGGTACAGGTCGGGGGTATGCAATGCCTCCGGCACATAAGGAAGTGCATGGATGCTGGACGATACGGCCGCCTCGCACATACGCTTCGTGCGCAAATGTTCCGGTACGTCGTGCAGCATGATCCCGTCGCTCTGTACCGCCGCCGTGCATACCGTCCTTGTTTTCCACCTCCCCGGCAGGGCCGTCAGACACGACGGGTCGGTACGAACCCCGTACAGGGCAATGTGTTCATCCATCACCTCCGGTTCGATGTCTGCCAGCAAACCTACCATATCGGCGCCTTCCTGCCGGTATTTTTTTATGCCTTCCAAACACACGTCGGCATAGGGAATGAATTGAAGGACGCTCCGGTTTTCGCGGAGTTTGGCCAGCGGGGCGTTAAGGGCCAGCCGGCACATCTGCGGGGTTTTTATCGCTTGGGGCACGAACTCCAACACCCAACCATCTTTCGCTACTGCATCCATGCACATCTTCCGGGTCTTGATCCGGTCGGGCACATAAGGCAGGGCCCATACATTGTTTTGCACCGCCGCTTCGCACAGGGCCTCTGTTCGGCGCTCCTGCGGCACGAACAGCAGCGCCGGCCCGTAACGTTCTACGGCGGCCTTGCACATCGAGGGCGTTTTCAGTTCCTCCGGCACATAGTCGAGCGCAAAATCCCAGCTTTGCACGGCCGTATAACACAGCTTTTCGGTGCGCATATCGCGGGGAACGTATCGGATATTTTCTCCGTCGATCTCGACGGCGCGGCGGCATACCGCCTCGGTACGCCGCTCCAAAGGAAGGGTCATCAACATATTATGCTTTCTGCCGCCCCGTTCGAGCAAGGCTATATCCCGTTTTTCCTGTTCTGTCATAAGGTTTTCAAATTAAAAATGCCCGACTTTGGCCGGGCAATGATGTTCGTTTGAGACTATTGCTCTTCGCCGCCCGTATCGCTGTCGTTCTGGAACGTGAAGCTCTTTTGCACCACCTGTCCCATATTGTCCTCGATATAGACGTCGATGGTCTGCTGGTCGTCGCTGCGGGAGGTGTAATAAAGGCGGAACGAGAAGCGTTCCAGCGGATAGCGGTCGTTGGGCAGGAACACCGTCCCGTCGTCCATCCGCAGTTCTCCCTTGCCGTCGGGTTGGAAATAGCGGATCGTGTAGCGGGCGTCGGCATACTCCCCCTCACGAACCAGCGTACAGCGTATCTCGGCGGTTTCGCCTACGCCGATACGCTTGGGTACGGGCATCGTTTCCAACGAGAAACTGTACGCCTGCTGAATGTCCAGATCTTTGTCGCAGGATGCGAGCAGTCCGAGTGCGGCCATCGCCGCAAAAAATAACTTTTTCATCACTTTTCGGTTTATTTGCATTTGTAATCCGCGAAGTCCATCGCGTTGAACAATCGTTTGTTGTTGCACCAGTAGGCCAGCCGCCACGCCTCCCGCGAGGGTTTGGCGTCGCCCGAAAAATCCCGGTACGGCTGTGCGAAGGGCACGCAGCCCAACGCCTTCAGCTCCCGAATACGTTCCAGCGCATCGCCGATGTCGTCGCGCACCAGCACGTAGAAGAACAGTTTGCGGGGCGACAAGCCACATTTGACGAGCAGTTCTACGGCGTTATGTACATCCTCCTGCACGGCACAGCTGTCGTAGGCCATCCGCAGGAAGCGCAGCCACCTGACCCGTGCGAGCAGCTCTGCGAGTTCCGGGTTGCGGGCGATACGCCGCACGTCAAGCCCCTGATTGAAGTCCACCCGCACGCCCAAGCGGACGATCTTTTCGATCTGCGCGAGGCCCCATGCGGAGGCCAGCACGTTGTTGTCGAGCAGCACGGCCCGTTTGCGTCCTGCAAGGAACTCTTCGATGTCGGCATGGGGCCGGATAGCGCCCTCTTTGCGCGGCACCACGCACCACGAACATCGGTTCGGGCATCCGCGCGTGAGAAAGCCGTAGGCTTCGCCCACGCCGTAGAGCGAGTAATCCGGACATGTATGTTCGACCGCCTCCGGCAGCGTCGTCGTATAATCGCGGTAGCCCGTTCCGCCGCGTATCACCTCGCAGCGGTATTCATCCCGGCAGTCGGGCGTATGGGTAAAGACCTTCGACAGATACACTTTGTCGTAACGCCCCGCCACGGGATCGGCAAATTCCACCGTATCGCCCCGGAACTTATGCCACGCCGAAAGTTTCATCAGCACGAGGTTCGGGAAGTTGCGCCCGTCCACATCCACCAATCCGATTCGCATGGCCTCCTCACTGTTTTGAGGTTTCGGGTCCCCGTTCCAGCCGAGAACGGGCTATGGCGACGTATTCCGGATTCGGCTCGATGCCGATGTAGTGGCGTCCCAGCCTGCGGGCGACGAGGGCCGTCGTTCCGCTTCCCAGAAACGGATCGAGGACTACGCCGCCCGGCGGACACCCCGCCTCGATAGGCGTTTCGATCAACTTCTGCGGATAGGGGGCGTAGTGCTTCTCGTGGCTGATTTCGGTCGTAATCCGCCAGACCGCCCGTTTGTTCCTGCCTTGAAGGTCATTTCTGGATTTCGAACCTGTCGGATGTTCCGGCTGTCTGGATATTCTGTTCGTCTCATTCCCGGCATAAGGTTCGAACTGTTGCCGGAAGTCGTATTTCGGGGATTTGGCGAAGAAAAACACCTTCTCGAAATCCACCGTAAAACGGTCTTTGACAGGGGTAGGCACAGCCGAGGGCTTGTGCCATATAATCTCGTTGCGCAGTATCCACCCCCGCAGGATCATCATCTCGGCGAACAGCCCCGGGATATTGCACAGCGATTTGTGCGGAACTCGGTGTATCGACAGATCGACGCGCAGTGTTTTCAGACAATGGGCGTTTTTACCCGGCGGCCAATCGTCTGTGCGGTTGTATTTATTGAGTTTGCTGTACGAATCGCCGAGGTTCACCCATAGCGTCCCCGTACTTTTCAATACGCGGCAACACTCGTCGAAGATGCCCACGAGATGCTCCAAGAACATCTCGCGGGAGGGTTCCTGTCCCAACTGCCCCAGCCATCCGCCGCAACTGCGGCAGATGGCGTAATCGTCGAAATCGTGTTCACACTCCTGCCGCCCGCCGAACAGTATCGGAGAGAGTCCGTAATCTCTGAGCTGCCAGTACGGGGGCGAGGTTACGATACAGTCGATGGAGTTGTCGGGCAGCCGGCCGAGGCCGGAGGCCGCATCCGTATTAAAAATTACATCCGTTCGCATTGCATTCGCTCTTTAATGTCCAGTCCCCGTATCGCTGTCCGGCACTTCGTCCCAAGGGTTGTCCTCCGGAATCTCGATGTCCGTCTGTGGGCGTTTCAGGGTTTCCGTTGTTTCTTCCTCATACAGTTTGGCGCACGAGGTAAAGGCCATAGCCGCTGTCAGCAGCATCGTGGCCGCGATCGCTCTTTTTCTCATCGTCAGTCATCGGTTAAAAGGTTGGATATTTCCGGGTCGAGCCTGCCCCGGTATTCGAATGTCTCTTTCAGCTCGCACGCCCGCTCGAACCATTTGCGCCCTTCCTCCCTGTGACCCAGCCGCGAGCAGGCGATGGCTTTCAGGTAGCACGCCTCGGCCGATTCGGGCAGCGCGGAGAGCACTTCGTAAGCGCGGTCGTCATGGCCGAGCGAGAGCAGTGCGATAGCCGTATTTCGGTCATGGTAAGGAGCCAATATCGTGAGGGCTTCGCCGTAGCGCCTTTCGTCGAGCAGCTTCACGCCCCGCGCGTAGAGCGTATCGGGTACGGTCGTATGGATCGTATCCTTCACCATGCCCACGCGCCGCAGGTCGTATTTGAAATCGACCGAGCGCAGCAGCGGATAGAGCCGCTCCCGGATATGTTTATACTCCTGCGGATACCTGCCGCGCAGGGCCGCTTCGCGCCGGTCGGGATTCTTCTCCGCACCGAGCAGCGCAAGGATCGCCTCGCGGTGCGGCAGACTGTCCGAGGCGGCGATCAAGCGCCCCAGCTCCGTCCAGTTCTCGCCTGCGGAGCGCACGGCGATCAGCGTATCGACCTGCCGCCCGAAACGCTCGCCCAGACGCCGTTTGAGCGACAGGGCACGCTCGCGGGCCAGACGCTCGTTGAGCGCGAGCGCTCCTTCCGGTGATGCCGAAGCGGTCAGCACGATACTGTCCACATAAAACTCCCGCTGGTTTATCAGTCCGTCCATCAGGGATTCGATACGGGCGAGCTGAACGGCGTTGGTTTCCAGCGTGTCGATAATGTCCGATTTGCCGACTTCGAAGGCAAGGTAGTTGCGGTCTTTGACCACGGCATACTTCTCGATCACTTTGATCAGGTAGCGCCTCGTGGTGTCTGTAAAGGTCAGCATCGAGGATATATTGTATTCCAGCGTATCGAGCGGCGGCATATCGTAACGGCTGCCGTCCAGCCCTACGACCGCTCCCGCAAGTGTGACGTGCATCGTCTTGCCTTCGCCTTTGGTCGGTACTTCCTGCGTGTAGTAATAGCTGATCTTCTCACGGCCTTCGACGATGGAATCCAGCCGCACGCCCTCCGGATAGGGGTGCTTGACGAAACGCTCGAAAGCCCGCTGCTCGGCAGCCGCATCGGGCTTGAAGACCCGCACGTATTGGTCGAACTGCCAATAGTTGCGATCCTGCACGCGGCAGAACAGCCCGCCCCGGATACTGATCTGCTGAAGCGGCACGAGGCTGTCCGTCTTGTGGAGCATGGGTGTTACGGCCACGCTCCGGCAGTTGCCCTGCAACTGGCGCGGCAGCTCGATCACGAAGTCGATGCAGACCTTGCCCATACGCTCGGCGACGGTGCGCGATTTGGCCACCACGACCACCTCGTCGAGTTCGAACGACATGACGCGCTCGCCGTTTTCGAGCGTAGTCGTAGGCAGGAAATAGATGGGTTTCAGGCTGTCGCGGTGCTTGTATTCGACATATTGCGGTGCGGACTCCTTTTTCGGCTCCTGCTTTTGTTCTTTGGGCGCATAGTTCGCCCGTGCGCCCAAGCCCCGGCGCTGAAGCCTGCCCGTAACGGTACAACCGCCCAGCAGCAGGCACACGACGAGGCTGTGCAATAACATCTTCTTCATTGTTTTATAACTTTTTTCTTATCATAAGCCGAGAAGACGGGCCCGACTACCTCCATGTAATCGACGCTTGTGCTTGTTGACTTTGCCCGTAGATGTCCGTAATCGTAAAGACGAATTCCGTTCGCTCGGCATAGGAAGAGTTGGCGGTAAAAATATGTTGTCCGGCTTCGAGGGTTACAGGGCTGTCGGGGCGTAACATGGAACCGCCATACGAAACCCTGCAATTCGTCGAGGTCGTCGTATAACTTACGGTATAGTCGCCCGCGTATTCGGTCGAACGGATGATCAGCGTCATCGGACTGTCCGAATAGAGAGCCGCCGAGGACATGGTTCGTATCATTGCGGAGAATTTCGGATAACGGGACGTTACCGTGCATTGCCGCTGTACGCTATGGCCGCTGCCGTCGCTTACCCGCACCGTAACCGTCAGGTCGCCGGTGACACGGGTGTCGAGCAAGAAACCGTGGGTTCCATTGCCTAACATGACTTCGTTGCCGCCGAGCCCTGTCCCTGCGGGAAATACGAAAACGGCCTGCGGATCGGAACAAGTGAAGGTAGAGATTGCGGCGTCATCGCTTCCACTGATTTCCAACGTAAAAGTGGCGGGATTGCCGACGACGATTGCCGAAGGCGGTGTCAGCGTAACATCGAGAGAGGGTTTTTCGACCGCCTCGGTCGTCAGCGTACGGCGAATTTCATAGTCATAGGCATCCCGCAGGACGAATGTCAGCACGGCTTCGCCTGCAACTGTCGGGCAGTATCCGATCCGTGCTGTTTTAATTCCGGCTCCGCCGGGTAATGCGACGGGAATTCCGGTCGTCATGGCTGCACCGTCGAATGTTATCGTACCTTCGCCCTTCTCCTGTTCGACGGTCAGCGTGTAGCGACCGTCGGGATCGGTGCTCTCGACCCTCATCTCGGTAAAAATATCGTCGCCCACGCAGCACGTCCGAGGTAGTTCCGTGAAGGTCGCTCCGAGCGTCGAAAGACGCATATCCGTCGCATTGGCCCCCGAAATCATCACATCGAGGTTATAATGACAGTTACGCAGGATGTCGAAAGAGGTCGTGACGTTGCTGCCGGGATAGATGTAATAATCGACCTTACGGCCTGATGCCTCGCCTTCAAGATGGATACAGGTGGCGTATTGCGGGGCATTTTCGCGGCTGCGCTGCCGCGGGTCGGTGATGCCCGGCACTTCGCCCTGAGCGTTTTCGGGAAGGTAAAGAACAACGGAGTAGCTGCGTCCGGAAAGGGCGCTCTTCGGAAAGGATGTCACTTCGCTGTCCGTTGTGGGTTTGCTTCCAGCGAAGAACGGCACGCAGGACGGTACGCCCGTTACCTGACAGGATCGGAGTTCGAAATCCGTAAAGGCGCCGGCCGTCGTGACGTTCAGAGTCAGTTTTGCCACACACCGCCGCAGGAGTATCGCGACATCGGTAGCCCCCGATACAGTGAAAGACTGCCGGCCGCTCATCGCAAACCTCTCATCGGTATCTCCCGATACATCGAGAACGTACATCGCTTCCTGCAATCGCAGGAGTGTCATCGGCCCCATATCTTCCCTCGTATTGGCGATGGCATACGCTTCGTAACGGCCGTGAGCTATCGTCATCGTCCGCGAAGCGTTCCCTGCGGTCAGATAGTGATGTTCCAGCGAACCCGTCTGCACGTTATGCAGGTAAAGGTTCACGTCTGCAATGGTATTTTCATCCTCCGAATTTCGTGTCGGAAATCCGTTGTCCGCAGCCGTAAAAGATATTTCCACCTGCGAAGCGACAGCTTCGGGGGACTGCGGTCCATCGGGCGGGTAGCTGCCGCTATCCTTCGTGCAGGATGCGGACAGAAGCGGCAATAATCCTAAAAACAAGAGCTTTTTCATATCTCGGGATTCTAAAACATATAAGAGAAAGAGGCTTCCAGCTTCGCCGGAGCCAGTGCGATACGGCGGTAATGCCGCAGAAAGACATCTTCGCCGGGCGGCGGCGCGGGGTTCCAGCGCGTATCGTTCATGTAATACAGGCCGATGCCGCCTTCGAGCGAGAAATTCCACCGCCTATGCAGCATCCACGAGTAGCCCGCGCTGGCACCTACGCCGACAGCCCAGCCGTTGTAGCGTTTGTTCCGGTTCCCGACGCGATACTGTGCGAGGGCGGAGTGCACGCCCCAAAAGAAGCCGACGTGCGGCTCGAAGCGCCAGCGGCGCACACCCACGACGGCTCCCAGCACTTTGGTTCGCAGACTTTCGGTCGAGATCGGGTTCCAGTATGCCGACGCTTCGACAGACCATTTTTCCGATACGGCCACATCCACACCGGCATTGACGGTTCCCGTTGCCAGTCCCAGCGCATTGACGCGCACGGCCGTATATTGAGCCGAAGCTGCGTTCGCCGCGAGGACGAACAGCAGCAGTACAAATAATCTTTTCATCGTGTTTCTATTTTGTTGGAATGAGTAGCCGCCGCATCCGGCAAAAGGTATCGGCGGAGCGTTGAGAGAGGTTAATCGGTCTGAAATTCGGGAACGACATTGCGGTTTTCCCATGCGGTAAAGGAATACTCCGGCTTCCGCGACAGCTCCTTGCGGGGATAGTGGCCGATGAAGTTGCTCCACCAGACGGCGACCGTTTTCCCTCCGATCCCCTTGAACGTGCAACGGCTTCCTATCGGAACAACGAACGCCTGTTTTTCCTGATCGATCCGGTACGCGCCGTCGCAACTTATCTCGACCAGATCGACATGGGTATAGATATAGACGGCTTCCTGCACGAAGTCCACGTAGAGCGTATCCCGAAACCTTTTCATGGGATGGCGGTACGGGTTTTCCGCTGAGACGAACTGCGTGAGGCCGCGATCCGCATACCAACCTCCGACTTTCGATCCGTCCACCGGTTTGAGAGGCACGAGCGGCCCGTCGTCCAACGACAATATCATCATGCGATTGTCTTCGGACGTATAGGAGGAACTCCATTTTACGACCGTCATATTCTCTTTGTCGACGCTTCCCCGACCGCGGTGGGTAGTCCCACGCTTCCAGTAGGTATATATCGTCAGGAGATTATAAAAGTCGTGCGTAAACGTTTTCGTATAGCTGTACCCGTCCGTGTTGCTTACAGCCACCTCATAGACGAGGCAATGATTGTCGGCGGTATAGCAATCGCCGGGGAAGTAGTCCACGGGGAGAGTGTAAACGCCCGAAGGGGCGTCGAGCGGGAAGGTGACGGACGAGGTGAGCGGCTGCCCGTTGAAGAAGAAGGCCCCGTTCTTTCCTGCGACGAAGCGAACCGTCGCCGAAAGGTCGCCGGCCTTTTGCGGATCGTCCACGGTGATCGTAAGCTGCCGGCCGGGGTCGTACAGGCAATATCCCTCGAACCGATAGCCCTCGTAAGGGAAGTTGTCCGAAATCTCGACTTCGAACGCATCTACACGGGTATCGACCGCGTTTTCGCCCTTGATGACGATATTGAGCGTATATACCGTATTGCGGCGCACGTCGAAGTTGGTCGTATTGTTCTCTCCCAGATATACGTCGTACGTCAGCAGTTTGCCTTCACGCTGCGCTTTGATCCGCAGGAAAGTCGCTCCTTCGGGTGCGTTGCCGGCACATTTCTGCTCCTGAGAGGTTATTCCCGGCACTTCGCCCCGACAGTTCTCCGCCAAGAAGAACGTGCGCGATGCCTTGCGGTTCTCATACGATGCGATCGCCGAAAGCTCGGAAGAGGTGAGCTCACGGGCCTGCTGATCCTCCGCAAACAGCGTGGTGACACTTGCCATATCCACCACCTGCACGGATTGGAGCTTCAGGTCGTAGTCCACCCCGTAGAAGGAGATGTTGCAGACGATTTTGGCCACGTTGCGCCGGACGGTGACCGTAGCCTCCGGCGTCCCTTTCCCGACCGTACATTCCGCATATCCGGACATGGGCAGCGACGTGTAACTTCGGGGTACGCGGAACTCATAGTCCGACAACGCCTCCCGGCTCATCGGGCCCATGTCTTCGTGCAGATTGGCTACGGCATACACATCGTACCGGCCGGTGGGAATGGAACGCTCCAATACGCCGCCCTGCACGTAAAAGTGCTGCGACGGGCGTATGCCCTGCGGATCGAAGAGGAAAACGTTCATGTCCTTGACGGCCCGTTCGTCCGCGGCCCGGGTAACCGCCTGCGTTTCTTCCGGACACACCCGCAGCGTAAAGCGGGTCGCAGACTCCGCAGCCGGAACAATGTCTTCTTTGGAACAACCGATCGCCAAAGCGAGCAGCGGCATAATTAAAATCAGTAGGTTTCTCATAATGAAAAATGGAAAAAGGGGAAAGACAGGGACGATTGCACCCTGTCCCTTCCCTTCTGATGCTACATACCGATATTAACATCCTGATTGAACGGCCCTTCCCAGTCTGCGGGGGTGATCGTCACGGCCACGTCGGCACCCGTCAGGCCGCTGATGTTCACCGTTACGCGGCGGTAGGTATTGCGGTTGATAGCCTTACCCGAATCCCCGGCAAGTTCGCTCTCGTAACTTACGGGCATCTGGTCGTCCGTCGTTCCGAAATCCCCGTCATGATCGTAAATGCCTTCGAGGGTCAGCAGTACGCTCTCGGCAGCCATGTTGTCCTCATTGCCGTAGATATAGAACAAATTGGCATATTTCCCGCTCTGCTCTTTCGCTGCCTGCGTATGGCTGAAAGTCTGTGCTGCGAACAGAGGCATGGTTCCCCCGGAATGTTCGCGGTTCTGGGTTCCTCCGGAATGCGACGTGCCGACGTCGAAATAGGAGACCGAGGATGCCGCACGGGAAACGGTCGCCGAAGCGATCCGCACGCGACCCGGATAAGTCGCGGCGAACTTGCTGTCGGTCGTGGCCTGTACGGCTACTTTCGACACGAGCCTTTCGAGCGCGATCTGCACGGTGGTCGTCTGCCCGGCCGCAGCGATGGCCTGCGTCGCCGAACCGGTCATAGTGAACCCTGCGGAGCGTTTGGCCTTCGTCGTCACCTCGTCGAACGTACCGTTATAGTCCGCGATCTCGCTCTCGGCCTGGCTTCGCAGGTCGTCCAGTGTGCCGATCCCGGAAAGGGCACTGCCGTTGGCGATGGCATAGAAACGGTACGTTTGCCCCGGTGCGGCGTCCGGTACGGGAATGGTCGCCGTCTGTCCCGAAATCTCCGCAGCGGTGAACTTGCGTTGCAGTACGGCGTCCCCGTTGCCGTCGAATACGAACAGCGTGAGCGTGCCTATCTTCTTCTCCCAGCTCTCGGCCGCGGCCGTCTGGTCGAAGAAGGCGCGGGTTTCGGGCGTCTTGTCCGTCAGGGTGATTTTCACTACGCTGCCCGTCGCCGAGTCTGCGATCTCGTCGGTGTGCTTGTTGCAGGAGGCCAGCATGGCCAGGGCAGCCGTGGCTGCCAAAATCATCTTTTTCATAGATTTAATTGATTTTATGCCGTTTCGTGCGGCGGTTAATAAAAAGTGGTGGATGAATGTCAGTCGATGATGAATTTCAGTCCTATTCCGAACTGCGTGTGGAAATGCCCTGTCGTCGTGCCCCAAAGCACACGCTCGCGGCCCGATATGCAGAGCACGATGCGGTCGGTGATATAGGCTTCGGCCTCCAGCGTCACCGCGCCTCCGTAGAGGAATCCCTCGCGGCTTCGGATCGTGGAGCCGTCGTACAGCATTTTATCTCCCCAGTTCACCGTCTCGTACCCCAACAGGGCCGAGCCGCCGATGTAGAGGAAGAAGGTCTTGGAGCCGTCCGCGAGAAACTTATAGTAGTAGCCCCCTTCGCCCGTGAACTGCGCCACGGGGATACTCCCTGCTTTGTAGGGGTAATTGCGGCAGAGGTACTCCGCCCCGAAGACCCACTTGTTCGCACGGCCCGCATAACGGTTCATGGCCGCTCCGAAGTAGTACCCCGTGGTGCTGCGCCCGGAGGCGGAGTACCAGCCGTCCGCCATGCCCGCGCGTACCTCCAGCCCCCGCATTCCGGGCAGGGTACGCTGGGCATGGGCCTCCGGAGCCAAAGCCAGACCGAGGGCCAGCGATAGCAGCAATGCCAACCGTTTCATGCTATTTGACCTTTAATTCGTTGATGACCTCGGCACGCACCAGATCGGCGTTTTCGACCGTAAAGGTCTGGTGGCGTCCGCCTTCTTTCTCGTAGAGTTCCACCACGAGGTGCTTGTCGTCGGGAATGGTGAACTTCGGAAGCGTGAAGACCATGCGCTCGCTGCTCTTGCCCCGAATCACCTGCACGTTGTTGTGGGCACGCAGGGGCCGGATGACCTGCTCCTGAATGGCCGTGCGCTTGGCGACCTTCTTATCCGCGATCTTGAAGGTGAGGTGATCGACCTCGAAAGGCACGTTCGAGGAGTTCTTCAGTTGCAGGTGGAAATAGAGCAGCCCGTTGTGCGAATAGATGCCTTTGAGTAGATACTGGATGCCGAAACGCTTGCAGCCGATATGCTTTACCTCGCGGCGGTCGTTCTTGTAGATCGACTTCATAATGAGCTTCACCAGCAGCGGCGATTCGCTCCCCAGCTCCTCCATGTAGATCTCCAGCGCGTTGTTGGGGCGATTCACCGCCTCGCCGTCGTGCAGGAAGTCGGTCATCTCGACCGACAGTTTCACAGGCTCGTCGGCATACTTGACATTGAAGGTGTAATAGGCGCCGTCTTCCGTTATCACCGAGAGGTTGCTCTCGCGCGAGAAGTCGCGCAGGGCTGCCTTGACGCGCAAAACATTCTCCGTGCCGTCGGCTTTGGCGGCCAAAAGGTCTGCCGAGCCCAGATCGACGTAGCGGATGGCCGAGGGGAAAATAACGTGCGTGGTCTTGTTGAAGGTCACCTCCAGCGCGTAAGGCGGGATCATGCGGTCGAAGGTCAGCGGACGGGTCAGCCCGCCGAAGTAGTCGCCCGTCGAAGGTGTCGCGGCAGCCGGTATGTCCGGCGCTGCGGTTTCGGCTATCTCCTGCGCCGAAGCGCCCGTTACGCATCCTAAAAGTGCGAACGATAAAAGGATTTTTTTAACTGCGCCCGGCTTGTTTTCTTTCGCTGCCGGCGAGCAAAGGTTTTGCGAGCGGACTGTGCTCTCGATTTTCTTTCGGTTCATAACTCGTCTTTCTTTAATGTGTTCGGTTTATGGATATTCAGTGGCTTGCGTGTTATTCCAGCGGGGGCAGCAGCAGGACACGGTACCCTGCTTTGAGCGTCACCTTGACCTGCCGCATCTTCTGCCCGACGTACTGCGCCGTGCCTTGTATGACGCTGCGCCCCAGATCGGAGAGCAGTTGCGTCCCCGCATCGTCCGTAATGGTGATACTGCTTCCCAATCCTGAACCCGCATTGGCGGCGATCTCCTTCACGGCGCTGATCTCGTCGGATGCGGGGACGCTGATGCCCTCGCCTCCGTCCATGTCATAAACCAGCAACTCGACCGGTATCACGCTGCCCCGATATTGCACGGCGCTGACCGTGATCATCATGCGCTCTCCGTCGATGCGGGCCGTGCCCGTAAGTACGGTGTTCGCGGGGATCAGCACGCCGCCGGCCCTCATCGACTCAGTAAGGCGCAGGGGTACCTCCTTGCCGTCCGTCACGGTCGTCGTGCGATAAATACAGGCTCCGATGCTGTTTTTCTGTACGGGGTTCTCGTTACCCGCCGCAGTATTGAATCCCCAGTTGCGAGGCTTCGTGAACTCCGCGACGAATACCGAATCGGGCATCGGGGCCGCGAGGCGCGATACGACCTCTCGGCGCACTTGGGCGACGGGTTGCACGGTGCTCCTGCCGCTGCGGGATGCACCGCCCGTCGGGGTGGTCTGGACGGCTTCCGCCGCACCGCCCGCATTTTGCCCTCCGTTCATGTATTTCGAGGCCAGTTGGTAGGATTTCTCGATCAGTGCCAGTTGTTGCTCCTCGGCGCTCTGCCGGGCCTGTTCGTCCTCCAACTGCGCTTCGAGCCGGTCGATGCGTTCCTGCAACTCCTTCTCTCTGTCGCTTTCGGCCTCGTTCTGCGTCTCTTCATAGAAGCTGCCTATCTGACGGTTCAGGTCGTGGTACGCACCCACCGATGAGTGCAGGGTTCCGCTCTCGAAGCGCGAGGGGTTCTCGTAGTATTCTACGGGTTTGGGGGCCATGCGCATCTCCCTTTCCTCGCGTGCGGTCCGTTCCTCCTCGCTCTCGGGTTCCTCGCCCAGCGAGAAGGCGAAATCTTCCAGCGAGCGCATCTTGGCCTCCTGTTTGGCCTTCATCTCCTGCTGCACATAGGCGTCGCGTTTGTCGGCGACAATGCCGCTCTGCTCCGGCGTGGGCAGGCTGGTATTGAGCCCCGCCTGTTCGGTGGCCTCCTCACCGCCCGAAGGGGCGAAAATGAGCCACATGATCGCGGCGAAGACCAGCAGCATCAGCGGGAAGACGATCATCTTGCGCCGCTGCTGTATTTGCTGCTCGGTAAGCTCCTTCGCGGGCTTCTCCGGCGCAGGCTGTTCGTTACTGCCGTGTTTCTCGTTCTCTTTCATAATCGGTCGTGTTTAATCGTTCGGAGCTGTCCGCCCCGGACTGTGTTCGTTCTGTTTCAGCGGGAAAGGCTGCTTCCTGCTGCGGCTTTGGATCTGAATTTCCGAAGGATTCCGGCTTGAGCCTCTGCTCCGGCTGCGGTGCAAGCCGTCGCAGGTGTTCGATCCGTATCCGCTCCCCGTCGTTGCGCCCCAGAGAGTATATCGCCGAAACGGTGCTATACAGCGACAGTGCGGCGAAGAGCACGAAGAGCGTAATGATCGCAATAACCCTCTTGTCGGGACTGATCGCCCCGCACACGCGCCGCAGCCGATCCTCGATCCGCTCTCCGGCGCGTTTTATCCATTTCCGTATCATAATTTATCGTGCTATGACCCGCAGATCGCGGTTTTCGACAATCTCGAAGCGCTCCATTGTAAAACCCTGCGGGTTGTTGTCCGAGCGCACCGAGTTGATGAGGTTGCAGCGCGTGATGAGCGAGCGTTCGGTAACGTTGCTCTCGCGTATAATCATCTGCCGTGCATAGGTCGTTACGCGGTACGGATAGGTATTGAAGTCGCAGACCACCGAATCGACCTGCACCTGCTGATTGATGTTGCCCGCCACCACGCGGTTGTAGTAGCCCTTCTCCTGAAGATCCTGCGAGTAGTGGTAGGCGCTCTTGTCGCATAGGAACAGGGCGCGGTTGATGTTGCTCTCGATGGCCGCCCGGTCGGGCGCCAGCGTGAAGAAGAGCTCGTGGAAGCGGCGGACGTGCTCCCGCGCCTCGACGGGCCGGTTCTGGCTGAGGTCTTGCGAGAGGGCCAGCATCAGCGACTTGCCCTGATCGAGCACATAGATCTTCTCGCGCTGGCGCTGGGCGAACTGGTAGCTCTTCACGACGCTGAACACGGCCACCACGGCGCACAGTCCGAGGAAGACGAGCGTGAAGAGCCGTATCTGCCGGAAGCTCGTTTCGATGTTTTTCAACGATTTGAATTCCATTTTTTGTCGTTTTATCGGGTTTATCTCTTCTATTGAGCCGCACAGAAAAAGGTGCGGCTGACATGCGGTTCAATCGCTACAAAAGCGATCGGCTGCATTCCATCAATGGCCGCCGGACGACCCTCCGCCATCCTTCGTGGCGAGGTTATCGCCTTGGGGGCCGCTGTCGTCGCTCTCGCCGTATTTCGATTTGCCGCCGCGCCCAAAGGCTTTGCCGATCAAAGCTCCGGTCACGCCGCCCGCGACACCGGCAGCGAACGACGAAGCGCGGTTGACGCCGCCCAGTCCCGAACCGCCGCCCGCCTGCACGATCCACTCGGCTACGGTCGGCACGGTGAAATAGCCGATGATCCCGATAATCAGGAAGATGATATAGACGCCGTTCGAGCCGTCCGGGATGTAGCTGGGGTCTTGCAGCGCCGCAATGTCGGCCTGAAGCATCAACACCTGTATCTTGGCCAGCACGGCCGAGAAGAGGTCGGCTACGGGCAGCCACAGATAGACGCAGATGTATTTTGAGAGCCAGTGCGTGAGCGTTCCCTGAAAACCGTCGTAAACGGAGAGCGCGAACGACAGCGGGCCGAGAATGGAGAGCACGACCAGAAAGAACGTCCGCAGCGTGTCCACCGTGAGTCCTGCGGCGTTGAACAGCAGCTCGAAGAAGTCGCGCACCAGCTCTCGGAACCACATCTTGATTCCGTGCCACGTCCGCTCCCACCACATACTGATTATTTCGCCCAGATCCGTAATGCCCAGTTCGGCGAGCTGTTGGTCGTACACCTCGTCGTCCACCAGCCACGCCTTGCCTTCGCGCACGCGGGCCTCGTATTCGAGATCGTCCCGCTGCTTCTGGTAGGCGGCGATGTCCGTCGTCTGCCCTTCGAGGATGGCGTGCGTGCCCTGCACCACGGGCGAAAGCACGGCGTTCACCGTCCCCAGCACGACGGTCGGAAACATAATGATACACAGCCCGATGGCGAAGGGGCGCAGCAGCGGGAACACGTCGATAGGCTCGGCCGAGGCCAGCGCCTTCCATACCCGATAGGCCACGTAAAAAAGCGCTCCCAGACCGGCCACGCCTTTGGCGATGCCGACCATATCCCCGCACAGGGGCAGCATCTCCTGATAGAGATTGCGCAGCACTTGGTGCAGGTTGTCGAAATTTGTTGCGAGCGGTGTCATGGCTACCAATATCTTTCGGAGGGTTTGCCGTAGAGCGCCTGCACGCGGGCGGCATCGCCTTTGGACTGGCTGCGCAGGAACGAAACGGAGATCGCCTTGTCGGTATAATAGCGCGTGAGGTTACGGTAGCGCAGCATCCGGGTATAGATCTGATCCACTACGTCCATGCGCTCCTTGTCCGAGAGCGAGAGGCCATTGCCGGAGGTCACGATGTTCTTCAGCTCCGTGACCAGCGCCCCGCCTTCCTCCAGCAGCCGGGCGTAACCGGCCGAGATGGCCGCCAGCTCGCCGGGGGTGAAGTTGCGGTCTGTGACCATACGGTTGAATCCCGACATGTAAATATCCGTGATCTCGCTGACCATCTCGATCGTGAGCTTCACCTTGCGGGCGTCCTTGATGATGTTGTGCACCGATTTCAGGGCGTCGTAATACGCCTTGCTTTGGTTATAAATCTTTACGCTCTCTTGCAGGGACTTAATCATGTTGGATGCCGTCGTGGAACTCTGCACGGCACTCTTGATGTTCTGTACGAGGTTGGACGGGTCGATGACCGTCCACTGCGCCGCGGCCCGCTGGGTGAAGCAGGCCGGAACGAGGCACATGAGCCATATCCATCGTTTCATTTTCTTTCGTTGTTTTATGGGTTTTACATTCGCGGGATTTTATTCCTCCGCGCGGTAGTAGTCGCCGTATCCCGCGAGGGTCAGTACGTCGCGTTCGTGGTCGTAGGAAAGACCGATGCGGCCCCACAGGTCGAAGTAACAGAGGCCCCACATCTGCCGCAGCGGACGCCGCAGCACGGTCTTCGCATCGTAGGCGAAGGCCACGTGGTAGCCGCCGGCCCGGCGTGCTTCGTTGTGGTATATCCGTACCTCCGGCGACCCTTCGCGGCTGCACCAGCGGCCCGCGATCTCCGACATCCTGAAGTAGAGGTGCGAGGCCGGTATGGGGTATTCGTTATTTCTCCTGCACATGGCCGCCTCCCTATCTTTCGTTTTCCCGCTGGCGGGTGTAATCCTCTCCCGGCGATACCATCAGCGTATCGGTCTGCGTGTCGAGCGCCAGAATCGTAATCCGGTCGCCGGAGCCGTAATAGAGAATATCCCCGTCGAGCCAGACCAGCACATAACGCTCGCCGGTCGGACGGCCGTTGCGTTTAAGGTATCTGAGGACGAAGTGCTCCCCCGCGCGGACGATCTCGATGTCGCAGCGGTTCGGCGCGGACATCCACCTGCCGCACAGGCGGCCCATCTCCCGCTCCCTGCGTCGGAGTTCCTCTTCGCGCCAGCCGGACGTTACGGCGGGTTCCTCGAAAGGAGCCGGTGCGGGGTCGGATGCCTCGTGTCCGCAGGCGGAAAGTCCGCAGGCCGGAGGGTCGCAGAGTTCGCGTATCTCGCCGAAGATCGTCTCTGGCATCGGTTCCCGATGATCGGGGGACAGGAGCGTTTCGGTCAGTATCTCGCCGATACCCGCGTGGTGACGGGCCAGACGGCGGAGTTGTTCGCAACTTATGATTTTCGACATGATGTTTTCGGTGTTTGCGGGGCGTCGGCCCCGGTTGATGACTATTTTTCGGCGAGCTGTTTGATCGCCAGCTCTATGTCGCCGCCCAGAGATTCGGCCCGGCGCTGCACCTCGATCTTCTCGCTCTCCTCGGTCGTGTAGGCGAGGTACTCCTGTTTACTGACCTCGGTGGCATAGACGGCGCTCTGCACGCCGCCCAGCCCGATCCAGACCTCCTTGTACTTGCGGCCCGGATGATTCGACATATTGATCGAAAGTATCTGCGCCTTCTCCTTGTCCGTAAGACCCAACAGGGTTTGGATGGCGTCGAAGCGGTTCATGAATTTGCGCTGATCCAATAAAATCTTGCAATCGCTGTTGTTGATGATCGCCTCCTTCACGATGGGCGACGAGATGATGTCCTGCACCTCCTGCGTGACCGTCACCACCTCGCCGAAGTGCTTGCGGACGGTCTTGTACAAATATTGGACGTATGAAGCCATATTGTTGGATGCCAGCGCCTTCCATGCCTCCTCGATAATCAGCATCTTGCGGATGCCTTTGAGTCGCCGCATCTTGTTGATGAAGACCTCCATCAGCACGATCGTCACGATCGGGAACAGCTCCTTGTTGTCCTTGATGGCGTCGATCTCGAAGACGATGAAACGTTTGGAGAGCAGGTCGATCTCGCTGGGCGAGTTCAGCAGGAAGTCGTAGCGCCCGCCCCGGTAGTAGGGCCGCAGCGTGGTCAGCAGGTTGCGGATGTCGAACTCCTCGCGCCGCACCTCGATCTCGCGGCTTTCGAGCTCTTCGCGGAACTCCCCCTTGAGGTACTGGTAGAAGGTGTCGAACGAGGGGCGTATCGAACGGTCGGCCCTGATGCGGCCGATGTAGCCTGATACGGCGTTGCCGATCTCCGTCAGCTCGGTTTTCGACACTTTCTCGTCGGCGCTCTTCCACAGGGTCAAAAGCAGCGTGGCTATGCTGTCCAGCTTTTCCGTCTCGAACACGTAGTCGTCCGTGTAGAAAGGGTTGAAGCTGATCGGATGCTCTTCGGTGTAGGTGAAGTAAATCCCGTCGCCGCCCTTGGTCTTGTTGTGTATCAGCTCGCACAAACCTTGATACGAATTGCCCGTATCCACGAGTACGATATGCGTTCCCTGTTCGTAGTATTGGCGCACGAGGTGGTTCATAAAGAACGATTTGCCCGACCCCGAAGGCCCCAGTACGAATTTGTTGCGGTTGGTGATCCAGCCCCGGCGCATCGGCTCGTCCGAGATGTCCAGATGCAGCGGCTTGCCGCTTATGCGGTCGCACATCTTGATCCCGAAGGGGCTGCTCGACGAGCGGTAGTTCGTCTCGCCCGTAAAGAAGCACAGGGCCGGCTCGATAAAGGTGTAGAACGACTCCTCGGCGGGGAAATCCCCTGCGTTGCCCGGCATGGCCGCCCAGTAGAGCGTCGCGGCGTCCACGGTGTTGTGGCGGGGGCGGCACTCCATCTTGGCGAGCTGGCTGCCCGCGTCGTTGCGGATGCGGCGCAGCTCCTCCGCGTCGTCGCTCCACGCCATGACGTCGAAGTGCGCCCGGATCGAGGTCAGCCCGAACGAGTGCGCCTCGTTCAGATATCGGTCGATCCACTCCTTGTTGATCTGGTTCGAGCGCGAGTAGCGTGCGAGCGAGTGCATGTTGCGGGCGCTCTTCTCGAAGCGGCGCAGGTTCTCGGCGCTGTCGTCCAGAAAGAGCCACTGGTTGTAGATATGGTCGCACGCGAGCAGCAGGCCCACCGGTGCCGCGAACGAGAGCAGGCAGTCCGAACGGTCTGTCGAGAGACGTTCGTAGCGGCTCTCCGTACTCACGCGCCCCGGCAGGTCGTCCGTGTCGGAGAGCGTGTGCAGGCAGACGTGCTTGTTGCCCACGCGGAACCCTTCGGCTTTCAGTTCCATATCCTGCAACACGGTCGTATCGTCGAGCGAGAGGGAGAAGTATTTCTCGATCAGCCCCGGACTGTCGGGTGTGCCGGTGATCTCCTCGTCCGTCAGGCGTGTGAGGGTCACCAGTCCCGAATCGTTGATAATGCGCTCGAACTGATCCACCGATTCGAGGAACGCGCGGGCCGTGTCCGGATTTACCTCTTTGGGAATGATGTTGCCCCGGCAGAGGGTCGAGAAGTCGGACTGCATGCGGGCCCGCTCCTTGGTCGTCTTGGTCAGGTAGAGGAAACATGCGTGGTTCAGAAAAGGGCGCTCGTTGAAGTGGCGCTCGTAGCTGCGCGAAAGGAAGCTCGCCTGCTCGCCGCCGATTTGGCTGCTCCTTCTTCCTTCTTGCCGGACGGAGCCGGATGCGCCTGCTTCTGCTTCGTTCGTCACCTCCGGACGGTATCGCTCGCGGATGAACCAATCCTGCTTCAGCACAACGCTGTACTCGGGCAGCACCTTCACGGCCTTGCACCAGGCCGCGTGCATCGCCTCGTACTCGGCACCCGTCACGGTGAAGAGTTCGGGCAGCTCGACGCGGAAGGCAGCCGTGATGTCGGCGTCCTTGCTGATAATACAGCCGCCCTCGACCGCCAGCAGCGGGAACTTACTCTCTATGGTGGAGGCTTTCATCACGTTACGCATGACGCACCTCCTTCCTGCGGTTTAGGAAGCGGCATGCGCCTTTGCGGTTTATCAGGTAGCGGGGACGGCGGCGTGCGGCGGCGAGTTTCATCAGTCCGTGCTCGCCGTACTTGGCGTTCATACGGAAGGTGTAGAACACCAGCGCCGAGGCGGCCCCTGCGCCGAAGCCGATGCACGCCCACTGATCGACGCCTGCCGTGTAGAAGATGACCAGCAGCACGAATACGGCGAGCAGTCCTCCTGCGAAGAGGAAGAGGTACTGCGCCTTGAGCCCTTTGAACTCCACGCTGCGCCCGATGCCCTTATTGATCGTGTACTTCATGGCGGACACGCTTACAGGAAGAATGAACGCAGCACCGTGGCGCTTACGATCAGGAAGATGCACGCCCCGAACCAGCTCGCGGCGGTCTTGCTGGTGTCCGGGTCGCCCGACGAAAATTTGTTATAGACCTTGATTCCGCCGATCAGCCCGACCACGGCTCCGATGGCGTAGATGAGCTTCGTGCCCGGATCGAAATAGGAGGTGACCATGTTGGTCGCGTCGTTGATGCCGGCAAGGCCGTTGCCTTGGGCCAGAGCCGAGGAAACGGCAGACACGACGAGGGCTGCCGACAGCAGAACTTTCTTGTTTCTCATAGACTTCGGATAGCTTTTTTGTTTTGTGGCGCAGGGGGCGGATAAGCCCCTGCGCCGGGGTTCGACATGGATGTTTCAGTGGCTCGGAGGACAGGGCGTACCTATCCGTAATCTCTCTCTTTCATATTGTCTTGGTGTCGGTTCATGCGAAATCGCGGACATCGAACCCTTCGGGAACCGGCGCCTGCGGGGATGGGCCTCCCGCATCCTCCGTGGCGATCCTCCGTTGGAATGCCGTGAGGTAGGCGTCGATCAGACGACTCACTTTGTCGTTCCCGTCGGGAGCGGCCGAAACGATGGCCTCGAACATATCGGTCTGTTTCAGCCCCAGCAGGGTGCGTCCTGTCTCCTGCTGCTGCTCGTCTGTAAGGGGATTGTCGTGTGCTACGGTGCGGTAGGCTTCGCTGATCTGCTCGAAACGTACACCCTTGGCTAACGAACGGCCCGCAGGGGGCTGCGTATCGTCGTGTTCCTCCTCGTCCATCTCCCTCTCTATCTCCGCTTCGAAGTCCGGGAAAGGTTCTTCTTCGTAGAGCGGGGCCTCGTAGGGTTCCGGATCGTTGTTCTCGCCTGCGGGCGGGACGCCGAACACTTCGTCCAATTTCTCCGGCGGAATCTGCCGGGGGTGTTCATGCACACTTGCTCCGGCAAATATACCGGCTTTTTCGGCCTCTTTTACGTTTTCCGAACCTGTGGCAGCGGTTGGCGTCGCTTGGCTTCGATGTGGCATCGTAAAGCGGCTTTTGCCGATGATCGCGGGCCGCGCCTCCGCTTTCGAGGGCGACGCCTGCTTCGTGCCCGCTGTCCGCTGCCCGCGCAGGAACCAGCGGGCGACCCATAGCGCGTAGCCTGCGGCGAAGAGCGCGAGGGCGACCGGTACGGCGGTTCTCAGCGCGTCCATTGCTTTCGGCCTCGTGAGGGTTTGCGACTGCGGCAGTAGCGGTCGATGCTCTCTGTGTAGTCTTCGAAGTGGGCATGCAGCACGTTGTCCACATAGGCTATCATCGACACCGCTCCGCTCCGGGCCGTGATCTGCCGCAGTCGTTCGTAATGCTCCGGACGGATGCGTACCGTCTTGCCGGAACGGAAAGCGCCGTCCCGCCGGTTCAGGACATAACGTCTCCGGTAGCCGTCGTCCTGCGCCGTATCGGGGCGGGGCTGCGGCTGCGGAGCGGTTCCCGCCCGGTGCGAACGCCGGCGGTGAATCGCCGCACGGCGGATAAAGAGGGCCGCGGCTGCGGCCGCTGCGGCCAGCAGGATGCAGGCCGTCGTCGTGTAGTGTGTCATAACTGAAAAGGTTTTAATGATCGGTTTGCAGTATATCGTCTATTCCGCTGCGGTACAGCTCGGCGATCTCGTCCTTGTGCTGGCGCAGATGCTCGGCCAGTACGTTGTCGATATATCCCCCTACGCTGATCTCCTTGCCCGCGAGCGCCAGCAGGTGTACCAGCTTGATGACGGAGCGGTGTATCTCCTGACTGATGTAAACGGGCTGCCGCGTCTTGAGTTCCCGGCGTTTGAGATATACCTCGTCGTAGCTTCCCTTGCGGCGGCGGGACTTGCCCTTCGCGGTGCCGTCGGCCGGTACGGCGGCCTCGTCCGCCACAGGCTCCTCTCCGTCCCTGCGGAATGCCGCCGGTTCTGCTCTGTCCTTGCGCGATGCCGTCTGCTCCTCTCCGTCCCTGCGGGATGCCGCCGGACGCTCTCCGGCCTCCTGCAACACGGCATTTGCGGGATCGGCCAGCAGGTCGGCATCCTTGAAGGACTGGATGATGAGCGATTCGTCCAGCGGCCCGGCTTTCATGCGCTTAGCCATTGTCGCGGAGGTTGAGCAGGGTCAGTACCTCGTCCGTCAGCGCCTCGATGTTGCTTCCTCTGAGCAGCGAACGGTCGGCCGGGAACAGCGTCGAGCGGAACAGCGGGCGGTGGCCTGCGGACAACTCGCGCCGGAAACGCTTGCTGTCGGGAATGAAGGTCTTCAGCACATGCAGGCCCAGCTCGGCGATCACCTGCTCGTACACTTCGTACAGCTCCGACTTCTCGCGCCCGTCCACCATGTTCCACACCAGATAGGTTCCCTTGATGTTCGAAACCCCCGTTTTGCGGATCACGTCGTTCACGACCGTCATGTAGCGCAGCGTGCTCTCCAGCACCACGCGGTCGGCACTGATCGGGGCGATGATGTAATCCATGTTGGAGAGGGCGCGGATCACCGACGGATTGTTGACCGTGCCGGGCAGGTCGAAGAATACGAGGTCGAACGCGGCCTGCCCCGTGATGCGCTCGGCATCGTCTATGGCCCGTTCCGTGCTGCTCTCCACGACCGGATAGGCTTTCTTGCCGAGGCGCGTGAACTGTTCGTAGGCCAGCGCCTTGTAATGGTTGTCTTCCATGGCCAGCTTCAGGTCGCGCTGCCGCATCCCTGCGATGGAGTGCTGCGGGTAGTCGCAGTCCACGACCGCCACGTCGTAGCCCTTCACGTAGTGCAGGTACGAGGCGACCAGCACCGTGAGCGTGGTTTTGCCCGCTCCGCCCTTCTGGGTGGAAAAGGCCAGATAAACAGGTTCTTTTTCCATAAGCATTGAAATATTAAAGTGTTTGACCGTGTATGTAAACCCTTGCGGGTTCGTTCCTTTATGGCTGCGACGCCCCGTTTCTGTACGGGAACGGCGCTTTGCGGAAATGCGGCCGTATGCCTCCATGTCTTCATACCTGCATACCTCCATGTCTGTATTCCTGCATGTCCGTACGGCAATGCCTGCATCGGTATCGTCCGTCCATACGTCCGTGCATGAACCGCTATGGATTGTCCGTATATCTTTCGATATGGATATATGGATCGGCTATAGGTGTCGTGTGTCTGCACATACGCGCCGATACGCTTTCCGTACGTCGGTAATGAATCGTCGCAGCGTATCATTGCCGATTGTCCGCAACGGCAAAGAAACACCCTCCGGCACCCGGAGCGTGCGGCCGCGAACATTCGTGGCACCGTTTGGCGCAGGTTTGGCATAGGTCTGCGCTGCCTGCTGGCATACAACGGATTGCATAGGCCGGTATCTTTGTCCCGTGAACCGATTCCGGTCTTTACGGTTACGCCTCTTCGTGCTGGCCGGCGACCGTGGCGGGACTGCCTCCGCAAAGGGCAGTCCCTTGTGTCCGGAGAACATTTCATGTTCGGGACACAGCAAGCTGTGTTTTCCGTTACCCGAAACGATTTCGGTAACGGAAAACAGCTTGCCCGCAAGGGGGAGAAAGCTCCTCCGAAGTCGTCGCTTTTTACGGGGCGCCGCCGTGCGCCGGAACGGAATTTTTACCGCACCGGGGGCCTTGCGGCCTTCGGTAAAAATCGAAAGGCATGGAAAAAACCGAAGCCCCCGTCCGGGGCAGGGGCGGCAGGCCGCCCAAAACGGACACGGCGAAAAATTGCGTGATGGTGCGCTTCACGGACGGGGAATATGCCCGGTTCCTCGCGTTGTTCGAGCAGTCGGGCACGCTCTCGAAGGCCGCTTTCGTCAAAGCACGGGTCTTCGGCGACGAGTTTCGGGTCATACGATCCGACCGGGGGACGATGGAATTCGCCGCGCGGCTGACCGCTTTCAACGCCCAATTCAGAAAAATAGGCGTGAATTACAACCAGATCGTAAAGGAATTGCACGCGCATTTTTCGCCCAAAAAGGCGCTCGCTCTGCTCTATAAATTGGAGAGCGAAACGCGCGAGCTGGTCGCTGTGGGAGCGAAAATAGCGGCTCTGGCCGACGAATTTCGACAGCGATGGTAGCCAATATCACCACCGGAAAGGACATCTACGGCGCGCTCGCCTACAATCAGCATAAGGTCGATCGGGGCAAAGGGGCGGTGCTTGCGACGAGTAATATCCGTGAGCCGGACGACGGACGCTTCGGCGTCGCGGCCCTCGCCGACGAGCTGCTCCGCTGGATGCCCTCGCACGTTCGCACCGAGAAACCGGTCGTCCATATCTCGCTCAACCCCGACCCCGAAGACCGGCTTTCGGACGATGAACTGACCGACATCGCCGCCGAATATATGGAGGGTATGGGCTGGGGCTGCCAGCCCTACGTCGTCTATAAACATACCGACATCGACCGCCCACACATCCATATCGTCACGGTGCAGGTGGATAGTTCCGGACGCAAGATCGGCGACAACCGGCGCAACGAGCGGAGTGTGGCCGAAACGGAGAGGATCGAACGTAAATACGGCCTGCACCGCGCCAAAGGGCGGAAGCGGGGCGAACTGTGGCGGCTCGCGCCCGTGGAACCTGAAAAAGGCGACCTGAAGCGGCAGATCGCCTCGGTGGTGAAGCCCGCCCTCTCGATGTACCGCTTTCAGACCCTCGGCGAACTGCGGGCTCTGCTCGCGCTGTATCGTATCGGCGTGGAGGAGGTCGGGGGTACGCGGGGCGGACGGTCGTACCGGGGAGTGCTCTATACGGTGCTGGACGAGAATGGTGAGAGGACGCAGGCTGCGCCGCTGAAAGCCTCCCGACTGGGTGACGACGCCTCGCTGGCGAAGATCGAACGTGTCATGGCCTCTTCCGGGGAACAGATCGCAGGAAAGGAACTGCTCGCTCTGACACGGCACCGCGTCGGGGAAGCCCTGCTGGATGCGACGGACGAAACGGAGCTGCGCGAACGGCTTCGGGAGCGGCATATCGACCTCTACCTGCGGCGCAACGACACGGGACGGATCACGGGCGTCACCTTCATCGACCACGAAACCCGCTGCGTACTCAACGGCTCGCGGCTGGGCAAGGAGTTCTCGGCCAATGCGCTGCATGAACGGTTCGCCGCCGGCCGGAACGCGGAACCCGAACGGCTGCGGCAGTCGCGGCGCAGACCGCAAATTCGGAAGACACATCCCTCGCGCCGGAAATAGCCTCGCATCGAAAAGGGGCCGCCGGAAGTCCGGCGACCCCTCAGGGGGTTTTTGTTTCCGGATGAGCACAGCTCATCCGGCGTGGGGGTTTTCAGTCGCTACGGACGCTGGTCTTCACGGCGCCGGGCGAACATAGCGAAATTGTCGCGGATGAACTCCTGCACGTCCGATTCCTTGTAGAAAGCCTTCTGGTTCAGCATCCGGTACTTTAGGCCGCACTTCGAGCGGTAGCGTTGCAGCGTGCGCTTGCTTACGTGCAACATCCGGCACAGGTCGTAGTTGTCGAAGAGTTTCTCGCCGTTCTCCAGCGTCGGATACTCCTGCGCTTTGGGCGGCTTCTGGCGTTGTTCTATTGCTTCGAGCCGCTCCATGATGCGGCGCATCCATATATCGAAATATTCTTTTTCCAGTAACATGATCTCTGATTTTTTGATTCGTAATGATTCGTAGTGCTTCCGTTACTGGTGCATGGCACAGATCGCCGCGCGGCAGGTATCGCGGGTGTTCTTCGTTCCGGCGGGTAAAAACGCAGGAGGGCTTCGATGCGTAAACGCATCGAAGCCCTCCTGCTGGGGAAATTGAAGCATGCCACTCCCGGCCTGCCGTGTGGCGGTGGCATATCAACGGCCTCGCCCGCATATCCGCCCGCCTCGTCGGACGAACGGAGGTCGCATGCGGCGATGAATTGCAACGGCAATTATTCGGACGGCCGGTACGGAAAACTCCGCAATGGCTGTCCGCACTCCGAAATCCGCTCCTTCCGGCAACCCTCCGCGCTCCGGAAGCGCCGCCACCCTGCGAACCGAAAAAGCCTCCGGAACATACGCTCGAAGGCTTTCTATGGTATGGACATACAGGAACGATCCCCGCTGCCATTGGCTGCGGAGCCGTCGTCCGCAAGGGATCGGTACGGAATCTGTGTACGCTGCCTGCCTTTTATATCTGTTTTTGGCAACTATATCCCGCCTTACACCGCCGTACCTCCGAAACCCGACTGCCGAAGCGGGTCTTGTCCGAAGCCTCCGTCAAGGCGGTTTTTTTTGGGGGGGGCTCCGATCTGTAAACGCGGCTCTGCCGCGAACGCTCCGGCAGCCGGTCGTGTGCAGCGACTCGGAAAACCGACGGAGTGTAAAGCAAGGTATGGCTGCCTTGTTTTTCTCAGGCCCGAAAGCCGGCTTCAGATTCGTACCCGCCTGCGCCGCTTCTGTGCTTCCTCGTGCCGTCCAGCCCAAAGCGGCGGGCGATCTGCGAGACGTTGTATTCGATGTAATCCATGCTGCTGCACGCCTCGACCGCCTCCTTGTATTCGGCACGGGTGGCAGGCTGCTGCCCTCGAAGCTGGCCGAGCCGGATAGTTCCGGCCTCCTCCTTGTCGCATGAAATATCGTATCGTGCCAGCATCAGGTGCGGTGGTATTTGCAGATATGTCCCTTCAGCCCGGAAAGACTCACGCTGCACGTCCGGCTGATTTCACAGCAGGAGAGGCGGGTCGAGCGATAGAGTTCGACGACCTCGCGGTATCGCTCCGTCGTCTTCGGTTGGGGATTCGGGATGCTGGAGCCTCCGGTTGATATGATCGGTTCATTTTTCATCCTGTAAATAGTCTGGAGTTCTTGGGTAGAGCCGCGTATTATCCTCGTTGTTTCCATCGGATAAGTACTTTTTCTGCAGCGATTTTCAGAACTACTTGATCGGTAGCCTGTATGCCTTGAAATAGTTCAGATGTTCGTAGTAGGAGACGATTGCGGGGAGCATCTTCGTCTGCCGCCGGGCAGGGGTGCGGCCTGCTCTGTCGGCAGCATCTCCGGTAAGCATACCCGCACGTCGGATGCCCGTTCCGGAACGGCACGAGTGCGGAATCGGCCGCTATCGCATTGCGGCAGGGCAGACCGTTTCTGTCGATACAGCGGTAGGGGACGCTGGCATCGAAACCCGCATCCGTGCATATATCTCTCGCGCTGCGCTTCGTCGTATAGTATATGCCGACCCGACTTCGTCCCGGAAAATTTTGCCCTGACTGTTATCCGGATCGGTCGTAACCGCAATTCCCTGCGTATAGGGTCAGTAGGTCAGTCCGAATGCCCAGAGGGGTATCGTGTTGCGGTGCCCGTACTCGATGTCATCCTTCACGAGGTAGGCGTTCCCGATGTCGCGGATCTGCTTCTGCGTCTTGTTGCGGCCGCCCACCTCGAACGTGAGCCCGCCGATCCGGAAGTCGGCCACCGAAGAAGAAGTTATGGTCTGCGCCGGAGCCAACAACGAAAGGAATACCGTTTCGCGGACGTTGCCCACGTCGGGCGTCGTGTCCGAGAGGGCGTAGGCGAGGTTGGTGTTGTTCAGGTATATCTTGTCCACCTTGCCCAGCGCGCTGATCCCATGCGTGTCGTCGCGCAAAATATTGATAAGTTGCGCCTTTTCCAGATAAACCATCAGATCGGCCACCATGTTGCGGTTGATGTTCAGGTCGCGGGCCAGCTTCGAGTAATTGGGCTTGAAAGGAACGCTCTGCGCGACGATATAAAGCAGCTTTTTGAGCTTCTGAGCCGTGGAGGTCGTCATCTCGGCAAACGCGGGAATGTCGTTATCTACTACCTGATTGATGACGCTTAGCAACCGGAGGTAGTAACCGCTCTCCTGAAAATAGGGATAGTAGCCCTCCTTCAGGTACTCCTTGAACAGCGCCACGGGACGGTGTTCCGCATAGGGGAAGTCGATCTTGTTCTGTACGACCTGTTCGAGCGTATGGGCGGGAATACGGATGCCCTTGCCGATAGCCAGGTATTCCCGGAACGAGAGCCCCGGCAGGCGGTATTCCAGCTTGCGGCGGCTCAGGTCGGCCCCGCCCTTCTCCAGATCGAGGATGGACGAACCCGTATAGCCCACGCGCAGCGTCGCATAGGTGTCGTAGATGTTCTTGATCTCGGTGGACCAGTTCTTATATTTGTGTATCTCGTCGATATAGAGCGCCTTGCCACCCTCCCGATAGAACTGTCCGGCCAGCTCCACGAGCGTATGCGTCGAGAAATAGAGGTCGTCGGCCGACACGTAAAGCGTGGCCGCCGCATCTTCGTGCAGCTTGATGTGCTGCAATACGAGGGTCGATTTGCCGACGCCCCGCGCTCCGAGGATAGCCACAAGGCGGCTCTCCCACAAAATCTTGTCGTGAATGTCGCGCACATATTCGGTCGGCGTGTTCTGAAGCCGCGTCCGGAAGGTTCTTATCAAAGTATCCATACTTACTTGCTTTGTCCGTTTTGCACAAAGATAACAAAATTGCACGATGTATAATGCAATTCCTATGCAAAAAAGATGGGTTTATACGGCAGCCTCGCTTCCGCATCCGACGGGACTGACTTTCCATGAAAAAGGGTTGCACTTTCGGAGCGATTCCAGTGGCAGCAGCTTGCACGGCACGGGGCGTCGCGCAGACGTCGGAGTTCCTTCGCTGCGATCTTCACGGCTTCGGCCTTGATACGGTCGTAGTTCACCCTGAACGTATTCTCCATGCGGACAAGACATTGCGGGACGCTACCTGATACGACCCGTCTTCATCTGCTGAGACAGCCCATGTTTCGAACCCGATTGTTTTATGAAATCATCCCCGTCAAAAGTATTTTTGGCGGGGATGAATTGCATTTTGGGAAATTAGAATCTGTGAGTATGACCCACCGTCCCCGGGCTTATCCTATTATTAAAATTGTTGGGAGGAGGATCATAATTGAATGAATAATTTCCTTCCGGCGGTTTGTTGACGATGGTGCTTTGCTGTTGATCGATATTACCGCCTGAAATCTCCCCGCTTTCCCTTCTTGAAATTCGATCAAAAAGGTTCTGCTGATCTTGTAGCGATAAATTGAATTTCTTTTTCATAGCAGTTTAAGTTTTAGTTTATTTGAATACTGTCTGAACTATTAAGGCTCCTTAAATTTTTAGTTATAAAAAATTATAGCTTTAATATACGGGAGCCCACCCCGTATATCAATTTACGACAAAATACATTTCCTGAAAGTTGATCGTCAATTGTTTGAATTCAGCGGGAGGCAGTACACCCAATGTTCCGTCGAAGGGTATTCCCATCAACTGGGAATGGGGCATATCTTCGATCACATACAGGTTAGTCATCACACCCGTTTTATCCCCGATTGTCAGTTCCATTTGCGGCAGTATGGCGTATTCGAGTACCGGGCTGTATCCGGTCGCGGTTTTCCCGCGTTTGCGTCCGTGTGCCTGCAACGGCGGAAGCCGGTCGCGATGCGCCTCATGGAATTCCGGTTCGACGGACGATTTCGAGGCTCCCGTATCCCAAACCATCGTTGCGGGGATTCCGTCCAGTTCGACCCGAATGTAAGGCACTTTGTTGAGCATCAGGTTCCGGGGAGCATCGGGCGAAGAGACTGTCCGGGATCTCAAATGCAATTTCCGAAGTTCGTAGTCCAGTTCGATTTCGGGGAAGAGTTGCAATATGTCGTTTCCGAGAATAAGACCGCAATCCGTAACGCCCGTATCTCCGAGCGGCAGAACCACGCACGGAACATGGACGAACACGGCTGTTCCCAATCGCAGAGTGTCGAGCAATGCGAGAGGACACCGCGTTTCGTTGAATCGGATCGAATCCGCCGACATGGGCAATTCCAACTGAGATGCCAACTGTTTATCGATGATCGTCATCTGACCTCCGGAGTCGAGCATCGCTCCGATTCGTTGCATGCCGCGGACGGCCGTGAATTTGATTTGTTCGTCTTCGACGCCGAACGGTATGTCGTAATTCGCGTCGGCATCCGATATACCCATACGGGGCCACTGGGATTTCAGCCCGAAAAGGACGGCATTGGTCTCGAAAGCAGTCCGCGTCCCCTCGTCCATATAGTCCCGGCCTTGCGCAAGCAAGCTCGTACAAATATCGTGGGCAGCTTTGAAGTGTCCGAGTTTCGCCAGATTGTCGGACATCATCCAGAACAATGAGAAAAAGTTGCCGCCCATTTGGGCGTTGTACTCATCGTACATGTGCTGGATTTTCTCGACGGCGCCCGCCGGATTGTTGAAATTATGGTCGAGCAGCGCCCCCGAGAACAGCCGCATGTAATCGCTCAGGCTGTCGGCACTCTGTTCATAACGGGCTCTCGTTTCGAACCAGTCGCTTCGGGAGATAGCCTCTCCGATTGCATTGTCATACGGGTTTTCTTGGGCGGCCCCGATTTGCACCGGAAGGACTGCGAACAGCAGACCGATGATTTTACGAATAACCATGGCTTTATCATTTTGAAGTGGATATATCGACGACAGAAACAATTTCCGAATAATCGCTGCTATGGAAAATCAGCCTTTCCGCAAACAACCCATCTATAATGGGAATGAGACTCTTTTCCTCGATATGGCATTCTTTGGCCAATTCAGCGAGTGAAATGACTTCCTCATTGGCTTTTTGCAATACGTTCCACTCCGTCGAATGCGTATCGAATTCCAACTCATTTATCAGTGTTCCATTGCAGTATTCTTTATATATAGCCTTATCATCGTAGGAAACGAAAAGATAGGAATAATGCTGGCTTTTATAATAATGTTCGATTTCTATAAATTTATCCCACAATAAATTCTGAGATAATTTCAGATGTTCAAGAAGGATGATCTTGGTCTCGGCCTGCAAGTAATTTCGTGGCAGAAGCATAGACATCGGATTTTCAGCCCATCGGTATGGCAATTCGTCCTTTATCTTGTTATAATATGGACTGGACTTGATTACAGCTAATTGAGATATGTTATGCTTGAAAAAGTTTTCGGCATAAAAGAACCTTAAAAAATGCAGATTGTCAATGCTCTCGATTATATCGTCTTCCGTTTCTTCTATCAAGCCCCGTAAAACGTTCGCTCCGTTTACATGAATTCTGTACTTATAAGCGAACTTGATGAATAAGAGATTACTGGAAAATGTATTTTTCTTGTCGATCTTTCGTAAAAGATTGTCTGAAGGAGATTCATATCCGATTTGCACATGATTGAATCCAGCCAAAGCCATCTTCTTTACAATCCGTGCATTGACTCCGTGCGATATGATTTCACCTAAATCGATGGATAATCGAGGATACTGCTCTCTGATTTCCATCAGTCCGTCAAGGAAAGCGTCGAAGCGAGCAAAGTCATTGTCGATAAGATCATTATCCAAAAACTGAATTCTGTAGATTCCGTACTTCTTAACCGAATCGGCGATTTCATCCAATGTGACGGCTATATCTTTTTTCCGGAATTTATAACCCATGTTTAAGTAGCAGAAATGACATTTCTTCCAATGGCAGCTTCTACTGTTTTCAAAAGATAACAATGCATATTGCTTGGGAACACCATAGCAGTCCATCTTATCGAAAAAATCGGAATAATCCGGCCGGAGGGCTTTAGACGATAAATCGGCGAACTCCATATTAGGTATTCGGGATGTCAGAATTTCGCCGTTTACCCTGTACGCTATGTTGCCTATCGAGGATAATTCATCCGTTTTATCCTCGGAAATTTTCTCAGTCAAATGAAGCAGCGGAATCTCGCCTTCGCCCCACATAGCGATATCGAATTGTGCGAAATTTTGCAAATAGGCAATCGCCGCTTCTTTGGTGCCGATGCCTCCGACAACGATTACTGCAGATGGATTTTTCTCTTTGATTTTTTCTGCGATAATACTCGAACAAACCCATTGATACAAATTTACCTCCAGCCCGAAATACAGAATTTTGTCGAAATCGTATTTATCTATGATTTCATTCAACAGATCTTCGAACTTTTGAGCATATTGATGCATATGTTCATCCCAAAAATTAGGAGACATATTGATATACTGAGGTTTGATAGCCTTCAGCAAAACTTTCAGTCGATTATATGCACAAGTGTCTTTATGTTTGATCGCCAAATAATTGTAGTACAGCAACAGATGTTCGGCTCCTTCATCTGCCAAAGTACCGTCACTCCACATAAATTCGTTCTGGAGCTTCCGCAAATAAAGGTTCCAATATTCGATGCGGACATTGTATCCGAAATTTTGGAGATAGGCTTTTAACACCGACATAGCCGGCGAAGGCATATAAACATTTGCGGGTGGCGCCCATCCTAAAATGACTTGCTTTTTAGTTTTCTGTCCTTCATTCCCCATAGTCGTAGTTCGTATAATAGGTTAAAGTCTTTATCTTGAACAGGTATTCGTACTTTGCCTGCAGGCGCTGCGATCGAGCTTTGACGGCGGCGCTTACGGCGGCGTTGTAGTCCGTTACCGTGGCGGCGCCGAGGTCGTACTTGCGTTCGATCTGCCGGGCGGCCTCCTCGGCCGAGGCGACGTACCGCTGCGCTCCGCGGTATCGCTCCCACGCCGTTCGGGCGTCGATGAGCGCCTGCGCAACCTCCTTCTCCACCTGTTTCTCGGCCGTTCGCAGGGCGTATTCGGCCTGCCGTATGGCGAGCTTCTGCCGCTGCACGTTCTTGCGGACCGTGAACTTCCCGAAAATCGGGATGTTGAGCGACAGCGACACATAGCTGCTCGCATTGTCCTTGTACTGCTCGAAAAACGGATAGGCCTCATACCGATAGGTGCCGTCGGTATTCCGGAACATCTTCTGCCGCACGTCGGAATAGCTCGACCCGTACCCGACCGAGAGCGAGAGCGTCGGCCAGTAGGCCGTGCGTGCGATCTGCAGGTCGCGGCGGGCCATGTCTATGCCCACGCGTGCCGCCTCCAGTTCGGGCAATTCCCGCGCGGCGTCGAACACTTCCGCCGGACTGTCCGCGATGCCGGAACGAGCCGGCACCCCGACATCGGGCGCAACGGTTCGGAAGGTCGTATAGTCGTCGATTTCGAGCAGTTGGCAGAGGTTCAGCCGTGCGATGTCGTAGGTGTTTCGCGCGGTCAGCACGTCGTTCTCCGCATCGGCTAATTGCGATCGGATCTGCAGCAGGTCGGCCGTCGTAACCTTGCGGGCCTCGACCTTCTTCGCCGTCTTCTCTTCCTGCATCCTCAGTTCCGCCACGACCTGTTCGGCGTCGCGGATCGTCTCCTCGGCACACAGGACCTCCAGATAATAGGCCGTAACGTTCATCCTCACGTCGTTGCGCATCTTCTCCACGGCGAGCAGCGACGACCGCAGATCGAGCTGCGCGCGTTTGAGGTTGTAGTAGTTCTTCAGCCCTCCGAAGAGCAGGATATTCGCCCCGAGCGAAGAGCTGTTGCCCGCCACGGTCTCGTTCTCCACGAATTCGTAGGTCGTCTCATCGAGCACGCGCCCCGTCGCGAGGGATGAACTGTTCGATACGGAGAGGTCGGGGGCATAGCTCCACTTCGATTCGGCGAGGGCGATGCGTTTCTCCGCGGCCGTGAGCTCCCGTGCTTTGATTTCGATATTGTGCTCGTAGGCATGCGCGATGCACTCTTCCAGCGTCCAGCGCCGCTCCTGTGCAAAGCCGGGCATGCAGGAGAGCAGCAGCAGGCCGAGCGGTACGATGTACGTTCGTCTCATACGGCTTATCGGTTTTTGAAAAGCGAGACGACGGGCTGGATGAAGCGTTCGATCAACCGCATGTCTTCGGTTACGATCTCCGCCGTGCCGTCCATCCGCTGAATCATCGGCAGCTCGCGCCGGTACGACGTGGTCATGCCGTCGGGGAAGACGACCTCGGCGGTATAGGCGATGGCCGTGCCGCTCTGGGTCTGTATCTGTTCCGGTACGGCCGACAGCGAACGTATCCGCCCCCGCAGCACGCCGAACTCCATGTAGGGATAGCCGTTGAGCTTCACGTTCACCCCTTGGCCGACCTTTACTTTGCCGAAACCCGCCGAGGGAACCTGCAGGCGGCCGATAACTTCCGTCGCACCGTCCGGAACGATGCTCGCCAGTTTGTCGCCGACGGCGACGTGCTGGTTCTCGCTCCAATAGTTCACGAGCGTTACGCGTCCGGTGACCGGGGCCTCCAGCACATACTGCTGCCGCCATTGGGCGATCCGGGCCGCGAGCTGCTGGCGGCTCTGCTCCAGCGTCCGCTCGTATTCCGCCGTTTCGTTTTCCTGTTGGAGCGTCAGTTCCACGAGCTGCTGCTCCGACTGGATGATTTGCAGCTCGGTCGAGGTGAGCGTGGCGTCGAACCCCGCTTGGGCGTTCTGCTTCGAGAGGTAGTTCTGGGCCGTGGTTTCGTAGTCGGCGGCGGAGATCACGGCTTCGGCCAGAAGCAGCGAATCCCGCTCCAGCGTGCGGCGGCCGTAGTCGAGATCCTGCAGCAGCAGCGAACGTTGCCGTTCGAGTTTGGCGTAATACTCGCGGTTCTTGGCGATCTGTTCGCGCAGAAGCTCTTTTTTGCGGGCGATATTGTCCGTCGCAAGGTAGTGGCGGTAGTCGCGGCAGCGGCTTTGGAGGTCAGCGAAGGCGGATTGCAGCTCCCCGAGCGCATATTCTCCGTCGAGCCACGGACTGGCTGCGAGGGCGGCAGGCGCGAGCGTATCGGCGGCGAGAAGATGCTCCGAGAGACGCTCCACGTCCCGTCGCTCCGCGGCATTGTGCAGCACGGCGATGAGCTCTCCCCGTTCGACGAGCTCTTTGTCCTTTACGCAGAGCGTGTCGATAAGCCCGTCGTAGCGTGCCACCAGATCGGAGGGCGGATTGACGGTCGTGATGACCGCCGGAGCCTCGATCGTATCGGGGTACTTAATAAAATAGCAGCCGACGATGATTCCTACAAAAATCAAAAACACGACCGTGATTCCCCAGCGTACCACCCATGACGGCGCACGACCCAGAATCGACTGGGCCTCGTCGCTGTAAAAATTCGTTCTTTGCGGCATGTTATTTGAGTTTTGGCATCGTATATTGAAATAGATTATTCCAAATATATTTTTCGTAAACACGCAGGGGCTTGCGGGCACCTCGGATCGGGATAACTCCAATTATTTGGTCCATATGCACCGACAATTATTTTCCAGCATACCCCTTGATAACCTCTGCATTTGTCAAATACACCGCACATTTTACACTGACTCTCTGGCTGCATTTTGTTTTGTGTTATATTAAACAAACTAATAGCTTTGTCAGAGTTCCAAACTTCCAGAATAGATTGTTTTGTTAAATCTCCAATAATGAAATTCGGGTGCCAATATAATTCTTCACATATCGTTACCTTACCATCAGGCAAAATGACAAATGAGCGTTGGTTTCCCGTACACACGGAGCGATGATCAAAATGTTGCTCCTTGTGTCGCTTTGAGTTATAATCATTCTCCGTGTCTGGAGAAGATATTACAAAATCTATTTTAAGTCGCTCTTCTTTTTCGAGTTCTTGAATGTATTGCTCGATTCTTTCAATGGATGCTAATGATGGCTTAATAGAATTATAGAAGTCAGGCGATTTATAGAGTGAAAAACCTGCAGGGCCGATTCTAATGCTTTTTATATTTTTATACTGAGTAAGTAAACTCATCAGGGGGATTATCTCATCTTCAAGTGAATTATTGAATTTGGTAATAATACTATTGGTTTGCCAGTCAAATCCCATTTCATCAAGCATATCCATAGTGCTCTTAATCCGGGAGAAATACTGTTGATTTGTGTTTAAGATGGTTGCCAGAGTCTTGGGGTTGATTGAATCGATGGATATTTGAACTTTTGTTAATCCATTTTGTTTTAGAAAAACCATCATTTCTTCGGATATAGGAGCCTTGGTTGATATCAATGGAAAATAACCATTGGCAACTAATTCAAGGGCAATCTCCTTAAAATGCGGATGCATTAACACCTCACCTCCATTGATATCTAATTCTGGGAGTTGAATTGATTTTGCATCGCGTATGATTTTTTTTATTTGTTCTACGGACAACGCCTTTTTTGCACATGGGTTCTTTCTGTCTGCATAGCAATAAATACAATCCGTGTAGCATGTCATCGTAAGTTCAAAAATAGCAGACAGTGGTTTATATTGCCGTCCGTATGATAAATCAATGTCATCTCCGCAAATAAAATCATCAACATTATAATATTCTCTTCTTAAATATTTACCTCCATCGACAAGCACATTTTTAGGGAGTATTATAAGCTGATTCTTATATGGCCAGAATATTCTTTGAGGATTCTCTATGTAGTTGGAGAGTATATCTTTGATTTGTTCTTGCTCCAAATCAAAATAACCTGCAATATCTGTAATGCACTCTGCCAGTGTTCTTTTACCATCAAAAAACGATAGCATTTGAGCATTTGCAGGATGAATATGGCAAGTTATATTACTGTCAAATTCCAAATCGGGGAATCGAGCTTCATCATAAGCCCCGATTAGACATCTTTTAACGTCATTCCGAAGATAATATGCCGGGTTCAATATGTAGGTTCCATTTATATCCATTGTTAGCTTTCCTGATATTTTTCAACCCGGGCTGAATACATATTTGGTATCAGCCCGGGGTCTTGATTCATTTACTTTGCAGTACTCTTACAGCCGTCTTTACAAGCTTTTCTGCATCCATCCCCACATTTCGCTTCTGTAAAATTCAAGGGAGATTCACTCAAGCTCGGACGACCTCCGAGAATGTGCAACAACTCCGTTTTCTCCAACGGCCCGTTGGAAATTGTTTTGGGATTCACAACTTGTTGCTCCTTCATAAAATCAAGATTTTTGGGTTTTTCCTACTCTGTTTCCCCTTTTCGGACTCCGGGTTTATAGTACCGGCTGATCTGCCTGTCGATTTTTTCTATAAATGAGGTTTGCCCCGACAAATCCGGAATTCGGAAACTTCGGGTTCTGGCGTAATAATCATAAATCTCGGACCGTTCTTCGGGGCTGCTCATCGTCTCCCCACTCCAGATTTCGCTGTCGCGGCGGACCAGTTCATCCACAAAGCCTGCATCGGCCATGTTCGGAATCCCAATCCCGAAAACCCACTCTCCGACCGGTTTATAAAAAATAAATCCGGTATAAACCTCTTTGTATTCGAGTCGTTTTTTGAAGAAGCCGGGACGTAAGTCGAACCGATCCTCCCCGAAAGGCGTGCCCGCCAGATCGAACCCAATGCTTTTGTTTCCGCACGCAGCAAATGCAGCATCCCATTTCCCGTTTTGCGTCAGGCCCCGATACTCATTCCGCCTTTTTGCCCAGTTAATCGCCACGTTGGCGACCCGGCCCGGAAATCGCTCCGCGATGATCTGCCCGGCGTAGGGGGCCGGTCGGCTGTTCGGACCGGTTAAAAAGGAGTGCGGCGAGTTGAAAATGATCAATGCTTTTTTACGTGGATCGGGGCCGTCGAACAATTTATACAACTCCGTCAAGGCGTTGTTGCCCATAACGATGTCTTTGTAATCCCATATGTGCAGGAAATCCTGAAATTGTTCGTGCGTCAACCCTTCCGTCTGATGCCATGAAAACGGAACGTCGGTACATGAGATATGCAGCTTTTTTTCCGCCGGGAGACGCTTGTTGATCCGATAAACGGAACAGAGGTACTGATGGAAATTGGTATTCTCCCACAAAGGCGTGTAATCCAGATTTTGATAGGCATCCCATAGCGCGGTCTCGAACTCCCGATCCGACGCATAACTGGCGTTGACGATGCAATCGACCGTTCCGGTCATGTTGTAAACCCCGATCTCTGTCATTATAAGCCCGACCTGATCGATAAACCGGGGATCGGACATAATCTGCTCGATCAGGTCGTATTGCGTCGTGTCCCGGTGATCCCGTTCACCCAGAATAACGACGTCGTATCTGTCGAACAGCCCCATTACATAATCTACGGGTGAGGTGTTGCAGTCGTTGATAAAATCGACATACTCCTCTATTTTGGGAGAGACATAGCTGTCCTGTCCGTGTGTCGGGCAGACAACAAGCAGGGAAATGAAGATAAACAATACTTTGATTCTCATGGTTTGAAGCATTTTTCGATCCAATTCAATTACCTAATTCCAACTGATTTCTCACCAGTTCGTAATAATATCCCCGTTTGGCCGTCAGCTCGTCGTGCGTGCCCTGCTCGACGATGCGTCCGCGGTCCAGCACGACGATCTTGTCGGCATTGCGGACCGTCGAGAGGCGGTGCGCCACCACCACGACCGTCTTGTTCTCGAAGAGCCGGTCGAGACGCTCCATGATCGTGCGTTCGTTGTTCGCGTCCAAAGAGTTGGTCGCCTCGTCGAAGAAGAGGTACTTCGCATCTTTGTAGGCGGCCCTTGCGATCAGAAGCCTCTGTTTCTGCCCGACGCTCAGTCCGTGGCCGTCGGTACCGATCTTCGTGTTGTAGCCCAAGGGCAGTTCGTCGATGAAGGTGTCGATGTTGGCGATGCGCGTCGCACGGCGCACCCGCTCCATGTCGGGCCGTTCGTCCGAGACGCCGATATTACCGGCTATGGTATCCGAAAAGATATATCCCTCCTGCATGACCGTACCGCACGCCCGGCGCCAGCACGACGGGCTGTACTGCGCGATGCGGCGGTCGTGGAGCAGCACTTCGCCCGAGGTCGGCGTGTAGAAGCCCAGCATCAGCTTGAGCATCGTGGTCTTCCCCGAGCCGCTCGCCCCGACGATGGCCGTAACCTTGTCCGCCGGGATCGTTACCGACACGTCGTCGAGCGCCTTGGCCGAGTGCGGGCCGTCGTACTGGAACGTTACGCCCCGGAATTCGATGTCGGCATTGTCGGGAATCATGCGGATGCGCTCTTCCTCGGCTGGCTCCTCGTCGTCTTTCTCCTGAATCTCCGAGAGGCGTTCGAGCGAGATCTTCGCATCCTGCGTCGCCTGCACGAACTGGATGAACTGCGACAGCGGTGCGTTGAGCTGGCCGATGATATATTGCAGGGCGACCATCATGCCGAGGGTCATGTGGCCCTCGATGACGGCCGAGGCGGCGAGGAACGAGATGACGACGTTCTTGGTCTGATCGATGAACGTGCCGCCCACCTCCTGCGTCTGCCCCAGCACGAGCCCTTTGATGGAGACCTGGAACAGCCGCGCCTGGATGCGCTCCCATTCCCAGCGTTTCTGCTTTTCGCAGTCGTTGAGCTTGATGTCCTGCATGCCGTCGATGAGCTGCACGATATTGCTCTGGTTGGCTGCCGCCTCTTGGAAGCGCATGTAGTCGAGCTTGCGGCGGCGCTTCATGAAGAGCAGAATCCAGCCGATGTAGAGCGCACTGCCCGACAGGAAGATGCCGAGTATCGTCGGGTCGTAGCCGCCCATGACGGCTCCGTAGATGACGAACGACACGACGGCCATCGCCATGCTCAGCAGCGAACCCGTGAGGAACGACTGGATGCGGTCGTAGTCATCGATTCTTTGCATGATGTCGCCCACCATCTTCGAATCGAAGAACGCGATGGGAAGACGCATGAGCTTGGCCAGAAAGTCCGAGATAAGTGAGATGCTGATGCGCACGGTCATGTGGAGCATGAGCCACGAGCGGATGAGGTTGTTGGCCAGCTGGCTCAGTGTCAGCACCACCTGAGCGACGAGCATCATCACCACGAACGAGAGGTTGCCCGTGCCGATGCCCTTGTCCACGACCGACTGCGTGAGGAACGGCAGGATCAGGCTCAGTATGCTGGCTGTGAGCATCGCCAGCGCAAGCTGTGCAAGGTAGCTTTTGTAGGGACGCAGGTATTGCAGCAGATAACCCAGTTTCAGCCGCTTGTCTTCGTCGCCTTTCTCGCGGTAGAAGGCCGGTGTGGGCTCCAGAAGCAGGGCGATGCCATATCGGGATGCAGCAGAAGGCGCAGCTGCTGAACTGTCCGATATGTTGAATGATTTACAATCGCTTTGTATCCACGATTTCAGAAATTGGGCTTCTCTGTATTTCAACAGTCCTGCGGCTGGATCGGAAATATGAATCTCCCAACCATTATGGATTTTGACGATTTTATAAACGACTACGAAATGTTGTTGGTTCCAATGTACGATACAGGGAAGTGTCGCCTTCTCCCGCAATTGTTCCCAAGTCATCTTTACCCCCGTGGTGCGGAAACCGATCGACTCCGCGGCGTCGCTGATACCCAAGAGTGATACTCCTTCGCGCGTAATGTGACACCGCTCGCGCAAATTTTGCAGAGAGTAGTGCTTGCCATAGTATTGCGCGACGATTTTCAGCGACGTCGGGCCACAATCCATCGCATCGAGCTGGGTAAAAGAGGGGAAGACCATATCCGATTAGTCGTTAAGAATTTTCGAGTATAGTTCAATATAGTCTTTTATGCGGCCTTTGAACGGCGTGCAACAATCGTTATGTTTCCCTTTATATACATTCTCGAAACGACGAATGGGACAACCGCCTCGGCATATAGGCAAATAACTGCACTTACGGCATTCCGGATCGTTATAATGGTCAATTCCTACGGCATATTTCGCAATTAATTCGTAATTGTGCCATACCTCCGGGTCATTGATGTTCCCTACGGTCAGCTCTTTATTTCCGAGGTCTTCATAACATTTATAAATTTCGCCTTGACTGCCGATAAGCATGCTATACGGACTGCGGGTCATGCATTCCATATTCACATCATCGGGATATAATTCCTCCGTGACTACTCCGTATTTGGTAAATAAATCGAGGAAAATATCCGTTACGGCATTTCGACTCAAGCACGTCGAAGCGTTGCAATCGGTTTCATCCAGAACCACGATTCCGGGGTATACGATTAGCTTTTTAGATTTATATCTGTCATTCAGCCATCTGTATATTTCCATAAAGCTTTTGTAATTCCGATTGTCGATATTTACCCGAATCGCAATGGCGAATGCACCCCTGAAGCGGCTGTTATAATAATCATCCAAATTTTTGATAATCGTATCGAATGTTCCTTTTCCATTAATCAAAGGTCGCCGAATATCATGAGTTTCCCTAAACCCATCGAGAGTTATCTGGATTTCCGAGATTTTAGCTTCGACCAGTTTTTCGACAACTTCCGGCGTGAAGAAATATCCATTGGTTATCAGTAGGTTTTCATTGATTTTTAGCCCCAGTTCATCAATTCTTCGGGCTAATGAGATAACCCTTTTATATTGTAATAACGGCTCCCCGCCATACCATGTAAGATTGACTGATTCAAGGCCATCCTCCTGCTTTAGATGCTTGATATAGTTTATAATCGCATCTTCGGTCCGATTCGAAAGCGCACCCGACTGACGCCATTTCTCGAAACAATACGTACAAGCAAAATTGCAACTTTGAGTAGGTGCAATGGTCAAAACCATGGTCTTTTTCGAATACAACCGAGACATGCTTTGATGATGAAGAATGTCTACCAAAGCATCATCATCTTCGACCAGTGCATATATCTTTTTCAGATATTCTATTTCCTCTTCGGAAAATGCCGACAAAATTGACGTTCCATTATCCCGAGATAAAAACAAGAGGCTCGCATACAACGAGTCATCCAATGCGATTAAGCTATTGGAGTAACTGTTGTACAAATATTTCCGATGTTTTTCCGTCTCGACCAGAAAATTGAAACGAGACCATTTCAGATCGGTCATGTACTTTTAATTTATTGGGTTGGATTCAATGATTTCCAGCAATTTGTCGAGCATGGCATCCCGTCCCGAAAGGTAATCCCGTGCGACATATGGAATGGCGATGTCGGGCATCAGCACTCCGTCGACGGCGCGGGTGTATTCGTCAAATTCGACCGTCGATACGTAGAGATATAATCCGGAAATTCCGAATCGGGCATCAACAGTCTCTCCATACTTCAACGCATTATGACGTAATGGCTCTCCGACTAACTGGACGGCGCCATTGTATTGCAGAATATTGCAGAACGATGCGGCTATTGAACTCGTATCTTTGTCCATCAATACATAGTATTGCATCCCCGGGATGTATAATTGTTGATCGAGATATATGGTTTTATTCATGTGTTGACTTGGAACCTCTACGACCGAACCGAGCATATCGGAAGTTAGAAAATCGTAATCATTTAAGGTCCATGGAGAGACTTTTAATCGTTCGTTCTTCAAATACGGAATGGTCGGCCGATTGATGAATATGGATAGCAGCCTGTCGAATGAATGTCCGTTACCGCCCGGATTGCCTCTTAAATCCAATATGAACGAGGTACATCCCTCTCGCCGAGCCTGAAGTATGGCCGTTCGCAGCTTGCGAATCAGGAGATTATTGTTGGGATAAAACTCTCCGATCGAAAAATACCCTGTTTTGGCATCTTTGAAGATTCGACTTTGAAATTCACGTTGTCGGTTCAATTTGAGATACACGTCTTTCCACGGGAATCCGGATGTGTTGATTTCCAAAATATTGCCTTTGCGAGCCAAACGAATCTTGTAATCCAATGCTGTAATAATCGCATAATGATAATTGGTTAAAAGGGTGAACGGGTAGATATGTCTGTCGTCATAGCAGTATTGAAGATATTGTGAGGCTGGGACATCATTGATGCGCAGGATTCGATCGCCTTGTTGAAAGAGAGGATCGATTGAACGATCTACAATAAGCGTATCATTGACATTGAGCGATAAAAAACCGAATACGGAAATATCATCGGCTTTTTTGGCATCCGAGAAATGAACGGGTTGCGGTTCGACCCGAAAATGAGGATCGATGTTTTGTAGCCATTGCAGATAGGGGCGAAGTACCCACATTAAGTCTGCACTACATAATGAGTCCTTAGATAAACTTTTATTTCGGAGTGTTACCTGAGCCGATATATATTCCGGTATGGAATCATTGGAAGGATGAGGTAGGCCTGACAATGAGAGAAACTTGGGTATCTCCATCGCCGGCGTTGCAATATCCGTTATGTCGATTTTGCCGCTAATTTTTATTTCTCGATTTTTCCAGATTTGTGCGAGACTATCTGCATCCTGATATGCTGAGTTTCCATATACACCGATGTGATTAAACGTGATAATTAATAAAATCGATGCGAAAACAAATATATTCATTTTCATAATGGAGAAGTTGTTTCGATAGAGGAGAGGAAATTCTCCCTCTCCTCTATTTCGTCTAATTAACGCATCGGGAAAGAAGTCGGAATATTTTCTTGGCGTAATTCTTCCTGTGTTTTCCAGCCGATTCGAATAGCCCGCCCCCGTTTCATGCAGGAAATACAAAATTGCCCACCTTTGGTTTGGGCCATTTCAGTGTACGATAAACGTTCGAACTTCGAACCGTTGATTACTTCAAAACGGTTCATAACATTGTAAAAATTAGTATTAGCGTCTACTCTTTTTAAGGATTTTCGACAACCTCCCTCAGGACTGCGCAATCCGAATTTCTGGAATTAAATGCCCTTTATGTCAGGCCACATTCAATCGATTACTATAATGGGCGTTCTACAAGTAATACTCCCCGTAAGCTTCTATCTGGTCTCCAATGATATTAATGGTATAATTATCCTTATCAACCGGGACATTCATGATTACTACCGGCTCGAATGTCGTATCGCAAGGATGCGAACAGACGATTTGTCCATATGAATTTTTCACCGTAATTGTAACCTTGCCGACGGTTTCATAGAAATTAATAAATAATAGGTTGCCATTCAATTCGGCAGCTACGATATCCCAGCTTTGTTCTGATCGGGGACGAGGCCTGTCTCCTCCTAAAATAACAACTTTGATTTTTACTTCCCGGCTAATTTCATTGGCCGCAACGAGTTCTCCACACGCAAGAAAACTCAGAAACATAAGAAGAATAATCCTTTTCATTTTTCTATGTTTATATTAGTAATTGTGTATGTCAAATTTAAAAATTTGAAATGGGAAAAATATTAAAAAACCATACATTTCGATATTATACTATGATTTGCAATTATTTGATTATCAATTATATGTATAATAAAAATCATATACCCATATTATATACCGAAGTATTATGTGTAAGTATTTGATTTTCAGTATAATAAAATAAAAATCCCCCACAGGTAGCTCTGCGGGGGGGGGTATTTTGTTGAAATACAAATAGTTATATGAAGTCAACTGTTTTGCCCAGATATTTTTTCAGTTCTACGATGTATTTTTCAAGGTTCGACGAATCGTTCGTTATTCCCAATTTACTGCGAATCTTGCTTCGCAGTGTATAGATGCTATAAGTATTCGTATGATTATATAAAATCCGAATACTTTCCGGAGAAAATCCCAAACAAATAAACCCGCAATAGCAAAGTTCGCGTTGTGAAAGTGCCGGATATGACTTTTGTAAATAGTCAATTATTCCATGACAGGATAAGTTCGCGATAGCAATCACATCATTCGCCAATTCTTGATTTTTCCCGGAAGCGACCTTGAGATGTTCCTTGAATTGTCTGTAAAAATTATCTGGATTCGTTTCACAAATAGATGCCAATTCCAGTAATTTTTGCAGGCTTTTAATCCTATTCTCCAAGATGACAAATAAGGTTTGAGAATGCTCATTGGGAATCTTCAGATTCCTTTTGATTTCATTATACTCATGGGTCAGTTCCGCATAATGCGTTTTACTTTCCTTTATATAATGTTCATATTCGCTGAGTTCCTGATTTTTCCGAAATATGGCCCGTTTGTAAGACGCAATTACAACAGCTGCAAGAATTATGATTATTGCAATAACCAAAATCAAAGATACCATTGCATACCAGCTCGTCTTTTTCAATGCGGCATACGACTTTTGAAAATATTCGGTTCTATATTTCCGTTCGAGATTTTGCACCAGATTATTACGCCATTCCATATTGAGAGAATCGGAATAATTGGAGTACAAACGTTCATAAAATAACGCTTTTTTATAATTGCCATCCGATTCTTCAACCTGAGACAGAATACTCAAAACGCCCACATTCAATGATGTTATATGAGGTTGGAGCGAATAGTATCGATTGCACAATATACGGGCGGAGTCGATCCGTCCCTCCTGCCAATAAATATATCCGATAAGAGGATAATGCTCCACCGGAATTTCTCCATCAGCATATCTGTTATATATATTGAATATATCTTGTTTATAAGTTTGTAAGGATACTATATCGTCGTTCCTACCTATTTTTATTCCTCCGATGGAAGCTGTAATATCCAAGATTGCGGGGAGGTCTTCCAAATCTACCGCGATCGTTTGCGCTTCGGATAGACACTCGATAGCTTGTTGTGGATTATCGGCCAAATTCAGCGATACACCTTTTCTCCATAATACGTATAAAAGGTAAGTTTTATTATTGAGAGTTTCGAAGAAGGGAATTGCAGAAGAATAAGCTGCAATGGCTCCATCAAAGCTATATTGACTATAGTACTGGTCCCCGAGATACGAAAATATTAAACCGTTCAAGAGAGTGTCTCTCGTTTTCTTGGCATATTCCTCGGCTATAACGAGAGCTTTGATGGCTGCCTCTGTATTTGAAGCGTTACCTTGAACTATCGCGTGATAGTAATATGCTTTAGCCCGGTCTTCATAACTGCCATGTTTCGCGTAATAGTCAATAGCAATACGGATTAAAGAATCATTGTTTACATCTATATAATTTTTGTCAAGTGCCTGTGACGACAAAAGAGCGTGACGGGCTCTTATGCGTCGGGAATCGAGTGCTTTCCGGTCGATGGATTCGAGTATATGCCAAGCACTGTCAGGATGTTCCGACATCAGTTCTTCCGCATGATTCAACCGTAATTCAACAGTACTGTTTCTCTGGCAGCTGCCGAACACCAGCAAGGTGAAAACAGATAGAATTATCGTTCGTTTCATAATGAGGAGGATTGTTTTAGCAGGGGCAAAGATATAATTTACAGCTTATTTCTCCAATACCGTATTGCTATGTCATATGATGCTTCGCCTTCTAATTTGCTTTATCTTCGAGTCTAAAACGTTCTTTCTTCGACAGCCCGTTTACGGCACTCTTTGCGAACGCTTCCTGCATAAGTGTACGATAGAAAGTGCTGAAATCGCCGCCAACGTTCTGTATCATCTTCAGCTGCGGTCTGTCGAGAACCCCATCGGCAGCAATGATACGGCCTCGTCGCCCGGCCACCGCAAAGATTCCGCACATTGCGGAAAAGTAAAGCGGTAGAGTACTAAGGGATTGCGAGGTATCCAGCCGTTGTTGAAGACCGTATTGACCATGTATTTCAGGCAGTTGAATCCGGATAAGTCGTTGGAGAACATGCCGAGGTCATGATGCAGATAGGCGTGGAATTTTACGATGAACGACTGCTCCAGTTACAGGGAAGATAACGACGTTCGGCGTATGTCGGTTTGACATGGAATCCCGCGAAAGGGTCGACGGAAACCCAGCCGTTCTTATACACCGTATAGGTCATCAGACGAAGTTTTTTGACCCCGGCATGGATCGTTCCGGAAGCAATACCTTTTACCGTGGAGAGGTAAACGACGAACTTGTCGATAAAGTCACCTTTCGGCTCTTTGAAAGGAATGTCCTTGACATGGTATTCATATTCGAGGAAAGCGGCAAGACGCCTGCGACGCAGACAGTAATCCTCGTAGGTGAAATAAGCACGATCTTTATCGACACGTTTGAGGAAGTCCGCAAGGTATTCGTTGAAGGTCTGCAGCAAGCGGCAGTCATCGCCCATACCGAGGCTGGCGTTGCGGATCTTTTCGGCCGTGACATACGAATTCCGATCGCAGAGGCGTTGATCCCATTTACCGGTATATTGGTCTTGATATTTTCCAGCTTTTCGTTGATGTGCTGGGCTTCGAGGCTTTTGCCTGCCGCTTTGGTTAGCCTTGGTATCCCAGAGTGAGGCGCGAACGGAGAGTTTGCAGCTAAACCGCGACATCGTGCCGTTGATCGTGATACCGAACCATAATGGGGACCTGACCGTATTTTTCCGACAGCCTTCTTACGTAGAAAAAGACTTGGAAAGCGCTGCGTTGCATGATAACTCGAACATTGAAGGTCTGTCAAACGTTAAGTCAAGTTATTTGTTATGCGGAAGTTCGATGTAAAATGTTGAAAAATAATATTTTGCAAAAAACAAAGCATTTCGGACAAGTGACGGATAAGTAGCCGAACTTACCGTTAAACCTGCCCGGTTTTGCTGTTTCTATTACTCCAAGCATATGCAAAACAGAGAACTAATATACTGTAAATAAAATACTTGCTCTTTTCTGCACGCTCGTTATCTTACTAAACCCTGACCGAGATAGGGATGTATCAAAAATCTGCGTTTTGACACAATTCCGTCTCTTTATGCTCCTTGCTCCGGCGGGAGCAGCTTGCACAGCACGGGGTCTTTGCGGAGGCGGTCGAGTTCCTTATCGACGATCTCCGCGGCTTCGGCCTTGATGCGGTCGTAGTTCTCTTTGATCGTTTCCTGCATGCGATCCGCGCCGTTCTCGTCCGTGAAATCGGTGATTATGGGTATCTTCTCGTAGCGGGCCGTCTCGGCCTTGACCTTCGCGCTGTCCACGACGATTTCGGCGTGGAATATCTTCTGCTCGATAGGCTGCTCGAAGCTGTCGGCCACGGCCCCGACGAACATCCCCTGCGTGAGCGTCGAGATCTTCGAGGCCGGGATCAGGCTGTCCATCTGCGTCGATATGGAGGTCGATTTGTCGTTGCGGCTCAGGGTCATGCTCTGTCGCTTTTGCAGCACCTTGCCGAACCGCTCCGAGAGCATCTTGGCCGTTTCGCCCACCACCTGCCCGGAGAAGATGTTGCCCACGGTGTTCATCACCACGGCGGCCTCCTTGTCGCCGTAGTCGCGTTTGAGCTGGCTGAAATCTTGGAATCCGAGCAGCACGGCCACCTTGTTGCTCCGGGCCGTGGCGATCAGGTTGTCGAGGCCCTTGAAGTAGATCGTCGGCAGCTCGTCGATGATGACCGACGATTTGAGCTGCCCCTTCTTGTTGATGAGCTTTACGATACGGCTGTTGTACAGCCCGAGGGCCGCGCCGTAGATGTTCTGCCGGTCGGGGTTGTTGCCCACCGCCAGTACCTTCGGATCGTCGGGGTTGTTGATGTCGAGCGTGAAGTCGTCGCCCGACATGACCCAGTAGAGCTGCGGGGAGATCATGCGCGAGAGCGGGATTTTGGCCGAGGCGATCTGGCCCTGCAACTGATCCTGCGCCCCGCCGAGCCACGCATCCATGAAGGGACTCAAATAATTTTCCAGCTCCGGATAGCTCGTCAGAATCGGGAAGATGTCCTCGTAGCGTTTGTTCAGAAACTCGACGGCATGCGGAAAGGTGCAGTACCGTCCCCCGTCGTAGATGCGCAGGAACCAGATCACGGCGGCGAAGAGGATGATCGGGCTTTCGACGAAGAAATCGCCCTGCTTCTGCACCCATGTCTTGTTCAGGTTCAGCATGATGGTATAGGCGCTCTCGTAGGCGTCCGAGATGTCGTTCATAAAGGAGGGGTTGATCGGGTTGCAGCGGTGCGAGCGACGCGGGTCGTCGAAATTGATGACGTAGAAGGTCGGTACCTTCTTGTAGCCTTCTTGGTGCATCAGCAGGTGGTTGTAGGCGATCTCCGCGAGGTCGGGAAACTTGAAGTCGTAGACGTACATCGTGTACCCCTTTTCGATCTGCTGCTTGATGAATTGATTGACGACGGCGTAGCTCTTGCCCGACCCCGGAACGCCGACGCAGATACAGGCTCTCTGCGGCACTACGACGTTGGCGAAGCCGTTGTGCCACCGCTTGTTATAGTAGAACCGCGTCGGTAGGTTCACCGAGTATTCGTTCTCGACAAGGCGCGTCTCCTGCATGAACGATTCGTTCTCGTTGTTGAAAGGATCGTCCATCATGTCGTTCTTCAACAGCCGGCTCATCCACACGCCGCCCATCAGCAGGCAGATATATCCGGCCGATAGCGTCAGGATGTAGAACCCCGTGACGGCGGACAGCGGCAGTGGCAGGTCGAGCAGCCACCAGTTGAAAAAGAAGAGTACGAAGCCGGCCGCGAGCGCCGCGATGATCCGGCGCCATGTGATCTCCTCCTCCTTGACCCCTTTGGTACCGAGACACGAGAGGCCGAGAAAGAGCACGGCGAAAAGTTTGGTGTAGAGTATGCTGCCGAACAGTCCCGCCGTGCGGTCGAAGCCGAGCAGAATCCCGTCTATCACGCCTATATCGACGTTCCACGCCAGAATCTGCCCGTAGCAGTACCAGTAGATGTGGATTACCACGAATAAAATACTCAGGGCCCGCATGAAATCCATGACCTTGGCCAAACCCCTCAGATCGTCTTCCTGCGACATAATCGACTCGTTATTAAATGGTTCTACGCTAATTTAAGACGATGCGGATTGCGGACGGCGGTGCGGTGCCGCCGTGGCAGCCGTTGGCGTCGGCATGGCAGCCGTTGGCACAGAGAACGGACATGACGCTGCGAACTGGCGGAAAAAAGAGTATCTTTGCACTGCTGATTGGAATTATGGCGAAGTTGACGATCGAAACAAGACAATGCGACCGGATATTGCGGCGGGCGGTCGAGGCAGACCCTTCGGCTTTCTATGTCGGGGCGGATGGCCGTGCCGTAACGGGAGGCCGTCTGACAGCCGAGGCGGCAGAGGGCGTGGTAACGATCCGCAGCAACCGGTTATCGGAAAAGGAACTGCGCAGAATCTTCGCGGCGTTCCTGCCCGAAGCGCAACCGGAATAAATCATAATGAACCTATAAACGATAAGGATATGACAAAGGCTGACATCGTAAGCCGGATCGCGGAGCAGACCGGCATTGAGAAAGGAATCGTAACGAGTGTAGTGGAAGGATTCATGGAGCAGCTCCGGGACTCCCTGATCGGCGGTGAGAATGTTTACCTACGCGGTTTCGGCACGTTCCTGCTGAAACATCGGGCGGCCAAAACGGCGCGTAACATCTCCAAGAATACGACGATGATCGTTCCTGCCCATACGATCCCGGCCTTTAAGCCCTCGAAAGCCTTTGCTGCCAAAGTGAAATAGTTCGCATTCCGTCCGCTCCGACAGTCGGTCGTGTGCAGCGGTTCGGAAAAATAAAATAAATTCGTTATGGCAGACAGTAAGATCGTCGTTTTTCAGGACAAGCAGATCCGCCGCGCATGGATGAATGAGCAATGGTATTTTTCCATTGCCGATGTCGTTGAATTTTTGACGGACAGCGTAGATGTCAAACAGTATATCAAGCGTATGCGGCAACGCGATCCCTTGCTTAATCGCAACTGGGGTACAATTTGTACCCCAGTTGCGATGATCGCCGCCGATGGTCGCCGGAGGTCTGTTCAGGCTGCCGATGTTAAAGGGTTGTTTCGTATCATCCAGTCGATCCCCTCTCCGAAGGCCGAGCCATTCAAGCAATGGCTGGCACAGGTCGGATATGAGCGTGTGCAGGAGATCGAGAACCCTGAGCTGGCGCAGGAACGCATGAAGGCCGTTTACGAGGCCAAAGGTTATCCGAAGGATTGGATCGACAAACGGCTGCGGGGCATCGCCATACGGCAGAACCTGACGGATGAATGGAAAGAGCGCGGCATTCGGGAAGAGAGGGATTTCGCTATCCTGACGGCGGAGATCGCGCGTGCGACATTTGGCGTGACGCCTTCGGAACACAGGGCGATCAAGGGGCTGACGAAAAAGGGCCAAAACCTGCGTGACCACATGACCGATTTGGAGCTGATCTTCACGATGCTGGGCGAACGGGTGACGACCGAAATCTCACAGCAGGAGAAACCCGATACGTTCGCCGAAAGCAAACGGGTCGCCCGGCGCGGCGGCAACGTCGCCGGAGTGGCCCGCAAGGAGACGGAACGGGAGTTGGGGCACAGTGTCGTATCGGGCCAGAATTTTCTGGACAAGAATCCCGATGGACTGATCGAGGACACGATCGGACTGCCGCCGCTTGGTTCGGATAAGGAATAAACAGCCTGATCGGGCCCCCGATAACCGATGAAACGGGAAAGCCTTGCAAGGATAAAATGCAAGGCTTTCCTGTTTATAGTTTGATTTTTTTGGATGAAAAATCATCGTCCGTGCGGGGCGGCACGCCCCCGATGACGATACGTCCGCCGGAGGCATCGGCGATCTGCCGCAGGCGTGCGGGAATATGCCGTTGTAGGTCATCGGCGGCAGGTGCTTCCCGTCGCGCGTCCTTCTCCTGACGCTGTTCCTGCTGCTCTCCAGCCTCTTCGCCGTCACGGTCGCTGCCTACGGGTTTGAGCGCGAGTTGTATCTGCCGGTCGAGTCGTTCCATCTCTTTTTTCAAAGCCGCGAGGTCGGCTTCTTTGCGCCATGTACCCTCGATGATCTGCCGGAGCTGGGGCACGTCCTTTTCCAGCAAGGTGCGCTCCTTGCGGAATTTCTCCAGCGTCGGTTCGATCGTGCCCAGCGCGTGCAGGGGGTTGAGCGCCGCCGTGCGCGGGTCTCCGGCCAGATTGCCGTAGTTGTACTGGTAGAGGTATTCTCCCTCTCCCCGCACGTAAAAGCGGTTGCGAATGGACTCGAACCCCTCCTTCATGCTCTTTTCGCTCTTGACGATGATCTCGAACCCGTAGATGGAGCCTATACGCTTCTCCCCGCTTCCCGTATCGACGGTTTTTGCGATATGGTTCAGTTGTTTGCCGATGAACTGCGGGTCGTTGCTCTCCACCCCGTCCAGCGTGATACGGTTGCGGTACGAACCGTCCTCGTTGAGTTCCGCACGGCTTCTGAAGGCTTCGAGGTCTTTTTCGATGCGCCCGATCTTGTCGTCGAGTTTTTCGATCTCCCCGAGCGTATGTTCCAACTGGCTGCGGCTCGACGACTTACCGCGGATGAACGCCTGACGCTCGCTCTCCAGCCCCGCGATCTTCTTTTCGAGGCGCGCCTTTTCCAGCAGGTCGGTGTTGCCCGACAGCACGGCCACATATTCCGAGAAGTTCATGCCGCTGCCTTCGTCCATACCGCCCTCGTCGATGGTACGCACTCCCAGATTATTGTGTTTGAGCTGGCGGATGAAGAGCTGCTTGTTGTGCAGCAGCCCGAACTTGTAGGCGTCGAGCGACTTTTCGACGGCGTAGATGATAACATCCACCGTGTTGTCGGCGTAGAGCTTGGCCACTTCGTTGCCTTTGCGGATGCCGCGCCCTTCGCGCTGCTCCAAGTCGCTGGGCCGCCACGGACTGTCGAGGTGGTGGATTGCCACGCACCGCCTCTGGGCGTTCACGCCCGTACCCAGCATATCGGTCGAGCCGAACAATACGCGGATGCGTCCGGTGTTCATCTCTTCGATCATCTTCTTGCGTTTGCCCTCGCTGCCGGCTGCCTCTTGTATGAAACGAACCTCGGAAGCCGGAATGCCGTGGTCTTCGACCAGCTTGCGCCGAATCTCGGCGTACACGTTCCACTCGTCTCCCGGCTTCCATGTCCCCAGATCGGAGAAGACGAACTGCGTGCCCTTGTGCTGGTCGTACTTGCGGTAATAGTGCGCGATCTGCGCGGCACAGTGGCTCGCCTTATTGTCCACATGATCGCCGTACAGCTCCGGGTCGATCATACGCATATCGAGCGACATTTTACGGGCGTAGTCCGTAGCGATCAGCATTTTGGCTTTCTCCTCGCTTTCCGTGAGGGGTGCCCGTCCCAGCACGGTGGCATCGCCTGTCTTGGCGAAATGCACCAACTGGTCGATAAACGCCTGCTGGTCGGGCGTGGGCGGGATGTTGTGCAGTATCTCGTTCTTGCGCGGGCGGTCGATACCGATGTCCTCGGCCGTGCGGAAATCCGTAATTTCCGAATAAAAAGCCGCCAGCTCCGGAACCTTGATGAAATAGCGGAACCGTTCCTTCTGCACGATCTGGTTGGTGACCGAGAACTCGTAATCGACGCTCTTTTTGGCGAATACGGCGGCCCATGCGTCGAAGGTGCGGATGTTCTGCCGGTCGAGCGCTTTCGGACGCAGGTATTTGAACAGCAGATACAACTCCGTGAGGGAGTTGGAAATGGTCGTCCCCGACAGAAATGTCGCCCCCAGATCGCGCCCCGTGCGCTCCTGTATGGTTCTGAGGGCAAAGAGCATGTTGAGTGCCCGCTGGCTCCCGTCGGGGTTGCCGAGGCCCGCCACGCGGTCGTGCCGCGTGTTGAACATCAGATTTTTGAATTTGTGGCTCTCGTCCACGCAGAGGTGGTCGATACCCATACGGCGGAAGTCCACCGCATCGTCCTTGCGGTGGTCGAGGGCGTACTGAATCTTTTGCAGTTTGGCCTCCAGATTGTGCCGGCGCTTGAGGTAGCCGGTCAGCATACGTTTCGATACGCTCTTGCCTTGCGCCTTGAGCAGCATAAGGTTCTGTTCTACGCTGTCGAGTTCCGCCCGCAAGATCTCCTGCTGGATTTCTGGCGACTGCGGGATCATGCCGAACTGCTCGTGCGAGAGGATCACCGCATCCCAGTCGTTGTTCTTGATCTGCCGGAATATCTGCTCGCGCTTCTTCGGCGTGAAATCCTCGCGGCCCGGATAGAGCACGCGGGCCATCGGATACGCTGTGCAGAACGTCTTGGCGATCTCATGGATATTGGCTTTCAGTCCCGTAATCATCGGTTTGTTCACCAGTCCGATGCGTTTTTTCTCGTAGGTTCCGCAGCACATGATAAGCGTCTTGCCGCCGCCGACCTCGTGGTCCACGATACCGCCGCCCAGCAGAATATCCATCCAAATAGCGTCCTTCTGGCTCGGATAGAGGTCTTCGATGCCCAGCGCCTTGCGGTCGAGGCCGGGAAAGGTCAGGTGCGAACCGTCGTACTTCGGGCGCACGAAACAGTTGAACTTGCGGTTATACATGTCGGCCAGACGCTCCTTGAAGTCGGCGGACTGGTCGCACAGCCAGTCCGTGAAACCGCTGCGGATCTCGTCGATCTTGATGTTGGCCTGCTGTATCTTCTCCCCGTCGCGTACCTTTACCTCTTTCCACTCGCCGTCGATCAGTTTGCGGGCTTTTTTGGTGATGTCCGGAATCGTGTTGTGCAGGGCGTGTTTCATCAGATGCAGTCCGGTATAACGGCGGAACTCTCCCTGAACGGCATACTGGTTCTGTATCTTGATATTGTACTCGTCTTTGGCCGTAATGCCGAACTCGTCCAGATCGGCAATGTAACCGATCTTGACCTCCGTTTCGAAGAGCCACGAGGCATAACTGTCGTAGATACCCGTAGGTATCCACCGCTCGCCGAAGTTGAAGTCCAAATCTTCAAAAGCGATGGGCTTGGGCGTAGCCTCTCGCAGCGCCGCGAGGGTCTCCCGTGCGCCCTCGTGATCCGGATTCTCGTCGAGGAAGCGCTCGACGCGGTCGGCCTTCTCGATGACGTTGCCCGCGATGACACGTTCGGCGATCTCGTATTTCCCGCTGTCGGGGTTGAAGTAGATACGCCCTTTGAGCTGTTCCAGCACCTCCGCTTCGCTCGCCCCGGTAAGTTCCGATATATACTCGATATCGATGTCCGCATAACGGTTCATGCTGGCCGCCAGTGCCGTATGCACATCGTCCGTCTTTTCGATCTCCGCCGGATTGAATGCGACGGGATGGTCGAAGATGTCGGCCTTGTTCACGATACCGTCGGCGTAGCGTTCCAGCGAGAGTATCTCGTCAGCTCCCGGATCCATCCGTATCCGGTCGATATTCTGCGGTTCGTTCAGCCGGCCGAACCGCTCCACGAAGTTGTCGTAAAGACTGTTCAGCATTACGCGCAGCGCGGGGTGCGGGGCCAGTGTGTCGGCCTCCACGTTGTAGAGGTGATAATAGGTGTCCCGCACCTCGATATAGAGCGACATTTTCACCCGCTGTTCTTCGGGCAGGTCGAGCGGATGGAACATCGGGCGTAGGGTTTTCAGGTCGCTCAGGTATCCTACACGGTTCTCTTTATCCACGATGAGCGTCCCGTCGCGGTAATGTTCCGGCCGTTCTCCCTTGAAAGGCCGGGGTGCGAGCGGGTCTTCGGCCGCCTCGTCGCCGTGTGCCGTATTGTGCGGCATAGCGGCTTCGGCTCGCTTTCCGGAAACGCTCGCGGACGGGACGCCCTGCCGTACCGCACTGCCTGCGGGTGCCGGATTGTCCGCAGCGGGCCCTGTGACGGCGACGGCATCCGGCGCCGGATGCGGAGAGCCGGTCGCAATGAACGGATCGGCCTGCGGCGACAATGCGTCCGATAGCTGCGCCCTGTCTCCGGATTTGCCGTCCGCAGCACTGTCGGGAACCTTACGAGACGGTTCCGGCCGCTCCCTTCCGTATTCCGTTCGGATCGCGGCCTGCGGCTGCCCGGCTACGCCGGATCGCCCTGTCGCAGGCTTCGCCGCAGCCTGCCTGTTTACGGTTATCGTTCTCGATTGATTTTCTGCGGACGTAACGGCGGAGCGCTCCGCAGGTACGGCGGTCAATACCTCTGCCGGCTGTCGTTCCTCTTGATACGGCCGATTCTGCATCAGCCTCTCCCGCCAGTCCAGAGGACGCTCCTCCTCCCGAGAAACATTAGCCGCCTTCGGGGCCTGTGCGCTCTGCGGGGGTTGTATCGGTGTCGCGGCGGCCAAGTGTGCAGCGGCTTTCCGAAGCGCCTCGGCCGGGGACAATGCCGTGTTTGCCGCTGCGGCCCGCTGCTTCGCTTCCAACCGCTCCTGACGCGCTATCATCAGCTCCTCGCGCCATTCAATAAAGCGTTCCTCTTCGGGTTCTTTCCGGGGTCGGGCCGTCGTCTGCTTTTGCGCTTTCGGTTTCGGGCCGCGCTTCTTGGGACGGTTCACCTGACTGCGTTCTTCGGCTGAAAACCCGAACAGGTCGTAGAGCGTAAGCACCGGTTCCTGCTGTACGTTCAGCACCGGCTCCGGTTCGGTCTGCGTATCGAAAGCATCGAACAGCGATCCTGCGAACCCATCCTGCGAGGGTTGTCCGGCCGCTCGTGCCTGCGCTGCCGTTGCAGCGGGTTCCGCAACCGCCTCTTCCCGCCCGTCGCCGGCCGGGCGTACCGTGCTGCCGGCAGGCCGTTCCGCTTCCTGCATGGACTGCGGCTCTTGCGCCGAGGCAGGGGCGTGTGCTGCTGTCCGCCGTGCAGCGGGTTCCATAACCGCAGGTTCGGATATGTTTGCCCGTACATTCTGTACGGAGGGTTCCCCACGCAATTCTGCCGTATCGGGCTGTTCATCCGGCGTCGCGGCAGCCCCGGTATCCTCATTCGGAACGACTGTCGCTTCCGTCTGTACGGCGGGTTCGGCGTATCCGTACATTTCTGGCGAGGGCGGGTACTCTTCCATAAACCGCCTCTCCCGCTCCTCCTGCCACGCGCCGAACTCCGCCCAATCCTGCCCGGCAGGCTGCCATGCTTCTTGCGTAGGCAGAGGGGGCAGGGATTCGTTCGGCATGGCGGCACCCTCGACCTGCACGGTCGCTTCGTCCCGTATTTCCTCCGCTTCGGCATCCTCTATGGGGATCATCTCTCCTGTTTCGGGGTCGAGTCGGTAGCCGTCGGAGGCGGCCTGCGTAACGGCATACCGTTCTTCCATCCAGCGGTTAAGGTCGCGCCACTCCTCCTCGGTAGGGTGCCAGAACGGCCCCGGCTGCTCATCGAAAGGTGCGGGTTCCTGCATCCGGCCGGCCTGATACCGTTCCGCTTTCTGCCGCAGGTCGGAAAGTACCTCCTGCAATACCTCTCCGGCTCGGCGCGGGCCGCCGCCGCGAGTTGTTTCGGGAAGAGGGACGGAGGTTGCCGGCCGCCGGAATCCGGCGGTTTGCCGGGAAGGATGCGGCGAAGCCGGAGCGTCCGGGAAGAGCGTCGTTTGCGCGGATGAAGGTTCCGTCTGCCGCCTTTCGGCGCGGAGGGCCTCTTCCGTCCGGATTCTCGCCTCGGCCTCGTCCGGAAACCAATGGTCTTCTATGGCCTGCCAGAACGGATCGAGATCGGGAGGGTACGGCGGCTCGTCGTCGAATATACCGGCCGTAGTTTCCGGAGCCTGCGCCGCGGACGGTGCTGCCTGCCGCGTCTGCTGCCGGACTGTCTGGCCGGATAATTCTGCTTTTTGCTCCTGCCCGATGCCGTCACGCTCCGTCGCAGGAATTTCCCGTGCGATCTCTCGGTTCCCGTGTTGCCGTAATGCCGTTTGCCCGGACAGCTCCGTATTCCGTGCCTGCCCGATGTCGTCGTGCGCCTGTCGCGGACTTACCGTCTCCGTCTGCCGTTCCCTGTACTGACGCGGAGCGGTCTTCGGGGCATGGCTTTCGTACAGCTCCCGGTTGAAATGCCGCTCCATATCCTCCGCGAGCATATCCGCCAGCGCACGGGCGATGCCTTCCACGCCTCCGGCGTGGGTGAACTCCATCGCCGGTTTCCCGTAGGGGTTCGTGCCCACTTTGGCCGAGGTCTGCACCACGCGGTCGAGCGATCGGAAGCTGTTGTTTACCGTAATGCCGTTCGAGAGCGTGCGCGTTTCGATAAAGTCCCGCTGCCGCTCGGAGAGGGGTCGGGCGGCCGAGTTCTTTTGCAGGACGATAAGGTCGCTGCCCACCTCCGTTCCGGCATGGTCTGTAAAGAGGTTGTTCGGCAGCCGCACGGCCGCGACCAGATCGCACCGCTCCATCAGCCACTCCCGCACGGGTCGATTGCGCTCCGCATCGGCCATACCCTGCGAAGTGATGAAGGCGATGAGGCCCCCGGCGCGCACCAGATCGACCGACTTCATAAAGAAGTAGTTGTGTATCGCCCATGCGCCTTGCCGGCGCACCGGATCGCGCGAAGAGGAGAACGCCGGGTCGAACAACGAAACGTCCCCGAAGGGGATATTGCTCGTAATCAGGTCGAAGTGCCCCTCGTAGGCGGGTTCTATGGTTTCAAGACCCTGCACCCGCACCGTATCGTCGGGATGCAGGTGGCGCAGGATTAAACCCGTAAGCGGGTCTTTCTCGAAGCAGGTGATCTCGGCCTCTTCGTTATAACGGCGCAGGTACTCCGCGAAAGCCCCCGTTCCGGCGCTCGGTTCGAGTGCACGCACCGGAACGACGCCCGCATTATAGAGCATCCGCATAATGGCGTCCGTCACGGGTTCCGGTGTGTAGAAGGCCGTCAGCACCGAAGCTTTGAGGCTGTCCAGATAACGTTTGTACTCGCGCTCGCCACCGGTGTTCTCTTTCAGCACGGCGTGCAGCTCTTCGATCAGGGGCGTGAGCGCCGTTTCCTTTTTGTGCGGCAGCGGCTCCAATACCTCCTTGATCGCTCCGAAGCCGCTGTACGCACGCAGCACATCCCGCTCTTCGGGCGTGGCCGCCCGCTGTTCCCTCTCCAGCGCGAAGGCCGTGCGGATCGCTTCGATATTGCGGCGCAGGTGTTCGGTCTTATTGTACGCCATTGTCGAGCAGGATTTGAACGGTTCCCGTAAGTTCGGTGTAGAGCCGCTCGTACTGCGGCGTAGCGGCGAAGTCGTCCGTAAGCTCGTAGCTTCGGGCGACCTCTTTGGCCTGCGGCAGGAGGATGAGGGCGGCCTCGCGGGCATCCTCTTCGGGAATGTCCTCCGCGAACTCGCTGCGGATAACGTTTGCGAGCGTACTGTATAGCGAAAAATGAAGCCCCCGGTAGAGTACGGCGTCGGCCTCCTCGGCCGCTTCGATGCGGGAGCCTCCGCTGCGGATGATGCGGCTGTATGTTTCGGCCGCAGACTGCGCCCGCGTGCGGATGAAGTCGGCATCGTCCGCCAGGTCGGGATGGCTCTCCCGCAGATAAGAGAGCAGCGAAAGGCCGTAATAAGATAACCCCGTCTGCGGGGCGTTATGATGATCGTTCGGCATGATGTGGATTGTTCTGTGGTGTGAAACGCAAAGGTCGAAGGAAGAAAAGGCGCTCCGGGTTCCTACCCGAAGCGCCGCCACTGAACATCCCTGCCGAACGCCGAAAGCGTCTGTGACAAGTCGTCCAGCGGCAAAGATAAGGATTATTTCCGGACTTTCGCCGCACCCGGCTTGCGGGTCTTGCCGCCTTGCTCGAAGGCGAACGCGGTGCGGTAATCGCCGTCGAAGACTACGGCGGCCTCGAACGTGCCCCCGTCCTTCTTGGCGAAGCCCTCGATCGTCGGCGTCCGTCCCTTGACGAGCAAGGCTTCCAGCTGGCCGTCCGTAAGCTCCTTTTTCGCTATCGTCCGGAATACGGTCAGGCCGCACTCCGCATTTTCGCACTTGGCGGCCTTCGGGTAGAACGTCACCCGGCCCCCGCAGCGGGGACACGGAGCGCCTGTACGCCCGGCGACCGACCCGACCTGCGCCTTGAGCAGTTCGGAGGTGATCTGCGAGGCGTAAACTTCGATACCCTTACGAAAGGTGAAGGCGTTCATCTCCCCGGTGGCGATCTTCGCAAGGGCCAGCTCCCAGCCGCCCGTCATGGCTGCGTCGGCGATCCGCATATCCTTGACGATGCCGTACACGGCGAGGCCCTTCTCGGTGGGCACGAGCGACTTTTTTTCACGTTTGATATACTCGCGCGAAAAGAGTGTTTCGATCACCGCCGCACGGGTGGCCGGAGTGCCGAGGCCGGAATCCTTCATGGCCTCGCGCTCAGCCTCGTCTTCCTGCTCCTTACCGGCAGTCTCCATTGCCGCGAGCAGGCTGCTTTCGGTATGCAGCGGGCGTGGGCGCGTCTGCTTTTCCACGAGGTCGCAGCCGCGCACCGTGAGCATATCCCCCTCGGCGAGCTCGGGCAGAGCCGCCGCATCTTCCTCCGTACGCTCTTCCGGCTCGCCCCATACTTTGCGCCATCCGGCACTCGTTACGACCGTGCCGCGCACCTCGAACGGGATGCCCGCGCACTCCATACGGACGGAGGTGATCTCTTTCAGACACGCGGGCGAGAACGCCTCGACCATGCGCCCGGCGATCATATCGTAGATTTTGGCATGGTCCGCCGCAAGTCCCGCAGGCGTATGGCCGGTGATCAGCAGGGCGTGGTGGTCGGTCACTTTTTTGCCGTCCACCGAGCGGCGGTTCAGCTCCCCGCCCGACAGGTCGGCGGCCTGATGGCCGAAACCCGTATGACCGGAGAGCGAGGCCAGCAGCGAGGCTATTTCGTCGAACACGTCCTGCGGAATGTAGCGGCTCCCCGTGCGGGGATAGGTGACGAGCTTCTTTTCGTAAAGCTCCTGCGCGATGCCGAGCGTCTTTTCGGCCGAGAATCCGTACCGCGTGTTGGCCTCTTTCTGGAGAGCGGTCAGGTCGTACAGCAGCGGCGGTTGCTCGGTGACATTGCGGCGTTCGACCTTCGTAACCTGCACGCCGTCGCTGCCCCGGACTGCGGTACAGGCTTCGTCCGCCGCCGCTTTCGTATCGTATTTCGGCGTCGAGAGAACGGCGAAGGCCGTAGCGTCTTTGGCCGTGTGGAGCTTGAGCCGGAAATAGGTCTGCGGCGTGAACGAGGTGTTTTCCAGATAGCGCCCGCACACCAGCGCCAGCGTGGGGGTCTGCACCCTGCCCAGCGACCATGCACCGCGTCCGGCAGCGATGGCGAGTGCTTGGGATGCGTTGATGCCCACGATCCAGTCCGCCTCACAGCGGGCACGGGCCGAGAGGTAGAGGTCGTCGTACTCGCTGCCGGGCCGTATGTTAGCCAACCCTTCGCGGATGGCCCGCTCGGTGAGGCTGCTGATCCACAGCCGGTCGAAGGGCGTCTTGCAGTCGAGATAGTGATAGATAAAGCGGAAAATCAGCTCGCCTTCGCGCCCGGCGTCGGTAGCCACGACGATTCGCTCGGTGCGGGAGAACAGCTCCTTGAGGACGGCGAGCTGTTTGACGGCTCCCGGATCGGGCTTGTACTCCTTGCCGCTTTTGACGCGGCGCGGTTCGAGGACGAAGGTTTCGGGAAGGATCGGAAGGTTCTCCCTCTTGAACCCTTCGATGCCGTAGGCTTCCGGCATGGCCGGGCCTACGAGGTGGCCGAAGGCCCATGTGACGGCGTAGCCGCCCCCTTCGATATAGCCGTCCTTACGGGCGGTAGCGCCCACGACGGCGGCGATCTGCTGCGCTACCGAGGGCTTTTCTGCTATGATGACTTTCATGGTTCGGTTTTTCGGATGTTTTCAGTGGCTATTTATTTTGCTGCGCCGCCCGCTCTTGCTCCTTTTCGAGGCGGGCGATCAGCTTGCGGTCGTAGTAGAGGTGGTTGCCGTTCTCGTCGTAATACCGGCTGTCGTCGTCCTGCGTCCGTTCCGCATCGGGGCGTTTGCCGACATAATAGAGAATCAGCAGGGTCACGACGGAGAGCGATACCGAGGCCGCTATGATAATCAGGATGACTGCGAGCATGTTACAGGCCTCCTACGCTCTTGGACTTCTTCGGCTGAGGCTTCGGCGGGGCGACCTGACGCACTTCGCGTTCGGATTGCCGCTTCTGCGGCTGTCCTTCGGTCTGCTTGGACGGCTCGTTCGACGGGGTTCGGGCCGGAGCCTGTGACTGCGAGGAGGACTGTTTGCGCGAGTAATCCGGGTTCCAACGGTAAGATTTGATCTTTCCGGCCTCGTAATCGGGTTTTACCCAGCGATCCGCACGTTCCGGGCTTCCGGGGAATTGTAATCCCTGCAAATAGGTCGCTTTGACATCTTTGCGCTTTTCGGGGAAATTGAGGGCGTCCAGCCATTGATTGTAGGCTTCTTGGGGCAGTTCCACCCCGAACACCCGCTTGGGAATGAACATGGCCCGCGGGCCTTCCGGCAAAGGGTTGCCCTGCTCGAAACGTTTGGCGGCATATACCTCTCGGTTATGCTCCTGATAGCGCCTTTTGTCGAGGCCGCTGTGGTCGAACTCGATATTGCTCTCCGAGGCGTCGATCTGGATGTAAGCATCGCGTTTGTAGCCGGAACGGGTGGTATAGCCTTTCAGCAGAATTTTACGTCCGGAGTAGAAGTCGAGCTGTTCGCCCTCGGAGAGGTCGGCATTCTTGATCGATGCGCGTTTATCGAACTCCGAGACAGGCATCGCAACGAGTTCGTTCGTCCACTTGTCGCGCGAAACGTAACAGGGCGTCATCCTGCCCGGCTCCAGCTCCAGGTCGATCACCTTGCCCGCATGACGGGTTTCGACGATGTTGCGCTTGGCCTCGTCGTCGAGCAGCACGTTGTGGAAGGGCGCGTCGAGGTCGCACTTCTCCCGATAGTAGTGCGGCACGACTTTCAGCGAGCCGTCGGCCTGCTCTTCGAGCGATACGCGCCCTTTGGTGGTGACGCGCATGCCGCCGGGTTCCATTTCCGGCCGCATTTCGATCAGTCCGTGCGATTTGTGCCCGTAGGACATCGCCTTCAAATGGGGTTCGAGGTCTCCCATACGGATACCCATGCGCTCCATATCCGCCGTGTCGATTCTCGAAATATCCATAGGCTCGAAACGGGGAACCGCGATCTGCGGTTCCATCTTTGCGAGCTCTTCGGCCGGATCGACGCGGTAGTTTTCGAGCAGCTGCGGATCGAGGTCGATTCTGATGAGTTTGTTCAGCACGCTTTCGGCCATGATGAAGATCTCCGAGATACCCGTTTTTACAGGGTCTTGCGACTGCTCCATGAATTTGGTGAAAAACGCCTCCAAAGCAGGCTGGTTCGTGTTCACGTCGAACAGTTTGGCGACATTCGCCGCAGTGGGATCGAGCGTCTCGATGTTTCCGTCTTCGTCGATACTGCCGACGGCCTTCAGCCTGCCGTCCTGACCTTCTCCGGTCTGCCTGACGAGCATTACCTTCTTCTCGTCGTTCTTTACTTTTTCGTCCATCTTTGCGAAATATTAGATTAGCACCAATAGCGGTGCAGGGGACGAATTTAACCCGCCTGCGGACGGCCCGGGCAGACCGGCCGCCCCCGTTGTCTCGGTTGGAACAGGTGTTGGAAGAGGTTGGCGTCGGTGCGGGCAAAATGCGGAAACGACGAACGGTCGGAACGACTATCGTTTCGACCGCCCCGGGACACTACCTTCCGCCGCGGATATTGTCCGGATATTCGTCCTTGCCAAGCTCCCGAACAGTCGGTATGAGTAGTGGATGTGCAGGAAGAATGACGCTCCCGCATAAGGAAGCGGAACAAGATTGCCCGCCTGAAAAAATAAAGGCGGATTCTCATCCACTCGTGGTCGGAAGATTTTTCTTCCGGCCTTTTTATGTTTTGAAGAATAAGGCCGGATTGCCTCCACATTGTACGCTTATCATTGCGATAGCCAGATCGCGAATTTCCATAGCAAACCGTCGTTTAGCGGTTTTATATCCGACATTGTTTGCTCGTTTGTAGATCAATACTAACATAGCGGTTATCAAAGTCATATAAAAGATTACCTCTATTCCGTTTTTGTTCAACGATATGAGATGACTTGCGTTTAATTCCTGCTTGATAAAACGAAAGAAGACTTCAATATCCCACCTTCTTCGGTAAGCATTGGCAATTTCTTTGGGCCTAAGCTCAAAGTCATTGGTTATGAACCAATACTCGGTAGCCGATTCGTCTTTACTGCGAGCTACGATCAGCTTCAAGGGTTCTTCAACTAACTCCTGTCGGTAATATTTATTACCTCGCTTGTCCATTACAGGTTGCCCTGTGTACAGATAGACTTTGCTGTCACGGATAAGTTCTAAGCCTCCTAAATCGCTGTCAGTAAACGGAATTTGCTCCAGTTCGACATATTTTCGGTTTTCTTTTGATCTGGCAATGAAGCATATCGACTCTTTGCTGAAGGCTGCCATATTCCTTGTTGATTGCAATCCTCTGTCCAACACGTATATGTTACGATGTCCCTGTTGCCGCTTAACGTGTTCTGACACCACTTTGGGCATGGCAATATCTTCGCTTCCGTAAATCGGATCGACAAACAAATTTACACCGCATGGCAACATATTATCTAATGCAATACTATATTTACTGCCAATTTACCGCGCTTGTTGTCGATGCCTTCAACCATCCTACCCGATGTATCTGAAACGATCGAACTATCGACCCGGATAAGGTTGTATTGTTCCATCTCCGAACTGGAATAACACTCCGAGAATCGATCATAGACACAATCGTAAATCTGACGGAAATAATCCGCAGGGATCTTCGATAACCGCTCCGAAAGGGAACTGCGACAAACTTTTTCATCGGTTTCTAACCCAAACAGAATTTTGAATACCGAATCGTTAAAAATGTCTTCGAGTGTGCGTTGACTTAAACGGTCGTTCTCCAGAATACCGTACAGCAGTAGGTAGAACATCTTTCTGCCGTGAAGAACTTTTAGTATAGTAATCGACAGTTGTCGTAGCGGAAAGGTGAGAAAGTAGGCTTTCTGGAATGAATCCCAATAGATCATTAACCCGTACTCTGTGATCCTTAAAACTTGCCATAACTTTTGATTATCAATGTAAAGATAATCAAAAAAACGCATAATAAAAAAATACAAACACCTAATAATCAATAAAATAATACAAAAAAAACGACCTCATAGTGGCACCCATAAATACGCATGAAACTAAAAAAAGGCCGGAAGAAAAATCTTCCGACCACGAGTGGATGCGAATCCGCCTTTACCAAAAAAGTATAATCTTTTTATAATGGTAAGAATTTTTTATGTACCTGCCTGAACGACAGAGTTAAGTGGAGGTTAAGAAAGTTGTCTGTGATGATTTAGCGACTGTGTAACTGCGCTGAATGCTGTATTTTACAACTCGTAGAACAACTTTATGCAAATCGTAGTAAGTCTTTAATAGCGGTTTGTCAATTTGCTAATATTCCAATATTAAATCTCAATCCCGTGTGAATAAACAACAAAGCAGGCACAAAACCAAAGGTTTGAGCAGTTCTTCTATTTTTTCACCTTGCAGTTGTTTCCCTTCCTTTCACTTGTTAGGTTTCTCGGACTTTTTGGGGCAATCCGAGGTTGCTATCGATTGCTTATCCAATGGAGTTACGGCTGAATATCCCGGGGTGTTGCAGCCAAGAGAAAAAAGTCGGATTTCTATATTAGGCTATTTTCATCGGTCTTCAGGCAAAGATATTTTCATAAAAACCACAGACATATAGAAAAGCAGATATGCCTACCTGTATTTTATTCGGTTTAGCTTATATAATAGAGCTAACCGACTAAAGTAAACTGAATCTTCATGTCGTTTTGCCATCCATTTCATTCTACAGCATACAGCCAAAAGAGAGAATAAATAAGTACTCATTTATTGATACTATCTCTTTTCACTGTAATTTGACCATCGCATCAGAGTTCAGTATGAACAACCATCAGCCGTCAGCTATGAATTCGACATCACTACCAACAAATGAGATATGTACTGAAGAATTGAATAATTAGAGAAATCATAACTTTATTTGAGGTCGTATTAAACCGATTATTCGCTTTTACGGTTAGTCCTCTATTGGGCAGGAAACAAGGCCTATCCTTTGGCATCAAAGAATAGGCTCTTACTATGTCTAAATAATTGGTTGAATCTTGATTAAGTATTGTAAACACATACTCAATCGCTGATAGGGTTGTATATTGGGATTAGAGGCTGCCAATATAACGGATAAATAATTAGAATATATTGATGGATTTTTTGTAGTCATGTTCAATATTGATTTTGAATATTCAACCCAAACTTGATACATAGCGTCTGTCACTTGGCCGTTTTGCATTATTTTTAGCCCTTGGTCAATTACTTGTTGTATTGGAATGTTGTTATTCATGTTCTTTATCCTCCTTTCTTGCCATCATTCTTTCTAACTGTTCTGCATTATTTGTTCCATTGGTCATAATAGCCTCGTCTGCGGCCTTTTTGGATACTTCGTTTTGCCATCTCAATTTGAAATTTGCATTAAATATCTCGAATTTTTCGAATAATGGCAGCAACCATAACAATACACAAATAAGAAATATTAGATTATCTCCTTGAAAGTCAGAAAAGAATTGAAAATTAAAACATTCAGGATAATTGCAACAAACATATGTAGTAGAAAATATTAAAATGAATGGATACCACAATCGTGATAGCCATGATAAAGTAAAGTCTATTGTTTTAGATAGACTGATTTTTTTGAGGTGTTCATTTTCAAAAAACAGCAACATAATAAAGGCAGTTAGGTATCCTCCAAGGAGGAAACACGCTATTAGTAATTTCCAATTCAACAGTTCCATGCCCATTTATCTAATTTTCCTGCAAAGATAGTTCAAGAAAGCACTACACGAAACAAGCATAAATAAAGCCTCCTCAGATGCAGGAGTATATGCTCCATCACTGTCCATCAAGGCATGTCTAATACCAGTATCAGGTTGATTCGTATAGGCATATAATTTATCAAAAGCAACCTTTAAGAGTTTGGGTATAATAATACCGTTGGCTTCCAAGTGGTTCAATGCTTTTCCCAAAGAGTTTTCGTCTGTCTTTTCTCTACAAAAAGCTTCTACAGCCGAGATTGACTCTTTGATGGAATTACGATAATCTGCCGTAGGGCGTTGTGCATATAATTCCAATGCCCTATTAAGATGTATCTTAATGTTGCGAGAAGTATTTGCCATTGCATCTTCAATTGTAGCAATCTCGCTTTTTGACGTAATCTCAACAATCTCTTGTCCGATAATGCGATAGGCAAAATTCAAACGCTCAAATTCAAAATTGAGTTGTTTGATGAACATTTGGTTTACAGGAGTCCTCCAATTATTATATCGTTTGTCAATATCTTGAAGATATTTAATAGTACATTCGACTATATCTAATTTTCGATACCAAGAATTATTTTTATCCTCCAAAAATGCAGTTGCAACGATATAATAACGTCTTCCATCTTGAAAATCGCCCTCTCGATTATTCAAAAAATAAGTCCATAAATACTGTTCCAATGCAATATATGGATCTGTATCAAAATATAAGCCTGAATCTAAAAAGAGCCTATTTTTTAATTTATCATAGCAAGAGCAAATAGCATTTTGTATCTCAGGCGTAATTTTTTCTCTAATAATTACATCCGAAGGTTTGGTGTAACCGTATCTCTCTGAAAAAAGTTTCATACAATTGTTATTCTTTTGTTTCTGATATTATATCCCAAAACCGATTGAAGAATGCGGTCAGTCGTTCGATGACGGCTTCGCGTTTCTTCGTGCGATCGCCGGTGGGCGTAAAACGGGAGACGGGCGGCAAGACTTTGGTTATAGCCGTTCCCGTCGTTTGCACGAATCCATCACGGAAAGCGTTGTCCATGAATTTGTATGCCTCGTCATGATTCAGGTTTTCGTCGGCAATAATCCGATCCAGCTCGGCACGACGCTGCTCCTCGACATAAGCGAGCCAATCTTCGTCCACGTCGGATTCGGGCGTGAGGAATTCGATGAATCGTTCGATCAACTCCTTTTTGTTGCGCAAATCAACACTCGAATCGATCGCCTTGCGGATCGACACGATAATTTCCTTGTCCTGTAGATGCTCTTCGTGGTATTTACGAATCAACGACAGAATATAGTCGATATTGACCTCTACCTGCTTGATAAGCTCCATCTCGAAGACCACATCTTCGTTGATTTGCTCCGCCTCGTGTTTCTGTAGGCGGAACTCGTTGTACAAGTCGATATACGCACCGTGGTAATCCTGTATGTCGCGTTCAGTCAGAATCTCGCGTCCGACAAAGTCATCGAATGTCGATAGGATATTCCGTAGTTTCAGAATCGCACCGTACAACCGCACGAAGTTCTTTTTGTTCTGCTCGCCGACGATCTGTTCTCCGACGGGGTATTTCGCCTGTAATTCTTCGACTAACTCTGCATAACCGCGAATCTCCCTGTCGTTCTGTGTATAACCGTTGTAATACTCATCGAAGGTTTTGAGCAGCACGATGCCTGCCGCCTCCTTGTCTCCGAACAGGGCGAGGCTTTCGTTCGTAGCCGTTTCGAGGTTGCGGAAACATACGATGTTGCCGAACGTCTTGATGGAGTTCAGGATGCGGTTCGTGCGCGAATAGGCCTGCAAGAGCCCGTGCATCCGCAGATTTTTATCGACCCACAGCGTATTGAGCGTCGTGGCATCGAAGCCTGTCAGGAACATATTGACGACGATCAACAAATCCAACTCCCGATTCTTCATCCGGAGCGATACGTCCTTGTAGTAATTCTGGAACTTGTCGCTCGATGTGTCGTAGGAAGTTCCGAACATCGCATTGTAATCCACGATAGCGCTTTCGAGAAAATCCCGCGAACTCCGATCCAGCCCGCTCGTATCTTCGGGATTCTCGTCGATGATGAAGCCGTCCGCATCTTCATTCACGCCGAAACTGTATATGGTCGCCACTTTCAGTCGCTGCGCATCCGGCAACACCGCCATTTGCCGCTTGAATTCAGCGTAATACATCTTCGCCGTTTCGATAGAGGAGACTGCGAAGATCGAATTGAAACCCGTCAGGCGAGTCCGCCGCTTTACCTCTTCCACCTTATTGCGACGACCTGCCGATGCTACCTCGCTGATATTGGTCACGACGTGAAACTCATACGATTTCGCGGCGCGCTTCGTCTTCTGGTTGAAATGCCGGAGGATGTAGGCGACGATATTAGCGATACGTCGTTTGTCCGCCAAAGCCTCCTCGCGGGCGATGTCCCATACCATCGAGTTCTCGATCTCCTCTTTCTCCTTGATGGTGCGAACGTACTCGATGCGGAATGGCAGCACATTCTTGTCGTTGATGGCATCGACGATCGTATAGGTGTGCAGCTGCTCGCCGAACGCCTGCTCGGTCGTCCGCAGATTCGGCTTGCCGCCGCTTACGGCGTTCTTGGCAAAAATCGGGGTTCCGGTGAAGCCGAAAAGGAAATAACGTTTGAATTTCCGGGTAAAGGCCGTGTGCATGTCGCCGAACTGCGAACGGTGGCACTCGTCGAAAATGATGACGATTTTTTGCCGGAACACAGAGTGCTCTGCATGGCGGCCGATGAAAACCGAAAGTTTCTGAATGGTCGTGATGATGATTTTCGCCTCCGGATCCTCCAACTGTCGTTTCAGAATCGCCGTACTCGTATTGCTGTTGGCCGTTCCGCGCTCGAACTTGTCGTACTCGCGCATGGTCTGATAGTCGAGGTCTTTGCGATCGACCACGAACAACACCTTGTCGATGTAAGGCAGTTTGCTCGCCAACTGCGCCGTCTTGAACGACGTGAGCGTCTTGCCGCTGCCCGTCGTATGCCAGACGTATCCGCCGCCTTCTACTGTGCCGTACAGCCGATAGTTGTCTGCTATACCGATTTTACTCAAAATGCGCTCCGTCGCCACGACCTGATAAGGACGCATGACGAGCAGCAACCGATCGGAGGTGAAGACGCAGTAGCGGGTCAGCAGATTGAGCAACGTATGTTTGGCGAAGAATGTACGGCCGAAGCCCATAAGGTCAGCAATAGGCCGGTTGTTGGCATCGGCCCACCACGAGGTAAACTCGAAACTGTTGCTCGTCTGCTTGCTCTTGGATTTGCTACCGCCCGAAGCCTCCTTGATATGGCTCTGGCGTGTGGTATTGCTGTAATACTTGGTATAGGTTCCGTTCGATATGACGAAGAGCTGCACAAACTCGAACAGCCCGCTGCCGGCCCAGAAACTCTCCCGCTGGTAGCGGTCGATCTGATTGAAAGCCTCCTTGATGTCTACGCCGCGCCGTTTCAACTCGATATGAACCAACGGCAGACCGTTCACCAATATGGTAACATCGTAACGGTTGGAGCGTGCACCGTTATCTGCTTCGTATTGATTGATGACCTGAAGCGAGTTGTTGTGGATATTGGCCTTGTCGAGCAGGTAGATATTTTTGACTGTCCCGTCGTCGCGCGTCAGCAATTGCACATGGTCTTCCTGAATGATGGCGGTCTTCTCTACAATTCCACTGTTCTTGTTGGCAAGACAACCCGTAAAGAAACGCGACCACTCGGCATCCGTAAACGTATAGTGGTTGAGTTTCTCCAACTGACGGCGCAGGTTGGCAATCAACTCCGTTTCGGTATGAATCGGCAGGTAATCGTATGCCTGTTCGGTCAGCAGTTTGATAAATGCCCGTTCGAGATCGGCCTCCGACTGGTACTCTTTTTCCGTGCGGTATTCTGCCCGGTAGTCACTGACGACCGTACTTTCGGGATTTTCAGCAACCAGGTTGTATTTTTGCATCTTCTTTGCGCTTAAATGTCAGTAGTTTATCTCTATAATATTCATATTGCTGCCGACGGGCGGCAATCTCGACGGGCAGTCCTTCCGAAATATCGTTTACCAATGTCTCGAATTTATCGAGAATGGCAACGATACGTTGCTGCTCTTTCATTGGAGGAATGGGGATGACAACCTCCCCAAACCGTTTTTTTGATACATTGAAACGAGTAACACCGCTGGCCGTCTTTATTATCTGTTTTCGTATCTCTTCACTGCGAAATAAGAATTTCATAAAATCGGGCAATAGCAATGCTCTATCGTTCATACGAAATCCGAAACAAAAACTATTGAGATATAAATCCCCATCCGGACGTGTAGTCATTACGGAAGACATCCCGCAATCATCAGGTGTTTCCGATGAACCAGTAAATACAACATCTCCATACTCGACTTTATTTTGTTTCTCTCCTTCTGCAATCTGAACCATATCATTCATGTTGACATCTATCGCAATATTGGAGTATACGTTCATATAAGTGATAAACTTGGCATTTCCTGCTATAAAATCGCGTTTGCTCTTTCCGGTGAGACCTCCATAGAATGTGCCTATATCGCTTAATTTACACCATTTTACACCTTCAGAATACCCCCCCCCCACGAATTTACTGAAATTCAACAACTTATTGCGATAGTATTCATACTGCTTCCGCCGTGCCTCCAGTTCCGCCTCCAGCTCCGCCTCCAGCTCCGTAAACTTATCGAGGATATTTACGATTTCGTTCTGAATCGCAAGAGGCGGAACGGGAATCTCAATGTTTTCAATAATCGCTCGCCCCAATCGTGGAATACTGGCTTTTCTAACTTGAGATCGAATAATGTTTTGTTGACTAAGCAACACAAAATAAAGAAACCTGCTTTGTAGATTATCTGGACACACAAAGAAAAAGCAATCATCAGCAGCCCAAAAGTCAACAGAACTATATCCTATTTCTCCAGCAGAACCAGCTCCTATGATAAAAGTTGTATTAGCTGAACAATTGTATTTATCATAGTAACCCATAGGAGTTAAACTATTTTGATAAACAGGATAACTTCCTATCGATTGTAATTGACTTTTAACAACGCGCACACCTCTCGTTATGGTAGTTGTATTTTTCAGCTTTTTGTATTCTACCCCATTCGGGCATAACTCCCGAATCATCTCCTCGATATGGCTCATTGCTCACCTCCTTTCTCCTTGTCGGCTGCGCGCTCCTCCAGTTGCACGAAGCGGTCGAAATCGCTCGTATAGAGACGATCCTGAACAATGCGATATTTCTCCCATTCGCTTTCGGCATGGGCTTTGGCCAGCTCTGCCGAGATGCGGCCGGCATTGGCAAGCACCTCCCGATCCATCAGCGACAAAAAGCCGTTCAGCCGTTTCTCCCAGTCCTCCATCGTCATGGGAATATGGCGCATGGCCTGTATCTCCGCCAGATCGAGATAGGCCGAAACAATGCGGCCAAGCGTCTGCAACTCCTCTTCCGTGAGGTAGTTTTTGGCAACCTTCACGTCGTATTTGTGGATCTTGCCCGTCGGCGCACCCTCCCATGTCGTCAGCCCCATGTGCTCCTTGTCGGCATCGGCGCGCTGATAGATCAACTCCGCCGCCGTGTGCCCATGCACGCTGTAATGTATCTTGTTCTGTACCGCAGCGAAAAAGCGCTGAGTGGCCTTTGCCGTCGGATCGTAATCGATGGCCGTAGCGTAAATGTCCGTAATCTTCTGGTAAAAACGACGTTCCGACAGACGAATCTCTCGGATGCGCTCCAACTGCTTCTCGAAATAGTCTTTCGTAAGCACCGTACCGCCCCGTTTCAGCCGCTCATCGTCCATCACCCATCCCTGTATGGTATAGTCCTTGACAACCGCATTCGCCCACTTGCGAAACTGTACGGCACGCTCGTTATTGACCTTGAAGCCTATGGAGATAATCATCTGGAGACTATAATGTTTCACTTCGCGGCTGACCTCACGGCTGCCTTCGGTTTGAACTATCCGGAAATTCCGGACAGTTGCCGCCTCGGACAATTCGTTGTCGGCGTAAATCTTCCGGATATGTTCGTTGATGGTGCGTACATCCACGCCATACAGCTCCGCCATCATACGCTGGGTCAGCCAAATGTTTTCATCCTCATACCGAAGTTCCACACGGGAAGGATTTTCGCCCGTAGCCGCTACGAAGATCAGGTATTCGGCGGCCGAACTGCGAATCGTTATCTCTTTATTGTTCATACTCAATCCTTTCTTACAAAGTGGCTACAATTGCATCGATTGCCGTGCGCAGCACGTTTTGGCGGGCGACGATTTCGGCAATCCGCTTGTTCAACTCGTCAATATCCACCTCCTCGCGCGTGTCGGGCTGTTCGACGTATGACGAAACCGATATGTTGTAATCGTTCTCGGCAATCTTGCCGTTTTCGACCAGACGGGCGAAATGCGCATCGTCCTTGCGGGCGACGAACGCATCGAGAATCCGCGCGATATTCGCGGCGGAGAGTTTGTTCTTGTTGCCCTCGTGGATAAACTCGCCCGAGGCATCGATAAAGAGCGTCGCGTTATCCTTTTTGCTCTTTTTCAGTACGATGATGCAGGTAGCGATGCCGACCCCGAAAAAGAGATTAGCGGGCAGTTGGATAACGGTGTCGATATAGTTGTTGTCGATCAGGTATTTGCGGATTTTCTGCTCCGCACCGCCACGATAAAGCACGCCCGGGAACTCGACGATTGCCGCCGTGCCGTTGGTCGCCAGCCACGAAAGCATGTGCATCGTAAAGGCGAGGTCGGCCTTGCTTTTAGGTGCAAGGATACCGGCAGGCGAAAACCGGGGATCGTTTATCAAGAGCGGATTTTCATCGCCCGCCCACTTGATCGAGTACGGCGGATTGGAGACGATGCACTCGAACGGCTCGTCGTCCCAGTGTTTCGGTGCCAGCAGCGTATCGCCCAGCGCGATGTCGAACTTTTCGTAGTTGATGTCGTGCAGGAACATGTTGATGCGGCAGAGGTTGTAGGTGGTGATGTTGATCTCTTGCCCGTAAAATCCCTGACGTACGTTCTCCTTGCCCAGCACTTTGGCGAATTTCAGCAACAGCGAACCGCTGCCGCAGGCCGGATCATACACTTTGTTCACCTGTTTTTTGCCGACGAGCGTAATACGGGCAAGAAGCTCGGAAACCTCCTGCGGCGTGAAGAATTCGCCACCCGATTTTCCCGCATTGCTGGCATACATCGTCATCAGGAACTCGTAGGCATCGCCGAAGGTGTCGATTTGGTTGTCGGCAAGGTTGCCGAACTTCATGTCGCCGATTTTATCGAGAATCTTCACCAACGTCTCGTTGCGCTTCTGCACCGTCGCTCCGAGTTTGTTGCTGTTCACGTCGATGTCGGCGAACAGGCCTTTCATATCCTCCTCGCTCGCCGCGCCCTTGGCCGAGTTCTCGATCGCGTGGAAAATATTGCTCAACGTTTCGTTCAGGTTGGGATCTGCCGCTGCCCGCCTGCGCACATTGCCGAAAAGCTGCGACGGGAGGATATAGAATCCCCGCTCCTGCACGGTTACCTCGCGCCCGAATTCGGCCTGCTCGTCCGAGCACGCGGCATAATCGAAGTCGGCGTTTCCCGCACGCCGTTCCTCCGCATTGATGAAGGCAGTGATGTTCTCGGAAATGAAGCGGTAGAACAACATTCCCAAGACGTAGTTTTTGAAGTCCCAGCCATCGACACTGCCCCGCAGGTCGTTGGCTATCTGCCAGATCGTGCGGTGGAGTTCCGCGCGCTCCTGTTCTTTTGCCATATGTTATTTGTTTATCAATTCCTTAATATCCACATCCAGCAGTTCGGCAATACGAATCACCGTATCCAGCTGCGGCTGCGACGAGTTGGAACACCACTTCGATACAGTCGAAGGGTCTTTGCCCAACTGCTCCGCCAGCCATTTGCCCGTTTTATTCTTCTCAGCAAGAATAATTTTCAATCGGTTTACCTCTTTCATCTCTATCTTCAAAACAGATTGCTAACAAAGATATTGAAAATAATTCAATCATTAAAATCTTTGATAGAAGTTTTATCAGTCGTTGAGATATCTTATATTTTTATCGGATAGCTTTCGGCGGTTGGGACTGTTTTCTTGTATTGGACGGTTGCCAATGCCCTTTTGATTAGATTTCGCTTGTATGCCACGAAATTCATTTCGGGGGAGCCTATTATCCGGGCTTCCCGTTATTCTATCCGGTTCAGCCTGCGGACTTTTCCTGAATCGTCCACAGACGGGCATAAAGCCCCTACTGCTGCATAAGTATACGTAGAAATACATATTGCGCACATACAAAACGTATTTCTATGTATACTTACGGAATTTCGGCTATATTTGCAGTCGGAACAAGACGAATAGAGCTTGTATTTCAGCGTTTTGAAATCCGTCCGAAACTGCCTTTACTACTCGGAACAGAGTAACGGGATAGTAACAGTTGTCTTTTCGATGGCTTCGATTTGGCTACGACAGCGCAGTCCGTTACTCTCTAAACCCCTTGTTTTCAACCTTCTTGCCTCAATTCGCTCGAATTCTCGGTTTTTATTCCTATCTTTGTCGCAGAAGAGTTATTTGATAGCATAAGAATATTAAGAATATAGTGTTTCTGAACACTTTCCTTTTTCTTATCCGTTAGCTTATCTCATGCGCGTCCTTCGTAATATGCTCGTAGTCAATTAAACATATACAGACTACATCAAAGATACGAAAAACCGCCTGTTCCCGCACAATTTTCCACATTTGGAGAATTCCGGGATTTTTACTACTTTTGCATTGTCTGACAGGAAGATACAGACGCGATGCAACGCAGCGCAGAGAACCGGTGGGCAAGGCGGCAACCAAGCCTTGAAAGTTCGTTTAATATTCTGATATACAGATAGGTTTCTATTGTATCGGAGTACCTTTATCCGCACTTTAGGAGTCTTTGCAATCAAGTGAGTAATTTACGACCTTTCGGTGGATCATTTTAACCTTCCCGAACGCAAAGGACACTGCGCCTACGGCAAATTCTTCGCACGCAAGGCGGGGTTCGTCAGCCGCGAGTGGCTGCCCGATCTTGCGAACTGCCGCCGCTCCCGGCCGCTGGCTCCGAACGAGGATGCGGCAGCCCTCGACGACGTGGTGTTGCAGACCATCCTGGCCGAAGGAACGGCCACCGTCAGGGAGCTGCACCGGATGCTGGGATTCGCCCGAGGACGAGGAAAACGCGCGGCGGCCGACCCGGCGTCGGAAGTCGCGGAAGAGGGGAAAATCCCGCTCGACCCGAATCTGACGCGGTTGCAGATGGAAATGCGGCTGGTCATCGCCGATTTCGAGTACAGCATCGACCGGCACGGCAACCGCTACGGCTGGGGCATCGCACGATACACGATACACGACACCCGAAACGCTGTACGGTACGGTCCGCTCGCCCGCCGAATCGTTCGAGCGCATCTGCGAACACCTCCGCCGTCTTTTTCCCGACGCTGCGGAAGACAGCCTGCTGAAAACCATCGTCGATTTCCGGGCGGTGTAACTCCGCAGCCATATCACGGAGCCCCCCGTCCCGTGAGGGGCTCCGCCGCACCGCGTCTTCGGGCATACGTATTTCCCGCAGGGCGGACGCGCACGGGTGCGCACCGCCTCATTCCGGCCGCATCCTGCATCCTCCCCGCCACGTGGAGCCACCGGACAGAAGGCGGACCCGGAACCGACCGGAAACGGCGCCTTACCGCAACGGGCAGGCCGCGATCCGGAACCCGCGCAGGAAACGGGATACGGTCCGGGAAAGAACGGAGGGCAGGATGCGACCCTACCCGAGAGGCTGCCGCTTCATCCTGAGCAGGCGGCGATAGACGAAGGCGAACGCCGGGATGAGAAACAGATCGGCGAAGACCCAGGCCGTCGAGTCGCCGAAGCAGACGGCGATATACCCGAAGGCCGGCACGGCGAAGAGGCTGACGAGAATCCGCGCGATCATCTCCGACACGCCCGAAAGCATCGCCAGATTCGTGAAGCCGACGCCCTGAATGGTGTAACGCAGGATGCAAAGCAGTCCCAGCACAGGGAAAAACGAAACGGAAACGTGCAGAAACAGCGCCGTATCCTCCAGAATCTCGGTCTCGGAGCCATCGACGAACAGCCGGGCCAGCGGCTGCGCGCATGTCATCAGCACGCAGAAGGTGAACACCCAGTAAATCGTCATCATCAGCGAGCTGGCCTTCACGCCCTGCCAGACCCGCTCGGGTTTCCCTGCGCCGTAATTCTGTCCGCCGTAGGTCGCCATGGCGATCCCGAGGCTTTCGAACGGACACATGAAGAACATCTTGATCCGCACGGCCGCCGTGAACGCCGCCACGCAGGCCGTGCCCAGCGCATTGTTGGCGCTCTGGAGCATGATGCTTCCGACGGCCGTGATCGAGAACTGCAGCCCCATCGGCACGCCGATCGAAAGCAGCCTGCGGGCCAGCTTGCCGCTGAACCTCCGTTCCGAAGCATCGCCCCGGAGCACCTCGAAACGCCGCATCATGTAGCGGTAGCAGAGCGCGGCCGACACCCCCTGCGAGAAGACCGTCGCGATGGCGGCTCCCGCGACGCCCCACCCGAGCACCAGGATGCAGAAGAGGTCGAGCACGATATTGAGCACGGTCGAAAAGAGCAGGAACCAGAACGGCGTCCGGCTGTCGCCCAGCGCACGGATCACGCAGGCCAGCAGGTTGTAGTAGAACGTGCAGGGAATGCCGAGGAAGGTGACGAGCAGATAGGCATAGGCCCCCGGAAAGATATTCCCGGGCGTCTGCATGATCCGCAGAATGTCCCCGCACCAGAAGCTCGTCACCGCTGCGACAGCTACCGACATGACGGCCGCCAGGCGCAGGCTGACGAAGACGTAGCGGCGCATCTCGCCGTAGTCCCGCGCCCCGAACTTCTGAGCCACGGGGATTCCGAATCCGCCGCAACAGCCGTTGCAGAACCCGAGGATGAGAAACACGACCGAGGTGCTGGCTCCGACCGACGCCAGGGCGTCGATCCCCAGAAACCGCCCCACGATCACGGCATCGACCAGCGAATAGGTCTGCTGCAGGAGGTTGCCCATAAGCAGGGGCAGCGTAAAGTTGAGAATCAGCGGCAGCGGCCGTCCCGACGTCAGTTCCTTCGTCAATGTCGCCATAAGTCCATGCACACGATAACGCGGCAAAGATAACGCAATTCGCGGTTCCCGGTGCACGCGGCATGCAAATTTCAGGCGGACGCCCGCTTTCCGGCCGCGCTCCCGTGCCGTACACGCGACGCCGGCAGCGGATCGTCCGGACCGCTGGCACGCAAATTGTCCGGTAACGGGAAAATACTTATTTCATTATGGACAGACTATCTTTACTGCTCGAAAATTCGAAACGCGCCATCCGCTACTGGTGGCTGCTGCTGCTCGTCGGCGTCATTCTGATCGTCGCCGGCATATCCGTCTTCCTCTATCCCGTGCAGAGCTACCTGGGACTGTCGGTGCTCTTCGGCTGGCTGATGCTCGTCTCCGGCGTACTCGAAGCCGTGCTGGCCTCCTCCAACCGGCATTTCGTCACGGGCCGCGGGTGGATGCTCGTCGGCGGCATCATCGAGATCATCCTGGGTATCATACTGATATTCAATGTTTCCCTATCGGCCGTCGCCCTGCCGATCATTCTCGGATTCTGGCTGCTGCTGCGCGGTTTCGGGACGATCGGACTCGGCGGCGACATGACCGCCGTAGGTGTTCCGGGCGCGGGCTGGACCGTCTTCACGGGCATTCTGCTCCTGCTGTGCTCGTTGTGGATCCTGCTGCAACCGCTCGTCTTCGGCACGACCGCCGTGCTGGTCTGGGTCAGCATCTCGCTGCTCTTCGCCGGGGCCGCCGCCTGCTCCATGGCGCTCCAGTTGCGCACCGCGCACCGGTGCATGGAGGGAAAATGCTGAAACGGCCCCTTTGCGGGACGAGTCCGCAGTCACGGAAGGATTCTCCGGATCCGCCCGCAACGCCGCCCGTCCCCCGGGAATCCGCAGACGCCGCCCGGCGGCGCGAACGGTCCGAAGACAAAAAACAGAGGGAGCCTCCCGGCTCCCTCCCCCATCAAAAATTAACCCTTAAAAATTATCCCCTTTTCGGAAGACCTCCGAGAGGTAATGATGCAGGTAAAACAGATCCGCATCACCCTGTATCACCTCCCGCTTGATCAGATCCTCGTCCTCGGAGATGCCGTTGTCAGAGACTTCGTTCTTGTCAATATCCTCCATAGGCCAGTCGTTTTACGTTTTTTACGCATATATAACGCCCCCCGCGAAGGAATATTGTGCCTGCGTCAGCTCAAAACCAGATTTTTTTCCTTTATCATCCGCCGCAGGTTGATGAGCGCATAGCGCATCCGGCCCAGCGCCGTATTGATGCTCACCTCGGTCTGCTCGGCGATATCCTTGAAGCTCAGCCCCGAGAAGTAGCGCAGCATCACCACCTCGCGCTGTTCGGCGGGCAGCAGCTCGACCAGCGCGCGCACGTCGCGCTCGATCTGGTCGCTAACCATCGAGTCCTCGACCGTGCGCTCGGCGAACCGCAGCGTCCCGAGCACATCGTAGCCGGCCTCCGATTCGGTGACCGCCTTGCTCTGCCGCTGTGCCCGGAAGTGGTCGATCACCTGGTTGTGGGCGATGCGCAGAATCCACGAGAGGAACTTGCCGTTATCGGTATAACGGCCCTCGTCGATCACGCGGACGGCTTTGATGAAAGTTTCCTGAAAAATATCCTCGGCGACATCGCGGTCCTTGACCATCATGTTGATATAGTCGCGCACACGGCGGCTGTGTCGCTCGATAAGCCTCGATATGGCGTTCCGGTCACCCGAAAGGTAGTTATTAAGCAATACCTGGTCACTTAATACTTGCACGTTCATACTCTTTTCTCCCAATAATAGTTACAAAGAGTAGAATTCTTTTCCGATAGGCAATCCTTTTTAATTCAACGTCCCGGGCGTCCCGGCTCTCCGGACGAAGCGTTTCCCGGGGATTTTACGATCGCAAGGTAAACACTTTTCTCCGAAATTCCAAATTTTTCTACTCTGCCGGAACCTTTCCGGACATTCGTCGTGCTTTCCTTTGCAAATACCATGCCGGATCGGATCGTTTCACCCTCCTATCCGACCGGTTCGACGTGCACGGCGATCATCGTCCCTTCGCCGAACCGCTCACGCAGGCGGCGTTCGATCTCCTCGGTCAGCGCATGGGACTGCCGCACCGTCATGTCGCCGTCCACCCGCACATGGACCTCGACGGCGATCGAGGCTCCGATCCGGCGCGTGCGCAGGTTGTGCGGCTCGCGCACGGCGGGATCGGCCGTCACGATGCGCAGGATCTCCTCCTCCGTCTCGGGCGGCAGCGACCGCTCCATCAGCTCCCCCAGCCCCGAACGGATCAGTCCGAAGGCGATCCGGAAGATGAACGCCGCGACGACGAGCGCGGCGATCGGATCGGCGATGCGCCACCCCTCGCCCAGAAAATAGGCGCAGCCGATGCCGGCGAGCGTACCGAGCGACGAGAGCGCGTCGCTGCGGTGATGCCAGGCGTTCGCCACGACGCTCGGGCTGCCGATGCGCCGCCCCGCACGGACCGTATAGCGGTAGAGTATCTCCTTGACGACGACCGACACCCCGGCGGCGACCAGCGCGACGGCCCCCGGCCGCGGCAGCACGACGCCCTCCGCCACCGCACGGATCGACCGCACGGCCGACAGCAGGATCCCCGCGCCCACGGCCGCCAGCGCCAGACTGATGAGCAGCGTGGCGAGCGTCTCGTACTTGCCGTGGCCGTAGTCGTGCCCCGCATCGCGGGGTTTGGCCGAAATCCGCGCGAAGGCGATCACCACCACGTCGGTGGCCAGGTCCGAAAACGAGTGCACGGCGTCGGCGGTCATGGCGGCGCTCCGCCCGACGATGCCCGCGGCGAGCTTGGCCGCCGACAGCAGCAGATTGACCGCCAGTCCGACGAAGGTCACCCGGTAGATTTCGCATTTCCGCCTCTCGGCACGAGGCTGCATGTCCGGTTTCATAACATAACGGGAATAACGATTGCCCGGAGCCCGCGGCGGGACGCTCCGGAATATCCGACGAAACGTCCGGACGCGGAAAAGGCGTCCGGACGTTTCAAGCCTTCCGGCGGATCAATAGCTCCGCGCGAAGAGCACGCGGCGGTGCGAGGGTTTCCCGGAGAAGACGCACACGCCCTCCTCGTCGGGAGCGTCCACGGGAATGCAGCGGATCGTGGCCTTCGTGGCCTCCTTGATCGCCACCTCGGTCTCCGCCGTGCCGTCCCAATGGGCCGAGACGAAGCCGCCCTTCTCGTCGAGCACGCGCTTGAACTCCTCCCACGTATCGACCCGCGTAATCATCGAATCGCGGTAGGCCAGCGCCTTCCGGTAGATATTCGCCTGGATTTCGGCCATCAGCGCCTCGATCCGGCCGGCCAGTCCCTCCTGCGGCACGGTCTCCTTCTCGAGCGTGTCGCGGCGGACCAGCTCGATCGTACCGTTCTCCATGTCGCGGGGGCCCATCGCCAGCCGCACGGGCACGCCCTTGAGCTCGTACTCGGCGAACTTGAAGCCCGAGCGGACGTTGTCGCGGTCGTCGATCTTCACGCTGATCCCCTTCGCCTTCAGCTCCGCGGCGATCGCATCGAAGCGGACGCGTATCTCCGCCAACTGATCCGCGCCCTTGTAAATCGGGATCATCACCACCTGAATCGGCGCCAGCTTCGGCGGCAGCACCAGTCCGTTGTTGTCCGAATGAGCCATGATGAGCGCGCCCATCAGGCGGGTCGAGACGCCCCACGAAGTGGCCCACACGTATTCGAGCTTGCCCTCCTTATTGACATACTGCACGTCGAACGCCCTGGCGAAGTTCTGCCCCAGAAAATGCGACGTACCGCTCTGCAACGCCTTGCCGTCCTGCATCAGCGCCTCGATCGTGAGCGTGTCCTCCGCTCCGGCGAAGCGCTCGTTGGGCGACTTGTGGCCCACGACCACCGGCAGCGACATCCATTCCTCGGCGAAGCGCCGATAGACGTGGATCATCTTCGTGGCCTCCTCCACGGCCTCCTCGCGCGTGGCGTGCGCCGTATGGCCCTCCTGCCAGAGGAACTCGGCCGTGCGCAGGAACAGGCGCGTGCGCATCTCCCACCGCACGACGTTGGCCCACTGGTTGCAGAGGATGGGCAGGTCGCGGTAGGACTGGATCCAGTTCTTGTACGTATTCCAGATGATCGTCTCCGACGTCGGCCGCACGATCAGCTCCTCCTCGAGCTTCGCATCGGGGTCCACGACGACCCCCTTGCCCTCGGGATCGTTCTTCAGGCGGTAGTGCGTCACCACGGCGCACTCCTTGGCGAAGCCCTCGACGTGGTGCGCCTCCTTCGAGAAGAAGGACTTGGGAATGAAGAGCGGGAAGTAGGCGTTCTGGTGTCCCGTCTCCTTGAACATCTTGTCCAGCGCATCGTGCATCTTCTCCCAGATGGCGTAGCCGTAGGGTTTGATGACCATGCAACCGCGGACGGCGGAGTTTTCCGCCAGCCCGGCTTTCACCACCAGGTCGTTGTACCACTGCGAGTAGTTCTCGTCCGACTTGGTGAGGTCTTTGAGCTCCTTTGCCATAACTATTTCGTTTCTGCGTTTGTTCCGGACTGCAAATATAGTAAAAAAATCGGACGATTTCCACGCCGGCCGTCTCCGCCGCCGATCGCAGACCGCCCTCCGAAACGAAGGTCCGCCCTCAGCGGACGGACCCCCGGCAGCGGAACCCTGCGTTTCCCGCCTCAGAACCTGAAACCGAGCGTCAGCGCCACGTTGTGACGCGTGAAGTCGGTGGTATAGACCTCGCTCTGGTAAATCTCCGTCTTCGCCTCATCGTCCGCATACCGGTTCCCGTAGAAGAGCATGTAGGGCGTCGTCGTGTCCTTCACGTAGCAGTAGGCCACGTCGAGGTAAACCGACCGCGAGAGCGAGAAACCCAGACCGGCCGTGTAGTAGGTCGTCTCGGCGACCGCCGGAGAGGAGAGGATCGTCCGCTCGTCGCGCAGCATCGAACCGTTGTATCCGAATCCTGCGCGCACGGAGAGCATCGGCAGCGGCCGCACCTCCACGCCGGCGCGCACGGTGTTCGACCCCTTGAAATAATACTTCATGTCCTGCTTGAAGTCCGACGCCGCGGGCCCGTAAGCCAGATAGGGCATGTTCTTCACGCGGATGCCGTTGTACCAGTCCCGCTCGTAATCGACCGACACGATCGCCACGTCGCCGAACGTGTAGGAGGCGCCGAACATCAGGCGCGAAGGCGAGACGAACTCCCAGCCCGAGTCGCCCGAGTCCTCCAGAATGTCCGAAGCGGTGTCCGACGTGTAGTCGTGCGGACGCGGATCGGTCTCGGACGTGGCGCCGATCGAGGCGGTGGACATCGACATCCCGTAGCGCCTGTCGAGCGAATAGAACGTCGGCGTATGGAACGCCATGCCCAGCCGCAGATTCGGAACCGGACTGTAAACGACGCCGAGTTTGAAATTGACGCCCGCGCCCTCCACGGTCGCCGTCTGCGTCATTCCCATCGACTGCATGACATTCGCAAGCGGATTGCCGTTGCGATCGACCGCATACTCGCCGCCCTGGTCGAGGTTGTAACCGTTGCCGCCGCCGTAGTTATACCCCTCCCCGTAATAGATGCTCTTCTTCTGGTAGATGCTCTGTATTCCGAGCGTGAAGCCGAAATAGAGCTTGTTGTTCAGATTGGCGCCCATCGAGATATCGAACTCGCCGGCCGATCCGATGCTCCGCACCGAAGCGCCGCCGTTCACCGTGGCGTTATTGCCGATCTCGCCGGGATACCACAGCTTGTCGGTCCGGTCGTAATCCACCAGATAGGTCTTGTAGGCTCCCACGGCAGGCCAGAAGAAGGGGTCGATCCGCCAGTCGGTGGCCGTCCAGCCGTCCCGCTTCATGGCGATCGTGCCGTTGTCGTCCACATAGGCGCCGCCCGCCTCGAGCTGCACGGCGAAGGCGTCGGCGATGGAGGAGGTCCGGTTGCTGCCTGCGAACTCGAACGAATAGCTGTAATTGTAGTCGGCCAGCCGGTTGTAGCCGACGCCGAAATTCACGCTCAGCAGCCGCCCGGTCCCCTCGTACACGTTGAAGACCCCGCCGATATTGCCCAAGGCGAAGCGGTTCTTTCCGTTGCTCCGGAAAGGCATGGCCCCCGAGGGAGTCAGACCCGCGGGCGTTTCGGCCCGCGAAAAGGTCATCATCGGCGTTACGGCGATTTCGCCGCGGTTATACATGCCCAGGCCGGCCGGATTGATGACCATCGAAGCCTGGTCGGCCCCCAGCGACGTGAACGCGCCGCCCATGGCCATCGACCGCGCCGTGCCGAAATTGAAACTCTGCTGCGAAAGCGAGAACAGATCGGCAGTGGACAGGGCGTCGGCGCTCATCGCCAGTCCGCCGAACTCGTATTGGGGGGGGGTCTGCGCCGCGAGCTTCCCGCAGAGCAGGAGCGCGGCGCCGGCCGTCAGAATCGAACGTTTCATAATGCTCGTGTTTTCGTTTGACAATCAAAGCGGACACCCTATCGGCCGCGCGAACTCGAACCCGTCGAGCCGCCGCTGCGCGAACCGCCGCCCGAAAATCCGCCTCCGCCGCCGAAGGAGCCGCCGCGGCTGCCGCCGAAACTGCCGCTCGACGGGGCGCGCCGGTTACCCGTGCGGTCGCTGCTCGAGGAGCCGCTCCGCCAGTCGAAGGGATTGTCGCTCCGGTCGTTCCGGCCGACCGTCCCGCGGGACGAATTGCCGCGGCCGCCGCGGTTACCGCCCTGATAGACCCCCGACTGCCACGTGCGGCCGCCGCCCGAGCCCCGGTTGATATTCGACCCCGAACCGCCTCCGAACGTCTGCGAACGGGGCGGACGACTCGGACGATGCACGATATTGGGACGGTTCGGATCGTAATGGTGGACCGGTCCCCAGCCGGGCCCCCAGCCCGGGCCCCAGCCGCCCCAGTGCGGGTGGCCGTGCCAGCCGGGACCCCAGCCCCACGACGGCCCCCACCACGGATTGTACCAGGAGCCGTACCACGGACCGTGCCACGGGCTGTACCAGGGACTGTACCACGAGTTCCAGCCGAAACTCCAGCCCCAACTGCCGATCGAGAAGGACAGTCCGGGCGTACTCCAGCCGTAATACCACGGATCGAGGAAGACGACGGGCCGCCCCCACGTACCGAACATGGAGGTAATGTATTTGGGCTCGACCCACACCTCGTCGCCCATCACGATCACGTTATAGAAGGCCGGATCGTAGGCGGAAACGTAGTCGAACGCCCGGCTGTAACGGGCGTTGATATAGCTCGAGGGCATGTTGTACGACGGCGACTCGAAGCCGCGCAGCCGGCGGGCATAGGCGCTCTCGTAATCGTCGGCCAGCACGCTCCGGTAGGGATTGGCGTCGTATTCGTAATATCCGTTTTCGGCGGCTGCGGCCTCGGCTTCGGCCAGCCGGGCCTCCCATTCGGCGCGGCGCGCTTCGGCCGCGGCCTTGCGCGCCTCGGCCTGCGCCTGCTGCTTACGGGCGATCTGCGTCCGGTCGTGCAGGGCATAGAGGTCGTCGGAGGCGTATCCCGAAGAGGCGTAATAGGCCGACGAACAGCCCGCAAGCCCCGCGGCCGCCAGGAAGGCCCCGATCCAAAGATTCAACGTTTTCATAACACACTTCGATTTGCGTGGGTTCTTTCGGAGAGAACGAAAACCGTACCGGTTTTAGTATTCCTGTCGCTCCCCTGTTCAATAAACGCTCCCGGCGGCGAAATACTGCTCCCGGCAGGCGGTCCTTTCGGGACAAAGATAGGAATTATTCCGGAACCGGAAGCAACCCGGGGAGGGCAAACGCCCCCGTCCGGAGCTTTTTTTTCGCTCGGACGCAATTTTTTCCGTCCGAAAATGCGCGGATATAAAAAATATGTCTATATTTGCAGTCCCAAAACGATGGTTTCGGGGAACAATCTTCAAGGAGAGATGCCGGAGTGGTCGATCGGGCCGCACTCGAAATGCGGTGTACGGGCAACTGTACCGGGGGTTCGAATCCCTCTCTCTCCGCAATAAAGGGTGTAAATCAAGCATTTGCAAGATTTACACCCTTTTTCACACCCAAAAATGCAATTCGGACGAAATTGGGATCCGGTAACATCCCTTTTATTGGATATTTCGTGATAACCACCTTGATACAGACGAAATATCCTCAAAAAATATCAACGAACAATTATAATAAAAATTAAAAGTATGGTTTTTAAAAAAATACGGGAACATAAAGAATATATACAAGATGCTGCTTCTTGGTTTCAGGCTAAATGGGATATCCCCCAAGAGGAGTATTTGAAAAGCATGAATGAGAGTCTACTAAAAGAAACAAGTATACCACAATGGTATATAATGTTAGAAAATGATAATAGTATTATTGGGGGTATAGGTGTAATTGAAAATGATTTTCATAACCGTAAGGATTTAACTCCCAATATTTGTGCTTTATATGTAGACGAAAAATATCGCAGACAAGGTGTCGCCGGATATATGCTAAAGCAAGTATGTGATGATATGAAATTATTGGGAATAAACAGATTATATTTGGTGACAGAACATACTGATTTTTACGAAAAATATGATTGGAGTTTTTTATGTATGGTTCAAGAAGAAAACGAGTCCAATATGTTAAGAATGTATAGTAAAAACCTGGATTAGACCAATAACTTAATTTATTTGTATGGACGAATTTGAATTGATGATGCATTTGCATCGTAACAACAAGAGACAAGGCCAGGTACGACGAGTCCACAAACCTAGCGATTACACTGGCTAAGATAGATAGAGAAAAGTCTTACAGGATAGCTGATATTGGATGTGGAACAGGTGCGCAAACTATGTCCTTGGCGAAAACGCTGAAAGGTGATATCATTGCCGTGGATCTGTTTGAAGAGTTTCTTGAAAAACTGAAAGAGAACAGCGCAAAGGAGAATACAACAGCAAATATTAAGACACTGTCTGCATCTATGGACAAGCTGCCTTTTGAAAAGGAGGAGCTTGACATCATCTGGTCGGAAGGAGCGGTTTACAATATCGGATTCAAGAACGGCATCAACTATTGGAAAGAGTTTCTCAAACCGGGAGGTATACTGGCTGTTTCAGAGTTGTCATGGACAACAAACTGTCGCCCGAAAGGACTGGAAGACTGGTAATGTATCAGATTAGGGCACAGAACTGCAACTAACTGAAAATCATTATAAGGGCTTAAAGAAAAACATAATAAAGAAGACGACTTTCGGGTCGTCTTTTGTATTTTTGCGCCCTCAAATCGGCTGAAAATCGGCCGAAGGTTCCGGATAGGAACCTTCATGTATCAGATTAGGGCACGAAAAAAAATGACTTGCAAATTTTGCGGAGGAACTTGTATCAAAAATGGCTATCAAGAGAACGGGAAACAACGCTATAAATGCAAACTCTGCCATAGGAAACAACAGGCGGATTATTCTTACCAAGCCTATATCCCGGAATTAAACCGGACGATCTCGGAATATATCAAAGAGGGCGTAGGGATCAGAGGCATCGCAAGGTTACTGGAAATATCGACGACTACCCTCATTAGAAGAATCATTTCCATCTCCAAAGATATAACTGCTCCGCATGTAACAGCCAATGCAGAGTATGAAGTCGATGAGATCAAAACCTTTGTCGGCCGTAAAAAAGATCATATCTGGGTGGCATACGCCCTAAATCGCATAGACAGCTCGGTGGTATGTTTCTCTGTCGGCCCTCGCACCAATGAAACGCTGAGTAAGGTTACCGACAAACTGGCCAATGCCATATTGATCTATACGGATAAACTCCGGCAATATAAAACACTCATCTCACCGGAAATCCATAGGACTGCTCACCGCGGCACCAACCATATCGAACGTCATAACCTGACCATCCGCACACATATCAAGCGCCTGGCCCGTCGCACAATCTGTTTCAGTCGGAAAGCAATCATGCTTTATGCGGTGTTAAAGATTTATTTCTGGGGATAATGAGCGATTTAGAGAGTGTGTTCCTCAACAAGTAAATAAGGTAATAGCAAACCGATGAAATCTTTCAATTATCAATTAATAACCCTCTCTTAATTTAATCTGTACCTTTTGTTACCCAATGCAAGATTTTCAAAGAAGATAACTTTTATTATATTTGCATGGGGAAATGAATTTTAACATATAGAACCATGAATGGTACCGCATACCAACAATCGGATTTAATGAGGCGCCTTAAATGGGTGCAGGATTATGGTGATTTAAATGGAATGACCGCAAAAAGAGCCGATAATTTACACCGTCTCTTCCTATATCCTGCCATGATGGTTCCTGTTACTCAAAGTTTGATTATAGAAGCTATTTCAGGAGACCTGCCCATAAATGCAATGGCAATTGATCCCTATATGGGATCTGCAACTTCGTTAATGTCTTGTATGGAATATGGATTAGGTATTTATGGACAGGATATAAACCCTTTAGCTGTATTAATAGCTCAAGCTAAAATTTCTTCTTTCGATATAGAATTAATAACAAATACTCTGGAGGAGCTAATGTCTCGCATTAAAGCAGACTCATCCGATTCTATTAATGTTAATTTTCCAGGCATTGATAAATGGTTTACAAAACAAGTTCAGATAGACCTATCCAAAATTCGCAGAAATATTCAAAATGTAAATAACAAGGATATTCGAAAACTATTTTGGGTGATAATGTCTGAAGTTATACGTATCGATAGTAATGATAGAACATCTACATTTAAACTTCACAGACGCGCAGAGGAAGATATTTCAAAGCGTACTGTAAATGTTATTTCAGACTTCGAAACCCTATGCAAAAGAGGTATATTGGATATAACTTTATTCCGAAACAAATTAGATAATAGCAAACTACTACAAAATAATATATACATAAAACCAAATACAATTTGTTGGGGTAATACCGCTGAAAAGATTCATTCAGACTTGAAATTTGACCTTTTGGTTTCTTCTCCTCCATATGGTGATAATCATACTACTGTAACATATGGTCAACATTCTTATCTGCAATTGCAATGGATCGACTCATCGGACTTAGACTTTTCGATTGATTATGATTATTTGAGATCAACACAAGAAATTGATCGGCAAAGTTTAGGAGGACGGATAGATTCAAAAGGACTTACAAAAAAATTATCAGAGATTCTTAATAATATTCCATCTCTAAAAGAATTCTACGATAATCTTCCTTACCAGGAACGTCCTCTTTATAACAAGACCATTAGTTTCATCCAGGATTTTGAAAAGTCATTGGATGTCATTGTTCGCTCCATGAAAGAGAAAGCATTTTATGTTTGGACTATTGGGAATCGCAATGTAAACAAAAGAGAAATCCCCAACGATAAAATATTAATTGACTTGATGAGGAACAAGGGAGTCGATTTGATTTTCAATGTAGAACGAGAAATTCTAAATAAGAAACAGTCGAAAAGAAATCGATCTTCAAAAACGATGGAAAAGGAGCGGATATTAATCTTTCAAAGACAGTATTAAAGGTATGGCGGAAATTATAAATATAATACATGAACCGGAAATCCCGGACATTCAGTCCGGCAATGTCCGGTTCGATATAAATCCGCATATAGTACGTCAATTAGGTGGTGAACTTGTACCTGATGACATTACAGCATTAATGGAGTTAGTTAAAAATGCTTATGACGCAGACTCACCATACGTAAGAATTAATATCAATACCAAAGAGTCTTATGGTGATGAAAAATTGAAATACCCGAATAATAAAGGTTATATTATTATCGAAGATGGCGGATTTGGCATGAACGAAACGGTCATTCTGAAATCTTGGCTCACTATTTCGTATTCGCAGAAAAGGGCAGATGAAAATAATGTCAAACCTAAAACTCCATTGGGGCGCACTCCACTGGGAGACAAAGGCCTTGGACGTTTGAGTACCCAAAGACTTGCTGATTGTTGTGAAATTTTCACTTGTACGGATGACTCGATAGAAAAATTGCATGTAGCGTTTGACTGGAGAGAATTCGATAAGGCTGATCAGCTCTCTAAAGTTCCTGTTTTTTTTGACCGAATACCTACATCGCAAAGCAAAGGGACTAAATTGATTTTGACAAATCTCCATCGCCCCTCAACGTGGGAAGGAGATGAATTAGCTGCTTTGAAAGGTCAATTATCTCAATTAATCTCTCCATTTGTAGAAAATCGACCGTTTCAGGTGTACATGACTGTAAACGGAGAGTCTATTAATATTGTACAGGAATTTGCAGACCTAATCAATGTTTCTTTGGCAAACTATTCTTTTACATTTGACGGAAAAGTATTGGAAATTTCAGGTACGATCAAAGCTCCTAAATTAATAGGTAACAATGCTGAATCCAAGGATAATTATCGAGTTTACATTGAATCCGATAATGGTAAAAAATTTGCCAACTATTTTCTTGCTAAAAAGAATGATTCTACTTGTTTTATCCCAACAGACGGAGGTATTCTCGCATTTAAAAAAAGATTGTCAATTTTATCTGATGTCCCAGGATTAAAGATTCTCGATGGAAAGAAATGTGACCCCGGATCGTTTCATGGTAATATATATGACTTCTCTCTGAATAACAACAAGGAAGGTGACGAAAGTATATTTAATAGTTTCTCAGAATATAAAGCGTTTATAAAAAGCCAGACAGGAATAAAAATCTATCGAGATGGATTTTCGGTCTTTCCTTATGGTCTTGGAGATAATGATTGGCTAGGATTAAGAACTGGCACAACTTCTGGATCATCATTCTATGGCCTAAGGTCCGACAATACAGTGGGATTTTTCGCGATTAGTGAAGGAGTGAACTCTAACTTGAAAGATAAAACAGATAGAACAGGTTTTATCAAAAACGAATACTCTGACAATTTCTTCGTTTTAGCTAAACGGATTGTCGATGAGAGCAATAGTTTTGTAGAACGGATTCGTAGAACTTACAATGAGTATATCAAGGAGAACAAGCAAACGAGTAGTAAAATAAAAACTATTTCAGAGGCTTATTCTTTGATGAATGACGCAGGAAAAACAAGCGTTGAAATATATGAATCTATTGAGCCTATCAAAAAAGAGATTTCCTCCATTCATGATAAAGCCCAAAGGATGTATGAGACAAAAAAAGAGGGGTCTCTATTCTCTAAAGAGGAAGACAAAGAAGTTTCCGAACTGCTTAACGAGGTTCAGACCTTGCTTGCCAAAGCGAATACTTTATTGGTCTCCGTTGAGGGAATTTTGCGAAAATCCCAACAATTAGGAGATGTCCTTGATATAATAAAGCCTAAAATAGACGTATTAGAACAACAACTCCAAGATTTTTCAGAATTAGCGGCCATAGGTCTTACTTCTGAGAGTATTACTCATGAACTGGGACAAATTATTGAACGCCTTTCTGATAAAAATCGTCTATTTAGAAATAAAATAGCACATTCTCAATTTAATGAGAATGAGGCAAGACTCCTTTCGGGATATATCAACACAGCCATCAATGGTTTGAAAGTACAATTAAAGCATATAGATCCTACATTACGATATACGAAAGAACAAAAGGAACAAATCGAATTAACTCATTTTTTCGAATCAGAAGAAATGCCATATTTTCAAAATTCATTTGAGGCATACGATATTAAATATACAGTTGTATCAGAGGTTAACTTCTCAATAACAATTAACAAAGGACGTTTGATACAAATCATCGACAACATCATCAATAATTCATTATACTGGATTAAGGTCCGAAAAGAACAAGATCCGTCATACGCTCCTCAAATTTCAATCATAATAGACAAGCCTTGGCTTTATATTTACGATAACGGCTACGGAATAGCAAATTCCGTTGAAGATTCGCTGTTCGAACCATTTGTCACAACAAAACCACGAGGGAAAGGGCGAGGTCTGGGACTATTTATTATCAGCCAGCTTCTTGATGCTGTTGGATGTTCGATTATGTTAGAACAACGGAGGAACGAATATAATAAACGTTATATCTTTGCTATTAACCTCTCCAATGTATTGATATGATGGACCTTGATCACGCCAAAACTGTAGTTAATCACCTTCTGACTGCTACAGATATTAAAGCAGTGTATTACGTTGACGACAAATTTCAAAAGGATGTGGAAATTGACGATCACATTGAGAAATTTCTGATCGCTATTGAAAAATGTTATGCAAATGGACAAATCGACGATTTCCCCGAACATGTTCGATTCGCTGGCAATGACAATCTTGATGCTGAAGTGCGAGCTTGGTGGTCAGGGATGACAACTGAGCAAAAGCAACAAAAGCTTGAAAAATATGTCATTGGAGGTGCAGAAAATATTCGCCCTGCATTATTAGTCAGAGAAATCATGGATAACCAATGTACGTGTTGCTCTCCTTCTGAGTGGAATAACAACTACAAAGCAGAGGCATTGGACAAAATAGGAAGAAAAGAATCTGTGTTACTGTTGTTCGATTACGAGTTCTCCAATAAACGTAATGGATTTCAATATGCAGAAGATATCCTTCAAACACCGGGGGCCGTTGATTGTACCTATTGTGGCATTATATCGAACCAATTTAGAACTGAAGGAGAGTTTAAAAAGCGAAACGATTATATAAAACAACAGCCAGGTTACTACATATACCCTCTATCCAAGGATCGCCTTATTGTAAAGATGGAAGATTATGAGCCATTTATATCGGGATTGAAAAATATATTATGGGTCAAACATATAGAATCCTTGAAAAAACACACGGAAAAAATTTTTCAAGACGCATTCAATAAAACTATTGATAGATACCATGATATTCAACCGCCTGCTTATAAGCAAATCATTGTCGATAGTTCGCAAAAGGAAGGCTGTAGGGAGATTGATACAACATTGAGGCTTATTCAAATAATTCTGGATAAAGAGATTAAAGGGGCAATAACTGAAGATATACTTTCCCGAATTAATAGCGAAATAAATTTGATTTCGACTATTCATTCTACGGATATTGTCCATCAATATCCTGAAGTTGATAAACAAGCTAAGGGTTTTATCAAAGACGAGAGATTTTTAGATGGGAATATCATAAACACTCTTTACACGCCATTACAAAATGGAGATATTTTTAAGATAAATAATACTCTGTATATACTCTTATGCCAGCCTTGTAATATCTCGATACGTTCTGATGGCAAGAGAGGCAACAATGACTATGATACGGGTTTTTTAGTAAAGCTTACTCTAACTAAAAACATAGGTGTATCTAAAAATCATCCTTTCTTTTCTGTATGGAGTGGTGTTGAAAGTGTGTTTCAAAAAGACGGTCGTCCAGTCCCCGATGAACTGAAATCATACAAAAAAGAAATTCAAAAACTATTTGAATTAGAAAATTCTGCAAATATTCCTTTGGAATTCGAAATAGGAAATCCAGGAAAACTATATACGATTCGATTAAAAGATTTTCAAACTTTTAGTTTGTCACTATTAGATAATGTTTCTTTCAATAAAGAGGGAAAAGCTATAATTGATTTCAACTCAACAGATTTACCCAAAGGGCTTCATCGAAATTTAGTCACCCGGCATAAGAACATTATAGAGCGATTTAAAAATTGGACAAGAATCAAACAGAACGTTGGCGAACAATGCAATAATGAATGCCAAAAGCTTATTGATCTCAAAGAATTACTCTCTAAATATTCTCAGGAATTAAAATTCAAGAGTATTGAATCTGATAAAATCACATTGCAGATAGAACGAATAGGACATTACAGGAGTCCATATTCCGATGATTTATTAACTCAGTTCTCTCATTATATTTCGAGAACGGGGTTTCCACATCCTTTTGTGTAAAGAAGAATATATTTAATCCTCAATACCTAAACGCCCTCGCCATGGTATCCTGCTCAGACTTGGGAATACCGTATTTAGTAGCGAGCTTTCTCCAACCTGAAACAGCACGCTTAACCTCTGCAAGTATTGCTTCCGCACGGGCGGGTTCCAGCCCGAAATACGGCGTGACACTCATGGCCAAGTCAAAATCCAAAGAATTGTCATTCTCCGATATATTGAGCTTTAGTCCCGTGCCGTACTCGTCAGGGTTCATATCGTAAGCCGGTGACAGCCGCCACCCTTGCGACGTAAGCAGGAAACCATGGTTCCGCAGATGGTCGTCGCAGTTCGAAACGGCGATATTGAACACGATCCTGCGCCAAAGCTGTTCCAGGTTCCGGTCCGTATCGTCGCAGTTGGCGATGATCCATTCGGCCAGTTCGAGGTAGCTGGCTCCTTCTGTATGACTCGCACCGTCCGTATAACCGAGCAATGTCATGGCCGAAGCAAAATGTATCCGTCGGCCCCTATCGGTCCGGTCAAAACGCTCGGTCATAAAACTGTGGTGCCGACTGCCGAACCGCTGCGCCCGGCATTCGGACATCTCGATACCGCACGAGCGGGCCATCTCGGCCGTGACCATCTCCCATGCCCCGGAATCTTTCGTATCTCCGGCACTCGAGAACTTGACAATCCACAGGTGTCCGTTCTCATCTACCACATTAGCTTTGGGCCTTGCCCCGCCCAATGACGAACCGGGTGCGACGAGCATATCGATCCATCGCGTATGCTCCGGCGTATCGACATGATCTTCCCGCTCTATTTGCAGGCTGGCATGTTCCAGTTCCCGGATCGATGCCCAGGGTGGCGTGGCCAGCGACCGGTCGTTGTCCATAAAATCCCCTTCTTTCGAGAACTTGAAGCGCAGGGCTCCCATGCGGTTTCCGTCATACACGCCCATCAGGTAATCCGCCTCGGTAAGCGTTCGCGGTTTTCGGTCCTGCGACCGGGCATTGATAGCTTCCCGCCTGCGCATAAGCGTACGTCCCCAGCGGTCTGGTGCGGAGTCGAGGAACAATCCGAAATTGCTCTTGTCCGAAGGTTGGTATTGCTTCCCGGTAAATGCCGACAGGTCGGGATCCAGCGCACGGAAACGGGGATGGGCCAGCCATGCGGGATCGTTCTCATAGGAAAAGACCTCTTTACCCCGGATCGTTTCGCTGTGAAGCACACCCATATAGACCGACTCCGCATCCTCGGGACAGTCCATATATACGTATATGTCGCGTTGCGTTACCATGTTTACCGTTTTTTAGAAACCCGTTCCCCGACCACAAGTTTGGCATCCTGAAGGGCACGCCCTAACTCGTCGTCTTTAGCTACGAACAGCAAATCTTTTTCCAGGCCGAGGATAGCCAGCACCCGGAAATAGTATCCCATCGCAACTCCCTCCTCACCCCGCTCGATCTTGGTTAGGGTGTTACGGGAGATTCCGGCGCGCTCGGCCACCTGCTCCGAGGATAGTTCCCGGCGCAGGCGTGCTATCTTTATATTTTCGCCCAGAGCCGTAAGCGTCTTCCGCTGGCTCGGCAATAATGCCCGTTTCATACAATAACATTAACGATTATGTGCAAATATAAGTATTATTGCGCAGAATAATTTGCATTATACAGATTTATTTTACAGACTACTCCCGAATAGCTTTTTCGTACGGGTTTCAGCAACAACGCAGGCCGACATAGCGATGTTCCGATGTTATCGTAAAGTAAGAAAGTGTTTTCGCACTGTCCTCGTCAGAAAATGTGGAAGTTTTCGATAACAACGGGACGACGAACAGCACTCATTTCTTGTTAGCATATGGCAAGGCGTATTTTCTACGCCTATCCCCCATATCTATCAAGTGTGGGGTATCGTATCGTTTATCGTTGTTATTGGTCTTTCCACAACCATCTGACGGATAAGCGGAATTGGCTCCACACTTTCTTTTTCGGATAGTTTTCCTCAGGAGCAAGGGGCGTACACAGATGATGTCATTATGATGAAATGTTTGTATTCTTTTGGGATTATTACGGTTATAATGTATTTCTGTGTATGTTGTGTCAAGGAGGATGGCAAAGAAAAAGATCGCTTTTTGACCTTCGACGATGAGTAATTCGAAGATTATTGTTTGGAACATTTCGATGCAGATGGCGATGGAGTCATTTCGGAGTGGGAAGCGGCAAAAGTCGATACAATATTTCTGTCCCAAAGAACGATCAAATCTTTAGAGACGATCAGCAATTTTTCCAATCTGATCTATTTGCATATTGGGAAATGCCAAGAAATACAGGAATTAAATCTGTCCCGAAATCAAAAATTGAAACATCTTAGCATCAGCTATCTGTTTGATCTTAAAACGATCGATATGGCACAATGCGAGCGGTTGGAATATGTGCACATTCAGCATTGTGGTAAATTGGACCGGTTGGATTTATGTAACAACACACCGCAACTGCGCAGATTGACTATTGAATATACAAATCTGACAGGTCTGGTTCTACCTAAATCGGAAACATTAGAGAGCCTTGTCATTCTATTTTGCGGTTTGGAAGCAATCGATGTGCAACGATGTTGGAATGTGAACAATATAGAAATTCGAGGTACGCAATTGAAATCCCTGAATTGCGGCAATCTAACTGAGTTACAACATTTGTCTTGCTGTGACAATGAATTGGTAAGTCTGTCGTTGAGCGGTTGTTTTTCGCTTAAGGTGATACGTTGTCAAAACAACAAATTGAAAGAATTGGATGTCAGCCAGACTACATTGCGAGGTGGAGATTCCTATTATCAGAATCCCTTGTATTGTGCTCCGATGGAGACACTGGAAGCGCTGTATCTGAAAGACGGGTGACAGAATATGGTCGACGGGATTAATAAAAATCGCAGTCCCGATTATATTCCCGAAACAACTCAAATCCTTTATAAATAAATTACGAACTCTTATATTTTTGAATCATGGCAGGTACGTTATGGAGTGTTACGGCAATCAAGAGTGCCGGCAAATTGACAAAAGGAATGTCTGTAGAAATCCTTGTAACAGGGACCTCGGCGCGTCCGAATGCAAAACAGATTATCGAAGCGATTGAAGATAAGTACGGTGTAACCGTTGCGAGTTGCCATTGCGGATATGGAAATTTCGAAATCGTAAAATTGAGTTGATTATGGATTACCTACCTATCTGCAATGAAACCGGAAAATTGCAGGAGGATCATCGGTTCGTGCTGGAGCAACCCGGCAAAAAGATGCTGTTGGTCGTCGGCCTTAATCCGAGCACTGCGGACGAAACACATCCCGACCTTACGATGCACAAAGTCATAGGATTCGCCGAGGGTGGCGGTTACGACGGATTTGCAATGTTGAATCTTTCATCGGAACGTGCGACGGATAAATGGAGTTTGTCGGCAACGTTGGACGAACCGATGCACCGGAAAAATCTGGATGTCGCGGCCGATCTGCTGCAACGTTATCCGGCAGCGGACATATTGGTCGCTTTCGGAAACGATATTTCGGCGAAACCTTATCTGAAACGATGTTTTCTTTTTCATTGGGATTTATACGACGTGCTGCGTACAAGTCATGGCCAATGGTTCCAAATCGGGAAACTCACGGTGAAAGGAAATCCCCGCCATCCGCTTTATGCCCGATACGACTGGGGATTAGTGTCGTTCGAGGTAGAAAAATATATGACAAAACTTAAATAACGATTGACAATGAAAAAACTGTTTTTTGCAAGCCTGTGGGTTTTGGCTTGTTTGGCCGTAGCTTGTTCCGATGAAAAAGACGAACCGAACGACGAGCCCGGATCAATCATCGGCGAATGGGTATTCCAGAAAAACGAATACTACCGGAACGGGAAATTGATCGATAGTTTCACGGCCGTAGAGGACGAAGATAAGATGATCGCTATTTTCCGGGAAGACGGGACTTTCCGTTATTACGATTACCCACCCGAAGAGTACTACGACGGCTCCTACTCCTATGACGCGACGTCGGGTATGCTGACTACAAACGACGGAGCGAATAAAAAGACTTGTCAGACCAAAATAACCGTTTCGACGATGAAATGGATTTACGATGAAGGCAACAATGAAGAACTTATCGAATATTATACGCGAAAACAATAGATGCGGAAAAGTTGCCTAACAAACTTACTTTTATATTTTACTCCTGCCAGACATACTTTTGGCAGGAGTTTTTAATATTTACAAAATTAGTTAAGACAAGGAATTTACTTTGAAAACTAAAGATATTTTTCTATCTTTGTGTTAACCAAGTGCAACACAGGGTGAAACGATGCAAATCGGCTGTGGGCTATTCGGTGTACTTAAAGTGAGGTCAAAGTATAAAAGACTGATATACGGCGGAATACGGGAAAGGTTCATTTTCCTCTCTCTCCGCAATAAACGCTAAAAATCAGCAAATTGCGAAACAGACACTCGGTTTTACATCAAATAATGTAAAACCGAGTGTTTTGTTTACATCGAATTCCATCCCTACAACATACGGTTTGCATACGCAGCGGTTCGTGCATTTTTCGGTTTAGACGAATAAATTTAACTGATATAATACATTAATGATGAATGTAAAGATAAAAAAGATTTCGATCGGCTTCGCTGCACTTGTTCTCATGGGTGCCGCGGTTTCGTGCAAAAGGACTTCAGGAAAGGCCGCCGAACCCGAATACGAATGTATCGCCTACGTGTGGCAAGAAGAGGGCAAACTGCCGCCAGCCAATATGGTGACCGCCATAAATTATCTTGCCGCCATCCCCAATCGGACCCACGATGGCGTACAGATCAACAACATACCCCGCCTTCAGCGGATACTCAATCTCAAAAAAGAGAATCCGGCACTTAAAGTCATACTTTCGATGGGTGGCGCAGGAGCCGAATCTGGATGGGCAGAGATGACAGGCCGTGACTCGCTTCGTCTGGCATTTGCAACTGACTGTAAACGCATTGTGGACAAATATGAACTCGACGGAGTTGATTTCGACTGGGAGTTTCCGGCCAATGAAGAAGAGCAGGCCAACTACATCCGTCTTTTCAGCGACGTTCGCAACGCACTCGGCAGAGATAAAGTGGTTTCGGCTGCAGCAGGCTTTTTCGGCAACGGTTTCGACATGCGCGAAGCGATGAAATATCTTGATTATGTCAATCTGATGACCTACGACATGGGCTGGCAGGCTCCCCATCATCACACTGCGTTGCGCCGCTCGGAGCTGGCCGGAGTTTCGACGATTGAGGAGTCAATCGACTCTTTCCTAACAAAAGGTCTTGACTACAAGGACATGGTTCTCGGCCTTGCGTTCTACGGTCGCGGTAACGACAAGGATTTCAAGGGTTGGACCGATTACCGCGATATCGTGAACCGCAATCTGGCGGCCGAGGGCATGGAAGAGCGCTGGGACTCGATAGCTTGCGTTCCTTATATCGTTGACAGTCTCGGCACCCTCATCGTCGGATATGAAAATCCGAAATCGTTGAAAATCAAATGTGACTATATCAAGGAAAAAGGTCTCAGAGGCGGCATGTACTGGCGCAGTGAACTTGATGACGACAGCATGAGTCTCACACATACGGTTGCAGGAGAACTCCTCGGACGCTAAAATTCAAAGACAAACTATACAACCCCTCCGGAGGCCCTTTCAGAGATTCCGACGAGGCCGTACAAGGTATTGCGCTTTATTTAAGCCGAATATTTAGCCATAAAATCGCTAACCCAGATTCGCCCGATACGTTGGGAAAAGCGACAACGTTGCATTCTCTTTTCAACAGCGCTATCTTTATTCCTTCCTGCAAGTAAACAGGACAAGAGACGACAGCGGAACACTACCGCCTGCCACCGGAAGACCGGCTCGGAAGAGGTTTGCTTCCAAAAAGAGAATGATACCGAACGCACGTGCGGTATCTGTTCGGCGATACGCTCCAACCGATATAGTACATAGTCGGTAGATACTGGTGTGAGCCAGTCCAACGATGCTGCCTCTCTCCGCCTGGAAAACGGAAGGTCCGCGGGTCGTCCCGTTTTCGTTTCCCCGGAATCGGCAGAGATCCGGTTCCTTCCGGGGACGGCAAACGGAGCGGAGGGCAAGACACCACCGGACCGAAACGGAGCGGACACCCGGATCCCGAAAGGAGAAAAAACGGCCGTCATTTGCAGAATCGGGAAATATTGCGTACTTTTGGAGGCGTTTTCGGAGAGATGCAGGAGTGGTTGAACTGGCCCGCCTGGAAAGCGAGTAAACATCAAAAGTGTTTCAGGGGTTCGAATCCCCTTCTCTCCGCCAAGTGACACAAACAGAAGCAAAACCCTGCAAATATATAATTTGCAGGGTTTTATACATTAAGGCCCACGATCGTAAAACGAAGTAAGGTACATCCCATTTACGAATGCGGACATTGTTCCAAAACACAAACGCACACTTCTCACACGGTCAAACCGAATCTCCAAGTCTTCTCACGGATACGCGAAACACGCCACAAAACGCCCGCCAAGTTTTCTCCGAACCCGGAGACGATGAAAATCAGGAAAATACAACCGTATCACGCCTTGCACGCCCGGGCGATGTCGCCGGACCGCTTCGATCCCGGACGACATGAAATGCAGACGGCGGAAAAACGTTCGTTTAATACTCCAAAGGTATAATTTTTTATTCGTATCGGCAAAAAAAGTATTGCTAAAAATTTACATATCAACTCTTTTCTCCCTCCTGCTCTTTCATTCGTCGGCTTTATGCGTCGTCTTTTTCCGACATGCCGATTTAACGAACGTTTTCATCTGCCATTAGCGGTTTGAACAGGTTTTCCGATGCCGCGTCCGGCGGAAGGAAACAAGCATGAAAACAGCTATTCATCCGATGAAACTGAAGTGCAAACTGCTATTTCTGCCGATCCTGTCGTTTGCCTGCGGTATGGCATCAGGGCAGGATGCCGGCATGTCTGCGGAGCCATTCGTCCGGGGAGATACGGCGGTCTTCCGGTTCGCTCCGAAGAAACGCATGTTCTGGGCCGACTACAAGGGAAACGCAGCCGCTATCGACTTGCTCACCCGGTCCATTCGGCAACACAGGCTCTCGATCGAATCGGGCGACATGAAAGTGCGCGTACTGGGATTCTGTTCCTCGTACAACTCCCGCAAGGAGAACCTCGCGGCCGCGAAGAACCGAAGCAACCAGGTCAAATCCTACTTCATCGTCCACGAGGGATTGAAAGAAGACCATTTCAGGACGACGAATTCCACGCAACGGTGGCGCGGGATGACAGATGTGACCGCCGTAACCTATATGCTTCCGAGTGCGAAGGCGGATACGGTTCCCGACACGCTGTCCGAGAGAGACGTCGTGCCGGCCGGTTCGTTGCCCGAAAACGAAAAATCCGAAAGCCGGCCGGAATCGCGAACACCGGAATCTCCGGCCGAACCCGATACGCCTGACGAGAAGACGTCCGTCGGGCCGGAACCGCAACCGGCGCAACCGGTCGCCGGGGTTCCGGAAGGAGCGCAGTCCGATCCCGTATGTTCCTCCTACCGCTGGGCGGTCAAAACCAACGTAGCCTATCTGGCCGCCACGGTCGCCAACATCGGTATAGAGTACGGTTTCGGCAAGCATTGCTCGGTCGATCTTCCGATCATATACAGTCCCTACACCGTAGCGCGCGACTACCGGCTGCGTTTTCTGGCTGTTCAGCCGGAATTCCGTTACTGGCTGAAAGAGCCGATGAAAGGTCATTTCTTCGGAGCTCACCTCAATATCGGAGCCTTCAATATCGCCGTGGACGACAAGAACCGCTACCAGTCGCCCGACGGTTTCTACGGCGCAGGTCTGAGCTACGGCTACGTGCTGCCCTTCGCCCGCCACTGGGCGGCAGAGTTCACCATCGGAGCGGGATACGTCCACACGAAATACGATACCTATTATAATATCCCGAACGGCACCCGCTTCGAGAAGGGAATAGCTTATAATTATTGGGGACTGACGAAAGTGGGAATCGGTCTGGTTTACCGATTCGGAAAATAAAGGAGGAGCGGAAGATGAAAAAACCGACAACATATATCGCCTGTTTGCTCGTCCTCGTATCGACAGGCTGCGACAAGACCGTACTGGAATTTCCGGAAAACGGAGGCGTGGATCCCACGCTGGTCAATATGAACCTGACCCTGGCGATCGACCCGAAAATAGAACCCTACGAGCCGACGGGGCGTTCCGAAGCGCCGGAAGCCGACACGCACGACGTGCGCTGGATCGTCGAGGTGTTCCGCGACGAGATCGGCGGCGAACCCGTAGAGCAGCAGGTGCTCAGTTGCGAGCAGGCGGCGGACGGACATCATGTGATCCGCACCTCGCTGGCGGTGCATGCCGCCCGGTATCACGTCGTAGCGTGGATGGACTATGTGGACGACGGCTCGACGGCCGACAAATACTACCATGTAAACTCCCTTTCGTCGATCAGCGTTCCCGAAGCCGGGGATTACATCGGCAACGAAGACCACAAGGACGCCTACATCGCACAACAGGAGATCGACCTCAAGGATTACCGCGACCGGTGGAACGCGACCGCGGATGCGACCGTGACGCTTCAGCGTCCGATGGCCAAGATCGAATTCATCACCACCGACATCGACAAGTTTCTCGACGAGTTGGCCGCACGGCGGGCGAAAGCCGGCACCATTGCCGAAAATCTGCTCGTCAAGAATCCCGATCTTTCGACAATCCGGGTGCAGGTGGAGTATGCGGGGTACTTCCCGTCGGGCTTCAACGCCTACACGAACAAACCCAACGACGCCCGAACGGGCATGTCATTCGGATGCAACATGACGCCGTTGACGGACAAGGAGGCGCACCTGGCCAGCGACTACATCTTCGTCAATGGCTCCGAATCGGCCGTGAAGGTCGATCTTACCATCCGCGACAGCGAGGGCAACCTGCTGAACCGTATCGAGGGCATCGACGTGCCGATCGTACGGGGCAAGCTGACGACCGTACGCGACGAGTTTCTCACGCGCGACTACGCCCCCGGCATCGGCATCGACCCCGGGTTTGACGGAGAAATAGATATCGTGATCCCCGATTAAAACGCTATTCGCATGAAAAAGATATTGACACTGTTTCTCGCACTGACCGTCCTTGCCGGATGCAGCAAGGACGAGAGCCCCACGCCCGCCCCGGCGACGCCCGTGGGCGGTGCGATCTCCCTGCGCTCGGAGGGCGCGCTGGAGAACGAACCCGCAGCCAAGGCGGCGACGCGCAGCGAGGCTGCCGCAGAACAGGCGCTGACCTACACCTTCGAGGCGTGGACACGGGGCGCCAATCCCCGCTGCGTACTGCATAAGACAGCGGCGGGAACACTCACCGAAGCCGCTATCGAGATCGCGCTGGTTCCCGGCTCCTACGATTTCCTCTTCTGGGCCGATTACGGCACGGAAGCCTACGAGACCGGCGACCTGCGGCAGGTCGCCGCGAAAAAATACACGCCCGCAGCCGCAAGCGAACGCGACGCCTTCGCCTGCGTCCTGACCGACGTGCAATGGAACGGCGGCAACGCCGTATCGGCCGAGCTGAAGCGCCCGCTGGCCAAGCTGAAGATGCGGAACAGGAAGGCGTTCGGCACAGGCGGCGAAGCGGTTGCGGTTACCTACACGGACGTGCCGACGCAGTACGACGTGCTGACCGGAACGGCATCCGCCCCGCAAACCTTAACGCTCGCATTCCCGACGACGACCTCCGGATCGGACTCGGTCGGCGAAGACTTCCTCTTCGTTCCGTCCAGCGCGGAACACACCGTCGGCCTTTCGGTCACGGTGGGAAGTACGACCAGGACACTCGACGTACTGCCGCTGCGACCGAACTGCACGTCCCGCGTGACGGCGACGTTCGAATGACGGACGACCGAATCCGAATCTCACCTAAATCCCAAAACGAAGTTCCTCAAAATAAATTACAAACCGTTGAGTTACATCCTCTCCTTCCGAAAAATCGGAGGGGGGGGGTAATTCGCAAAAGCTCAACAAACCATGAAAAAACTCTTCCTGTTGGCGGCGGGCCTTGCACTGACCCTCACCGCATGTCAGAAGGACGAAGGTGTCGTTTCGGACACGACATCCTCCTCCTCGTTTACGGTCACCATTCCGCAGAACGGAACCCGTGCGGTTACCGACGATTTCGGCGCCGGCACCTCGGCCAACCGCTGTATTCTGGAGATCTACCGCAACGACAAACTCTACAACCGTATCGAGAAGGGCGTCACCGGCGAGACGGTTACCTTCGACGACCTGCGGCTGGTCGCCCAGCAGACCTACGACTTCGTATTCTGGGCCGACTGCGCCGAAGGCAGCGAAGGCAACTTCACGGACAAGACCTACAATACGGCGAATCTGAAGTCGATCACGGAAATCGGACCGTTCGTCGGCAACAGCGACGAGCGGGATGCGTTCTTCGCCCACGAGACGTTCGAAGTGACGGGCTCTTTCTCCAGGCCCGTAACCCTGAAACGTCCTTTCGGTCTGCTGGTGGTAAAGACCAACGACCTGAACGAAATCCGAGACGAGGCGCTGAAACCCACGGGATACGAGGTCGCTTTCAAGGGCCTTCCCACGACGTTCAACGCCCTGACGGGCGAAGTGAGCGGATCGGCCGACGTCAGCTATAAGGCGACAGAATTCGCCAAGACCGACGGTACGATCTCGATGGATTTCCTCTGGGCCACGGAATCCGGGGCCGCGCTCTCCGATTTCACGATGACATTCTACAACGGCGGTACGGAGATCTGCACCAACGACGCCTTCACCAACATTCCGATCCGCCGCAACTATCGCACCAACGTGTCGGGCAACCTGCTGACCAGGAAGGGCACGATCAGCGTAACGATCGACCCGGAATTCGAAGGGGACATTCCGCAGGATGTCGATCAGGTAAAGGATATTGCGGCAGCCAACGAAGCATTTGCGAAGGGTAAGACCAACGTAGTCGTGACCGACGCGCCGACGGAAGAAGCCACGCTCGTACTTCCTTCGACCACAGCCCCCGTATCGGCTACCCTGCCCGCACTGACGACGAAACTGAAAGTTCAATATTCCAGCATGGAAGGCGCGCAGAAGCCTGTTTCGTTCAATTTGACGGCATCGAGCAGTGCTGCTGTCGAAATCGAAACCGCAGCATCGACGGTTTCGCTTGCCGGAACAAGCTACGCAGATGTAACGGCTACCACGGCAGCCAATACGCTCATCGTCAGCGAAGAGACGACGATCGACAAACTGACCGTCAAAAGCGGCAACGTCGAAGTTTACGGTACGGTAAAAGCCATAGCCTCGAAACCTGCTGCTGCGACCGTGACGCTCCACGCATCGACGGCTGCCAAGTTGCAGGAGTTCGCCGCAGGCGTGAAAACGGGAACGAATCTCTACAACAAGATCGTACTCGATGCCGACATCAATTTCAAGGATGCGGCGTTCCAAATCGAGGATGCGAGAAACATAGAGTTCGACGGACAGGGACATAAGCTGTCGAATTACAAGGTGGAAAACACCCAGACAGCCGGTCTGGTCTGCAACGCCGTTTCGGTGACGTTCCGCAACCTTATCGTTGAAAACGCTGCCGTGAAAGCTGTCAATGACGGTAACGGCAACGCTTATGCCGGCGTATTCGTCGGCCGTTCGTACGGTACGACCGTCTTCGACAACTGCCAGGCTGTCAATTCGACGGTAGAAGGAGTGAACAAAGTGGGCGGCATGATCGGTTTCGTCGCCGAGAATCACATCGAAGCAACCGGCTGTAAAGTCGTCGGCTGTACGATCTCCAACATCGATGTGACAGAAGAATCGGGCCAGATCGGCGGTTTCGCCGGTTATCTGGGCAACCTCTACAACTCCACCTGCTCGTTTACGAACTGTTCGGTGGAAAACTCCGCGATCAATGCGTATATGAACCGGGAGGATCGCACGATCAGCAAATTCATCGGCTGCTTCCAGGGGGACCAGGCTACAGACATCGTTTCGATCGACAACTGCTCGGTGAAGAACGTCGCGCTCAAAGGTATGAACGAGATGGCTCAATCGTTCGTTTCAACCTACGGCGATCTGCTCGGCGGACAGCGATACGGCAAAGGCACGGTAAAGATCACCAACAGCGACACGGATATCCATATCTCGACAAGAGGACAACTAGCGGCTCTGGCTTCGATGGTAAATGCCGGTACGTCCTTCGCCAAAAAAACGATCAAACTGGCTGACGATATCGATTTGGAAAGTAAAGAATGGACGCCGATCGGAACGACGGGCAAGGCTTTTCAGGGCATATTCGACGGCTGCGGCCATACGATCAGCAATTTGAAGATCGCAAGATCCGTGAGTGCGGCTGCCTCGAGCTCCGATATCGGCTTGTTCGGATATACCTCGAACGGCGAAATCCGGAACTTTACGCTCCGCAACGCATCCGTAAAGGGAGGTCTGAATGTCGGCGCGATCGCCGGTACGCCCTTCACCTCGAAATATTCCGATATTACGCTGACGGGCACGGTGCAGATCGACGGTTACAGCTACGTGGGCGGAATGTTCGGCAAGAATCTCTATAAAAGCGCGAACAACCTGATGATCCGTGCGGATAAAGGCAGCTATGTGAAAGCCCAAAGCGAAACCTATCGTACCTATGTCGGCGGCATAGTTGGCTTCATGGGCGAAGGAAACAATGTGCTCTCCAACGTGGAATCCAATATCGACGTAATCGGTTCGACGTGCGACGTCGGAGGTATTACCGGCATCGCCCACTACGGAAACACCTTCGAGAACTGCGTCTGCACAGGGAACGTAACGCTGGTACATGCGAACGACGCCGGCGACCAACTGGAAATCGGCGGCATCGCAGGCGTATGGATGAACTCGACCGCCGGATCGGTAACTTTCCGCAACTGCCGATTCGACGGAACGCTTTCGAGCAATCTGAACGGAGAAGATCGCTCGGCAGAGGTGGCCGGCAACCGGATTACCGGACGTAAATACAGCCCCAACAGCAACGACGGCGAACTGATCATCGAATAGACCGGTCATAACCCGCAGAGGACTGACCGCCTTTGCGGATACAAGAGGAAAAAGAAAACAAGTTCTTAAAAAATAAATTACAAACCGTTGAGTTACATCCCCTCCTTCCGAAAAATCGGAGGGGGGGGGTAATTCACAAAAACTCAACAAACCATGAAAAAACTATTCTTGTTGGCGGCGGGTCTCGCACTGACCCTCACCGCATGTCAGAAGGACGAGGGGCTCGTGTCCGACGGAGGGGCCGCCCAGACCATTACGATTGCCATCCCGCAAGGAACGCGGACACGCGCCACGGCGGCGGACTTCGGCAACGGAGCGAAAATCGACCGCTGTCTGCTTCAAATCTACCGGAACGGGCAACCCTACGGGGAGCAGCAGACTGCGGCGGTAACGGGTAATGCCGCGACGTTCAACCTGCGTCTGGTGGCTTCGCAGACCTACGATTTCGTTTTCTGGGCCGACTGCTCGACCGGAGACCACTATGACACGGACGATCTGACCCATATTACGGTGAAGGGCGCCTATGCGGGCAACGACGACGAATTCGACGCCTTTACCGGCATACTGTCCGACTACAAGGTAACAGGATCGTTCTCGGAGAACATCACCCTGCGTCGTCCTTTCGGCCAGTTGAACGTCAAGACGTTCGACATGACTGCGATCCCCGATCCCGCACTGAAGCCGACGAAGGTGAAAGTGGCTTTCACGGCCGTTCCGACTTCGTTCGACGCCAAGAAAGGCGAGGTCGGCCAGGAGACGGCCGCGGTGGAATATACGGCCGACGTACTCAGCGCCGACGGCGATCTTACGGTCGATTATATCTGGGCGCCCGTCGAGGAGGCCACGCTGGCCGATTTCTCGATGACCTTCTACGGTTCCGACGATACCGAAATAGCGACCAACAGCGACTTCAAGAACATTCCCATCCGCCGCAACTACCGCACCAATGTTTCGGGCAACCTGCTGACCAAACAGGGTACACTCGACGTGACGATCAATCCGGACTTCGACCAACCCGACATCGACGACTATCCCGAACTGCGTGCCGCGCTGGCAAACGGCGGCAGCGTCGCCCTGTCGGAGGACGTAACGGTCAAGGCGCCGCTGGTCGTCGAAGGGGACAAGACGGTCGAGATCGACCTGAACGGCAAGAACATTATCAACGAGACATCGCTCCCAGACGGACAATACGGCAACACCACCGTATTCGAGGTGAAAGGAGGCGCCACGCTGAACATCAGGGGAGACGGGGACATCCATGCCATCGGAACCAAACCCAACGAGGACGGCTACCGCATGGCAGTATATGCTTACGGTGATGCGAAAGTGAACATCTATGGCGGCAATTTCTACAACGATCAGGAATTCAACGACGGTAACGCCCAGCTCGACCTCATCTATGCGGATCAAAATGCCGTTATCAACATCTACGGCGGCCGGTTCGAGTCGGCATGTGCCAATGAGCGCGGCTATTGGGTGCTGAATCTGAAAGACAATTCGAACGCTGCCATCAATGTGTACGGCGGCACGTTCATCAATTTCGACCCGTCGAATTCAATGACGGAAAATCCGGTCAAGAATTTCGTTGCAGAGGGTTCCACGACTGTAAAAGTAAGTACAACTCCCGCACCGAACGGCACCTACGAAGTCGTTCCGGCAGGAGGACAGGCGAGCGTTCCCGTGGAAGTCAATGACGCAGCGGATCTGACCGGAGCACTGTCCAATCCGGCCATTGCCAAAATCGCCGTGGCTTCCGATATAGACCTCGCCTCCGTACCGGCGGAAAATCTCTCGTTCACCGAACACAAAACCATCGACATCAAGGAGGGGACGACCGTCCGGCTCGGCAGCGAGAACTTCCTGACGGCCGAAAAGGGCCTCACGCTGACCGGTAAGGGGACGATCGACAACTCTTCGGAAAACGATAGCGGCCTGAAGGGGGGGGGTGAAGGTTACCAGAAATCCCTGATTCACGTTACGGGCGGGGATTGCGTTATCGACGGAGTTACCCTGATCAACGACCCCGACTATCATTGGCACGGCAGCTCAGCTACGGGACATCCCTACAACAGTGCGGCGATCGCCTATTGGAACGATGCGAACGTAACCATCAGGAATGCCCGGATCATCTCGGGCGAGTTCACCGTCTGCGGTATGGGGCGTGACGTCGCAAGCGGCGAGATCACGCTCACCGACAGTTACTTCGAGTCCACGTCCTCGAATAAGGACAATGGTAAGCATTGGGCTTACGCGATGCGTCTGTTCGGGTCGAAAGTGCGGATCGACAACTGCGAAGTCAAGGGTATTCAGGGCGGTATTTCCATCGAAAGCTGCCAGGATGCCGTAATCAGCGGCGGCAAATACTATACGGTGAATACGCCGGGGGAGAAAGATGCCTTTTATCCGGTGTATATAACCAACGGCGCGAAGGTCACGATCACGGGCGGAGAGTTTTCCGCGCCCAACGACTGGTCGGGATTGCAGATCGAAGGGACCAGCGCGGTCGTATCGGGCGACAACGACGTGAATCTGCCGACCGGAAGCGTAATTCTTAAAGGCGGCAAATTCAGCGGCAAAGCCTACAACACGGTGACCAAGGTCGTTTACGAGCCGGCCGAGGGCTACAAGTGGCAGGCGATCGACGGCGCAGGCAATCAGCCCGGCGATCTGAAATGGGAGGTCGTCGCCCAATCGTTGTGACGGACTGCAAACCGATCGTCGGCCACTGAAAAATCGGAGAGTTTTCCGATGAAACACACATAATCCGCAAAAGCCAGACCGCTCCCTGCGGATACAAAAGGAAACGGCCCTGCAACGAATATACGATGTCGTTGCAGGGCCGTTCATATTATCGGGCGACGAGAGAATATCCGGAGACTCCTCCGTCTCCGCCCCCGCCCCGAAAAAAGGCGTCCGCATCCCGTTCCTCCGGTTCCGGCGACCGGACTACCGGATAAAATGCGTCCAGACGCGCTCCTCCTTTTCAGGCCGCGCCTCCGAAGCGAGCGGGCCGGCCTTGAGCAGCCGCGCCATGTTGCGTCCCAACACCCGCATCGTCTGCAATCCTTCGGCATCCTGCGCCGCCTCGCCGGGCAGCCGTCCGTGCACGCTGTTCCAGTACTGCGACGAGACGACAGGCATGTTCGAGATGGTGAAATACTTGTTCAGCCGGTCGAACGCCGCACTCGCCCCGCCCCGGCGGCAAACGACCACCGCTGCGGCGGGTTTGTAGGCCAGCAGTTCCGAACAGGAGTAGAAGACCCGGTCGAGCAGCGCGCAGAGCGATCCGTTCGGCCCGGCATAATAGACGGGCGATCCCACGACCAGCCCGTCCGCATCGCGCAGGGCGACGCGCACCTCGTCGTAGAGCGGATCGTCGAATACGCAGCGCCCCAGGTCGGCACACTTCCCGCAGGCGATACATCCCCGCACGGGTTTGTTCCCCAGTTGGACGATCTGCGTCCGTACGCCTTCCGCTTCGAGCGCCCCGGCCACTTCGGACAGGGCGATGAAGGTATTGCCCGCATGCCGCGGACTTCCGTTTATCAACAGTACTTTCATGGACAGTTGTCTTTATTGATTCGCCGGAGCAGCACCGCACGGGCCGCGCTCCCCGGCGCTACTCCGTCAGATCGGCCGCCGAAAGCTCCTCGCTCTTGACGAAAGCCTTGGGGAAGGTCGCCGACACGCGCTCCTTGAGGATAATCGCCTCCTCGGTCGTCAGGCAGTTGCCTACCGACACCTTGAAATAGGGAATGTCGTAGCCCATGCAGACTTTCACGCCCGGGAAGGTCTCCTCGAAGAGTTTCCGCGCGGCGAACGCCCCTTCGCGGGCCTCCGGGCCGTTGTCCGAGAAGATGCAGACCCGATACCCCGGGAAGCGGTCGCGGCGTTCGGCGCGGGAGGCTTCCGCCACCGTGCGCGCTGCATCGCCGTATTCGACGGCGATCACCTGCGCCCGGCCGAAGAGCAACCCCGGCGCGGCGGCGGGCTCGGCCAACTGCCGCTTGAAGGCGTCGAGCGACTGCGCCGCCGCCCCGAAGACGGCCGCGAAAGACAGTGCGAGGGAGAGGAACAGCAATCTGCGCATCATTTCAGGTACTCTTTAATGTCGTCTTCCGACAGGCCAAAGGTATTCAAAAATTCCGACAACGGCATCATATCGCCGGAAATTTTCACGGGAACCACGCCGCTGCGCGCCCGGAGCTCGTACGACAGCCCGATCCGCGAGAGATCGCCCTCGCCGAGACGCCGCTCGACGACGTAGAAGGCCATCGGATCCGACGTCTCCAGCCGCCAGCGGGTTCCGACGAGGGTCGTCGCCCGACGCGGAATGCGGACCGGCTCGTGCAGACGGAGCGACCCCACGCGCTTCCCGGCATAGAAGACGTCCAGACGCACGCGCCGGATCTTCAGGGTATGCCCCGTCCCGTTATGCACGCGCAGCACCGCATCGGCCCCGGCCGACCCCAGCCGTTCGAAACGTTCGACGGCCTCGACGCGCACGGCCTCCGGCTCCGTCCTGCCGCACGCGGCGGCAGCCAGCGCCGCCAGCGACACGAGCAGCAGCCTCGCCGCAGCACGGCGCAGCGTCCGTCCGACACCTCCGCACCGCGCCGTCATCGCTCCCCGACATAGATTTGCGCGATGCCGAAACTCTGGCTCCGGGCCCGGCAGTCGCGGAATCCGGCCCGGGCCATCATCCCGAGGAACTCCTCCGGCGGGGGAAACTCCCCGACCGAAGCCGGAAGATACTCGTACGCCCGCCGGTCGTGCGACACCGCCCCGCCGATACGCGGCAGAATCCGGTAGGAGTAAAATTCGTACAACGTCCGGAACAGCCGGTTCCGGGGACGCGAGAACTCCAGAATCACGACGCGCCCCCCGGGCCTCACGACCCGGGCCATCTCCCGGAGCCCCGCCTCGAGGTCGCCGAAATTCCGGACCCCGAACGCCACGGTCGCCACATCCACCGAGCCGTCGGCCGCCGCGAGGCGTTCGGCATCCCCGCAGTCGAGGACGATCCGTCCGTCCAGCCCCCGCTGCTCGACCTTGCGGCGCGCCACGGCGAGCATCTCCTCCGAGAGGTCCACCCCGAGCACCTGCACTCCGGCGATGCGGCGCGCCATCTCGATGGCCAGGTCACCCGTGCCGGTGGCCACGTCCAGAATCCGCCGCGGCGCGGCCCGCCGCACCTCGCGCACCACGCGGCGGCGCCACAGGCGGTCCACGTTCATCGAAAGCGTGTGGTTCAGAAGGTCGTAACGCGGTGCGATGCGGTCGAACATCTCGCGGACCTCCTCCTTCTTGGTCTGATCGGTATCGTACGGTTTCATCTCTTTCTCATTCGTATCTTATCGTCTCTTCGGGCTTGACGGTGGAGACCACGCAGGCCGGCACGACGAGCAGCGCGACGATCGCCGCGACGAATCCCGCGTTGAGCAGCAGCCACCAGCCCCACCCCAACGCCACGGGCACCTCGGAGAGCAGGTATCCCTCGGCGTCGAGCTTCACCAGATGCGTCGCCCGCTGCAACAGGCACAGCCCGACGCCCGCAGCGTTTCCCCACGCCAGCCCGCGCAGCGTGATGAAGGCGGCCCGCCACAGGAAGATGCGCCGCAACTGCCCGTCGGGCATTCCGAACGCCTTGAGCAGCCCGATCATCCGCGTGCGTTCGAGCACGAGGATCATCAGCGCCGAGGCCATGTTGAAAAAGGCCACGACGAGCATGATGACGACGATCACCGCCCCGTTCACGTCGTGCGCCCGGAGCCAGTCGAAGATGTTCGGATAGCGCTCCATGACGCTCGTGGCCACCAGATTGCGCGTATCGTCCGACTCGTCGTAGAGCAGCGCGTCGCTCAGCCGCGCGGCGAAGGCGTCCGCCCCGGCGAGGTCGTCGAGCAGAATCTCGTAGCCCGAGACCTTCTCCGGCGTCCATTCGGCCAGCCGCTGCACGTTGCGCAGATCGGTCAGCACCACCGCCCCGTCCATGTCCTCCAGCCCCGAAGCATAGATGCCCGAGACCTTGAACCGGTCGCGGCGCGGCAGCTCGCCCGGCTCGACGAAGAGCATCTCGACACGGTCGCCCACGCCCAGCCGCAACCGGTCGGCCAGCGTCCGCGACAGCAGCGCGTCCTTCGTGCGGACCGAATCCCCCACGCGGGGCAGTTCGCCCTCCGTGAGCCACTCCCGGAAGAAGCGCCAGTCGAAACTCCCGTCCACGCCTTTGAGCACGATGCCCTCCACGGCGTCGGCCGTGCGGACGATGCCGCCCCGAAGGGCGTAGGGGGCCATCGCGCGGAAGCCCTCCGTCGTGCGGATCAGCTCCTCGACATGCGCGCTCCGCACGACGGGTTCGGCGTCGAGCGTCCCCACGCCCCGCACGTCGGTCACGGCGACATGGCCCGCGAATCCCGTCATCTTGGCCGCCACCTCGCGCTTGAAACCCAGGATGACGGCCAGCGCGAGAATCATCACGGCCACGCCCAACGCCACCGACACCACGGCGATGCGCTCCATCACGCCGGGCCGGTTCTCCGGCGAGGGACGGGCCATGCGGCGGGCAATGAAAAACGACAGGTTCACGACAGCGGTATTTTGTCCGAAAATTTATGCAAAGTAACACATAATTTCGTATTTTTGCCCGAAAGAACCGTTTTTTGTGAATCGTCATGAATAAACAGGCACTCATCACGGGAGCCACCTCGGGAATCGGACGCGCCACGGCGCTCCGGCTGGCCCGGGAGGGATACGACATCACGGCGACGGGCCGCCGCGCCGAACGCCTCGCGCAACTCGCCCGGGAGATCGCCGCCGCGGGCGGCCGCTGCACGACGCTCGCATTCGACGTCCGCTCGGAGGAGAAGGTGCGCCGGGCCCTGGAACCGCTCGAGCGGGTCGATCTGCTGGTGAACAACGCCGGACTGGCCGCCGGACTGGAGCACATCGACCGGGGCGACACGCGCGACTGGGACGCCATGATCGACACCAACGTCAAGGGGCTGCTCTACGTCACGCGCGTCATCGCGCCCAAGATGGTCGCCGCGGGCCGCGGCCACATCTTCAACATCGGCTCGATCGCCGGCACGGAGCCTTACGAGAACGGCGCGGTCTACTGCGCCTCGAAGCACGCCGTGCACGCCATTTCGCAGTCGATGCGCGCCGACCTGCTCGCAGCGGGCGTGAAGGTGACCGAGATCCGCCCGGGCATGGTCGAAACGGAGTTCTCGCTCGTCCGCTTCCACGGCGACCGCGAAACCGCCGACCGGGTCTATGACGGGGTCGAGCCCCTCACCGGCGAGGATATTGCGGAGGCTATCGCATGGGCCGCACAATTACCGGCGCACATGAACGTTAATGATATGGTGCTGATGCCCGCGCAGCAGGCGGGAGCCTACTACACGCACCGGAAACACACGCCGGAGCGTTAAACCCGTCCCGCAGCCGCCCCGCCGGAAACGCCGCACGGCGACCGGAGCACCGGAGCGAAGCGGAAGTTCCCGGCAAGCGGCGGAGGCTCCCGGCAGAAAATGCCGGTGCGCACCGGCACCCGAACCAGACAAAAATTTTTACGACCATGTTACAACCCCTCATCGTCCTGCTCCAGGCAGGCTACTACGCAGAGCCGGCGGCCAGCCGTTATTCGGCCGCCTCGACCGGCATGTTTTTCCTGATCATCGCCATCGGCATCGTGGGCTACATCGTGCAGGCGCGCCTGCAGTCGGTGTTCAAAAAGTACTCGAAGGTGCAGTTCCCGGGCGGGCTCACGGGCGCCGAAGTCGCCGAGAAGATGCTCCGCGACAACAACATCCACAACGTGAAGGTCACGCACGTGGGCGGCCACCTCACCGACCACTTCAACCCGCAGACGATGACCGTCAATCTGAGCGACTCGGTCTATTCCTCGTCGAGCGTGGCCGCCGCCGCGGTCGCGGCCCACGAATGCGGCCACGCCGTGCAGCACGCCCGCGGCTACGCCCCGCTGGCGCTCCGCTCGCAGTTGGTTCCCGTGGTGCAGTTCGCCTCGTCGTCGGCCATGTGGGTCATCCTGCTGGGGCTGGTGATCCTGGCCACGACGCAGAACGAGCTGCTGTGCTGGATCGGCGTGGGCATGATCGCCATGTCGGCGCTCTTCTCGCTCATCACCCTGCCCGTCGAATACAACGCCTCGGCCCGTGCGCTGGAGTGGTTGCAGACGAGCCGCACGATGGAGGGAGCGCAGTTGGCACAGGCCCGGGAGGCCCTTTCGTGGGCGGCCCGCACCTACCTCGTGGCGGCGCTGAGCGCCATCGCCTCGGTTCTCTACTACGTGCTGCTGATCCTCGGCGGACGACGCGACTGAACGGTCCCGGATGAACACCCCCGAAAAAGACTACACGCACAAGGGATGGATTGCGGCCGCGGCGCTGATCGCAGTGCTCGTGGCCGTCAGTTTCATCCCCCCGCAGAGCCTCGGCGGCGTCAAGCTCCGCCGGGCCAACATCCTCTCGGACCTCGTCACGTTCGACGACGCCGCAGCCCCCGCGCCGGAGCCGCAGCCTTTCGACGAGGCGGAATTCCATGTCGATATGGAGCGGGTGGCCGAACGCATCGAGGCCGACACCGCGCCGCGCGCCGTGCAAACCACCTTCGCGTGGGATCTCCGCCGCGACAGCGCCGCACGCCGCCGCACCGCCGCGCCCGACACCGCACGGCTCGTCGCACAGCTCACGCCGATCGAGGACTTCGACACCACGGGCATACGGGGAATGCGGGCCTTCTGCGACACGCTGCTCAACGCCCGGCGGCCCGTGCGCATCGCCTTCTTCGGCGACTCGTTCGTCGAAGGGGACATCCTCACGGCCGACCTGCGCGAGAAGCTGCAACTCGCCTACGGCGGAGGCGGCACGGGCTTCGCCCCGACCTCCTCGCCGCTGACCGGCTTCCGCCGCACCGTCCGGACCGACGCAAAGGGGTGGACCTCCTACAATATCATGCAGCGCAAGCGGGCGCCCGAGACGCTGCGCGGACACTTCTACGTCTCGGGATGGATGAGCCAGCCCGCCGCGGGCGCCTCGACGCGCTGGGAAAGCACCGACGCGCGACAGCGGCTCGACTCCTGCACGACGGCGCACGTGCTTTTCCGTTCGCCCTCCGACAGCCGCGTCCGCCTGACGCTCAACGACACGCTGCGCCGCACGTTCGACATCCCCGGGGACGAGGCCGTGCGGCGGATCGTCGTGCGCGCCCCGCATCTGCACGCCCTGGCGTTCGAGGTGCTCTCGGGCACGGAGGGCTTCGCCGGCTACGGCGCCGTGTTCGAAAACGATGCCGGCGTGGTCGTGGACAACTACTCGGTGCGCAGCAACAACGGCCAGGCCATGTTCTGGACCGACCCTTCGGTCAATGCCCAGATCGACGCCATGCTGCACTACGACCTGGTGATTCTCCAGTACGGGCTCAACATCATGCAGGCGGGCGTGAAGGACTACTCCGGCTACTCGCGGCAGATCGAGAAGATGGTGGCCTACGTCCGCCGCTGCTTCCCGGGAGCCGCCGTGCTGGTGCTGGGCGTCAGCGACCGTTCGGTGAAGGGCGACGCGGGCTTCGAACCGATGGACGCCATTCCTCACATGACCGACTTCCAGCGGCGCGCGGCCCGGAACACGGGCGCCGCCTTCTGGCCGACGTGCGACGCCATGCGGGCGCAGGGCGGCATGGAGCGGTTCGTGCAGAACGGCTGGGCCGGCAAGGACTTCACCCACATCAACTACGCCGGCGGCAGCCGCGTGGCCTGGGCGCTCGTCGATGCGCTCAACGACTTCACGGCCCGGCACGCCACGCTCCGCGCCGCCGAGGAGTTGCGGCGGCAGATGCGCAAAAGCGTTCTCCCGCCGCGCGAAAGGCGGCGGATCGAGCGCCAGCTGCTGCCGGGCGTCGGCCCCGAACCCTTTAACGACCCGCGGCGATGATCCTACCTTCGGCGGACGCTCTTCCGGAAAAACTGCTGGCGCTGCTCGCCTACGACGCCTCGTCGCCGCTGATATTCAGCAGCGGACTGTTCCTCTTCCTCTTCGCCGGCTTCATGCTCCTCTACGGCGCATTCCGCCGGGCGCCGATGGCCCGCATCGTCTATGTCATCCTCTTCTCGCTCTACTTCTACTACAAGTCGAGCGGCATCTACTTCCTGCTGCTCGTCTTCGCCGCGGCGAGCGACTTCGCCATCGCACGGGCGATGGCCCGCACGACGCGGCGCGGCGCACGGCGGGGGCTCGTGGCGCTGAGCGTCCTGGTGAACCTCTCGATGCTCGGCTACTTCAAGTACACGAACTTTCTCATCGACATCGCGAACCAGCTCTTCGGGCAGGGATTCCTGCAGTTCCAGAACATCTTCCTGCCGGTAGGCATCTCGTTCTTCGTCTTCCAGTCGATGAGCTACACCATAGACGTTTACCGCGGCCAGCTCAAGCCCCTGTCCAACTGGCTCGACTACCTGTTCTACCTCTCGTTCTTCCCGCAGCTGGTGGCCGGCCCGATCGTCCGCGCCCGCGACTTCATCCCGCAGATCCGCCAGAATCCCGTCGTCGTCACACGCGCCATGTTCGGCACGGGCGTCTTCCTGATCCTCACGGGGCTGTTCAAGAAAGCGATCGTCTCGGACTACATCTCGCTCAACTTCGTGGACCGCATCTTCGACGAACCGCTGCTCTACTCCGGCTTCGAATGCCTCATGGGCATCTACGGCTACGCGCTGCAGATCTACTGCGACTTCTCGGGCTACTCGGACATGGCCATCGGCATCGCGCTGTTCATGGGCTTCCGCTTTCCGAAGAACTTCGACGCCCCCTACAAATCGGCCACGATCACCGAATTCTGGCGGCGGTGGCACATCTCGCTCTCGACGTGGCTGCGCGACTACCTGTACATCTCGCTCGGCGGCAACCGCAAGGGTCGGCTGCGCACCTACCTGAACCTGCTCCTGACGATGCTGCTGGGCGGCCTGTGGCACGGCGCGGCGGTGCGCTTCATCCTCTGGGGCGGGCTGCACGGCGCGGCGCTCGCGCTCCACAAGCTCTGGCTGGCCGCCGTTCCCGGAGCGAAACCCACCGGCGCGCAGATGAACCGGTGGAGCCGCACGGCAGGCATCTTTCTCACGTTCAACCTCGTATGCTTCGGCTGGCTCCTGTTCCGCGCCGAATCGATGCAGACCGTGGAGCTGATGCTGCACCAGATCGTCCACAACTTCAACGCCCCGATGATCCCGCAGGTGCTGACGGGCTACGCGGGCGTTTTCGCCCTCATCGCCGCCGGCTACCTGCTGCACATGCTGCCGGGCCGCGCGGACGCCGCGGCGCAGCGGATCGTGACCTGCGCGCCGCTGGTGCTGCAAGTGTTGATGGCCGCGGCGATGATCTGGTTCGTCATGCAGATCAAGTCGAGCGACATCCAGCCGTTCATCTATTTCCAATTCTGAAAAGACATGTACACCTTCGACCACGACCTGTTCCTCGCCCTGAATTTCGACGGAGGGCCGCAACTAGACCGCATCATGCTCGCACTCTCCGGAACGACCATGTGGCTGCCGCTCTACGCCCTGATCCTCTGGCTCGTTTGGCGACGCACGGGCTGGCGCGGCCTGGCGGTCTTCACCGCGGCGATGATCGCCGCGCTGGCGCTCTCGGACATGGTCTCGGGCATCTTCAAGCACAACGGGCTGCTGGGCGGCCTGCTCCCCGGCTTCGAACCGCGTCCGCGCCCCATGTTCACCCCCTCGCTCGAAGGGCTGGCGATCACCCCCGACTCGCTCCACGCGCTGCGCCGGATGACGCCCGATGCCCTCGCCGCCGCAGGCTATGCCGGCGACTGGGCCGTGCACGTGCCGCCCGAGGCCGTGAGCGGCCGTTACGGAACCGTCTCGGCCCATGCCGCGACGATCGTGGCGCTGGCCGTGCTCTCCGCCCCGGCCGTCCGCCGGAGGTGGTTCACCCTGCTGATGGTGCTCTGCACCGCGGCGATCTGCTACTCGCGCATCTACCTGGGCAAGCACTTTCCGATGGACCTCGTGTGGGGGTCACTCGTGGGCGCCGCGCTGGGTCGGGCGGCCTACGCCATCTACCGGCGGTTCGGCGGGAGCGCAGCGGCGGAATAATTGCGATTCTCCCCTTTTTTCGCTACCTTTGCGGGGTCGAATCCGAAAACGATAAAAACACCGAAATATGGCAATCGAACTCAGCGAACAGGAACAGTTGCGCCGGCAGTCGCTCAAGGCGTTGCGCGACCTGGGCATCGAGCCCTACCCCGCCGCGCGCTACGAGGTGACGGCCACGGCACGCGAAATCGCCGAAAACTACGACGAGACGAAGCAGAACTACGGAGAGGTGCGCATCGCGGGCCGCATCATGTCGCGCCGCATCATGGGCAGCGCCTCGTTCTTCGAACTGCAAGACCACACGGGCCGCATCCAGATCTACATCCGCCGCGACGACATCTGCCCCGAGGGCGATCCGACGCTCTACAACACCGTGTTCAAGAAACTGCTCGACATCGGCGACTTCGTGGGCGTCGAGGGATTCGCCTTCCGTACCAACACGGGCGAGCTGTCGGTGCACTGCCGCCGCTTCACCGTGCTGTCGAAGTCGATCCGCCCGCTGCCCGTGGTCAAGGAGAAGGACGGCCGGACGTTCGACGCCTTCACCGACCCGGAGGTCCGCTACCGCCAGCGCTACCTCGACCTGATCGTCAATCCGCAGGTCAAGGAGGTCTTCGTCAAGCGCGCGAAGATCATGGCCACGATGCGCGAATACTTCAACGAGAAGGGCTACGTCGAGGTCGAGACGCCGATTCTGCAACCCATTCCGGGCGGTGCGTCGGCCCGTCCGTTCATCACGCACCACAATTCGCTGGACATCGACCTCTATCTGCGCATCGCCACGGAGCTGTATCTCAAGAAGCTCATCGTCGGCGGATTCGACGGCGTTTACGAGTTCGGCAAGAACTTCCGCAACGAGGGCATGGACCGCACGCACAACCCCGAGTTCACCTGCATGGAGATCTACGTGGCCTACAAGGACTACCTCTGGATGATGGAGTTCACCGAACGGATGCTCGAACGCGTGGCGCTCGCCGTGAACGGCACGACGGAGCTTACGATCGACGGCCGCGAGGTTTCGTTCAAAGCCCCGTTCCGCCGGCTGACGATGACCGACGCCATCCGCGAAAAGACCGGCTACGACATCACGGGCCAGTCGGAGGAACAACTGCGCGAGGCGTGCAAGCGTCTGAATGTCGAGATTGACGAGACGATGGGCAAGGGCAAGCTCATCGACGCCATCTTCGGACAGTACTGCGAGGAGGAGCTCGTACAGCCCACCTTCATCACCGACTATCCGATCGAAATGTCGCCCCTCTGCAAGCGTCACCGCTCGAATCCCGACCTGACGGAACGTTTCGAGCTGTTCGTGAACGGCAAGGAGCTGTGCAACGCCTACTCGGAGCTGAACGACCCGATCGACCAGCTGGAGCGCTTCCAGGAGCAGCTGCGGCTGTCGGAGAAGGGCGACGACGAGGCCATGTTCATCGACATGGACTTCGTGCGCGCGCTGGAGTTCGGAATGCCCACCTGCTCGGGCATGGGAATCGGAATCGACCGTCTGACGATGTTCATGACCGGCCAGCCGTCGATCCAGGACGTGCTGTTCTTCCCGCAGATGCGTCCCGAGAAGAAGGCCGTCGCGGATCCCGCGGAGGCCTACACCGCCATCGGCGTTCCCGAGGAGTGGGTCCCCGTCATACAGAAAATGGGGTACGTGACCGTAGAATCGCTCCGGAAACTCGCCCCGGGCAAGTTCTTCAACGACCTCTGCGGCTTCAACAAGAAAAACAAGCTCGGTCTGAAGGCCCCCTCGATGGAGGAGGTGAAGGGCTGGTGCGCCGGGGAGTGACCGCCGGTTCCGGATACGGCCGAAAGCGGAAAACACGAAATTACCGTTTAACGAAACAGAATAACTACCATGAGAAAGAAAATCGTAGCCGGCAACTGGAAGATGAATACGCTTCCTGCCGAAGGAGTCGAACTGGCCAAAGGAGTCGCCGCAGGACGCGGCGAGGTGTGCTCGTGCGTGAACTTCATCGTATGTCCGCCGTTTACCCACCTCTCGATGGTGGCCGAGGCGCTGAAAGGTTCGGACATCGCACTCGGCGCACAGGACTGCGCCACGGAGGCCAAGGGCGCCTATACGGGCGAGGTCGCCGCACAGATGATCGCGGCGCTGGGCTGCAAGTACGTGATCCTCGGACACTCGGAGCGCCGCCAGTACTACGGCGAGACCTCCGCCACGCTCAACAAGAAGATGGCGCAGGCCTATGCCAACGATCTCACGCCGATCTACTGCGTGGGCGAGAACCTCGAGGAACGCGAGGCCGGCAAGCACTTCGACGTGGTGAAGGCCCAGATCGAGGAGGTGGTCTATAACCTCACGGAAGAGCAGTTCCGCAACCTCGTGATCGCCTACGAGCCCGTCTGGGCCATCGGCACGGGCAAGACCGCGACGGCCGAGCAGGCGCAGGAGATCCACGCCTACATCCGCAAGGTGCTCGCCGCCAAGTTCGGCGCGGCGGCCGAAGAGTGCCCGATCCTCTACGGAGGTTCCTGCAAGCCCTCGAACGCAGCCGAGATCTTCGCCAAGGAGGACGTGGACGGCGGCCTGATCGGCGGCGCAGCCCTCAAGGCGGAGGACTTCCTCGCCATCGGCAAGGGCTTCACGAAGTAACCGGCCGCACGAGAGAAAGCGGCTGCACGGAGCGATCCGGCAGCCCGGCGAATACGAAAGACCCCTGCTTCTCGGTATCGGGAAGCAGGGGTCCGTTTTCATCCGCGGGAAGCCGCGGGAATCAGTCGTCGAAGCCGATCACATTGAACTGACGGTCGAACTTGATCTCGAGCCCGTTCGAAAGCTCGATCTCCCAGGTGTACTTGTTCCGCTCGATCTTCCGGATATACTGGTTCGGGAAGTTGCTCTTGGCGACATACTCCTGAATCTGCGCCGGAACGACCGACGCCGGAACGGCCTCGTACTTCCGCTCCACGGAGGACCACTCGCCGTCGGAACGGAAATCCACTTCGGTCCGGTCCGTATAGGTCACTTCGTACTCCGAGCCGATGAACTTCGGGTCCTCCACCGCGAAGGCCACGGTCAGCCCCTTGAAATGGGCCGCGAGGAACTGTTGCGCGACAGCGGGCAGTTTGTCCACGGCGATCGGACGCTCGCGGTCTCCGGCGAAGGTAGAAGCGATACCGGCGAATAAGAGAACGGCTGCAACAAGAATCTTTTTCATAATCGTAATTTTTTTATCGGTTAATACTGTTTCGTTTTATTTTACGATACAAAGATCGGGCTCGATTCTGAACGGAATCTAAAATCCGCATTTCATCCGGTATTTTTTTCGAAAAAACGCGATCGCATGCACCCGACCGGCAGCATCCCGCCGTTCAGACCATCCTCCCGCAAACAGCAAACCGCCCTTCCCGGTTCCATCCGACAACGGCCGGAGCCTTGCCGAATCCTCCGCCGACAGCCTCCCGTCGCCCCGGCCGCCCCTCTCCCGCACGGCAATCGGCTCTTCCTCTCCTAATGACGGCCGCCCCTCCCGGGGACGGACGATCATGCAATCGCTCGCCCCGCCGGAAACAGAAAAATCCGGATGTCCCGCGAAAGCGGAACATCCGGATTTTCGGCTCCTTTTCAGGGTTGAATTACATCTTCTTGCCCACGTTGGTCTTCTTGGCGACCTTCGGAGCGGCAGCCTTGGCCGAAGCGGACTTCGGAGCGGCAGGCTTCTTCGCTGCGGCAGCCTTCTTGGGAGCGGCCTTCTTGGCCTCGCCCTCGACGACCGTAGCCTCCTCGACGGCATCGGTCTTCTTCGCTGCGCTCTTGCGCGAACGGCGCGTCTTGGGTTTCGCCTCTGCGGCAGCGGCCGGCGCAATGCCCAGCGTATAAGCCTCGTTGAAGTCCACGAACTCGATGATGCACATGTCGGCGGCATCGCCCAGACGGAAGCCCGTCTTCAGGATACGCGTGTAGCCGCCCGGACGCTCGGCGATCTTCGGAGCGATCGTGCGGAACAGCTCCGTCACGGCCTCCTTCTGTTTCAGGTACGAGAATACGACGCGGCGCGAGTGGGTCGTGTCCTCCTTCGACTTGGTCACCAGAGGCTCCACGAACATGCGGACGGCCTTGGCTTTCGCGAGCGTCGTCTCGATGCGCTTGTGCAGAATCAGCGACGAGGCCATGTTCGAAAGCATCGCCTTGCGGTGTCCCGCCTGACGGCCGAGGTGGTTGAAATTCTTATTGTGTCTCATAATTAGTCTTTGTCAAGTTTGTAGATTGATACATCCATACCGAACTTCAGGTTCAGGGAAGCCAGCAGCTCGTCCAGCTCCGTGAGCGACTTCTTGCCGAAATTGCGGAACTTCAGCAGGTCGTTGCGGTTGAGCTTCACCAGGTCGCCCACCGTATCCACGTCGGCGGCCTTCAGGCAGTTGAGCGCGCGAACGCTCAGGTCCTGGTCCGACAACTTGGTTTTCAGCAACTGACGCATGTGGAGCACATCCTCGTCGAACTCCTCGGTTCCGTTCGTATCCTCCATATTGACGGTGATTTTCTCGTCGGAGAAGAGCATGAAGTGCTGGATGAGGATTTTGGCGGCCTCCTTCAGAGCCTCCTTGGGGTGAATCGACCCGTCGGTAGTAATTTCCAAATTCAACTTCTCGTAGTCGGTCTTCTGCTCGACACGGTAGTTTTCGATCGAGTATTTCACGTTCTTGATCGGCGTGAAGATCGAGTCGATCGGCAGCGTTCCGAACTCGCTCTCGGCAGGGGCGTTCTCCTCGGCAGGCACGTAGCCGCGGCCCTTGCCGATCGTGAGCGTCATCTGCATCTTCGTACCGGGAGCGAGGTGGCAGATCACCAGGTCGGGATTCAGCACCTTGAAGAACGACAGATAGTTCGAGATATATCCGGCAGTCAGCTCCGTAACACCCGCAACGTTAATGGATACTTTTTCGGCATCCTGATTATCGACTGTGCGGATAAAACGAACCTGCTTCAGATTGAGGATGATGTTCAACATATCCTCCATCACTCCGGGGATAGCGGCAAACTCGTGATCGACACCGGCTACCTTGACAGTCGTGATTGCGTAACCCTCCAGCGAAGAGAGCAGAATACGACGTAAAGCGTTACCGACAGTCATGCCGAATCCGGGCTCCAGCGGTCGGAACTCGAACTTTCCGAACGATGAAGTGGACTCGAGCATTATAACCTTCTCAGGTTTCTGGAATGCTAATATTGCCATAATAGTTGATTTGATAGATTACTACTTCGAGTACAACTCGACGATGAGCTGCTCCTTGATGTTCTCGGGAATCTCCTCACGCTCGGGCTTCTGCAGGAACTTGCCGCTCATCGAGGCGTTGTCCCATTCGAGCCAGGCGTAGCGGCTCTTCGACGAGCCGGCCAGAGATGCCGTGATCACCTCCAGACTCTTCGACTTCTCGCGAACCGACACCACGTCACCCGCGCGGAGCGAGTACGAGGGGATGTTCACGACACTGCCGTTCACGCAGATGTGGCAGTGCGAAACGAGCTGGCGGGCAGCTGCACGCGTCGGGGCGATACCCAAGCGGTAAACGACGTTGTCCAGACGGCACTCGAGCAGCTTGAGCAGATTCTCGCCCGTGATGCCGCCCATGCGCGCAGCCTGTTCGTAGGTACGGGCGAACTGCTTCTCCAGCAGGCCGTACGTGTACTTCGCCTTCTGCTTCTCGCTGAGCTGCGTGCCGTACTCCGACACCTTCTTGCGCTTGCGCGCCAGACCGTGCTGTCCGGGAGGGAAGTTGCGCTTCTCGAGCACCTTGTCCGCACCATAGATAGCTTCGCCGAACTTACGGGCGATTTTCGATTTTGGTCCTATGTATTTTCCCATTGTCTTAACGTAATTAAAAAACCTTGAATTTGTCCTGAACCTCTTCCCCGAAACTATACGCGGCGACGGTTAGGAGCACGGCAACCGTTGTGCGGCAGCGGCGTGACGTCGATGATCTCCATGACCTCGATGCCCGCGCCGTGGATGGTGCGCACGGCCGACTCGCGGCCCGCACCCGGACCCTTGACGTAAACCTTCACCTTGCGCAGGCCCATGTCGTAGGCGACCTTGGCGCAATCGGCGGCCGACGTCTGTGCGGCGTACGGAGTATTCTTCTTCGAACCACGGAAACCCATCTTGCCGGCCGACGACCAGCTGATGACGTCACCCACCTCGTTGGTGATGGTGATGATCACATTGTTGAAAGTGGAGTGCACATAGGCATTGCCCACGGCACCGACCTTAACAACCTTTTTCTTAACTGTTCCAGTTTTCTTTGCCATAATTCTCTAAAGATTACTTCGTTGCCTTTTTCTTGTTTGCGACGGTCTTCTTGCGGCCCTTGCGGGTACGCGCGTTGTTCTTGGTAGACTGACCGCGAACGGGCAGCCCCAGACGGTGACGGATGCCGCGATAGCAGCCGATATCCATCAGGCGCTTGATGTTGAGCTGGACCATCGAACGGCACTCGCCCTCGACCTTGATGCCCATTTCGGCGATCTGCGAACGGATGGCGCCCACCTGGTCGTCCGTCCAGTCCTGTACTTTGACGTCGTAGCTGATACCAGCGGCGTCGAGAATCTTGCGAGCCGTCGAACGACCGATGCCATAGATGTAGGTCAGGCCGATCTCGCCTCTCTTATTTTTCGGTAAATCTACACCGACTATACGTGCCATATAAAATCTTCTCTTCTTTAATTAACCGTTAAAACATTAACCCTGGCGCATTTTGAACTTGGGATTCTTCTTGCAAATGACGTAGAGCTTGCCCTTGCGCTTCACAATCTTGCAATCCTCGCTTCTCTTCTTGATGGATGCTTTTACTTTCATGATTTTCAAGCAATCTAATGTTATTTGTACCGGAAAGATATACGCCCCTTCGTCAGATCGTAGGGCGTCATCTCCACTTTTACTTTATCTCCGGGAAGGATCTTGATGTAATGCATGCGCATCTTCCCCGAGATATGGGCCGTAAGCACGTGACCGTTGTCCAGCTCGACGCGGAACATGGCGTTGGACAACGCCTCGATGATCGTGCCGTCCCTTTCGATAGCAGCCTGTTTTGCCATAGAGTCTTAATTTTTTAGTGCCTGTTCGATGATACTGTAGTCCGTCAGCACGTCGGGACCCGACTTGCGGACCGCCACGGCGAACTCGAAGTGCGCCGCCGGCTTGCGGTCCCGCGTACGGACCGTCCAGCCATCCTGCTCGAAAACCACCGCCTTGGTCCCCATGTTGATCATGGGCTCGATGCAGATGACCATGCCCTCTTTGAGAAGGGGTCCTCTGCCGCGCGCGCCGTAGTTCGGAACACCGGGGTCTTCGTGCATTTTCCGACCCAAACCGTGTCCCTCCAGCTCGCGCACCACGCCGTAGCCGAAACGCTCGGCGTGCTCCTGCACGGCGGCCGATATGTCGCCCACGCGATTACCGGCCCTGGCCTGCGCCGTACCTTTATAAAGAGCCTCTTTGGTGACTTCCATCAGCCGCCGTACTTCCTCGGCGACCTCTCCCACGGCGAACGTATATGCCGAATCACCAACAAACCCCTTCATAAACGTACCGCAATCGACCGAAACGATGTCGCCCTCTTTGAGGACGCATTTCGAGGATGGGATACCGTGAACAACCTGCTCGTTTACCGAAATGCACAACGAAGCGGGAAATCCCTGATACCCGAGGAAAGCGGGAACCGCTCCGTGCGCCCGGATGAAATCCTCGGCGATCGTGTCCAACTCCTTGGTCGTGACGCCCGGACGAATGTGGCGACCCACCTCGGCCAGCGTCTTCGACACCAGGACGTTGTTTTCACGGAGCAGTTCGATCTCCTCGTCTGTCTTCAAGTAAATCATTTCTTCGCGTTAAGAACTCTTCGGAAAATCCTAATGACGCCCCTGGATACGGCCGGTCTTCATCAGACCGTCGTAGTGGCGCATCAGCAGGTAGCTCTCGATCTGCTTCAGAGTGTCGAGCACCACGCCCACCATGATCAGCAGCGACGTACCTCCGTAGAAGTAGGCGAACGCCTGCTGGATGCCCAGGAATTTCATCGCCAGCGCGGGCAGAATGGCCACGATGGCGAGGAAGAACGAGCCGGGAAGCGTGATACGCGTCATGATGGTGTCGATGTAGTTCACGGTCTGCTTGCCCGGTTTCACTCCCGGGATGAAGCCGCCGTTGCGCTTCATGTCATCGGCCATCATTTGAGGATTGATGATAATCGCGGTGTAGAAGTAGGTGAACGCGATTACCAGCACCGCGAGCGTAAAGTTGTACCAGAAGCCGGTCATCGAGGTGAATGCGGCGGCGAAGCCCGGAGCGGCGTTGGTGAACAGCGCCGGAATGAACATCAGGGCCTGCGCGAAGATGATGGGCATCACGTTGGCCGCATTCATCTTCAGCGGAATGTACTGCCGCACACCGCCGTACTGCTTGTTGCCGACGATACGCTTCGCATACTGCACGGGGACCTTGCGGACCGCCTGCACCAAGGCGATCGTCGCCATGAAGACGAGGAACAGGAGCACCAGTTCGAGAATCAGCATGATCGCGCTGCCCGAGGCCGTCTGGAAACGCGCATTGACCTCGGCCAGAAGCGCGTGGGGAAGACGGGCCACGATACCGATCATGATGATCAGCGAAATGCCGTTACCGATACCCTTGTCCGTGATCTTCTCGCCCAGCCACATGATGAACATGGTGCCGGCGATCAGAATCGTCGTGGCATAGGCGACGAAGCCGAACGTATTGCCGTAGACGAACGCCGTGGGAACCTGATGGTACAGGTTGGCGATGTAGGCCGGGCCCTGCAGGATCAGCACGCCGATCGTGAGGAAACGGGTCCACTGGTTCATCTTGCGGCGGCCGCTCTCACCTTCCTTCTGCATTTTCTGGAAATACGGGACCATCATGCCCATGAGCTGAATGATGATCGAGGCGGTGATGTACGGCATGACTCCGAGCGCGAAAATGGCGGCGTTGCCAAATGCACCGCCAGAGAAGACGTTCAGCAGGCCCAGAAGCCCGTTGCCTTCCAACTGGCTGGCATACGCCGACCCCTCGCCCAGGGCGTTGGGGTTGATGCCCGGAATCACGACGAAACTGCCCAAGCGATAGACCAGCAGCAGCCCGATCGTGTACAACACACGCTTGCGCAGCTCCTCGATCTTGTAGATGTTCTTGAGCGTTTCAACCAATTTCTTGTTGGTCGCCAGAAGAGCGATGACCACTATAAAGACGATACCAACAATGAGATACTGATTCATAATAGTGAAGTGCTAAAGGTTACAGTTTTTCGACGCTGCCGCCGGCCGCCGTGATCGCCGCCTCGGCGCTCTTCGAGAAGGCGTGCGCCTTGACGGCCAGCGCCTTCGTGATCGAGCCGTTGCCCAGAATCTTCACCTTGTCCTTCGACGAGATGAAACCTGCGTCCACGAGCGTGTCGATCGTAACCTCCGTCAGCGACTTCTTGGCCGCCAGCTCCTCGAGCGTCGAAAGGTTGATGGCCTTGAATTCGACACGCTTGAGGTTCGTGAAGCCGAACTTGGGAAGACGGCGCTGAAGCGGCATCTGACCGCCCTCGAAACCGAGCTTGCGCGAGTAACCCGAACGCGACTGAGCGCCCTTGTGACCGCGGGTGGCCGTGCCGCCGTACCCCGAACCTGCACCGCGGCCGATTCGCTTGTCGTGGTGCGTAGAACCCTTTGCGGGTTTGAGATTATTGAGTTCCATTGCTAAAAATTCCGTTTGCAGTTAGACTTATTCGGCTTTCGCAGCCTTTGCGGCGACCTCTTCAACCTTGACGAGGTGCTTCACGCGCTCGATCATGCCCTTGATGATAACCGAATCGTCGTGCTCGACGCTCGCGTTGATCTTCTTCAGGCCCAGCGCGTCGAGGTTCTTGCACTGACGCTCCGTGGCACCGATGCGGCTCTTGATCTGGGTGATTTTCAATCTTGCCATTTTGTCCTTGAGAATTAACCGTTAAACACCTTGTCCATCGAGATCCCGCGCAGGCGTGCCACGCTGTGCGCGTCGCGCAGCTCGCACAGGGCGCCGATGGTCGCCTTCACCAGGTTGTGGGGGTTCGACGAACCCTTGCTCTTGGCAAGCACGTTCTTCACGCCCACCGACTCCAGCACGGCACGCATGGCGCCGCCGGCGATGATACCCGTACCGGGAGCGGCCGGACGAATCATCACGAGCGAGCCGCCGTAACGCTGCTCCTGCTTGTGGGGAATCGTACCGTTGATGACCGGGATCTTCACCAGGTTCTTCTTGGCATCCTCCACGCCCTTGGCGATGGCGGCCTGCACCTCCGAAGCCTTGCCCAGGCCGTAGCCCACCACGCCGTCCTCGTTGCCTACGACGACGATGGCCGAGAAACTGAACGTGCGGCCGCCCTTCGTAACCTTCGTTACACGCTGAATGCTGACGAGACGGTCCTTGAGTTCGAGGTCGCTCGTGCGTACTTTCTTTATGTTGGTATTTGCCATGATCGTTTAGAATTTAAGTCCGCCTTCGCGTGCTGCTTCGGCCAGCTGTTTAACTCGTCCGTGATAAAGGTAACCGTTGCGGTCGAAAGCGACGGCCGAAATGCCTTTGGCCGCAGCGCGCTCGGCGGCCAGCTTGCCCACCAGGGCGGCCACTTCGCACTTGGTCTTGCCGGCGGCGGCTTCGGCCACCTCCTTGTCCAGCGAGGAGGCCGTCGCGAGGGTCACACCTGCGAGGTCATCAATAAACTGCACGTAGATCTGCTTGTTGCTACGGAATACAGTCATGCGAGGCTGTGCGGGCGTTCCGCTCACGATCTTGCGGATACGCATCTTGATCCTCTCTCTTCTTTCTATCTTGTTCAGTGACATAACTTCAGACTATTTACTATTTAGCACCTGCGGATTTGCCGGCCTTGCGACGGATCTGCTCGCCGACGAACTTGATACCCTTGCCCTTGTACGGCTCCGGCTTGCGCAGCGAGCGGAGCTTGGCGGCCACCTGGCCGATGAGCTGCTTGTCGGCGCTCTTGAGCGTCACGATCGGGTTGCCCTTCTTCTCCGTGACGGCCGTGGCGGTCACCTCCTTCGGAAGCAGGAAATGCGTATCGTGCGAATAGCCCAGGCTCATCTCGAGCACCTGGCCCTTCACCTCGGCCTTGAAGCCGACGCCCACGAGCTCCTGCTTGATCTCGTAACCCTTCGACACGCCGACGACCATGTTCTGGATCAGCGCGCGGTAGAGTCCGTGCATCGAACGGTGGCGGGGCTGGTTCGTGGGACGGGTCACGATCACGGCGGGCGTCTCCGCGCCCGTGTGGGGATCCGTGTGCGTGCCGACCTCTACTTTGATATCCGAGTCCACCTTCTGGCTCAGCGTCCCGAGTGGCCCTTTCACGCTTACCGTATTGTCGGCTGCGACCTCCACGGTCACGCCGGCAGGCAGGTTTACAGGTAATTTACCAATTCTTGACATTGTCTCTGTACGTTTTGAAAATTTGCAATTAGTAGATGTAGCACAGCACCTCGCCGCCCACGTTCTCCTTGCGGGCCTTGGCGTCGGTCATGATGCCTTTCGAAGTCGAGAGGATGGCGATGCCCAGACCGTTCAGCACGCGGGGCATGTCCGCAACCGACGCATACTGGCGCAGACCGGGACGGCTCACGCGCTTGAGATTCTTGATGGCGTTGGTCTTCGTGGCGGCGTCCCACTTCAGCGCGATCTTGATCGAGGGGTGTCCCTTCTCGTCGGTGTCGAACTTGTAAGCGAGGATGTAGCCCTGCTCGTAGAGGATCTTGGTGATCTCCTGTTTAATTTTGGAACCGGGAGCTTCAACCACTTTGTGGTTGGCTTTCACCGCGTTTCTAATTCTGGTCAGAAAGTCCGCGATAGGATCAGTCATAACGAATAGAAGTTAAAATTAAAAAATGGTTAATTATTTATGCTTCAGCGCATTGCCTGTCTCCCGACATCTCCTGCGCTTCCGCCGTTCTCGTTTTGCGCTTCCCCCGCGGCCCGCCGCACGGCGATCCGGCCCGGGTATAAAAGCGCGCAAATATACGTATTATTTCTCAAATCACCAAGTTACGGGTCCGTTTTTACCCGCTCCGGACACGGCCCCCGGGAACGCAGACAATGTTAGCACCCCTTGTGTCGCTAACATCCGTCCGCACACGTTCCCCTTCCGTTCCGGGCCGGGAGGGCCCCTCGGTCGAGAAATCTGTACCAAATGCCGAACCTTTCGCAACGCCCCACATACCGGGAAGTTACCGCTTGCGGCGGCACTTTCCCCGATACTGCGGCGAAGTTACACGGGTTCCGCACCCTTATAAGCTCCGCGTCCTTCCGAGGGTCTCCCGGAGAGTTTCCGCGGCTCTGCGCCGTCGGAAAACGCCTTCGGACCCTTTGCAGGCTTCCACACCTTCCGGACGTTCGGAACTCGATATCGAAAGACCGGAAGCCGGAACCATGCGCGGTTCCCGCTTCCGGGTCGTTGCTACCAACTGGCCTTCGTCACGCCGGGAATCAGCCCCTTCGAGGCCATCTCGCGGAACTGGATACGGCTGATGCCGAACAGGCGGATATAGCCCTTGGGACGGCCGGTGATCTTGCAGCGGTTGTGCTGGCGGATCGGATTCGAGTTGCGGGGCAGCTTCGACAGTGCGATCCAGGCCTCCTCGTGATCCATCTCACCGCTCTTCACCTTGGCAGCGATCTCCTCGCGCTTGTGGGCGTAACGCTTCGCGAGCTTCTCACGCTTCACCTCGCGTGCCTTCATCGATTCTTTTGCCATAGCTTAATTCTTTTTAGCGTTCTTGAAAGGAAGGCCGAACTCGCGGAGCAGGGCGTAAGCCTCCTCGTCGGTCTTGGCCGTCGTTACGAAGGTGATCTCCATGCCGAAGATCTTGGTGATCTTGTCGATGTCGATCTCCGGGAAGATGATCTGCTCGGTGATGCCGAGGGTGTAGTTGCCCTGACCGTCGAACTTCTCGTTGATGCCCTTGAAGTCGCGGATGCGGGGGAGCGCCACGGCGATCAGACGCTCGAGGAACTCGTACATCTTCGTATCGCGCAGCGTCACGCGCACGCCGATCGGCATGCCCTTGCGCAGCTTGAAGTTGGAGATGTCCTTCCGCGAACGGGTCTGCACGGCCTTCTGGCCGGCGATCTGCGTCAGCTCGGCCTCGGCCACGTCGATCAGCTTCTTGTCGGCGACGGCCTGACCCATACCCTGATTGATTACGATCTTGGTGAGCTTCGGGCACTGCATTACGCTCGAGTAGCCGAACTCCTTCATAAGGGCAGGCATGATCTGCTCCTTATACTGTGTCTTGAGTGTAGGTACGTATGCCATTATTTGATCTCCTCCCCTGACTTTTTAGCGTAACGAACTAATTTACCTTTGGCGTCCTTCTTGCGGCCGACCTTGGTGGGTTTGCCCGACTTGGGGTCGATGAGCATCAGGTTCGAAATGTGGATCGGAGCCTCCTGCTCGAGGATACCGCCCTGGGGATTTTTCGCATTGGGCTTGGTGGCCTTCTTGACGATGTTCACACCCTCGACGATGGCACGCTGCTTCGAAACCTCGACCTTCAGGACTTTGCCCTGCTGGCCCTTGCTGTCACCGGCGATGACCTGAACCTGGTCCCCCTTCTTAATATGTAATTTCACTGACATATCCGAAATTGTTTTTATGATTACAATACTTCGGGTGCGAGGGAGATAATCTTCATATACTGGTCACGCAGCTCACGAGCCACGGGGCCGAATATACGAGTACCGCGCATTTCACCCTGGTTGTTAAGCAGCACCACGGCATTGTCGTCGAAACGAATGTACGAACCGTTGGCACGGCGGATTTCCTTCGTGGTCCGCACCACGACGGCCTTCGACACGGCGCCCTTCTTGACGTCGCCCGAAGGAGTCGCGCTCTTCACCGCAACCACGATCTTATCGCCGATAGATGCGTAGCGGCGCTTCGTGCCGCCGAGCACCCGGATGCAAAGTACCTCCTTCGCTCCGCTGTTATCAGCTACTACGAGTCTACTTTCCTGTTGTATCATAACTACTTAGCTCTTTCAATGATTTGTACTAATCTCCAACGCTTCGTCTTGCTCAGCGGGCGGGTCTCCATGATGCGCACCGTATCGCCCTCCTTGCACGTCTCGTCGAGCGACTCGGCGACGAACTTCGTCGTCTTATTGACGAACTTGCCGTAGATAGGATGCTTCACCTTACGCGCTACCGCAACCACAATGGTTTTAGCCATCTTGTTGCTGACAACCACACCGATACGCTCTTTTCTCAGATTTCTTTCCATAGTTGTACTACTTATTTAGCGTTTTTTTGACGCAGAATCGTCAGCATGCGAGCTATATCTCTGCGGTTCTTCTTAATGATCGACGGGTTCTCGACGGGGGACACGGCGTGCTGCACCTTCAGCTTGGCGAGCTGGGCCTTTTCGGTCTCGATGCGTTCCGCGAGGTCCTTCGTCGAAAGGTCCTTGATTTCTGCACTTTTCATCTTGCGTTCCCTTAAATTGTGGTTTCGACGTAGTCACGTCTTACGATAAACTTGGTGGTAATAGGCAGTTTCTGGGCTCCCAGACGCAGCGCCTCCTGCGCTACGGCCAGGGGCACGCCCTCCGCCTCGAAGAGAATGCGTCCCGGAGTTACGGGCGCCACGAAGCCTTCGGGGTTACCCTTACCCTTACCCATACGCACCTCGGCGGGCTTCTTCGTGATGGGTTTGTCGGGGAAAATGCGGATCCAGAGCTGACCTTCACGCTTCATGTAACGCGTAATGGCCTGACGGGCCGCCTCTATCTGACGACCCGTGATCCAGGTCGATTCAAGTGCCTTGATTGCGAACGATCCGTATGCGAGCTGGTTACCTCTTTGAGCAAGCCCCTTCATACGGCCTTTCTGCATTCTTCTAAATTTGGTCTTTTTCGGCTGTAACATGTTAGTTCTGCTTTAAAAAGGTCCTTACTACTGATTGTTGTTGCGACGGTCCCCGCGACGTCCGCCCCGGCGGTCGCCGCCACGACGGTCCCCGCCGCGACGCTCCCGGCGGTCGCCGCGCTCGCCGCGGTCGCCCGAAGCGGCCTGCGCCGAGGCTCCGGCGATCTCGAACAGATCGCGTTTGCCGTACACCGTGCCCTGGCAGATCCAGACCTTCACGCCCAGGATGCCCACCTTGGTGAGCGCCTCCGTGAGGCAGTAGTCGATGTCGGCACGGAAGGTGTGCAGCGGAATGCGTCCCTCCTTGATCGTCTCCGTGCGGGCCATCTCGGCGCCGCCGACACGGCCGGCCACCTGCACCTTGATGCCCTCGGCGCCCATGCGCATCGTCGATGCCACGGCCGTCTTCACGGCACGGCGGAACGACACGCGGCCCTCGAGCTGACGGGCGATGTTCTGGCCCACGATGACGGCATCCACCTCGGGACGCTTCACCTCGAAGATGTTGATCTGGATCTCCTTGCCGGTGAGCTTCTTGAGCTCCTCCTTGAGTTTGTCCACCTCCTGGCCGCCCTTGCCGATGATGATACCCGGACGGGCGGTCGAGATCGTAACCGTGACCAGCTTCAGCGTGCGCTCGATGATGATCTTCGAGATCGAAGCCTTCTGCAGACGGACATTCAGATACTTGCGGATCTTGGCGTCCTCGACGAGCTTGTCGGAGAAATCCTTGCCACCGAACCAGTTGGAATCCCAACCGCGGATGATACCAAGACGATTTGCTATCGGATTAACTTTCTGTCCCATCTGATTACTTGTTTTCTACGGTTACCATTTTGTCTATTACGATCGTCACATGGTTCGAACGCTTGCGGATACGGTGTGCGCGACCCTGCGGAGCAGCCTGAATGCGCTTCAGCATGCGGCCGCCGTCCACGAATACCTCCTTCACGCAGAGCTTCGTGTCCTCCAGACGCTCCGATTCGTTCTTGGCCTCCCAGTTGGCGATCGCCGACTTGAGGAGCTTCTCCATACGGATCGAGGCCTCCTTCTTCGAGTAGCGGAGGATACCCAGCGCCTTGTTGATCTCCACGCCGCGGATGATGTCGGCCACCAGGCGCATCTTACGGGGAGAGGTCGGGCAGTCGCGCATGACGGCGATTGCCTTCTGCTTCTTTTCAGCCTTCAGTTTCTCGGCTCTATTTGCTTTTCTTGCACCCATTTTCTACCTATTTTTTCTTGTTACCTGCATGACCACGGAAGTTGCGCGTGGGAGCAAACTCGCCGAGTTTGTGTCCTACCATGTTCTCCGTCACATACACCGGGATGAATTTGTTTCCGTTGTGAACGGCGATCGTCTGACCCACGAAGTCAGGCGAGATCATACTTGCTCGTGACCATGTCTTGATTACCGACTTCTTGTTTCCTTCGGCCTGGGCCACCACTTTGGCCTCGAGCTTGGGGTCGATAAACGGTCCTTTTTTCAATGAACGGCTCATTATGTACTCTTTTTAATTATTTTTTCTTCTTGGAAATAATAAACTTCGAGGTCGTCTTCTTCGGATTACGCGTCTTGTAACCCTTGGCAAGCAGACCCTTGCGCGAACGCGGGTGACCGCCCGACGCACGACCTTCGCCACCGCCCATCGGGTGATCAACCGGGTTCATCACGACGCCGCGGTTGCGGGGACGACGGCCGCGCCAACGCTCACGACCGGCCTTGCCCGAGCTTTCGAGGCTGTGGTCGATATTCGACACGACACCCACCGTAGCGCGGCAAGTTACGAGTACCATACGAGTCTCGCCCGAAGGCAGCTTGATGATGGCGAATTTGCCCTCACGAGCCAGCAGCTGGGCGTAGGAACCGGCCGAACGCGCCATGGCTGCGCCCTGACCGGGGTAGAGTTCGATGTTGTGGACGACCGTACCCAGGGGAATCTCGCTCAGGAAAAGCGTGTTTCCGACCTCGGGAGCGACACCTGCGCCGCTCATTACGGTCTGGCCCACCTGGAGGCCGTTCGGTGCGATGATATAGCTCTTCTCACCGTCGGCATACACCAGAAGTGCAATGCGTGCAGTACGATTGGGGTCGTACTCGATAGATTTTACAGTCGCAGGGATGCCGTCCTTCGAGCGCTTGAAATCGACCAGACGGTACATCTGCTTGTGACCGCCGCCGATATAGCGTACCGTCATCTTGCCGACGTTGTTGCGGCCGCCCGTGCTCTTCTTGGGGCTGAGAAGCGATTTTTCCGGCGTCGATTTGGTGATCTCGTCGAACGTGCCGATAATCTTATGTCGCGTACCTGCGGTAACAGGTTTGAATTTTCTTACTGCCATCTTCGTTAGATATTACTGTAAAAATCTATCTTGTCTCCATCCTTCAAGGTGACGATCGCCTTCTTGAAGTTGTTAGCGCGGCCCTCGAGCAGACCCGCCTTCGTATAGCGGCTCTTGAGCTTACCCATGTAGTTCACGGTGTTCACGTCCGTTACGACGACGTTGTACATCTGCTCTACGGCATTGCGAATCTGCAGCTTGTTAGCCCTCACGTCAACGATAAAACCGTAGCGATTCAACTTTTCGCCCTGAATCGTCATTTTCTCGGTCAAAACCGGCTTAATAATAATGTCCATTGTAACTTTGCGTTTTTAAGCTAACATCGTATTCAAAACATTCTCGGCGCCCTCCACCATCACGATGGCCGATGCGTTCATCACGTCGTAGGTGCAGACGTTCTGAGCCAGCACGGGCTTCACGTACGGGAGGTTGCGGCACGACAACTGCACGTTCACGTTCGATTCCGGCAGTACGAGGAGCACCTTCTTGTCCGACACCTTCAGCGCCTCGGCCAGCGCCACGACCGACTTGGTCTTGGGGGCCTCCATCGAGATCGCCTCGACGACGCTGATCGCTCCGGCCTGCGCCTTGTAGGTCAGCGCGCTGCGGCGTGCCAGTTGCTTGAGCTTCTTGTTGAGCTTGAAGCTGTAGTCGCGGGGCTGGGGACCGAACACGCGGCCGCCGCCCGGGAAAAGCGGCGAGAGGATGCTGCCGCAGCGGGCGCCGCCCGTGCCTTTCTGACGCTTGAGCTTGCGCGTCGAACCGGCAACCTCGTTGCGCTGCTTCGACTTGTGCGTGCCCTGACGCTGATCGGCCAGATACTGCTTCACGTCGAGGTAGATAGCGTGGTCATTAGCCTCCACGCCGAAAACGGCGTCCGAAAGGACTACCTTACGTCCCGTTTCCTTTCCTTGTGTGTTCAATACAGCTAATTCCATACTACTTCTCAATTGTTAAATAAGCACCTTTTGCACCCGGAATCGAACCCTTCACGAGGATCAGGTTGCTCTCGGGAATAACCTTCAAAACCTTCAGGTTAAGCACCTTAACCTGCTCTCCGCCCATCTGGCCGGGCAGACGCTTGCCCTTGAAGACGCGCGACGGATAGGACGATGCGCCCAGCGAACCGGGCTTGCGCTGACGGTTGTGCTGGCCGTGGGTCTGACCGCCCACGCCGCCGAAGCCGTGACGCTTCACGACGCCCTGGAAGCCTTTGCCTTTCGAAATCCCGGTCACGTCCACCCAGTCCTCCTCCGAGAAGAGGTCCACGGTCAGCGTGTCGCCGAGCGCCACTTCGGGCATCCCCTTGAACTCGGCCATCTTGCGCTTGGGGGTCGTGCCGGCTTTCTTGAAGTGACCTAACAAACTGCTGCTGGTGTGCTTTTCACTTTTCTCGTCATAGGCAATCTGAACCGCCTCGTAGGAGTCCTTCTCGACGGTTTTGATTTGCGTAACAACGCAGGGACCAGCCTCGATGACAGTGCATGGTATGTTCTTACCCTCGGCACTGTAAACGGAAGTCATTCCGATTTTCTTTCCAATAAGTCCTGACATTTGTTGTCAATTGTTTGTTATAAAATACTGAAAGTGATGTTTCTTCATCGCTCTCCCACCGATGCGCCGGCGACGGCGGCCGAGCCGCCGCGCCGTGCCGCGCCGGTAAGGGATGCTCCCGGTCGCCGCAGCGGCCGGAGTTCGTCATGCTGCCGGATCAGACCTTGATCTCGACCTCGACACCCGAAGGAAGTTCGAGTTTCATCAACGCGTCGATCGTCTTGGGCGTGGACGAGTAGATGTCGAGAATGCGCTTGAAGGTGCAGAGCTGGAACTGCTCGCGGGCCTTCTTGTTCACGAAGGTCGAACGGTTCACCGTAAAGATCTGCTTGTGCGTGGGGAGGGGAACCGGACCGCTCACGACAGCGCCCGTGCTCTTCACGGTCTTCACAATCTTCTCGGCCGACTTGTCCACAAGATTGTGATCGAATGACTTTAACTTAATTCTAATCTTCTGGTTCATATGTTTGCTTATTCTATATCCTTACGTTTACCACTCGCTTTCTCGATGATCTCCTTGGCCAGGTTGGCGGGAACCTCCTCGAAGTGCGAGAACTCCATGGACGAGGTGGCGCGGCCCGACGAAATCGTGCGCAGCACGGTCACGTAGCCGAACATTTCCGACAGGGGAACCTTCGCCTTCACGACGCGCGCCGTACCTTTCGACTCCATGCCGGTAATCTGGCCGCGGCGCTTGTTCAGGTCGCCGATGATGTCGCCCATGTTCTCCTCGGGGGTCACGACCTCCACGGACATTACGGGCTCCAGAATCACCGAACCCGCCTTGGGAGCGGCATTGCGGTAACCGTTGCGGGCAGCGATCTCGAACGACAACTGGTCGGAGTCCACGGGGTGGAACGAACCGTCGAGCAGCGTGATCTTCATCGAGTCCATCGGATAGCCGGCCAGCGCACCGTTGGCCATGGCCGACTCGAAACCTTTCTGAACCGACGGGATGAACTCCTTGGGAATATTGCCGCCCTTGACCTGATCCACGAACTCCAGACCCATCTTGCCGTCCTCGGCGGGACCGATCTCGAAGATGATGTCGGCGAACTTACCGCGGCCACCGGTCTGCTTCTTGAAGACCTCGCGGTGCTGGACCGTCTTGGTGAGCGACTCCTTGTAGTTCACCTGCGGAGCGCCCTGGTTGATCTCCACGCCGAACTCGCGGCGCAGACGGTCCACGATGATGTCGAGGTGCAACTCGCCCATGCCGCTGATCACCGTCTGACCCGAATCCTCGTCGGTGTGCACCGTGAAGGTGGGGTCCTCTTCGGCCAGCTTCGCCAGCGCGATGCCGAGCTTGTCGAGGTCCTTCTGGGTCTTGGGCTCCACGGCCAGACCGATCACCGGTTCGGGGAAGGTCATCTGCTCGAGCACGATCGGAGCGTTCTCGGCGCAGAGCGTGTCGCCCGTGCGGATCTCCTTGAAACCTACGGCCGCGCAGATGTCGCCGGCGCCGACGGTCTCCATCGGGTTCTGCTTGTTGGCGTGCATCTGGTAGATGCGGCTGATACGCTCGCGCTTGCCGCTGCGTGCGTTGAGCACGTACGAACCGGCATCGAGCTTGCCCGAGTAAACGCGGACGAAAGCCAGACGTCCCACGAAGGGGTCGGTGGCGATCTTGAAGGCCAGGCCGCAGAAAGGATCCTCCTCCGAAGCGTGGCGGACCTCCTCCTGCTCGGTCTTGGGGTTCATGCCCGTCACGGCCGGAACGTCCAGCGGCGAAGGCAGGAACGCCATCACGTAGTCGAGCAGCTTCTGCACGCCCTTGTTGTGGAACGACGAACCGCAGAGCATCGGGACGATCTGCATGGAGATCGTGGCCTTGCGGATGGCTGCGAGCAGCTCGTCGGGCGTGATCGAATCGGGATCCTCGAAGAACTTCTCCATCAGCGCGTCGTCCGTAGCGGCGACCTCCTCGATGAGTTTGGCGCGCCACTCGGCGGCCTCGGCCTTCATCGCCTCGGGAATCTCGCGCAGCTCGAAGTTGTCGCGGACGGTCTTGTCGTCGAAATAGTAGATCGCATTATTATATATAAGGTCTACCAGTCCCTCGAACTTGTCCTCGGCGCCGATAGGCAGTACGACCGGAAGGGCCGTAGCACCGAAGTGCTCCTTGATCTGCGCGCAGACCGACAGGAAGTCGGCGCCCGTGCGGTCCATCTTATTGACGTAACCGATACGGGGAACGTTGTATTTGTCGGCCTGACGCCATACGGTCTCCGACTGCGGCTCCACGCCGCCCACGGCGCAGAACGTGGCGATCGCGCCGTCGAGCACGCGCAGCGAACGCTCCACCTCGACGGTGAAGTCCACGTGTCCCGGGGTGTCGATCAGGTTGATCTGGTACTGGTGGTCCTTGTACTGCCAGAAGGCCGTCGTGGCGGCCGAGGTGATCGTGATGCCGCGCTCCTGCTCCTGGACCATCCAGTCCATCGTAGCGCCGCCCTCGTGCACCTCGCCGATCTTGTGGGTCTTGCCCGTGTAGAAAAGGATTCGCTCGGACGTGGTGGTCTTACCGGCGTCGATGTGAGCCATGATGCCGATATTGCGAGTGTAATGTAAATCTCTGGTTGCCATCTTTCTGTCCCTGTTTTAGAATCTGAAGTGTGCGAATGCCTTGTTGGCCTCGGCCATGCGGTGCATCTCCTCCTTGCGCTTGAAGGCGGCACCCTGCTGGTTGTAGGCGTCCACGATCTCTGCTGCGAGCTTATCAGCCATCGTCTTGCCGGCGCGCTTGCGGGAATAGAGGACAAGGTTCTTCATGGAAATAGAAATCTTGCGCTCCGGACGAACCTCCATAGGAACCTGGAAGGTGGCGCCACCGATACGCTTCGACTTCACTTCGACCTGAGGAGTGATGTTCTCGAGGGCCTGTTTCCAGATTTCCAGCGGAGATTTATCAGCATCCTTCATCTTCTTGCCCACGATCTCGAGCGAGTCGTAGAAAATCGTGTAGGCAATACTCTTCTTACCATCCAGCATAAGGTTGTTCACGAAACGGGTCACGGCCACGTCTCCGAACTTCGGATCCGGAAGTAGAATTCGCTTCTTTGGCTTAGCTTTTCTCATTGCTATTTAAATGTGCTTCTTGTTAAATGGTTCTCGATTGACTATTTGCCCGCCTTGGGACGCTTGGCGCCGTACTTCGAACGACGCTGACGGCGACCGTCCACGCCGGCCGAGTCGAGCGCGCCGCGCACGAGGTGATAACGCACGCCGGGGAGGTCCTTCACACGACCGCCGCGGACGAGCACGATCGAGTGCTCCTGCAGGTTGTGGCCTTCGCCGGGGATGTAGGCATTGACCTCCTTGCCGTTGGTCAGACGAACACGCGCCACCTTACGCATAGCCGAGTTAGGCTTCTTCGGGGTCGTCGTGTACACACGGGTACAAACGCCGCGACGCTGGGGACACGCTGCGAGTGCCGGGGACTTCGACTTGTCCTCCATGCTCACTCGACCGTTTCTCACTAACTGTTGAATAGTTGGCATTTCTTAAACTGTCCTTTAAGTTGTTAAAAAATCTATTTCCATTGTCCAAAATGGACTGCAAAGGTACGCAATTTTTTGGAAATACAATATATATGCGGCTCTTTTTTCGCGTTTTCACGGGTTTTCGCGCCGCTTCCGATTCTTTTTCTTTATAATTTTGACAAACATATAAACAAATCATTATATATAAACCGTAACGAGCTCGATTCCAAAGCATTGACCCGCACAGGCAAAAAAAAGGGCCGGAGCCTTCCGGAAGGCTCCGGCCCGACAGGGCAATCCGCTGCGGATCACTTCTTTTCGCAGCCGCACTCGGAGGAGGCCACCAGCATCCAGACCAGCTTTTCCTGCTCCCTCAGGTAGTCGCTCATCAGGGCTGCGGTTCCCTCGTCTCCGGCCTCCGAAGCCTGCGCGAGCAGCTTGCGCTCCTCGCCGATCAGGTGGCCGTAACTCTCCAGCACCAGCTTCACCGCCTCGTCCGAGCACGAGATGCCCGAGACCTCCTTCAGACGGGCCGACCGCAGGTACTCGCTGAACCGGTTCTCGGGAACCTCCCCGAGCATCAGGATCCGCTCGGCCAGTTCGTCGGCCTTTTCGGAAACGTCGTCATACAGCTCCTCGAATTTGGCGTGCAGCACGAAGAAGCCGTGTCCCTTGATGTTCCAGTGCAGTCCGCGCAGGTTCGAATAGAAAATCTGATAGTCGGCCAGAAGCTGCTTCAGCGAAGCGGCCACACCCTTGGCCGCGGATGCATCGAGATGCAAAAAATCCATTGTTTTCATAATCGTAATCGGTATTGGTTAATAAATTTTACAAATATTGTTTCTAATTTTCATAGGCAAAGATAATACTAATATTCCGGCTTGTCAAATCTTTATTTTTTATATGCCAATAGGTTAAGCCTATATCCGGAGCGAACGGGGAGCAAATACCGCGCCGGAGCATCCGGAAAGGCCGCCTTTTCCCGGCCGGGCCGGACAGCGGCGCGGGCGGCAAACCGGAAAAACGGGAGGTTTCCGGCGCGGAATCCGAAAAGTTTTCCTTAATTTTGCGGGAAATTCGGCAATAAATCGAAACCAGATATGGAGTACAATTTCAAGGAGATCGAATCCCGGTGGCAGCAGCGCTGGAGAGAGAACAAGACCTACCGCGTCGAAACGGACCCCTCGCGGCCCAAATTCTACGTCCTCGACATGTTTCCCTATCCTTCGGGGGCGGGCCTGCACGTCGGGCATCCGCTGGGCTACATCGCCTCGGACATCTATTCGCGCTACAAACGCCTCAAGGGATTCAACGTCCTGCACCCGATGGGTTACGACGCGTTCGGTCTTCCGGCCGAGCAGTACGCCATCCAGACGGGACAGCACCCGGCCGTGACGACCGAGCGCAACATCGCCCGCTACCGCGAGCAGCTCGACAAGATCGGCTTCTCGTTCGACTGGGACCGCGAGGTGCGCACGTGCGATCCGAAATACTACAAGTGGACGCAGTGGGCCTTCCTCAAAATGTTCGCCTCCTACTACTGCAACGACAGGCAGCAGGCGCGTCCGATCGAGGAGCTGAAGGCCGCCTTCGCCGCATCGGGGACCGAGGGGCTGAACGTCGCCTGCACGACCGAAATGCGTTTCACGGCCGCGGAGTGGAACGCCTGGGACGAGGTGCGGCGCGAGCAGGTGCTGCAAAACTACCGTCTGGCCTACCGAGCCGACACGATGGTGAACTGGTGTCCGAAGCTGGGCACGGTGCTGGCCAACGACGAGGTGCGCGACGGACTGTCGGTGCGCGGAGGCTATCCCGTGGAGCAGAAGCGCATGAAGCAATGGCTGCTCCGCGTGACGGCCTACGCCCAGCGGATGCTCGACGGGCTGGAGGGGCTCGAATGGAGCGACTCGCTCAAGGAGATCCAGCGCAACTGGATCGGCCGTTCGGTCGGTGCGCAGGTCTTCTTCGACATCCAGGGTTCGGACCGCAAGCTCGAGATCTTCACCACGCGTCCCGACACGATCTTCGGCGTGACGTTCATGGTCATCGCCCCCGAACACGAGTGGGTCGGCGAGCTCACCACGCCCGAAAACCGGGACGCCGTCGAACGGTACATCGCCGAGGCGCGGAAGCGCTCGGAGCGCGAGCGCATCGCCGAGACGCGGCGCGTGAGCGGCGTGGCGACGGGCTCCTGCGCGGTGAATCCCTTCACCGGGAAAGCCATTCCGATCTACGTCTCGGACTACGTGCTGGCCGGTTACGGCACGGGGGCCATCATGGCCGTCCCGGCGCACGACTCGCGCGACTGGGCCTTCGCGCGCCACTTCGGACTGGAGGTGATCCCGGTGGTCGAAGGCGGCGACGTCGAGAAGGAGTCCTACGACGCCAAGGCCGGCCGGATGATCAACTCGGGATTCCTCGACGGCAAGGAGGTCAAGGAGGCCATCGCGCTGATGTTCGACGAGGTGGAGCGGCGCGGTCTGGGCAAACGCCTGGTCAATTACCGGCTGCGCGACGCCATCTTCTCGCGCCAGCGCTACTGGGGCGAGCCGTTCCCGATCTATTACAGGGACGACGTGGCCCGTCCGCTCGCGGAAGACGCGCTGCCGCTCGAGCTGCCCCCGATCGAGGATTTCGGACCCACGGCCGAGGGCGAACCGCCGCTGGCCCGCGCGAAGGGGTGGCACACCCCCGACGGGTATCCCTACGAGCTCTCGACGATGCCCGGGTTCGCCGGCTCGTCGGCCTACTACCTGCGCTACATGGACCCGCACAACGACGAGGCGCTCGTCGGCAGGGAGGCCGACGAATACTGGCGCAGCGTCGATCTCTACGTCGGCGGCATCGAGCACGCCACGGGCCACCTCATGTATTCGCGTTTCTGGAACATGTTCCTCTACGACCTGGGATACGTCTGCGAGCCGGAACCGTTCCGCAAACTCGTCAATCAGGGCATGATCCAGGGCCGTTCGAACTTCGTCTATCGCGTCGTGGGGACCAACAAGTTCGTATCGTTCGGGCTCAAGGAGCAATACGAGACGCAGGAGATCCACGTGGACGTGAACATCGTGAAGAACGACATCCTGGACCAGGAGGCCTTCCGCCGCTGGATGCCCGACTTCCGGGACGCGGAGTTCATCCTCGAAGACGGCAGATACGTCTGCGGCTGGGCCGTCGAGAAAATGTCGAAATCCATGTACAACGTCGTGAATCCCGACTACATCGTGGAGAACTACGGCGCCGACACGCTGCGCATGTACGAAATGTTCCTCGGGCCGCTCGAACAGTCGAAGCCCTGGGACACGAACGGCATCGACGGCGTGCACAAATTCCTGCGCCGCTTCTGGAGGCTGTTCTTCGACCGCGACGGGAAGCTGGCCGTGACCGGCGACGCGGCGACCGAAAAGGAGCTGCGCACGCTGCACAAGACGATCCGCAAGGTGACCGACGACATCGAGAACTTCTCGTTCAACACCTCCGTCGCGGCCTTCATGATCTGCCTCAACGAGCTGGGCGACTGCTCCAAGCGCGAGGTGCTCGAACCCCTCACGGTGCTCATCGCGCCCTTCGCGCCGCACATCGCCGAGGAACTCTGGTCGCGGCTGGGCAACGCCGGCTCGGTCTGCGACGCCGCCTATCCCGTCTGCGACGAGAAGTACCTGAAGCAAAACGCCTTCGAATACCCCGTTTCGATCAACGGCAAACTCCGCTTCAGAAAGGAGTACGCCGCGTCGATGACCCCGGCCGAAATCCAGGCCGACGTCGTCGCCGCCCCCGAGGCGCAGAAATGGATCGAGGGCCGCACGCCGAAAAAGGTGATCGTCGTGCCGGGCAAGATCATCAACATCGTCATCTGACCCGTCCACGCACGCCAGACCGTCCGGCAAATCTTCCGGCCCCGGGACTCCGCCGTGCGGCGGAGACGAAGGAGGCGCGGTCCGATCTGCCGGACGGTCCGTTCACGGAATCCCGCCCGAAAACGCATATCCCCATGAAACGCATCCTCGCACTGCTCGCCGCATCGCTGCTCTTCACCGCCCCGGCCGCCGCACAGCGGCACGGCGAAGCCGCGGTGCTCAAAATCTGGGACAACCGCACGGCTCCCCACTCGAACGGCATCGCCTCCCCCGAGCGGGAGCCCGAACCGGACCGGATCGAGAACGTCTCGGCTGCCGAGCTTTACGTATTTCCGGCCGACAGCGTCCGCGACCGGGGGCTGGCCGTGGTGATCTGCCCCGGCGGCGGATACATGAAACTCTGCATGGACTACGAAGGGTACGACGCGGCCCGGTGGTTCGCCGCCAACGGCGTCACGGCCGCCGTGCTCAAATACCGTCTGCCGGAAGGCCATCCCGAAGTGCCGCTCGAAGACGCCGTGCAGGCGCTGCGCATCATGGCAGGGCTCGAAGCGGGCGCCACGGGCTACACCGCGGACCGCGTGGGAATCGCCGGTTTTTCGGCCGGCGGTCACCTCGCGGCGGCCGTCTCGACGCTGGGCACGTTCAAACCCGCCTTTTCGATCCTCTTCTACCCCGTGACCGGGGACGGAGAGTCGCCCGGCTGCCGGATCACCTTCGACCGCCTGCTGGGCGGCCGGCGCACGGATGCCGCCGTCGCGGCGGCCTGGTCGCCGTCGCGGCAGGTCACCGCCGAAACCCCTCCCGCGCTGCTGTTCCACTCCGACGACGACGCGACCGTCCCGCCCTCAAACAGCACGGCCTACTACGACGCCCTGAAACGGCACGGCATCGAGGCCTCGCTGCACATCTACCCCTCGGGCGGACACGGCTGGGGCCTGCTCGGCTCCTTCCCCTACCGGGAGACATGGCAGCGCGCCGTGCTCGACTGGCTCGACCGCCTCTGCGCCGTCCCGGACGGGGAGCGCCGCCGCTGAAAAGCGGAACGGGGCATTGCCGTTTGCCGAATATTGCCTATCTTTGCGCAAATAAACGACCCGCAACGGGAGCCGCCGCCGGTCTAACCGGACGCGCGCCCCTCTTGCCGCAAAATCGAAGGCTATGGCAGACAACACCATCCTGAACCGTCTCGACGGTTTGAAACTCAAATACGAGGAGACCGGACAGAAACTCACCGACCCGGAGGTGATCGCCGACGTCAAGCAGTTCGTCCAGCTCACCAAGGAGTACAAGGAGCTCGAACCGATCATCGAGACCTCGGAGCGCTACCGCACGGCGGTCGCCAACCTCGCCGAGGCGAAGGATACGTTCGCCAACGACAAGGACGAGGAGATGCGCGAAATGGCCCGCGAGATGATCGCGGAGCTGGAGCCGCAGATCGCACAACTGGAGGAGCAGATCAAACTGCTGCTCATCCCGAAAGACCCGCAGGACTCGAAGAACGCCATCGTGGAGATACGCGGCGGCACGGGCGGCGACGAGGCGGCGATCTTCGCCGGCGACCTGCTGCGCATGTACGCCAAATACATCGAATCGAAGGGATGGCGCTACGAGATCACCTCCTCCTCGGAGGGCGCCGCGGGCGGCTACAAGGAGGTGGTGATGAAGGTCACGGGACAGAACGTCTACGGAACGCTCAAGTACGAATCGGGCGTGCACCGCGTGCAGCGCGTGCCGCAGACCGAGACGCAGGGCCGCGTGCACACCTCGGCCGCATCGGTGGCCGTGCTGCCCGAAGCCGAGGAGTTCGACGTCGAGATCTCGATGAACGACATCCGCAAGGACATCTTCTGCGCCTCGGGACCGGGCGGGCAGTCGGTCAATACGACCTACTCGGCCATCCGCCTGACGCACATCCCGACGGGAATCGTCGTACAGTGCCAGGACCAGAAGTCGCAGCTCAAGAACTTCGACAAGGCATTCGAGGAGCTGCGCACGCGCGTCTTCAACCTCGAATACTCGAAATACCTCGACGAAATCGCCTCGAAGCGCAAGACGATGGTCTCGACGGGCGACCGCTCGGCCAAGATCCGCACCTACAACTACCCGCAGGGACGCATCACGGACCACCGCATCAACTATACGATCTACAACCTCGCGGCCTTCATGGACGGCGACATCCAGGACTGCATCGACCACCTGATCGTGGCCGAGAACGCCGAGCGCCTGAAGGAGAGCGAACTCTGACCCCCGGGCGATGGCTCTTCCCGACCGTTTCGCCGCCGAGGTCCGCGCCGTCGTCGCGCAGATTCCCCGTGGCTGCGTGGCGACCTACGGACAGATCGCACGGCTCGTGGGAATGCCCGGCTACGCCCGCCATGTGGGGCATGTGCTGGCGGCCGCCCCGGAGGGCGTTCCCTGCCACCGCGTGGTGAACGCCGCGGGCCGCACGGCTCCCGGGTGGGACGCCCAGCGGACGCTGCTCGAAGCCGAGGGCGTCCGGTTCCGCCCCAACGGATGCGCCGACCTCGCCCGTTCGGGATGGGATGCGCTGAGCGGACTGTCCGGCGAAAGAGAGAAACCCCGACGACGGAGCGGGAACACCCGTGCAGGGCAATATTCGCCCCTCCGCACCCGTTCTGCCGAAAACGAACGACCATGAAAAGATACGCACTCACCCTGTTCGCGCTTCTCGGCTCCGCCCTCCTGCCGGCCGCGGCGCAAAAGCCGCTCTACATCGTGAACGGCCGGGAGACGGAGGAGATCGCCTCGATTCCGCCCGAGGACATCGAGCGGGTCGAAACGCTTCCGGCCGACGAGGAGACCATCGCCCGCTACGGCCTCCGCGCGTCGAACGGGGTGCTTCTCGTCACGCTCCGCTACGACAGTCCCGCGGTGTTCCCCTCCGACTCGACCTTCGGGCGCTACATCGCCCGGCGCGTCGAGTGGCCCGACGACGAACCCGCGGCACGCGTCGTGCTGCGCTACAAGATCACCCCCGAGGGGCGCACGGTCGTCGATCAGGAGCTGGAGGTGACCGACAAACGACTCCGGCGGCGCGTGCTGAAGGCGCTCGGGGAGGCGCCGCTCTGGCAGCCGGCCCGCAAGAACGGCGTGCCCGTCGAAAGCGAAGGGGTGCTGCGCATCCAGCTTCCCGAAGGCAAGCGCATCCCCCGACAGGCGGAGCTGGTGTTCCGGTAGGCCGCCCTAAAAACGAAGAAACAACGATTCCGCATGAGAACGAACTCCCTATCGGCCTGGATTCTGGCCGTCCGCCCGTACAGCCTGGGCAACTCGGTCATCCTCGTCCTCGTCGCCTCGGCGATGGCCTGGACCGACGGCGGTTTCCGTCCGGGACCGGCCGCGCTCTGCCTCGCGTTCGCCCTGCTGATGCAATGCACGGCCAATCTGGTGAACGACCTCTGGGACTTCCTCAAAGGGGCCGACCGTCCCGACCGTCTCGGTCCCGACCGGGCCTTCGCCAAAGGCTATATCACCCTGCCGGCCATGAAGGCGGGCATCGCGGGTTTTACTCTCGCGGCCTGCGCGGCGGGTGCGGGCATTCTCTGCCTCACGCACGGAAGGCTGCCCTACGGAGGCTGGGAGCTCGTCGCCGTGGGGCTGGCTTGCGTCGTCTTCGCCTACTTCTACACCGCCGGCCCGTGGCCGCTGGCCTATCACGGGCTGGGCGATGCGGCCGTCGTGATCTTCTTCGGACTGATTCCCGTCGGGTTCACCTACTACGTGCAGACCGGACAGTGGACGGCGGAGGTCACACTCGTCGCGCTGGCCTGCGGATTGGTGATCGACACGATGCTCATGCTCAACAACTTCCGCGACCGCGAGGAAGACGCCCGCTGCGGCAAGCGCACGATCGTCGTCCTCACCTGCGCCGCCGTCGGCCGCTGGGGCTACCTGCTGCTGGGACTGGTTCCCGCAGCCCTCTGTCTCACGCTGCTCGCCGCGGGCCGCACATGGGCGGCCCTGCTGCCGCTCCTCTACGCCGCGGCGCACACGGCCACGTGGCGCAAAATGGTGCGCATCGACCACGGCGAGGAGCTGAACGTCTGCCTGGGCGAGACGGCACGCAACATCCTCCTCTTCGGAGCATCGCTCACAATCGGCATCCTGCTCGGCTGACCATGGCGGAAGAACGGCATATCACCCTCCGCGAGCTGCAACGGCTCGTCAGGCAGACCCTCGAGGAGCGCTTCGCGCTGCCCGTATGGGTCAGCGCCGAGATTTCGGAGATCAAGATCAACCGTTCGGGCCACTGCTACCTCGAACTCGTGGAGAAGGGCGGCGACAACGGCGTGCCCACGGCGCAGGCCCGCGCCGTCATCTGGCGCAGCCACTACCCCCGCATCGCGGGTTACTTCGAAGCCGAGACAGGGCAACGGCTCGAAGCGGGCATTCAGATTCTCGCCCGCGTGCTGGTCACCTACCACGAAATATACGGTTTCTCGTTACAGATCACCGACATGGACCCCTCCTACACGCTGGGCGACATGGAACGGCAGCGGCAGCGGACCATCGCGCAGTTGCAGCGCGACGGGGTCTGGGACATGAACCGCGAGACACCGCTTCCGGCCGTCGTGCAGCGCGTGGCCGTGGTGTCGAGCGCCAACGCCGCAGGCTACCAGGACTTCTGCAAGGAGCTGGACAAAAGCCCCTACCGGTTCGCTCTGACGCTCTTCGACGCCTTCATGCAGGGTGCGGCCGCCGAGGAGTCGATCGTGGAGGCCCTCTGCGCCGTCGCCGCACGGCAGGAGGAATTCGACGCCGTCGCGCTGATCCGCGGCGGCGGCTCGCGCAGCGACCTGAACTGCTTCAACGCCTACCGTCTTTGCTCCCATATCGCGCAGTTCCCGCTGCCCGTGGCGACGGGTATCGGCCACGACAAGGACACCAGCGTGGCGGACATGGTGGCCCATACGGCGCTCAAGACCCCGACGGCCGTGGCCGGGTGGCTCGTCGAACGGATGGCCGGGGCCGACGGACGGCTCGACGTCGCCGCCCTGCAACTCCACGACGCGACGACGGCCCTGCTGCACGCGTCGGAGGTGCGGCTCGAACGCCTCCGCGGCGAGCTGCGGCAGACGAGCGGAACGCTGCTCGCCCGGCAGACGGTCCGGCTGGAACACCTCGCGGCGACACTGCCCGAAGCCGCCCGCGGCTTTCTCGCCCGGCAGCTCCTGCGGCTCGACAACGCCGCGGAACTCGTCGCCGGACGCTCGCCCGAGCGAATCCTGCGGCTGGGCTTCGCCGTGGTCCGCAGCGGCGGCAGGGCCGTCGTGTCGGCCGGCGGCGTCGGCCCGGGCGACGCGCTGCGGATCGAAGTGGCGGACGGGACGATCGAAGCGACGGTAAAAAACACGAAGATATGGCAAAAAAAGAGCTGACCTACACCGAGGCGATGGCCGAGATCGAGAAGATTCTCGCCCGCCTGCGCAGCGAGGAGATGGACGTGGACGGCCTCGCGGCCGAAGTCAAACGCGCCACGGAGCTGATCGCCTCGTGCAAGGCGCGCCTGCGCAAAGCCGAGGAGAAGGTGAACAAGGTGCTGGAGTCATGAAAAAGGTGATCCGCTGGGCCCTCAACCACATCCCGCGCCCCGTGCTGCAACGGATCGCGGGATGGGCCGTGCCCGTGGCCGGGCTGTTCTACCGGGGCCGGGGCGCCGAGTGTCCCGTCTGCGGCGCGAAATACCGGAAATTCCTCCCCTACGGCTATGTGCGGCCGCGCCCCAACGCACTCTGCCCCCGCTGTCTCTCGCTGGAGCGCCACCGGCTGCTATGGCTCTATCTGACCCGCGAGACCGACCTGCTGAAAAGCCACCCCCGCACGCTGCACATCGCCCCGGAGGTCTGCATCATGCGCCACCTGAAACCCCACTTCGCGGCCCGGCCCGGCAGGTACGTCACGGCCGATCTCGAAAGCCCGCTCGCGGACCTGCATTTCGACGTGCAGCGGATTCCGCTCGCCGACAATTCGGTGGACGTCGTCCTCTGCAACCACCTGCTGGAACACGTGGCCGACGACCGCCGCGCCCTGCGCGAGCTGCACCGCATCCTGCGCCCCGGCGGGTGGGGCATCGTCCTCTCGCCCGTGGAACGCGATTACGAACGCACCTTCGAAGACGATTCGATCACCGATCCCGACGAGCGCACGCGCATCTTCGGCCAGTACGACCACCGGCGCATCTACGGCGCGGACTATACCGACCGGCTGCGCGAAGCGGGATTCGAGACCGCGGACATCGACTACGCCGCCTCGCTTTCCGAAGAGGAACGCAGGCTCTACGCCCTGCCGGACGACCACATCTACGTGGTGTACAAGCACTAACCGAGAAAGAAAACGATTCCCGTGAAGTGGGCCGCCACCGCCAGGTCGATCAGCAGATGCCACACCAGATGGTGATAGCGGAACCCCTTGCAGGCATAGATCCCCGCCCCGAGCGTATAGAGCACGCCGCCGAGGGCGATGAGCGCCAGCAGCTCCGTCGAAGCGCGGCGGACGAACAGCGGAAGGAAAAGGAGAATGGCCCACCCCATCACCAGGTAGATCGTGAGGCTGACGGCCGGAATCGAACGGTGCGACAGCGACTTGTAGAAGATGCCGAACACCACCATCGCCCATTGCAGTCCGGCGATGAGAAGCCCCTGCCAGCCGCCGATGACCGAAAGCGCGATGGGCGTATAGCTTCCGGCGATGGCCACGTAGATGAAGATATGGTCGAGCACGTGGAACACCTCCTTGTGACGCGAGGCGGGGCGCATCGCGTGGTAAAGCGTCGAGACGAGAAACATCAGGAAAACAGAGATCACGAAGACCGAAACCGAGAAGGCCGCCCGCACCCCCTCCGGATCGTGCGTGTAGGCCCATACGGCGGCGAACGGAAGGGCCGCGAGCATCGCGAGCGCCATGACGCCGTGCGACAATACGTTGGCGATCTCCTCGCCTGCGGTGGGGACGTAAACCGCTTTTTTCTTCTCCACGGGACAACGGATTGGTTCTGTGTGCCAAATTTATAAAAATTTTTTCATATCTTTGCCAACAAGGTTAAGAGGTTGGGTTCAATGGATTTCTCACGCTACGAAAATCTGCGCGCGCTCGTGCGCGCGAACTTCTCGGAGACGACGCAACGCCTTGTGGACGAGGCGCTGGAGTATGCCGACGGGAAGCTCGCCGGCGTGTGCCGTTACGACGGGGCGCCGATGCTCGACCACGCCGCCGCCGTGGCGTCGATCGTCATTTCGGAAGTGGGCCTCGGACGCAACTCCGCCGTCTCGTCCATCCTGCACGACGTCGTGCGGCTGGCGCACAAGGAGCGCCCGGCAGACGAATTCCTCGCACTCACCGAAGAGATCCGGAACCGTTTCGGAGAACAGGTCGTGGGCATTACGATGGGACTGGCGAACATCTCGGAGCTGAAGCTGAAGACCTCGAAGGAGCAGGCCGACAACTTCCGCGACCTGATCGTCAGCTACTCCGAGGACCCGCGCGTAATCCTCATCAAACTGGCCGACCGCCTCGAGGTGATGCGCTCGCTCGGCATCTTCCCGCACGAGAAATGGCGCAAGAAGAGCTGGGAGTCGATGAACCTCTACGCCCAGATCGCCCACAAGCTGGGTCTCTACGAAATCAAGAGCGAGCTGGAGGACATCGCCCTCAAATACCTCGAACCGAAGGACTACGAGCACATCATCACGAAACTCGAGGAGAGCGCCGAGGAGCGCCGCGCCTTCATCGCCCGCTTCCTCGTGCCGATCACCGAGCGGCTCGACCGCCTCGGCATGAAATACCACGTCAAGAGCCGCACGAAGTCGATCTTCTCGATCTGGTCGAAGATGCACAAGCAGCACGTGCCCTTCGAGGGCGTCTACGACATCTTCGCCATCCGCATCATCATCGACTGCCCGCACGAGGAGGAGAAGCGGCTCTGCTGGACGGTTTACTCCGTCGTAACGGACTTCTACACGCCCAATCCCAACCGCATGCGCGACTGGATTTCGATCCCCAAGTCGAACGGCTACGAGTCGCTGCACACCACCGTGTCGGCCGAAGGCCGCTGGGTCGAGGTGCAGATCCGCACCGAGCGCATGGACGCCGTGGCCGAGCGGGGCATCGCCGCGCACTGGCGCTACAAGGGCGTGGGACAGGGAGCGCAGACCAGCGAACAGTGGCTCGGCCGCCTGCGCGAACTGATGGAGGACACGACGCACTCGCTGGCGCAGCGTTTCGACGCCAAACCCGCCTCGGGCGAGATCTTCGTCTTCACCCCCAACGGCGACCTGCGCAAGCTGCCCGAAGGGGCCACGCTGCTCGACTTCGCCTTCGACATCCACACCAATCTGGGCTCGACCTGCTCGGGCGGCAAGGTGAACAACCGCGCCGTGTCGATCCGCGAACCGCTGCGCAACGGCGACATCGTGGAGATCCTGACGCAGAAGAACCAGACACCCAAGGCCGACTGGCTCGCGTTCGTCGTCACGGCGAAGGCGCGCAACAAGATCAAGAGCTTCCTGCGCGAGGAGCAGGCCAAACATACGCGCATGGGGCGCGAGGAGCTGGAACGCAAACTCAAGAACTGGAAACTCCCGCTGACGATCGACGAGGCGGTGGGCTACCTCGCCCGCCACTTCAAGGTGCGCACGGGCACGGAGGTTTACGCCCTGATCGCCACGCAGAAGCTCGACTTCGGGACGATCAAGGAGCTCCTTTCGCGCCACCTCTCGGGCGAGGCCGAGGAGCAGCGGCGCGCCGCGGCGGCCGAGATCGAACGCCAGAAAGCCGCGCAGCAGGGCGCGAAGGAGCCGCCCGCCGCCTCGCAGGACGCACTGGTGATCGACGACGACATCTCGAAGATACAGTACAAGCTGGCCCGATGCTGCAACCCGATCAAGGGCGACGAGGTTTTCGGTTTCGTAACGATCAATTCGGGCATCACGATCCACCGCACGGATTGCCCCAACGCCCGGCGGATGCGCGAGAACTACCCCTACCGCGTCGTCGAGGCGCGCTGGCGGCAGTCGGCCGAAGGGGCGTTCCGCGTCATGATCCGCATCGTGGCGGCCGACACGACGGGCATGGCCAACCACATCACGGAGGCCATCAGCCGCGACCTGAAGCTCAACATCCGCTCGATCAACTTCGCCGCGGCGCCGAACGGCTGCCTCGCGGGCACGGTGGCCGTCGAAGTGCCCGGCGCGGGCGTCGTGGACACGCTCGTGCACCACATCATGCGCATCAAGGGCGTGCAGCGGGCCTACCGCATCAACTGACACACAACTTTTTTATTCACCCACAAACGATAAATGGATAACAGCACAATCAGCGTCGTTTTTGCCGACCCGACTCATGCGCACTACGCTCCGCGTATCTGCGAACTGATCTACGAGTCGGCACTGCAGCGGGGTACGGGCATCGCCAAGCGGTCGCCCGAGTATATCGCCGCGAAAATGACCGGTGGCAAGGCCGTCGTGGCGCTGGACGGGGAAAAACTGGTCGGGTTCAGCTATATCGAGTGCTGGGGTCACGGCGACTTCGTCGCCACCTCGGGACTGATCGTGGACCCCGAGTACCGGCACATGGGACTCGCGGAACAGATCAAACGACGAACCTTCGAGCTGGCCCGACGACGATTCCCCTATGCCAAGTTATTCAGTATCACCACGTCGCTTCCGGTCATGAAGCTCAACTCGCGCATGGGATACGTCCCGGTCACCTTTTCGGAGCTGACCGAGGACGAGGAGTTCTGGCAGGGATGCCAGGGATGCTGCAACTACGATATTTTGCAGCGCAACCACCGGCGCATGTGCCTCTGCACGGGCATGTTGTACGACCCGGCGAAGGAACCGCCCCGGAAGCAGTCGCGGCTGGCGCCCTACAAGATGTTTTTCCGGAACAAGGTAAAAAAACTGTTTCATCTGAAGTAAAAGCCAAAGTACGGCAACCGGCCGATCGGCAGGCGGTCATTCCCGGAATCATTTCGGGTGCGTAGCGACAGGCCCCTCCCGAAGGAGGGGTTTGGGATGGGGTCGGACTTGCAAACGCGGCCACAGGCCGCGACAACGGCCGGAGGATTTGCACTCCGGCGAACTAACGCGAACAACAACAAAGACAATATCATGGAAACCAAGAAAAAAGTGGTTCTGGCGTTCAGCGGCGGGCTGGACACCTCGTTTTGCGTGAAATACCTCTCGGAGGAGAAGGGATACGACGTCTACACGGCGATCGCCAACACGGGCGGCTTCTCGAAGGCCGAACTCGAAAAGATCGCGCAGCGCGCCGAAGAGCTCGGCGCCAGGGAGCACGCCACGCTCGACATCGAACAGGAGTACTACGAGAAGAGCATCCGCTACATGATCTTCGGCAACGTGCTGCGCAACGGGACCTATCCCATTTCGGTCAGCTCGGAACGCATCTTCCAGGCCATCGCCATCATCGAGTACGCCAAGCGGATCGGCGCGGACGCCGTGGCCCACGGCTCGACCGGCGCAGGCAACGACCAGGTGCGCTTCGACCTGACGTTCCAGATTCTCGCCCCCGAGATCGAGATCATCACCCCGACGCGCGACATGACCCTGACGCGCGAATACGAAATCGAATACCTGCGCCGTCACGGCTTCACGGCCGACTTCAAGAAGATGGAGTACTCGATCAACAAGGGGTTGTGGGGCACGTCGATCGGCGGCAAGGAGACCCTGCATTCGGAGCAGACGCTCCCCGAGGAGGCCTATCCGAGCCAGATCGAGGCCGAGGGCGAGGAGCGGCTCACGATCGCGTTCGACCGGGGCGAGATCGCCGCGGTGAACGGCAAACCCTACGCCGACAAGGTGGAGGCCATCCGAGCCGTGGAGGCGATCGGCTCGCGCTACGGCATCGGCCGCGACATGCACATCGGCGACACGATCATCGGCATCAAGGGCCGCGTGGGCTTCGAGGCCGCCGCCCCCATGCTCATCATCGCCGCGCACAAGATGCTCGAGAAGCACACGCTCACCAAATGGCAGCTCTACTGGAAGGACCAGGTGGGCACGTGGTACGGCATGTTCCTCCACGAGGCGCAGTACCTCGAGCCCGTCATGCGCGACATCGAGGCGATGCTCCGCTCGTCGCAACGCAACGTCACGGGTACGGTGGAGCTGATCCTGCGGCCGCGCAACTACACGCTCGTGGGCGTGGAGTCCCCGTTCGACCTGATGAAGACCGATTTCGGCGAATACGGCGAGGTGAACAAGGCGTGGACGGCCGACGACGTGAAGGGCTTCACGAAGATTCTCGGCAACCAGATCAAGATCTACCACAACGTCCAGAAGCGCAACGGGAAATGATACGCGCCGGCATCATCGGAGGCGCCGGCTACACCGCCGGCGAACTCATCCGCCTTCTGGTCAATCACCCGCAGGCCGAAATCGTCTTCGTGCACAGCACCTCGAACGCGGGCAACCGCCTCTCGGAGGTCCACGGAGGGCTGGAAGGCGACACGGACATGCGTTTCTGCGACGGCTTCGACCTCGGGGCGATCGACGTCCTGTTCCTCTGCTCGGCTCACGGAGAGAGCCGCAAGTGGCTCGCGGCGCACGACGTTCCGGCCGGCGTGCGGATCATCGACCTGGCGCAGGATTTCCGCGACGAGAGCGAAGGCTTCGTCTACGGACTGCCGGAGTGGCAGCGCGACCGCATCTGCACGGCGCGGCGCATCGCCAACCCGGGATGCTTCGCCACAGCCATCCAACTGGCACTGCTGCCGCTGGCCGCCGCGGGGCTGCTGCGCGACGAGGTGCACGTGACGGCCGTGACGGGATCGACGGGCGCCGGGGTGAAACCCTCGGCCACGACCCACTTCAGTTGGCGCACGGCGAACCTCTCGGTTTACAAGGCCTTCACGCACCAGCACCTGCTGGAGATCGGCCGCAACCTGCGGCGGATCGAACCGGCGTTCGACGCCGAAATCGACTTCGTGCCGATGCGCGGCGACTTCGCGCGGGGCATTCTCGCCAGCGTCTATACGCGGTGCACGCTGGAGGAGGCCGACGTGCGGAAGCTCTACGCCGGCTACTACGCAACGGCCCCCTTCACGCACGTCACGGAACGCGGCGTGGACCTCAAGCAGGTCGTCAATACGAACAAGGCGCTGCTGCAGGTGGCCCGCCACGGCGACAAGCTGCACGTCGTCTCGGCGATCGACAACCTGCTCAAGGGCGCCTCGGGACAGGCCGTGGAGAACATGAACCTGCTGTTCGGACTGGACGAGCGGGAGGGGCTGCGGCTCAAAGCCTCCGCATTCTGAAACCCAAGCCGCCCCGGCGGCGAAAAACGAACGGAAACACATGGAACTTTTCAACGTATATTCCCTCTACCCCGTCGAACCGGTACGCGGCCGGGGCTGTTTCGTCTATGATACGGCCGGCACGGAGTACCTCGACCTCTACGGCGGACACGCCGTGATCTCGATCGGCCATGCCCACCCGGACTACGTGCGGGCCGTCTCGGAGCAGGTCGCGCGTCTGGGCTTCTACTCCAATTCGGTGGAAAACCCGCTCCAGACCCGTCTGGCCGAGAAGCTGGGACGCATATCGGGCTATGCCGACTACAGCCTCTTCCTCTGCAACTCGGGGGCCGAAGCCAATGAGAACGCACTCAAGCTCGCCTCGTTCCACACGGGACGCGCGAAGGTGCTCGCCTTCACGAAGGCGTTCCACGGCCGCACGGCGGGCGCCGTGGCCGCCACGGACAACCCCGCGATCGCAGCGCCGTTCAACCGCACGCCGAACGTGGAGTTCGCGCCGCTGAACGACATCGGCGCCGTGCGCGAGAAACTCTCGACGCGAGAATTCGCCGCCGTGATCGTCGAAGGAATCCAGGGCGTCGCGGGCATCCACTGCCCGACGGACGACTTCCTGCGCGCCCTGCGCGAGGCGGCGACCGAAACGGGCACGCAGCTCATCCTGGACGAAATCCAGTCGGGCTACGGCCGCACGGGGCGCTTCTTCGCCCACCAGCACGCCGGCATCCGCCCCGATCTCATCACCACGGCCAAAGGCATGGGCAACGGCTTCCCGATCGGCGGCGTGCTCATCGCGCCCCACTTCGAGGCACGGCCGGGTCTGCTGGGCACCACCTTCGGCGGCAACCACCTCGCCTGCGCCGCGGCGATCGCCGTGCTGGACACGATCGAACGCGAACGACTCGTGGAAAACGCCGCCGCGGTGGGCGAATACCTGCTCGGCGAGCTGCGGCGGTTCACGACGCTCCGCGAAGTCCGGGGCCGCGGCCTGATGATCGGCATCGAAACCGACGGTCCGGGGGCCGAACTGCGCCGGCGGCTGCTCTTCGAGCGGCACGTCTTCACGGGCGGAGCGGGCGCCTCGACCGTCCGGCTGCTTCCGGCCCTCTGCCTCACGCGCGAGCTGGCCGACCGTTTCCTCGAATCGTTCCGCGGAATCGTCGGATAACCCAGAAAACAGAAGAAAACCATGAAGAAATTTACCTGCGTACAAGACATAGGCGACCTGCGCGCAGCCGTTGCCGAAGCGCTGGAGATCAAGCGCGACCGCTTCCAGTTCACGGGTCTGGGCCGCAACCGCACGCTGCTGATGCTCTTCTTCAATTCGAGCCTCCGCACGCGGCTCTCGACCCAGAAGGCGGCGATGAACTTGGGCATGAACGTCATGGTCCTCGACGTCACCCAGGGGGCCTGGAAACTCGAAACCGAGCGCGGCGTGGTGATGGACGGCGACAAGGCCGAACACCTGCTCGAAGCCATCCCCGTCATGGGCTCCTACTGCGACGTGATCGGCGTGCGCTCCTTCGCCCGCTTCCGCGACAAGGCCGAGGACTACGAGGAGCGCATACTCGAACAGTTCATCCGCCACTCGGGCCGTCCGGTCTTCTCGATGGAGGCCGCCACACGTCACCCGTTGCAGAGCTTCGCCGATCTGATCACCATCGAGGAGCACAGGCGCGTCGAGCGCCCGAAGGTCGTGATGACCTGGGCGCCGCATCCCAACGCCCTGCCGCAGGCCGTGCCCAACTCCTTCGCCGAGTGGATGAACGCCGCGGACTACGACTTCGTCATCACCCATCCCGAGGGCTACGAGCTCGCCCCGGAGTTCGTGGGCCGCGCCCGCGTCGAGTACGACCAGCGCAAGGCCCTCGAAGGCGCCGACTTCGTCTATGCCAAGAACTGGGCCGCATGGGCCGACCCCAACTACGGGAAGGTGCTCTCGCGCGACCGTTCGTGGACGGTGGACGACGAGAAGATGGCTCTGACGAACGACGCCTTCTTCATGCACTGCCTGCCCGTGCGGCGCAACATGATCGTCACCGACTCGGTGATCGAATCGCCCCGCTCGCTGGTCATCCCCGAGGCGGCGAACCGCGAAATTTCGGCGCAGGTGGTACTCAAACGGCTGCTGGAGGGACTGCAATGACGGAACGGATCACGGTCGTGAAGATCGGCGGCAACGTCATAGACGACGCGGCGGCCCTCAAACGGTTTCTCGGCGAGTTCGCCGCCCTGCCCGGCGCGAAGATCCTGGTGCACGGCGGAGGCAAGCTGGCCACGCGGCTGGCCGAGCGGCTGGAGCTGGAGGTGCGGATGGTCGAAGGACGCCGCATCACCGACAAGGGAATGCTCGACGTGGTGACGATGGTCTACGCCGGGCTGGTGAACAAACAGATCGTCGCGGGACTTCAGGCCGCCGGATGCAACGCCATCGGACTGTCGGGCGCCGACGGCAACATCGTGACGGCCCGCCGCCGCGCACCGGAACCGGTCGATTTCGGTTTCGTGGGCGACATCGAGCGGGTCGATCACAAGCTGCTCGGGCGGCTGCTCGACGCGGGCCTCGTGCCCGTCTTCCCGGCCATCATGCACGACGGGCGGGGTACGCTGCTCAACTGCAATGCCGACAGCGTGGCCTCGGCCGTGGCGCTGGGCGCCGCACGCCTCGCGCCGACCGATCTCATATACTGCTTCGAGAAGCGCGGCGTGCTGCGCGACGCGGAGGACGAGGGCTCCGTAATCCGCGAGATCACCGCCGCGACCTATCCCCCGCTCAAGGCCGACGGCACGGTGTCGAAAGGGATGATCCCGAAGATCGAAAACGCCCTCCGGGCCGTCGAAAAGGGCGTGCGGAGCGTCACGATACGCAGCGCCGAACGCCTCGCCGACGACTCGGGCACGACGATACGCTGACCGGGCCGAACGCGGCCGCCCTGCGGCCGGACCGACCCGGGGAACAGCCGGAAAACAGAACGAAGAGAATGATGGATACGAGAACCGAAGAGGCCGTCGGACTGCTCCGGCGGCTCGTCGCCACGCCCTCCGTCTCGCGCGACGAGGCGCGCACGGGCGACCTGCTCCACGCCTTCCTCGCGGAGCGCGGTGCGGCTCCCGAACGGCTCCACAACAACGTATGGGCCCGTTCCGCCGGATTCGACCCCGCGCGGCCGACGCTGCTGCTGAACTCGCACCACGACACGGTGCGGCCCGCGGCCTCCTACACGCGCGATCCGTACGATCCGGCCGTCGAAGGCGACCGGCTGTACGGACTGGGCAGCAACGACGCCGGGGCATCGGTCGTCGCGCTCGCCGAGACGTTCCTCGCCTTCCGCTCGCGGCCGCTGCCCTTCAACCTCGTACTGGCCCTCACGGCCGAGGAGGAGTGCATGGGCGAACGCGGCATCCGCGCCCTGCTGCCCGTGCTGGGACCGATCGACATGGCGCTGGTGGGCGAACCGACCGGCATGCAGGCCGCCGCGGGCGAACGGGGCCTCGTGGTGCTCGACTGCACGGCCCGCGGCCGGAGCGGCCATGCGGCCCGCAACGAGGGGATCAACGCCCTCTACATCGCGCTCGACGACATCGCCCGCCTGCGGACATTCCGCTTCGAGCGGGAGTCGGCGCTGCTGGGGCCCGTCGGAATCGCCGTCACGCAGATCGAGGCGGGCACGCAGCACAACGTCGTGCCCGACGTCTGCCGCTTCGTCGCCGACATCCGCACGACGGACGCCTACACGAACGAGGAGACGGTCGAAATCCTTCGCCGCGCGATCCGTTCGGAAGCCGTGCCCCGCTCGACGCGCATCCGCGCCGCGGCCGTCGCGGACGACCATCCGCTCATGCGCGCCGCCCGCGCCGCCGGACGCCGGACATTCGTCTCGCCCACGACTTCGGACCGGACGCTGATGCCCTTCCCGGCGCTCAAGATGGGCCCGGGCGAATCGGAGCGGTCGCACACGGCCGACGAATACGTGTGCCTTTCGGAGATCGCCGAAGGGATCGCCGTCTATGAAACCTACATCGAAAAATTAGCATCGGAACTATGAGCAGTACGAAACTTTGGGACAAGGGCTTCGAGCCGGACAGAATGATCGAGGAGTACACCGTGGGACAGGACCGCGAGCTGGACATGCGGCTGGCGCGCTACGACGTCGAAGGGTCGCTGGCGCATATCGCCATGCTCGAGAAGATCGGCCTGCTGACCCGCGAGGAGCTGGAGACGCTGACCGCGGGACTGCGGGAGATCGCCGCCGAAATCGAGGCCGGACGCTTCGAGATCGAACCCGGCACGGAGGACGTGCACTCCGAGGTGGAGCTGATGCTCACGCGGAGGCTCGGCGACGCAGGCAAGAAGATCCACTCGGGACGCTCGCGCAACGATCAGGTGCTGGTGGACCTCAAACTGTTCCTGCGCGACGAACTGCGGCAGATCGCCGGTGCGGTGCGCACGCTCTTCGACCGGCTGCAGGAGCTGAGCGAACGCCACAAGGAGGTGCTGATGCCGGGCTACACCCACCTCCAGATCGCCATGCCCTCGTCGTTCGGGCTCTGGTTCGGGGCCTACGCCGAAACGCTCGTGGACGACATGCGGCTGCTCGCCGCGGCGTGGCACATAGCCAACCAGAATCCGCTGGGATCGGCCGCCGGCTACGGCTCGTCGTTCCCGCTCGACCGCACGATGACCACGCGCCTCATGGGTTTCGAGGAGCTGCACTACAACGTCGTGGCGGCCCAGATGAGCCGCGGCAAGAGCGAACGGGCGGCGGCGGCGGCCATCGCGGCCGTCGCCGCGACGGTCGGCCGCATGGCGATGGACCTCTGTCTCTTCATGAGCCAGAACTTCGGGTTCGTGTCGCTGCCCGACGAGCTGACCACCGGGTCGAGCATCATGCCCCACAAGAAGAATCCCGACGTCTTCGAGATCATGCGGGGCCGCTGCAACCGTCTCCAGGCGCTGCCCAACGAGATCGCCCTGCTGACGACGAACCTCCCCGCGGGATACCACCGCGACCTACAGCTCCTGAAAGACATCCTCTTCCCGGCCACGGACGAGATCCGGCGGACGCTCGGCATGTGCGACTTCATGCTCGCCCACCTGCGGGTGAACGGGCACATCCTCGACGACCGGAAATACGACTACCTGTTCACCGTCGAGGACGTGAACCGGCTGGTATTGCAGGGCGTGCCGTTCCGCGAGGCCTACCGGCAGGTGGGCATGGCCGTCCAGCGGGGCGAATACAGTCCCACGCGCGAGGTGCATCACACCCACGAGGGAAGCATCGGCAACCTCTGCACCGCCGAAATCCGCCGCAAGATGGAACGCGTGATGGAGGAGTTCGAAACCCCGGGCCTGTAACCCGGGGAGCGGAGACCGCACACTCCGCGGCTCGCTCTCCGCACACTCCGCGGCCATTCTTCTCCGCAGCATACGAAAAACCCCGGACGGGACACGTTTCCGTATCTTCGTCCGGGGTGAATCGGTCCGGGTCCGGGCCATGCGCCCGGCCGGCAGCGGCGACGCCTACTTGATGCGCTCGTAGTATTCGCGCGTACGGGTATCGACGCGGATCTTGTCGCCCGTGTTGATGAACAGCGGCACGCGGATCGTGGCCCCCGTATTGACCGTCGCGGGCTTGAGCGAGTTGGTCGAAGCGGTGTCGCCCTTGACGCCCGGCTCGGTGTAGGTCACCTCCATGTCCACGATCGGGGGCAGCTCGGCCGAAAGCACGGTCTCCTTCTCGGTGTGGAACATGACCTCGACGATCTGGCCGTCGGCCATCAGGTCGTAGTTGTTGATCAGGTTCTTGTCGATGTTGATCTCCTCGAAGGTCTCCGTATGCATGAAGTGCATGCCCAGATCGTCCTCGTAGGTGAACTGGTAGGGACGGCGCTCGACACGCACGGGCTCGATCTTCACGCCGGCCGAGAAGGTGTTGTCCAGCACGCGGCCGTTCTCGAGGTTCTTGAGTTTCGTGCGAACGAAAGCGGGGCCCTTGCCCGGTTTCACATGCTGGAAATCGACGATCTGAAAGGTCTTGCCGTCCAGCTCGATGCACATGCCGATCTTGATGTCTGCGGTAGTTGCCATAACGTATTGTTTTTGATATTGAATTTCGCGGGGGCGAAGTTAGCAAAAAAAAAGCAATATTCCTATTTTTCTCCGCACCCGCATTCCGGCCGCCGTCCGGAACGCTCAAAGCTCTATCGCCTTGCACGTGAGCCCCATCTGACGAATCTTCTCCAGCGTGCGGGGCAGGGCGTAACGCATGTTGCGGAAAGCCTTCTCGCTGTCGTGGAACACGACGATGGCCCCCGGGGCGAGGTACTTCGTGACGTTCCGCAGGCAGGTCCTCGGCGAGAGTTTGCGGTTGTAGTCGCGCGAAATGATGTCCCACATGACCAGTTTGTAACGCTGCCCCAGCAGACGGGCCTGCGCCGGGGTGATGCGCGCATAGGGAGGCCGGAACAGTTCGCTGTGGATCAGATCGTTGGCGAAATCCACGTCCTCCGTGTAACGTTCCAGGCTCATGCCCCATCCCTTCTGATGCGAATAGGTGTGGTTGCCCACCTTGTGCCCGGCGTCGAGAATCCGCCGGTAGAGGTCGGGATACATCTCGACGTTCTTGCCCAGCACGAAGAAGGTGGCTTTGGCATCATACTTGTCCAGCGTCGAGAGAATCCACTCCGTGACACCGGGCGTCGGTCCGTCGTCGAAGGTGAGGAAAACCCCCTCCTCGTCGGCGATCTCCCAGATCAGGTCCGGCATCAGACGCCGGATTATTTTCGGTGGCTTCAAACGCATACCGGAGCAAAAATAGGGAAAATCCGCGCCAAATGCGAAAAAATATGGTTATATTTGTGAATAACTTCCCCCGAGAGAGCGGCCGCACGACATTTTCCGGCGTCCGACGCCGTCTCCGCGGGGAACAATACCGATCGAAATGAAAGCACTCTCCCGCATCATCCTGACCGCGCTCATCGCGGCGACGGCGGCCGGCTGCAAGGCCGTCAATACCCTGACCGATTCGAAAAAGGCATCGCAGGGCAAGCCCTACGAGCTGATCGTGGTCTGCCCGCAGCAGGAGTGGACGGGCGAGGTGGGCGACACGCTGCGCGCCGTGCTCACGGCCCCGGTTCCCTATCTCAACCAGACCGAACCGCTCTTCGACGTGCTGCGCGTGCAGGAGCGCGGATTCACGGGTCTCGTGGCCGACCACCGGAACATCCTCAAGATCCGGATCGACCCCTCGCTCCCGGAAGTGACGACAGGCGTGGAATACGACGTGACGGCCCGGCCGCAGATCGTCCTGACGACGGCGGGTCCCGACGACCGCTCGCTCGTGGAGTACATCTCGAAGAACCGCGAAAACCTCGTGCACGCCCTCGAACAGGCCGAACGGGACCGTGCCGTGGAGGCCAATTCGAAGTTCTACAACACGGGCATCGACGCCGCCGTGCGCAAGACGTTCGGCGTCGGAATCAAAGTCCCGAAGGGCTACGTGCTGGCCAAGCAGGAGGACGACTTCCTCTGGGCGCGCTACGAGTACCCGGCCGCAAGCCAGGGTTTCTTCATCTGCTCCTACCCCTACGAGGGACCCGAATCGCTCGCCCCCGAGGCGCTGCTCGCCGCCCGCAACAAGTACGCGGCCCGAATTCCGGGTCCGTCGGACGGCTCCTGGATGACCACCTCCGAAGTCATCCCCCCGGCCTACAGGATGTTCCGCCTCGAAGGCCGTCTCTGGTGCGAGCTGCGCGGCTTCTGGGACGTGAAGAACGATTTCATGGGAGGTCCGTTCGTCAGCTACACGACCGTGGACACGGCCACGAACCGCGTCTTCACGCTCGACTGCTACGTCTATTCGCCCAAGCTCCACAAACGCAACTTCGTGCGCGGCGTCGAACACCTGCTCTACACCGTGACTTTCCCCGAGACGGAGAAGTAGCGGTCCGGAAAGGCGCAGCGCCCCCTGCGTCCGGAAGGGGCGCCGCCCCGGGCCGTGCGGCGCTCCGGAAGAAACCCCGAAGACCCCCATGCAGCAAATCCTGACATACACGTTCCTCACGCTCTACACGGTCACGATTCTCGGCATCGTGCTGGTCATCATCACCGACAACCGGAATCCGCTGAAGACCCTGCCGTGGATCATCGTACTGCTGCTGGCGCCCGTCGCGGGGCTCGTCTTCTACTTCTTCTTCGGACAGAATCTCTCGAAACAGCGCATCATCTCGCGCCGCACGCGCAAACGGATCACCCTGCAACTGGAGGAGGCCGAACACACCGGCTGTCCCGACCTGCCGGAACAGTACCGTCCGCTGGCGCAACTGCTCCGGCGCACATGCCACGCCGTGCCGCTCTACGGCAGCCGCATCACCCCCTACACCGACGGCGGAGCGAAGATGGAGGCGCTGCTCGGGGAGATCGCCCGGGCGCACCACCACATCCACCTGCAATACTACATCCTCAGCGACGACGAGACGGGCCGCCGCCTCCGCGACGCGCTCGCCGCGAAGGCCCGCGAGGGAGTCCGCGTGCGGATTCTCTACGACGACGTGGGGTGCAGCGGCGTCAAGAAGGCGTTCTTCCGGGAGATGCGCGAGGCGGGAATCGAGGTCCATGCCTTCCTGCACGTCAAGTTCCCGCGCTTCACGAGCAAGGTCAATTACCGCAACCACCGCAAGATCGTCGTCATCGACGGCCGCACGGGCTTCATCGGCGGCATGAACATCGCCGACCGCTACGTGCGCGGCACGGAGTGGGGTTCGTGGCGCGACACCCATTTCCGGATCGAGGGGAGCGGCGTGGCGGGATTGCAGATCGCCTTCCTGAGCGACTGGTCGGCGACCACCAAACGCCATATCGCCGGTCCGGAATACTTCCCCGCGGCGAAACGCTACACGGACGACATCCTGCAAATCGTGGCCGGAGGCCCCTTCGGCAAATGGCGCACGCTGCTCCAGGCCGAAAGCTACGCCGTGGCAAACGCCCGCCGCAGGGTCTGGATCCAGACCCCCTACTACCTCCCCTCGGACGTGCTGAACACCGCGCTGCAAACCGCCGCGCTGGCGGGGACCGACGTGCGGCTGATGCTCCCGGCGCGTTCGGACTCGAAGCTTATCGACCTCGCGTCGCACTCCTACCTCGACGACATGATGCGCGCCGGCGTGAAGATACTCTTCTACGAACCGGGATTCCTGCACTCCAAGCTGCTCATCGCCGACGACGCGCTGACCGTGATCGGCTCGGCGAACATGGATTTCCGCAGCTTCGAGCACAACTTCGAGGTCAATGCCTTCGTCTGCGACGAGGAGTTCACCGCCCGCATGGCCGCGATATTCGACTCCGACGCCGCGAAATGCCACGCCGTGACGCCCGGCGAGTGGTTCCGCCGCCCGCGCCGCCGCCGCTGGGCCGAATCCTTCATGCGCGTCTTCTCGCCGCTCATGTAACCGCCGCAACCTAAAACCGCAACCCGATATGAAACGAATCCTGCTGTTTCTCCTCTCCGCCGCCGCATACGCCTGCACGCAGGCCCCGGCCGCATCGGACTACGCGATCGTCGCCGGACCCGGCATCGCCGACGACCCGCAGTGGAGCGCCGTCGTCGAAGCGCTCCGCGAAAGCCATCCCGGCGCCCGGGTGATCCGTTACCGCGACTCGGTGCGCGAGGCGCTGCCCGCGCTGCGGGGCGCAGCGCCCCGCTACGTGGCCTTCGTGGACCGGCCCGAACGCATCGGGCGCGACTACATCATCGAGCTCAACCGCATGAGCCGCGAGGCGGACCGGGACATCTACGCCGACTACCTCTGGGGCGTCATCACGGGATACGACGCCGACGCGGCGCTGCGCATGGTGCGCAACGCCCGCGAACCGCTCGTCATCCGGAGCGCCGTAAGCACGCTGCGCGAGGTGGGCAGCGGCAAGTGGTTCGACGCCTTCGCCTATGTGGACGACCGCGACGCGGGCCGCTGCGGCGTGAAACGTCCGGGCGAAGACTCCGTCAGCCACTACCGCACGCGACGGCTGCTGCCCGACGGGCGGCCCGACCTGCTGCGGGAGTTCTGCGACTTCTACGCCCGGCTCGATCCCGATCTCGTCACCACGGCCTCGCACGCCACGGAACGGAACCTCGAAATGCCGTTCTCGGTGGGGAACCTGCGGTGCGCCGACGGAGCGCTCTACGCCGACTTCCCGGAGGGGCGCACGCCGCTGGCCGGGTCGGACAAGCGGCGCGTGTTCCTGCCGATCGGGAACTGCCTGATCGGCAACGTGGACAACACGCGCGGGAGCATGGCCGTCGCATGGATGAACAGCGCGAACGCCGCGGCGATGGCCGGCTACGTGGTCCCGACCTGGTACGGCCGCAACGGATGGGGCGGACTGAAATATTGGCTGACGACGCCCGGACGCTACACGCTCGCCGAGGCCTTCTACCTCAACCAGCAGGACATGCTGCACCAGCTCGAGGAGTGGTGTCCCGGATTGGGCGAACGGGCCTTCCCGTTCGGCGAAGAGGGTTTCGCCGAGGAGGATTTCGTCCGGGCCGACAGCGTCGCGGGGCGGAAACTCTCGGCGGACGAGACGGGCTTCTTCTTCGACCGCGACGTACTGGCGTTCTACGGCGACCCGGCATGGGACGTACGGCTGCGGGAGCTTCCCGCCGAACGCGATTTCACCGTGAACGAACGGCACGAAAAGGGACAGTGCATCCTGACGGTGACGACCTCCGCCGCATTCGACGCCGAGCGCATGGCGGGCGGCCGGTTCAAGGAGGAGCACGTGGGCAGGCTGCCTTTCAGCTACTTCTTCCCCGAGCGGCTGCCGAATCCCCGCCTCGCGGCCGGACAGGCATGGAACGCCGCCGTGGACGAAAACTTTCTGCTGATTTACGATCCCGGCTTCGAACCGGGAAAGACCTACACGATCCGGCTCGACACCGGCGAGTGACGCCGCGGCGGACAGATACCCCGACGGGCAGAAACCCGGCCGACGCGCCCCGGCCCCGCACCGGAGGCGGAGTGCGGCGACAGGGGGCCCGACCGGTCTCTCCTGCGGGATCAGATTTCGACGATGCCGTTGCGGATGGCATAGACCACCAGGCTCGCGGTGTTCTTGCAGCCGGTCTTTTCGAGAATATTGGCACGGTGCTTATCGACCGTGCGCTTCGATATGAAGAGTTCGTCGGCGATCTCCTGGTTGGAAAGCCCCCGGCAGACGGCCACCAGAATCTCGCGCTCGCGCGAAGAGAGCTGGTCGTCGGCCGCGTCGTCGCGCGTGCGCATCCGTCCCGTCAGCGACGAAAGCAGTTGCGGCGAGAAGTAGCTTCCGCCGCCCATCACCGTCCCGATGGCCTCCAGCACGTCGCCTATGTCCGAATCCTTCAGCAGGAATCCCCGGGCTCCGGCCTCGACCATCCGCGAGTAGTAGCTCTCCTCGCCGAACATCGACAGGGTGATGATCCGCAGCTCCGGCCGCCGGGCCAGCGCCCGCTCGGTCGTCTGCGCGCCGTCGAGCCCCGGCATCGAAAAATCCATGAAGACGATGTCGGCCTCCATCCCCTCCATCATCGCCAGGAACTCCTCGCCGCTGGCCGCCTCGCCTACGACGCGGCAGCCTTCGCAGCGTTCGAGCAACTCCCGCAGCCCGTTGCGGAAGAGCGAATGGTCGTCCACGAGTATGATTCTGCACTCCATCCCGATTACTCTCTTTTTTTACGCCGGCGCGTCCGCCCCGCGGGTCCGGGAGCTTCCTCCTGCGTGTTGATCCGGATCGCCGTCCGCATCCCCCGGCCTTTGGACGAGGTGATGTCGAACGTGCCGCCGAGCGAATTGATGCGCGACGCGATGTTCGAAAGCCCCATACCGCAGTCCATCATCGCCTGCGGATTGAACCCGCGGCCGTCGTCCGAATAGTCGAGCGCCAGCTCCGGCCCGTTCTGCGAAAGCGAAAGGTTGATCGACGAACAGCCCGAATGCTTGAGCGAATTGTTTATCAGCTCGCAGATCACCCGGTAGAGGATCACCTCCACGTCCGTATCGTAACGTTCGGTGCGGAGGTTGGTCGTGAAGCGGATCTTCACGTCGTGCATGGCCGCACTCTTGTCGATGAAATTCCGCACGCCCCGCGCCAGTCCGAAATCATTGAGCACGTGCGGCGAAAGGTTGTTCGAAATCTCGCGCAGCGAGCGGATCGCCTCCTCGATCACATAGGTCGTATTGTCGATGATCTCGCGCTGCTCGGCGCTGCGCTCGTCGCGCGAAAGGGCCGTCAGCGACATCTTCGCCGAAGAGAGCAGCGGACCCAGCCCGTCGTGCAGCTCCTTCGAGAAACGCGACCGGGCCTTCTCCTCGGTACGCAGCACGGCCGTCAGGATGCGCTTGTTGAGGAGCGTCCGCTGGTGATTCAGGCGGTCGATATACTTGAAGAGCTTGTGCGCGTACATCACCCCGATCGACAGGCAGATCGACACCGTGACGCCCAGGTAGGCGAACCACCAGCGCGGAACGATCTCCACGCCCATATCCATGAGCAACTGCACCAGCCGCTCGATGGTCAGCAGCGAGAAGCCCACGATGAAGAGTATCCACACGGAGTTGTACTTCGTGGCACGCACCAGCCGCAGGGCATAGGCCGTCGCCAGCGTCTGGACGATGATCGAAATGACGAGCAGGATCTTGATGAGCATAACCGCGGTTTTTCACAAAGATAGCGAAAAAATCATTCGAACATCCCGTCGAGCCGCTTCAACTGCCGGTAATCCGTCAGATCGGCCTGCACGGGAACCACCGACACGTAGCCGTGCGCCAGCGCCCACTCGTCGGTGTCGGTCGCTTCGGGCTCGCCATTGACGAATTCGCCCGTGAGCCAAAAGTAAGGGCGGCCCCGCGGATCCTCGCGGCGGAAGAACTCCTCGCGCCAGAAGCCGCGGTTCTGCCGGCAGAGCCGCACGCCGCGCACCTCGCCGGGCCGTCCCTTCGGGACATTGACGTTCAGGCACAGCGGCAGCTCCGCACCGCGGTCCAGCACCGCGCCGACGATCCGCCGGCCGTAGAGCACCGCCGCCTCGAAATCGGCATCGGCGGCATGGTCGTCGAGCGACAGTCCCACGGCCGGACAGCCGTAGAAACTGCCCTCGATGGCCGCGCCCATCGTCCCCGAATAGAGCACATTGACCGCGGAGTTCGAACCGTGGTTGATGCCCGAGAGCACCAGATCGACCCGTTCGTCGCGCAGCAGGCAGTCGAAAGCCATCTTCACGCAATCGACGGGCGTGCCGGAGAAGGCGTAAACCGCCAGTCCCTCCTCCTCGCGGACGCAGCGCAGGTAGAGCGGACTATACATGGTGATGGCCTGGCTCATGCCGCTCTGCGTCGTCTCGGGCGCCACGACCACCACGCGCCCGAAGGTGCGGGCCACCTCGACGGCGGCCTCCATGCCCCGCGAATCGTAACCGTCGTCGTTGGTCACGAGTATCAGTCTCTCTTCCATAGTCTTTTTCGTTCCGTTCCGGCGAAACGGACCCGCGGCCCCGAAAGCGGCGCAAACCGCTCCGCTCCGCGGAATCCCGGCCGGAAATCGCCCGTAAAGATAGCGATAAATCCTCCGACCGAAGCGGAATTCGAGGCAATAGTTGCGCCATTCGGAAAATTCTTCCTATATTTGCAACCCCAACAGGGCGTATATCGACCTCTTTCATTGGGCGCTACGGCGACGGCGGACGATGCGGCGGACGCGCGGGAAGACTTTCCGGAAACGGAAAGCGGACCGGCGGGGATGCGGCGGAGCGGTTCCGCGGGATTACGGACAAGGGGTCCGTATGGTAGTCCGGGCGCAGCGGGAATGTCGGGTGCGAAACTCAAAATTCGTTGCAACAATGAACAAAGACGCAATCATCCGGCTCGTAAACGAGCAGATGTGGCCGAAGACGGACGCCGACGTGCCGTCGTTCAAGGCCGGTGACACGATCACCGTATCCTACAAAATCGTCGAGGGTAACAAGGAGCGCGTGCAGAGTTTCCGCGGCGTGGTTATCCAGATCAAGGGTCAGGGCAAGACCAAGATGTTCACGATCCGCAAGATTTCGAACGGCGTGGGTGTCGAGCGCATCTTCCCGCTTTACTCGCCCCATATCGAGAAGATCGAGGTCAATAAGATCGGTGTGGTCCGCCGCGCCCGCATCTACTACCTGCGCGATCTGACGGGCAAGAAGGCGCGTATCAAGGAGAAGCGCATGACGAGCAGCTCGGAGAAGTAATCCGCATCTGCCCGGAAACGGAAAACGGGACATTCGAAATGAATGTCCCGTTTTTTCGCATCCTCTCCGGCCGCGGCAAGGCGGCCGCACCCGAAAGCTCTGCGCCGAAGAGAACGCCCCCGGAAACGCGCCGCGCGGAAACAGGCGCAGGAAACACCGGAGCAGGAAACGATTCCGCACGGAAATGCCGCGCCCGAAAACCGACGGGGGACGCCGCGCTGCGGCATCCCCCGTTCTGCGTTCCGGAAACGGCCGATCAGTCGGTCACCGGAATATCCTTGTTCACGTTCTTCGAACCCACGAGGGCGTAGAAGAGGATGTAGGCCAGACCCACGATCACGACCCAGTAGCTCGAGAGGTAGCCCGCGAAGTCGGCCACGCCGCCCTGGATCAGCGGAAGGATACCGCCGCCGCAGACCATCACCATGAAGAAGCCCGAACCCATCGAGGTGTATTTGCCGAGGCCCTCGACGGCGAGGTTGAAGATGCCTCCCCACATGACCGAGGTGCAGAGGCCGCAGAGCGTGAGGAACATGACGCCGACGGGAACCTCCACCAGTCCGAAGCCCGTACCGGTGAAGACGGGCATCGAAACCGTCGAGGTGACGGGCGAGAAGATGCCCACCAGCACGAAGAGAATGGCTACCGAAGCCACCACGGAGAGCTGCGACTTGCTCGAGACCTTGCCGCCGATGATGCCGCCGACCAGACGGCCGCACATCATCAGGAACCAGTACGTGCCCACGAGCGAACCCGCGGCCGCGGCCGCCATGCCCGCGCCGTCGGTCGTGGAGGTGAGGAAGAGATTCATGAAGTTGGGAATGCCGACCTCGACGCCCACATAGATGAAGATGGCCACGGCGCCCAGCACGAAGTGACGGAACGAGAGCGCGCTGTGCTTGTCCTTCTTCGCCTCGGCGGCCTTCTCCTCGATGGCATACGGCTCGGGGATCGAGACCATGGAGAGCACGACGAAGGCCACGGCGAAGATACCCATGGCGATGAACAGCGCGGGCGAAGCGTCGCTGATCGTCGCGCGGGCCACGTCGCCCATCAGATAACCGACCAGAATCGGCACGATGGTGGCCGAGATCGAGTTGAGCGAACCGCCGAACTGGATCAGCTGGTTACCCCGCTTGCCGCCGCCGCCGAGGGTGTTGAGCATCGGATTGACCACCGTATTGAGCATACACATCGAGAAACCCGAGACGAACGCGCCGACGAGGTAAACCGCGAAGCTGCCGGCCACGCCCGAAAGGTACTGGATACCCACGCCGATAAAACCGACCGCAATGGCCGCCAGCGCCGTTTTCTTGTAGCCGATGCGGTTGAGCATCAGACCCGCCGGAATACCCATGAAGGCGTAGGCGATGAAATTGGCCGCATTACCCAGCTGCGACATCCAGTTCGCCACCGAGAACTGGTTCTTCACGATCACGCCCAGCGGATTGGCGAAGCCCGTGACGAACGAGATCATCGCGAAGAGCGCGAACATCATGATGATAGGTAATGTGTAATTCTTCTTTTGTTCCATAGAGTTGATCTGTTATTTAGGTTAATAATCGTTTGTCCGGATTTGCGGTCATCTGTCGCGTTCGACGATATAGGCGCAGAGGTTCACCAGCGCCGAGCGGTAGTCGGAGTCGTCGTAGTCGGAGAGCATCCCCACGGCCCGCGAGACATAACCCTGCATCACTTCGGCCGCGGCGGAGAGTCCGCCCTCCCGCTCCACCGCAAGGCGCAGGTACTCCACCGCTTCGTCGTCCTCGTGACAACGGGCCAGTCTGTCCAGCAGATCGGCCCGTCTCTCCTCCGACGCGCGGTCGAGCACCGTCAGCAGGGGCAGCGTGATCTTCCCCTCCCGCAGGTCGTTGCAGACGGGTTTGCCCGTCTGCGCCGAGGGGGTATAGTCCAGGATGTCGTCCTGAATCTGAAAGGCCATGCCCACCGCCTCGCCGAAGCGGCGCATCGTCGCCACCTTGTCGCGCGTGGCCCCCACGGCCAGCGCCCCCGCCGACGCGGAGACGCCCAGCAGGCTCGCCGTCTTCTTGTAGATGATGTCGAGGTAGGTCCGGCGGGTCATGCTGCGTTCGGCGGCGCATTCGTCCTGCAACACCTCGCCCTCGCACAGCGCGGCCATCGAGCCGCATACGTGCGTCACCAGATCGAACTGCCCGCTCTGCAGGCCGATATTCATATTTTTAGCCAGGATGTAATCGCCCAGAATCACCGCCTTGTGCGACTGCCAGCGGGCATTGACCGAGGGTTTGCCGCGGCGCGTGTCGGCCTCGTCGATCACGTCGTCGTGGATGAGCGAGGCCACGTGGATCATTTCGACCAGCATCGCCGCCAGCGAGGCGCGCCGTCCGCCCGCCGCCCCCTTGACCGGAGCGTTCATCGCCGCCGAAAGCATCACCAGCAGCGGACGGATGCCCTTGCCGCGCGCCGTCAGGGCATAGCGCAGCATGTCGGACAGCAACTCCCCTTCGGCCGTGAACTGCCGTTCGACGAACTCTTCGAACGCAGCCAGCTCGGCCGTCACGGGCCTGCGGATGTCATCGAGTGTAATCATATCCGCAAAGATAGTCATTTTTCGCAATGAGCACACCGCACTCTCGCTATTTTTTCGTACCTTTGGCAATCGGTAAAGAATCGACGGAATGGATTTTTCGAAAGGATTTCTCAAAAGGCTGCTTCCCGCAGCGGCAGCCCTCGCGCTGTTTTTCGTCGTGAGCGCCCTCTATTTCGCCCCGCAGTTCCGGGGCGAAGTGCTGCCGCAGCACGACGTCCTGCAATACGAAGGCATGGCCCGGGACATCACCGACATGCGCGCCTCGACGGGCGAAGACCCGCAGTGGACCGGCGGCATGTTCGGCGGCATGCCGGCCTACCTGATAAACGTCGCCTACCCGGCCCAGCTCGTAAAACGCACCGCAGGCCAGATCGTCAAGGCGATCGACACCCCCGCCGGATTCATCTTCTTCGCCATGACGGCCATGTGGTGCATGCTGCTCATGGCGGGCGTCAACCCCTGGGTGGGCACGGTTCCGGCGCTGGCCTACGGTCTTTCGACCTACTTCCTGCTCATCATCGGCGCCGGACACGTGACGAAGATGTGGGCGCTGGTTTACGCGCCCCTGATGATGGGCGGCGCATGGGTCGTCCTGCGCGGCAACGTCTGGTGCGGCGCGGCCGTCACGGCCCTCGCCGCATCGCTCGAAATCGGCGCCAACCATCCGCAGATCACCTATTATTTCCTCGTAGCGATGGCCGCATTCTGGGCGAGCGAGGCCGTCGCGGCCTTCCGCGAAGGACGGATGCGGAACTTCGCCCTGCGCACGGCGGCGCTCGCCGCGGCGGGCCTGCTGGCCGCGGGATCGAACTTCGCGCCCCTCTGGTACACGGCCCAGCACTCGAAGGAGACCATCCGCGGCGGCTCGGAGCTGGCCTCCGGGAGCGAAAGCTCCGGCGACGGACTGGCGCTCGACTACGCCACGGCGTGGAGCTACGGCCGCGCGGAGACGCTCAACCTGCTCGTGCCCGACTTCATGGGCCGCGACTCGGGCACGACCCTCCCCGCCGACGGGGAGACGGCCGCCCTGCTCGACGGCTACGGCCTGCGCGGAGCGGCGCAGCAGCTACCCGCCTACTGGGGCACGCAGCCCTATACGGGCGGCCCGACCTACCTGGGCGCGGCGGCGGTGTTCCTGGCCGCGCTGGGCATCGCCCTCGCCGGAGGCCGCAACAAATGGTGGATCGTCGCCGTCTGCGCGGTGATGATCCTGCTGGCCTGGGGCCGCAATCTGATGGGTTTCACGGAGCTGGCTTTCCGCATCCTGCCCGGATACGACAAGTTCCGCACCGTCTCGATGACGCTGGTCGTCGTCCAGTGGGCCGTGCCGGTGCTCGGGGCATTGGCCCTCGCACGGCTCTGGAGCGGAGACGTTCCGCGCCGGCGCCTGCTGCGCGCACTGGCCTGGTCGGCGGGCGTCACGGGAGGCGTCTGCCTGCTGCTGGCCGTGGCCGGCGGCTCGCTGTTCGACTTCGGGCGCGCCGAAAGCGCGGAGATGATGACCGAACAGTTCCGCCGCATCTTCGAGGCGAACGACATGCAGGAATACATCTCCCGCGGCACGGACGCCGAATGGGGCGACGCCACCGGCGCGGCGATGGCTGCCGACCGCGCCGCGATGATGCGCTCCGACGCCTGGCGGTCGCTTCTGATGATCCTGCTCGCGGCGGGCTCCGTCGCGCTCTTCGCCCTGCGGCGGATCGGAAAATACGCGCTCACGGCCCTGCTGGCGGTCGTCGTACTGACGGACCTCGTTCCCGTGGACCTGCGGTTCCTCTCCGCGGACAACTTCACCTCGCCCCGCCGCAGGCAAGTGACGCAGACGGACGCCGACAGGACGATCCTGCAGGACCGCGATCCGGGATACCGCGTACTGAACCTCACGGTCAGCCCCTTCAACGACGCCACGACCTCCTATTTCCACCGTTCCGTCGGCGGATACCACGGAGCCAAGCTGGCACGTTATCAGGACCTGATAGACCGCTACCTCTCGCAGCTGGACGACGGGGTGCTGGACATGCTCAACACCCGCTATCTGATCGTCCCCGGCAAGGAGGGCGCCCCCGAAGCGCAGCGCCGCACGACGGCTTTCGGGGCGGCATGGTTCGTGGACAGCCTCGTCCGCGCCGCCTCAGCGCAGGAGGAGATCGCCCTGCTGGGCGAGGTGAACCTCCGCACGACGGCCGTCACGTCGTCCGACACGCCCGCTGCGGCGCGCCCGATGCCCACGGGTATCTACGCCTCGGCCCGGATCGACCTCGCGGAGTACCGCCCCAACTACCTCCGCTACGAATACTCGGTACCCGAAGAGGCCCTCGCGGTCTTCTCCGAAATCTACTACGACAAGGGCTGGACGGCCTACGTGGACGGCGAGGAGGCTCCCTACTTCCGGGCCGACTACGTGCTGCGGGCCATGCGGCTGCCGGCCGGCGAACATACCGTCGAATGGAGGTTCCGCGCCCCGCACTGGGCGGCGGCCGAGGGCGTGACGGGCATCTGCTCGGCGCTCATCCTGCTGGGAGCCGCCGCGACGGCGGGGTATTGCTGGAAACGCCGCAGGAAACGGCCGGAAAGCGGAACCGACGAGGCATGAGGCGTTCCCGGCAGAGGAAAAGGGACCGCCGTCCCGCCGCGAACGGACATCCGGGACGGACCGCACACGCACGAAGAGGGAACGGCAGGAGCGCCGGAAGGGGCGGGTCCCGGCAACACGAATGAAACAAAAGAGGCACGAATCGAAGATGAAAGACGACAAACGACTCAGACGGAAGGTCCGCAACTCCTATATCGTATCGACGGTCAGCATCGCGCTCGTACTGTTCCTGCTGGGTTCGGTGGGGTATCTGATGGTCGCGGCGCTGAAGGTGGCCGACACGTTGCAGGAGAGCATCGCCATCACCGTGGAGCTGAAGCGGGAGACGACGCCCGAGCGGCGCGACGCGATCGAGAAACGCCTCGCGGCCGAAGACCTCGTGGCCACGATCGCCTACGTTCCCAAAGAGGCGAAACTCGAGGACAAGGAGTTCCGCAAGATGTTCGACAGCGCCTTCGAGGAGATTCTCGAGGAGAACCCGCTGCTCGATTCGTTCGAACTCACGCTGACCCCGGCGTCGGCCGACAAGGAGCTGCTCGCGGAGTTCATCGCCGCCGCGGAGCGCATCGAGGGGGTGGACCGCGTGTCGTATCCGGCGCTCATGGCCGAACGGCTGCACGCCACGGTGGGAAAAATCCGGCTGGTGCTGCTGCTCTTCGGAGGCGCGCTGCTGCTGATCTCGCTCATTCTGGTCAGCAACACGATCCGGCTGGCGATCTATTCGAAACGCTACCTGATCAACACGATGAAACTCGTCGGCGCGACCAAGTGGTTCATCATGCGCCCGTTCCTCGGGAGCAGCGTCACGCAGGGCATCCTCTCCGGAGCCATCGCCTCGGTGCTGTTCGGCGTGGCGGTCTATGGGCTCAACGAAGCCGTGCCCGAACTGCTGACCATCGCCGAAGCGGGCAAGATCGCCCTCATTCTCGGCGCGATGGTTGCAGGAGGCGTACTCATATCGGGGGTCTTCACCTTCGCGGCCCTCAACAAGTTCGTGAACATGAAGTCTAACAAGATATACCTATATTAAATGAAAAAAGAGCGGAAAACGGCCCAGGAGCCTGCCGGGGAGAATCCCCGGATGCCTCTCACGCGCCGCAACTACATCCTGCTGGCGGCCGGGTTCGCCGTCATCGTGCTGGGCTTCGTCCTCATGGCCGGCGGCGGCAGCGACTCGCCCGACGAGTTCGATTACGCCATGTTCTCGTGGCGGCGCATCACGCTGGCGCCGATTCTGGTCATCGGAGGGTTCGTCGTGGAGATCTACGCGATCCTGAAACGCTACGACTGATCCTCCGGCAGCCGGCATCCCCCGGCGCAGCCCGCCGAAACCGCCCGCCGGAGCGCCTTCGGGCGGGCCGTCAGGCTCCGGCTCCGGCAGACGCACGCATCCGGGCGACAATCCGTCGGTTCCGGCAGACAACGGACAATACGAAACAACCACCCAAACCGTTCTATGGATACACTTCAAGCCATCCTGCTCGGCATCGTGCAGGGTATCACGGAATTTTTGCCCGTATCGAGCAGCGGCCACCTGCAAATCGCCAAGGAGCTGCTGGGCGTCGAGCTCGAAGAGAACCTCACGTTCGACGTCGTGCTGCATGCCGCGACGGTGCTCAGTACGATCGTCGTACTCCGGAGCGAGGTATGGCGCCTGCTCGGAGGGCTCTTCTCGCGCCGGTTCAACGAAGAGCAGGCCTACGTGCTCAAACTCGTCGTGTCGATGATTCCGATCGGTATCGTCGGCTTGCTCCTCAAAGACCAGCTCAATGCCCTGCTCGAAGCCCCCTGTATCCTCGCCGTCGTCGGCGCGATGCTCCTCCTCACGGCCGCGCTGCTCGCCTTCGCCTACTACGCCAAGCCGCGGCAGAAGGAGACGATCTCCTACCGCGACGCCTTCGTCATCGGCCTCGCGCAGGCCTGCGCCGCCATGCCGGGCCTTTCGCGCTCGGGATCGACCATCGCCACGGGCCTGTTGCTGGGCAACAAAAAGACGGCCGTGGCGCAGTTCTCGTTCCTCATGGTGCTGGCCCCGATTCTGGGCGAGACGCTGCTCGAAGCCGCGAGCGGCGAACTGACGGCCGGCGTGGCCGCCGGACCGCTCGTCGCGGGATTCGCCGCGTCGTTCCTCACGGGCTGCCTGGCCTGCCGGTTCATGCTCGAGATCGTCAAGCGGGGCCGCCTGATCTGGTTCGCCGCCTACTGCGCCGCCGCCGGCATCGTCTCCATCGCAAGCTACCTCATCCGATGAAAGAGACGCCCGACCTGCACGGCATCGACTTCGAGGACGGCTATATCGCCGTCGTGGACAAGCCGCTGCGCTGGACCTCGGCCGACGTGGTCCGCAAGATCAAGTTCACGCTGCGCAAACTCGGCTACCGCAGGATCAAGGTGGGGCATGCCGGGACGCTCGATCCGCTGGCCACCGGCATCCTGCTCGTCTGCATCGGCCGCGCCACCAAACTCGCCGACGCCTTGCAGGCCGAGGAGAAGGAGTACACGGCCGACGTGATGCTGGGGGCCACGACCCCGAGCTACGACCTCGAACACCCCGTGGACCGCACCTATCCGTGGGAACACGTCACGCGCGAAGCGGCCGAAGAGGCGCTGCGGTCGCTCACGGGCGAACGGCTGCAGGAGCCGCCCCTCTTCTCGGCCAAGAAAATCGAGGGGACGCGCGCCTACGAGCTGGCCCGCGCCGGCGAGACGACCCGGTTGCGCAAGTCGCTCATCACGATCTACGAAATGAACATCGAGGAGTTCGACCTCCCGCGCATGCGCATCCGCGTGCGGTGCAGCAAGGGAACCTACATCCGCTCGCTGGCCCGCGAAATCGGCGAGGCGCTGCAAAGCGGCGCGCACCTCACGTCGCTGCGCCGGACCCGCAGCGGAGGCTTCACCCTCGAAAACGCCTGGGACCTGGAGGAATTTCTCAAAAAATTGCAAAATATTGAAACAAAATAGCTTTTTCCGCGTATAGGGATTAATCTGTCTTTTGTTCCGACACGTAAAAAAGCGTTCAATATGAAGTTATCGCAGTACGGATACGAATTTTCGCCCGAAATGCTGGCCAAATACCCGGCCGAGAACCGCGACGAATCGCGCCTGATGGTCGTCAATCGGGCCAAGGGGACCATCGAACACCGCATTTTCAAGGACATCATCGACTATTTCGACGAAAAGGACCTCTTCATCTTCAACGACACGAAGGTCTTTCCCGCGCGTCTGTACGGCAACAAGGAGAAGACCGGCGCCGAGATCGAGATCTTCCTGCTACGCGAGCTGAACCGCGAGCTGCGGCTGTGGGACGTGCTGGTGGACCCGGCGCGCAAGATCCGCATCGGCAACAAGCTCTACTTCGGCGACGACGACCTGCTGGTGGCCGAGGTGATCGACAACACCACCTCGCGCGGCCGCACGCTGCGCTTCCTCTTCGACGGTTCCTACGAGGAGTTCAAGCAGGCGCTCTTCAGCCTGGGCGAGACGCCCCTGCCCAAATGGGTGCGCGAGAAGGTGGAGCCCGAGGACGCGGAGCGTTACCAGACCATCTTCGCCCGCCACGAGGGGGCCGTGGCCGCCCCGACGGCCGGGATGCACTTCTCCAAACACCTGATGAAACGCATGGAGATCAAGGGCATCGACAGGGCCTTCATCACGCTGCACGTGGGGCTGGGCAACTTCCGCACGGTGGACGTCGAGGACCTCTCGAAGCACAAGATGGACTCCGAGCAGTTCTTCGTCACGGACGAGGCCGCCGAGGCGGTCAATGCGGCCAAGCGCGCGGGACACCGGGTCGCGGCCATCGGTACGACGGTCATGCGCACGATCGAGACGGCCGTTTCGACCAACGGCATGATCAAGCCGATGGAGGGATGGACCAACAAGTTCATCTTCGCCCCCTACGACTTCACCGTGGCCGACGCCATGGTGACCAACTTCCACCTGCCCTACTCCACGCAACTGATGATGGTGGCGGCCTTCGGCGGGTACGAAACCGTGATGAACGCCTACAAGGCGGCCCGCGAGGAGGGCTACCGTTTCGGCACTTACGGCGACGCGATGCTTATTCTTTAAGATTTTTTTCGTATCTTTGCGAGTAATGTGAGCGTCCAAATAAAAATTCACGAATCATGGCAAGCAAGATTCTGTACGTGTGTCAGGAGATCACGCCCTATCTTCCCGAAACGGAGAGCTCCCGGCTTTGCCGTGCGCTGACGCAGGCTATGCAGGAACGCGGCAACGAAATCCGCACCTTCATGCCGCGTTACGGCTGCATCAACGAGCGCAGACACCAGCTGCACGAGGTGATCCGCCTCTCGGGCATGAACCTTATCATCGACGACAACGACCACCAGCTCATCATCAAGGTGGCGTCGATTCCCTCCGCCCGCGTACAGATCTATTTCATCGACAACGACGACTACTTCTCGCGCAAGGCCGTGCTGACCGACGCCGAAGGGCGCTATTTTCCGGACAACGACGAACGGGCCATCTTCTTCGCACGCGGCGTGCTGGAGACGGTCAAGAAGCTGCGCTGGACTCCCACGGTGGTCCACTGCCACGGCTGGTTCTCGGGCGTCGTGCCCGTTTACCTGAAACACGTCTTCGCCGACGACCCGATCTTCCGCGACGTGAAGATCGTCGTCTCGCTCTGCGACGACGCCTTCCCCGGAGAGCTCGACCCGGCCTTCGCCCAGAAGATCGCCGGCGAGGGCGTCAAGGACAAAAATCTGGAGATTCTCTCCGCTCCGTCATACGAAAACCTCTGCCGCTTCGTTATGGAGTATGCCGACGGCGTGGCGGTGGCGTCCGAAAAGGCCGATCCCGCCGTGTTGGAGATCGCCCGTGCGAGCGGGAAACCGGTGCTCGAATACCAATCGCCCGAGGCTGCGGACTTTTTCGATAATTACAACCGATTCTATGAAGCGATCCAATAAACTCCTCCGCCTGCTGTTCGGCGCGGCATCGGTCCTTTCGGCGGTCACGCTGACGCTCGGAGGCTGCACCTCGGTGGACGACACGCTGGGAGGCAATCTCGTTCCGGACAACCAGCAGATGCGCGCCGGATTCGTCCGGTTCCCGGAGAGCGGCGAGGACAAGGCGAAATACGTCACCACGCGTCTTTTCCAGAGCGACTCGGTCGTCTCGTCGAACCTCTCGTCGGGCTACTTCGGCTCGCAGCTCAACGACACGCTCGGCCTCCGCACGGCGGGATTCCTGACGCAGATGATCAACCTCTCCGAAATCAAGGAGGGGTATTTCGGATACAAACCGATCTTCGACTCGGCGCAACTGCTCATCTCCATCGCCTCCTACGGCAGGGATACGCTGACCGAACAGCGGTTCGCGGTCTATGAGGTAAAAAGCAACAAATATATCACCGACAAGCCGGTAGCCGCCGGAAAATCGGAGCGCGACACGACCTTCTACCTCAACTTCGACCCGGTGAAGGAGGGGGTGATCGACGAAACCGAGGGGCCGCTGTTCTACTTCACGCTCGGCGGCGAAGACAAAGGCCCCGCCACCACGGCCGTCACGTTGGAGCCCACCGAATCGGGCCGGGAATACATCCAACGGCTGATGTTGCAGCAGGGAGATTACAAGGACGACTACTCGATATACAGCATCGACAGTCTCGAACAGTGGGTCGAGGAGTTCCGGGGCTTCTACATCTGTCCCGATCCCGCCATGCCGCTGACCGCCGACCGGGGCGAAGGGACGATCTTCGGCACGACGCTCGAGTCGTCGGGATTCGCCGTTTACGGACGTAACCGCGTCGAGGCGGACCCCACGCTCATCCAGGATACGCTCCAGATGCTCTACTATTTCTACGAAGGTTCGGTCGATCACGGCAACGTTTCGGTCAATACGGCCTACCACGACTATTCGCAGGCGAAGGAGGCGCTGTTCGAAATCGCCAACGCCCGCGAACCGGCAGCCGGAGAGGCCGACGAACGCCCGGAGACGGCTCGCGTACGCGTGGAGGGCTTCGGCGGCGTGGTGAGCGACATCACCTTCACCGAAGCGTTCTTCGAGGCGCTGGAACGGGAGATCGAGAAAGCGAACGAAGCGGAAGGCAAGGATTTCAGGACGCTGGCATTCAGCCAGGTGACCATGTCTGTCTATTTCAACGACGGCGCCTACGACTGGCAGGAGATCGTCCCGGGAAACGGCTCGGGTCCCGACATCGTGCGGCTGACCGACGAAATGACGGCCGCCCCCTCCCGGCTGGGCCTCTACACGAATTACAAGACGCGGACCCCGATTGCGGACTACAACTACACCTACGAGTCGCAGTACAACACGACGCTCGACTACGGCGGATACGTGAACCGCAGCCAGGGATGCTACAAGATGAATATCACGGCCTACGCCCAGGCGCTCTGGAACAGTTACATGAAGGAGAAGCAGGCCGCCGCGGCCGAGGGGCGTGCGGTGGACCTCTCGAAGGTGCAGAACCGCACGATCTACCTCGCCCCGGAGGCGGGAGGTTTCTACACCACGGCCTTCGGCATCCTGCAGGGCATGGCGACCGACGGCGGCGAAAACAACGCTCCGATCCGGCTCGAACTGGCGTACAACATGATCAAATAAACCGAAGAGAAACCCTTGTGCGGAACCTAAGTGTTGAAGATGCTTAGGTTTTCGCATTTCTGAAAAAGCCATCAAAACAACGTAATGCAGGACAATTTAGTCATCGTAGAGTCCCCTGCCAAGGCCAAGACCATCGAGAAGTTCCTCGGCAAGGACTATATCGTAAAATCGAGCTTCGGACACATCCGCGACCTCTCGAAGAAGGACCTCGGAATCAATATCGACGACGGCTTCAAGCCCGTCTATGAGATTCCGGGCGACAAGAAGAAGGTCGTGGACGAGCTCGCGAAACTCGCGAAGACGAAGACCGTGTGGCTCGCTTCCGATGAAGACCGCGAAGGAGAGGCCATCGCATGGCACCTGACCGAAGTGTTGGGGCTCCCGGTCGATCGGACGAAACGCATCGTCTTCCACGAAATCACCAAGCGGGCGATCCTCGAAGCTATCGAGAAACCCCGCACGGTCAATATGGACCTGGTGAACGCCCAGCAGGCGCGCCGCATCCTCGACCGGCTGGTGGGCTTCGAGCTCTCGCCCGTGCTGTGGAAAAAGGTGCGGCCGGCACTGTCGGCGGGCCGTGTGCAGTCGGTCGCCGTGCGGCTGATCGTCGAACGCGAGCGCGAGATCATCGCCTTCCGTTCGACTCCCTATTTCCGCGTCGTGGCGCAGTTCTACCCCGCCGGAGATGCGGACAAGACGCTCTTCAAGGCCGAGCTGTCCTCGCGCTTCGAGACGGCCGCCGAGGCCGAAGCGTTCCTCCGCAGCTCGGCCGGCGCCGAGTTCACGGTGTCGAAAGCCGAGGAGAAGCCCGCGCAGCGTTATCCCGCGCCGCCCTTCACGACCTCGACGCTCCAGCAGGAGGCGGGCCGCAAGCTGGGCATGTCGGTCTCGCAAACCATGTCCGTGGCGCAGCATCTCTACGAGCAGGGTCTGATCACCTACATGCGTACCGACTCGGTGAACCTCTCGCAGCAGGCGCTCGCGCAGTGCAAGGAGGAGATCACGAAACTCTACGGCGAGAAATACTCGTCGTGGCACAACTACAAGACCAAGACCAAGGGCGCGCAGGAGGCCCACGAGGCCATCCGCCCGTCGTACATCGACCGCCAGACGATCGAAGGCACGCCGGCCGAGAAGAAACTCTACGACCTGATCTGGAAACGCACGGTCGCCTCGCAGATGGTCTGCGCCGAGCTCGACCGCACGACCATCACCATCGACATCAGCGGTTCGGAGCACCAGTTCGTCGCCCAGGGCGAGGTCATCCGCTTCGACGGATTCCTGCGCCTCTATTCCGAATCCACGGACGACGACCAGGCCGCCGAGAGCGGCGAGGGGCTGCTCCCGAAACTCACGGCCGGCGACCGCGTGACGCCGGCGCAGATCACCGCGACGGAGCGCTTCACGCAGGCTCCGCCCCGATACAGCGAAGCGTCGCTGGTCAAGCAGATGGAGGCGCTCGGCATCGGCCGCCCCTCGACCTACGCCCCGACGATCACGACGATCATCAACCGCGGCTATGTCGTCCGCCAGAGCAAGGAGGGTTCGAAACGCAGCTATACGCAGATGACGCTCACGGGAGACAAACTCACGACGAAGACCCTCACGGAGAGCTTCGGCAAGGAGAAGAACCGCCTCTCGCCGACCGACATCGGCATGGTGGTGAACGACTACCTCGAGGCGCAGTTCGGCCCGATCATCGACTACAACTTCACGGCAAACGTCGAGAAGGAGTTCGACCGCATCGCCGAAGGCGACATCACGTGGGAGAAGATGATCGGCAACTTCTACGGACCGTTTCACAAAATGGTGGACTCGGCGATCGCCATGCAGCCCGCCCGGACGCGCGAAGTGCGCATCCTGGGCAACGACCCCGCGACGGGACATGTCGTGAAGGCCCGCATCGGACGCTACGGCCCGATGGTCGAGATCGAGGGCGCCGAAGGCGAGAAGGGCCGCTTCGCCTCGCTCAGGAAGGGGCAGCTCATCGAGTCGATCACCCTGGACGAGGCGCTCGAACTCTTCGCCCTGCCGCGCGACCTGGGACTGCTCGACGGCGAGAAGCTCATCGTGGGACTGGGCAAGTACGGACCCTACGTCCGCTACGGAAAGTCGTTCGCCTCGCTGGCGCGGACCGACGACCCCTACACGATCACCTACGAGCGGGCCGTGGAGCTCGTCCGGGAGCACAAGGCGGCCGCCGCTGCGGCCCATACGCCGCTCCGGACCTTCCCCGAAGACCCCGACATGCTCGTCAAGAACGGCCGCTACGGCGCCTATATCGCCTACAAGGGCAAGAACTACCGCCTGCCGCGGGGAACCAAGCCCGAAACCCTGACGCTGGACGACTGTCTGAAGATCGTTTCGGAGTCGAAGAAATGATTCGCAGAACCACAACGACACAAAACCCCAATACGCTATGAAAAACTTGCTGCTTTCCGCACTCGCAGTCTGCCTCGCCTGCACGGCCACGGCGCAGACCGCCGATCAGAACGACTCCGCGTCGGGTTACGAATTCACCGACGTGAAGCTCATCCCGACCACGCCCGTCAAGGACCAGAGCCGCAGCGGCACCTGCTGGTGCTTTTCGACCCTGTCGTTCCTCGAGAGCGAAATCCTCAAGGCCGGAGGCCCCGAGATGCACCTCTCGGAAATGTGGATCGTCCGCCACTCGTTCATGGACAAGGCCGAGAAGTACATCCGCCTGCACGGAGAGCTGAACTTCGCCGAGGGAGGCGCTTCGCACGACGTGACGGAGGGCATCAAGGCCCACGGCATCGTTCCCTTCGAGGTCTATCCGGGCCTGAACTACGGAACCGAGAAACCCGATTTCCACGAGCTGTCGGTCGTGCTCAAAGCCTACCTCGACGGCGTGCTCAAGGCCGCGGAGAGCGGCAAGCCCCTCTCGACGGCCTGGAAACGCGGCTTCAACGCCCTCCTCGACGAGTACTTCGGCCCGATGCCCGAAACGTTCACCTACGAGGGCAAGGAGTACACGCCCGAATCGTTCGCCGCATCGCTGCCGATCGACATGGAAAACTACGTGGACCTCTCGTCGTTCACGCACCATCCCTTCTACACGCGCTTCATCATCGAGGTTCCCGACAACTGGATGTGGGGCACGGTTTACAACCTGCCGCTCGAGGAGATGATGGCCACGATCGACCACGCGCTGGCCAACGGCTACACCGTATCGTGGCACGGACGTCAGCGAGAAGGGCTTCAGCCGCACGAAGGCCATCGGCGTCATTCCCGAAGCCGACACCGAGAGCATGAGCGGCACGGAAGCCGAACGCTGGGGCAAGCTCACCGACAAGGAGAAGGAGAAGGCGCTCTACTCCTTCGACAAGCCTGGCAAGGAGCGCACGATCACGCAGGAGATGCGTCAGACGGCGTTCGACAACTTCGAGACCACCGATGACCACGGCATGCTCATCATGGGCATCGCCGAGGACCAGAACGGCACACCCTACTACAAGGTGCAGAACTCGTGGAACACCGTGCCTCCCTACGACGGATTCTGGTACTTCTCGAAACCCTTCGTGGCCTACAAGACCACCTCGATCATGGTGAACAAGAACGCCATTCCGAAGGAGATCGCCCAAAAGCTGGGCCTGAAATAGGCCTCGCCGCAACGGCGCAGACACGACGCGGCCCGCTCTCTGGAGAGCGGGCCGCGCGCATGATTGCGTATAGGAGAAAAGGGCCGCCGGCCGGTCACTCCCCGATTTCGACGCCGAGCAGGCGCGCCAGCCCGACGGCCTGCTCGGGGCTGACCCGCAATCCCTTCAGCTCGGGCGAAACGACCTCGCGGAGCCGGATGCACCGAATGTCGGAATCGGCGAAGGAGATCCCCGCGAGGCGCGTTCCCGAAAAGTCGGCCGTCACCAGCCCGCACTGCGAAAACACGACCCGCTCGAAGCGGCATCCGTCGAAGAAACCGCCCCGAAGCTGCGCCCCGGCGAAGCGGACGCTCCGCAGCCGCGAACGGGAGAAATTGACGAATTCGCCCTTGCAGTGCCCGAACACGACGTGTTGCAGCGTCGTCTCCGCGAATCCGGCCCCGGCGATCTTGCACTCCTCGAACCGCACACGGAAAAAACTCGCGCCCTGCAAGTCGGCCACCGACAGGTCGCAGTTCCGGAAGAGGACGTCCGTGAAACGGGAGCCGCGGAACACCGCACCTCCCAGCCGGCATCCCGAGAAACGGCATCCCTGCACGGAGAGACGGCTGCAATCCTCCGACGGCAGCGCGACGCCGCGGAACGAAAGGCCCTCGATCTCACCTTCCGGTACGAGCACGGCCGGTCCGGCCGGCGCTCCGGATTCGGGAGGCAGCCGCGGAGGGGCGATCGCCGGAGATGCGGATTGTTCCATACGTCCGCAAAGATAGGGAATTTTCCGGAAGATCGTCCGGGAAACGGGAACGGCCGACGGAGGTTTTTGCCGGATAGGAAATAATTGCTACCTTTGTTCGGAATATGCACGTGACATTTCTGATAAAGAGCGCGTTGCTGCTCTCGACGCTGCTCGTCTGCATCATCCGCCCCGCCGCGGCGCAGACGGCCGAATGCCCGACGGCACGCCCCTCGGTCCGGACCGCGCCGGACCGAATCGGAGAGGTCCGCGCATATCCCGCCGCCGCACCCGCGGACACCCTCCGCAGCGACACCGCGGCGAAACGGCCCGGACTGATCCGCCGCATCATCGACTATTACAGCCGTTCGAACGTGGACCGCACCTTCGAAAAGAAGATCGACTGGAGCATCGCGCCGGGCCCCAACTACTCCTCCGACGTCGGCTTCGGGATCGGATTCCTGCTCGCCGGACTCTACCGCCTCGACCGCACGGATTCGGTCACCGCACCCTCGAACGTCTCCATCTACGGCAACTTCACGACCCAGAAGTTCGTGCTGCTGCGCTTCTCCGGCGACAACCTCTTCAACCACAACCGTCAACGGCTGAGCTATTCGGGGGCCTTCGTCTATTTCCCGGGAGCCTTCTACGGCATCGGCTACGAAGCCGGAAAGGAGGGTTACGCCCAGGACCTCACCACGACGATGGGCACTGTCAACGTCTCCTACTGCACGTCGCTCGCCGGACGTTTCTACGTCGGCGTGAGCGGCGGCCTCAACTACACGGGCGCCGCCTATCGGAGCAGCGGCATGACGGAATACCTCGAAGGCATCCGGGACGGCCGGTACGAAAAACCCGGCGGGCAGCGGGGCGAACTCTACGACCTCTGGCTCGAAGGGCGCTACCTGCCCGAAAAGCAGGATCCTTTCTCGAACTACATCGCCGCAACGGGCGACCGCCCCAACGCCCTCAACGCCCATGTCGGTATCTTCGCGCAGTACGATACGCGCGACGTGACGTTCAACGCCTCGAAAGGCGTCTTCGTCAAGGCCGAAGCCAAATGGTATCCGGAGTGGCTGGGCAACACGCGCCGCACGTTCGGCCGCTTCACCCTGACGTTCGATTTCTACCAGCGGCTCTGGAAAGGAGCCGTATTGGCCTGCGACCTCTATGCCGACGCCACGGCGGGAACCCCTTCGTGGCACATGTACGCCAAGATGGGCGGCATGGAACGCATGCGCGGCTACTACGAGGGGCGCTACCGCGACAAGCGGCTCGTGGAGGCGCAGGCGGAACTGCGACAGAAGATTTACCGCCGCCACGGCGTCGTGGCCTGGATCGGCGGCGGACAGGTATGGGGCACGAACCGCTTCCGCTGGAGCAACACGCTTTGCAGTTTCGGCTGCGGTTACCGTTTCGAATTCAAGAATCGCATGAATATCCGCCTCGACTACGGCTGGGGCAACTACGGCAACCCGAATCTGCCGTGGGACCGGAAACGCTCTTCGGCCTTCCTCTTCACGGCTTCGGAGGCGTTCTAATACCGGAAGACGAGGACATACCCCGCCGCGCGCCGCACGGAGAGCGTCACCGGCGCGCCGCCGCAGACGGAACCCGTCACCGTCCCCGCCGCACCGTCCGCCGTGCCGACAGGCTCTTCGCCCGGAACGCCGGTCCCTGCGGACGCCGCCGTCACTCCGACACCGGAACTTACCCCCGGCAGCGGATCGAACCCCTCGCCGAGGTCCGCCTCCAGCAGCCGCAGGTCGCGCAGCAGGTCCAGCTCCCTCCGCCCCGCATATTTGTAGAGCGCCTCCTTGGCGCACCATGCCACGGCGGGCCACAGGGCGGATTCCGAAAGCCGCCGTTCGCAAGGGGTCATGTACCGTGCGATCACGCGGCCGAAGTTCCGCGTCTCGGATTCGATGTCCACGGCGCACGGTCCCTCCGACAGCACGACCGCCACCCGGCCCGGGCAGTGCGAGACGGAAATCCGTTCGGCGCGCCCCGGCAGACAGGGTGCGCCGTTCGCATCGTAGGCGATCTGCACGTCGCGCCCCAGCTCGCGCCGCACGGCGGCCCGCCACGTCAGGAATTCCGCACGGCGAACCGCCGAACCGAACCCGGCAGCCGTCGCGAGCTCCTCACCGGTCACCCAGGGCGCCGCCTCGGCCTCCGTCATCGGGGCGAGCGTCAGCAATCGTTTCATAACAGATCGACCCGGATTTTGTCGATGCGGTGTCCTTCCGTCTCCTGTACCGTGAACCGGATGTCGTGCGCCGTGAAGACGTCGCCCTTGCGCGGGAAGTCGCGCTTGAGTTCGAGCATCAGCCCCGCCAGCGTCTCCGCCTCGCCCCTCACGTCGGCGAAGGCGTCCTCTCCGAGCTCGAGGATCCGTTCGAAATCCCCCAGGTGGGTCTTGCCCTCGAAAAGGTAGCTCCGGGCGTCGAGGCGCGTATAGAAGCACTCGTCGTTGTCGCTCTCGTCGGAAATCTCGCCCACGATCTCCTCGATGATGTCCTCCAGCGACACCAGCCCCAGCGTCGAGCCGTATTCGTCCACGACGACGGCCATGTGGATCTTGTTCGTCTGGAAATCGGCCAGCAGGTCGTTGATCTTCTTGTGCTCGGGGACGAAAAAGGGCTTGCGGATGAGCTGCTGCCAGGCGAAATCCCGGTCGTTGTTGATATAGGGCAGCAGGTCCTTCACGTAGAGCGTACCGCGGATGTTGTCCATGTCCTCCTCATAGACCGGAATGCGCGAGAAGCCCGATTCGATGATCGTGCGCTTGACCGTTTCGTAGTCGTCCTTGATATCGAGGGCCGTCATGTCCACGCGGGGCTTCATGATCTCCTGCACCTCGGTATTGACGAAGCTGACGATGCCCGAAAGCATCACGTGCTCCTCGCGGCAGGAACTCTGCGTCATGTCCACGGCATCGGCCAGTTCGTCGAGCGAAATTTCGCTCCGGTGCGCCGCTTTCTCGCTGATGCGGCTGCTGGCATGGACCAGCGCATACGACAGCGGGTAGAAAATCCGCCGCAGCGCCAGCAGAGGCCGCGCCACGGCCGAGGCGAACCCCACGGGAACGGTCTGCGCCAGGACCTTGGGCAGGATCTCGCCGAAGAGCAGCAGCAGGAAGGTCACCAGCACGGTCTTGAACAGGAACTCGAAACGCAGGAAGGTGAACAGCGAGTCGATGATGCCCGACGTGAGGATGACGATGCAGACATTCACCAGGTTGTTCACCACCAGAATCGTCGCCAGCAGCATGTCCACGTCCGTCAGCAGGCGCAGCACGGCCCCCGCCGATGCGCTCCGACTCGCCTTGAGACGGTTCACGTCATTGTGCGACAGCGAAAAAAACGACGTTTCGGCCCCCGACACGAGCGCCGAAACACACAACAGGAAAAGCGTCACCGCGCAAAGCGCGGCAATGCGGGGTTCGAACCCGTTGAATACGATCCAGGAACCGGTCTCTTCCAAACTTTCCGACGATTAGTTAATCGAACAGCGAGCCGCCCTTCGGCTCCTCCTTCGACGTTCCGGCCGCCTCGTCCCGAAGCACCTCCTTGCGGCCGCCCGAGGTCTGCACGACGAACGCCGAGTTGCGCGTCTGGTAGGCGGGCTTGGCCAGCAGCGCCTCGATATTGCTGTAACGTGTCGGTTTGGCGCCGAGCACGACCTGTTCGGGCTGGCGCGGAGCGGGTTTGGGCGCGGCGGGTTTGATCGGCTCCAGCACCGGAGCCGCCGGTTCGGCCGCAGGCTGCTCGGCATTGCGCGCCGCAGGCACGATCGGATGCATTCCGTGCTGCTCCTCGTCGCCCTCGAAGCCCGTGGCCACCACCACCAGTTCGATGGCGTTGCCCAGTTGCGGCTTCTCGCTCGTACCCCAGATGATGTTGGCGTTGTGGATCACGCCGCGGTCGTCCTGCACGCTGGCATGGGCCTGGATGTATTCGAGAATGCGCACGACCTCTTCGTACATGAGCGCATCGGCGTCCGAGACGGATATGTTCAACAGGATGTTCTTCGCCCCCGAAATGAGGTTGTGGTCCAGCAGCGGCGAGCGCAGCGACGCCTCGGCCACCGCCTCGGCGCGGTTGTCGCCTTCGGCCACGGCCACGGCCATATGGGCGCGGCCGCTGTCGCGCATCACCTTCGAGACGTCGGCGAAATCGACGTTCACCAGATCGCTCTCCACGGTGATGATCTCGGCGATGCCCTTCGCCGCCGAAGCCAGGATGTCGTCGGCCTTGCCGAAGGCCTGCTTGAGCGAGAGGCGCCCGTAGATCTCGAGAATGTTCTCGTTGTTGATGATGAGCAGCGAATCGACGTTCTGCCGCAGCTCCTCGATGCCGCGGAACGCCTGCTCGTAACGGATCTTGCCCTCGACGGCCAGTGGCGAGGTGACGATGGCCACCGTCAGCAGTCCCATCTCCCGGGCCAGTTTGGCGATGACGGGCGAAGCGCCCGTACCCGTGCCGCCGCCCATGCCGGCCGTGATGAAGATCATCTTCGTACCGACCTCCTCGAGCTGCTGGCGGATTTCGGGCAGCGTCTCGACCGCGGCGCGGCGCCCGTTCTCGGGATCGTTGCCCGCGCCGAGCCCCTCGGCCCCGAGGCGGATTTTCCGCTCCACGGGGCTTTTGTCCAACGCCTGCTGGTCCGTGTTGCAGACCATGAAGGTCACGCCCCGGATGCCGAGGTTCCACATGTGGTTCACGGCGTTGCCTCCGGCCCCGCCGACTCCGACCACCGTGATAATTGACCCGTCCGTACGCGGAGCCTTGATTTCCGACATCAATTCGTCTGTCATATCGTTATTTCCTAATTATCCAAACAACTTAAATTACCCTTTTTCTCCCGCAGGTAAGCGGGTTTCCGCGGCGTTTACAAATCCGGCCCTCCCCCAAACCCCTCTCCTCGGAAGGAACTTGCCGCAACGCAGCCGGGGATTCAGCCGGGATTTCGACCGGAATGCAGACGAACGGATCCGCCCTAAATCTCCTCGTCCTCGGCCGCCGAGAAACTCTTGTTGATCTTGTCGAACGTCTTCTGGAAGATCGAGCCCCAATCGCGCTTGCGCCGAGGCGCTTCGGACGCCGGACGCTCCCCCGACCGCTCCCGCTGCCCGGCGGTCTCCTCCTCCGGAGCCGGTTCGGCCGCAGCGGCAGCCGGCGCCTCTTCCTGATGCGGACGGGGCGGCACATGCCGGAACCCGGGCGCGGGCTGCGGCGGCTGTGCGGGAGCGAACGGGCGCCGCGGTTCGGCGGCAGCAGACGCGTCCGCCGGCGACTGCGGCCGCTCGGCGAAGGCGCAGCCGCCCTGTTCGGCCCCCCGGAGCAGAATGCCCGCGGCCGTCGAGAAGGCAGGATCGGCGATCCGGGCCTGCGACTCCTCCGAAATCCCCGCCTCGGGAAGCGCCACGCGCACGTCCATCTTCGTCACGCGGCGGAACAGCTCGTCGAGGTCTTTCAGACGGGCCGAGCCGCCCGTCAGGACGATGCCGTAGGCGAGTTTCCCGTCGTAGCCCGAATCGCGGATCTCCTGCAGGACGAACTCCGCGATGTCCGTGGCGCGGGCCTCGATGACCGTGGCCAGGTTGCGCAGCAGGATGTCCTTCGCCTCGCGGGCCGTGCGGCCGTTCACCCGGATGAGTTTCTCGTCCGAGGCCAGTTCGGCGACGGCCGAACCGTACTTCTGTTTCAGGCTTTCGACGTGTTTCTCGGGAACGCTCATCGTCCGGATGTCGCGGTTGATGGCCGACGCCCCCATCGGGATCGAGGCGATGTAACGCACCACGTTGCGGTAATAGACCGCCACGTCCGTCACGCCCGCGCCGATATCTACCACGGCCGCGCCCTCCTCCTTCTCGTCGGGCAGCAGCACCGCCTCGGACGAGGCCAGCGCCCCCGGAACGACTCCCAGCATTTTGATCCCCAACCGCTTGAGCGCCATTTCGAGCCGCTGGATCGGCGTGCGCAGGCAGAGGATGAAGTTGAAAGTCGAGGAGAGCTTCTTGCCGAACGACCCCACCGGGTTCCGCACTTCCTGACTGTCATCGACCATGTAGTTCTGGGGCACGCGCTCCATGATGGTCTCGTCGTCGGGCGCCTGCACGTTGCGCATCCTGTCGAACAGTGCATCGACGTCCTTCCGATTGACGCCGTTCTGCGGATCGTAAACGAAGACGTGGTCCGTATGGCGGGCGCAGCGGACGAAATCGCCCGAGATGCCGGCATACGCCTCCGTGATGCGTATGCCCAGTTGCTCCTGGACCTCCTCCACCGCCTCGCGGATGGCCCGGCTCACCAGCTCGATATTCTCGATCTTGCCGGCATGGACCCCTTCGACGGGTTTCGAGACGACGCAGGCCACGTCGAGCGTCCCTTCGGCCCCTTTCGAGCCGACCGCCACGACGACCGACGAAGAGCCCAGATCGACGGCTACGGTATAATTTTTTCTTTCCACGGTACAAATTTATTTCTTGCAAACCACCTGATTCCTGTATCTGACGTCGATCGTCCGGTACTCGTCCCAACCGATCGACGAAAGGCCGCTGCGGTAGAACCGCAACAGTTTGTCGAACTTCCCCCCGATGTCGTCCAACCGGCCGAAGAGGATCGTGAAACGGCCGCTCCGGGGCGTAAGCTCCACCTCCAATGCGCCGCTGGGGGTCGTCCGAGCCGCGATCTGCACCACTTCCGACCTCCAGAAACCGTCGTCCTCGACGATTTTCACAAAGGTAAGGAGTTTCATGAAATCTTCGTAGCTTTTTTCCAATTTTTTTTGCGCCCGCCGCTCGGCCTCCTGCTGCGCGGCGATCCCCTCGATCCGCTCGCGGATCACCCGGCTCCGGTAGCGGTAATCGCGCCGCAGCCGCGCCTTCTTCTCCCGCAGCTCCCTGACGCGGGCGTCGAACTCCCCGGAGCTCTCCAACCGCCACCAGCGCCGCTTGATCCGCATCCGGCGGAGCGCGGCGATGTCGCGGTCGTTCTCGATCTCGCGGCGGTAATAGGGATATTTCTCCCGCTCCAGTTGTTCGATGCGCCGTTCGATCTCCTGCAACCGCTCGTCGATATGCCGCCTCACGTCGCCCGTGTAGGAGGCCGGGAAGGGCGGCCGGTACGGTCCGGTCACCACCGGCACGTAGAGCGACGAGGCGCGCGGCGCGGCGAACACGTACCCCTCGGAGGTGACGTAGGCGTTCATGCCGTCGGTCAGCAGCCGCAGGAGCGGCTTGCGCTGGCTGATCCCGATATGCAGCACCGCACCGTAATCGACATAGGCCACCGCCTCGTCCACGAAACCGTTGCGGGCGATCAGCGTCTCGATCCCCGACAGGTCCACCTCATCAACAGCCGTGCCGATCGTAGGAATCCCGCTGTCCGAAATCCAGCCGCGGACCATCGCCGCCGACACCAGATGCCCCTGCGAGGTGCTGTCCACCACCTCGATCTCCATGCGGGCGACCGTCCGGGCCTTCCGCGCACGGCGCGCCGCAGCGGCCGCCCAGAGCATGTATCCGGCGACCGCCGCCCAGAGCAGCGTCAGCAACGCGTATTTGAGAGTCCGGTTCAATGTCCGTTGTTCCGTTCGCTTCCATTCATCCGCCCGGGACGCCGCCTCAGCTCTTCGCCCGCAGCCGTTCGGCCAGCGCCCCGCAGCAGGCGTCGATATTGCCCGCGCCGAACGAGATCACCACGTCGGTCGGCATGGCGGCCACCTCGTCGGCCAGCCGTCCGCGCTCCACGATGCGGCAGGGGACGGTCACCAACCCGGCGATCAGCTCCGACGAGACCCCTTCGATCGGCTCCTCGCGCGCCGGGTAGATCGGCAGCAGCACGACCTCGTCGGCATGCGACAGCGCCTCGGCGAACTCCACGTAAAGATCGCGCGTGCGGGTGTAGAGGTGGGGCTGGAACAGCGCCGTGATGCGCCGCCCGGGGAACATCCGCCGGACGGAGGCGAGCGTCGCCGCCAGTTCGCGCGGGTGGTGCGCATAGTCGTCCATGTAAACCTGCTTCGGCGTATTGACGTAGAACTCGAACCGCCGCTTCACGCCCGAGAACGAGGCCAGCGCCCCGCGCAGGGCGTCGGCGTCCGGCTCCGCGCCCTCCGCCTTCGCGGCACACCACACCGAGGCCACGGCCGCCACCGAATTTTCGATATTGACCCATCCCGGAACGCCCAGCGTGCACCCCTCGATCACACCCGACGGCGTGACCACGTCGTAGCGGTAGTGCCCGCCTTCGAGCAGCCGCACGCCGCGGGCGTAGAAGTCGCACGGCTCGTCGTAGGAGTAGCGGTAAACCGCGATACCGGGGTTGTCCGCCACGATCTCCACCCCCTGCTTGAGAATCAGCGCGCCGCCCGGCCGGATCTGCCGCACGAACTGCGCGAAGGCCTCCTTGAGGGCCTCGTGCGTCCCGTAGATGTCGAGGTGGTCCGCATCGGCCGAGGTCACCACGGCCACGTCGGGATGCAGCCGCAGGAACGAACGGTCGAACTCGTCGGCCTCGACCGCCAGCCGCGGTCCGTCGCCCAGCACGAGGTTGCCGCCGAAATTCTTCGAAATGCCCCCGAGGAAGGCCGAACCGCCGCCCGTCAGCGCACGGTTGAGCCACGCCACGAGCGTCGAAGTGGTCGTCTTGCCGTGCGTCCCGGCCACCGCCATCACGTATTTCCCTTCGGAGAGGTGTCCGAGCATCTGCGACCGCTTCTCGATGGAAAAGCCCCCGTCGCGGAAGTAGCGGAACTCGCCCAGGTCGTCGGGCACGGCCGGCGTATAGACCACCATCGTGGCCGCCGGATCGCGGAACGGACCGGGAATCCGCCGCACGTCGTCTTCATAGTGGATCGCCGCCCCTTCGGCCTCCAGTTCTCCGGTCAGCAGGGACGGCGTGCGGTCGTAGCCCGCCACCCGTTTGCCCTCGCGGAGGAAATAGCGGGCCAGGGCGCTCATGCCGATTCCCCCGATCCCGAGAAAATAGATATTGTCGAACTTCATAACTTCGCTCTGTCGTTTGCATTCGTCTTCTTCGCGGCCGCCGCACAGGCGTACCGCCCCGGGTCCGCAGCCGTCAGGCCATCGCCCGCACGATCTCGTCCACGATCCGCTCCGCGGCGTCGGGACGGGCCAGCGCCTCCAGACGGCGGCTCATCTCCGCCAGCGCCTCCCGGTCGGCGAGCAGCTCCAGCGCCCGCGGCATGGCCCGCGTCCGGCACTCCGCATCGGGAATCACCACGGCCGCCCCCCTGCGCTCCAGCGCCCGGGCGTTCTTCGTCTGGTGGTCCTCCGCCACGTTGGGCGAGGGGACGAAAACGACGGGCTTCGCCACGAGGCAAAGCTCCGAGACGGTCCCCGCGCCGCTGCGCGAAATCACCAGATCGGCCGCCGCATAGGCGTAATCCATGCGCTCGATGAAGGCTCCCTGCCAGACGTGCGCCGCGGGGTGCGCCGCCAGAAAGGCCTGCATCTCCCGCTCGTAGTACTTGCCCGTCTGCCAGATCACCTGCACCGGGGCCGTACCGCCGGTCTGCACGATCCACGCCTTCATCATCTCGTTGAGCGAGCGCGTGCCGAGCGATCCCCCGACCACCAGCACCGTCGGCAGGCCGGCCGTCAGGCCGTAATGCCTCAGCGCCTCGGAACGGTCGGCTCCCTCCTTCGAGAAACGGCCCCGCAGGGGATTGCCCGTGAGCACGATCCGGTCGGCCGGGAAGAAGCGTTCCATCCCCTCGTAGGCCGTGCAGATACGCCGCGCGCCGCGCGCCAGAATCTTGTTCGTCACCCCCGCGTAGGAGTTCTGCTCCTGGATTACGGTCGGCACGCCCATCCGCTGCGCGGCCCACAGCACCGGTGCGCTGGCGTAGCCTCCGAAGCCCACCACGACGTCGGCCCCGAACGTGCGGATCGTCCGCCGCGCCTGCCGCAGCGACCGCAGCACCTTGAAGGGCACGGCGAGGTTGTGCCAGTCCATCCGCCGCTGCAACCCCGCGATCGGAAGCCCCACGATGCGGTAGCCCAGCGCCGGGATCTTCTCCATCTCCATCCTGCCCTCGGCGCCCACGAACAACAGTTCGACCTGTTCGCCGAAGCGGCGCTTCAGCGCTTCGGCCACCGCCACGGCCGGGTAGATATGGCCCCCCGTGCCGCCTCCCGAAAGTATAATGCGTTTCATATCTTCTGCGTTTTCCTGTTTCGTTCCGCACGGAGCGTCACTGTCCCCAGCCGCCCCTGTCCAGCGACCGGTAGTTGATCGCCTCGGCCACGTCCGACGCCCCGATCCGTCCGCGTCCCGCCAGGTCGGCGATCGTGCGCGCCACCCGCCGGATGCGGTCGTAGGCCCGGGCCGAGAGCGCCAGCCGCTCCATCGCCCGCTCCAGCAACGCCGCCGACGCCGCGTCGAGACGGCAGTATTTGGCCAGCATCGCGCTGTTCATCATCGCGTTCGTATGCACGCCCGGCAGATTGCGGAACCGCTCCGCCTGCATCCCGCGCGCCCGCACCACCCGTTCGCGGATCGCCGCGCTCGGTTCGCCCGGGGCCGCGGCCGCGAGTTCGGCGGGCGCCACGGGCGTCACCTCCACATGCAGGTCGATGCGGTCCATGAGCGGCCCCGAAATCCGGCCCATATAACGGTGCACCGTCCCCGGCGAACAGACGCACTCCCGCGCCGGATGGTTGTAATACCCGCACGGACAAGGGTTCATCGCCGCCACGAGGATGAAGTTGGCGGGATACTCCACGCTGTACCGCGCCCGCGAGACGACGACCCGCCGCTCCTCGAGCGGCTGCCGGAGCACCTCAAGCACGCTGCGCCCGAACTCGGGCAGCTCGTCCAGAAACAGTACCCCGTTGTGGGCCAGCGACACCTCGCCCGGACTGGGCGACTGTCCGCCGCCGATGAGCGCGACCTGCGACGTGAGGTGGTGCGGCGCCCGGAAGGGCCGACGCGTCATCAGTCCGCCCGCCGCGGCGATCTTTCCCGCCACGGAGTGTATCTTGGTCGTCTCGAGCGCCTCCTCGGGCGTGAGCGGCGGCAGGATCGTCGGCAGCCGCCGCGCCAGCATCGTCTTTCCCGAACCGGGCGACCCGACGAGAATGACGTTGTGGCCGCCCGCCGCAGCGATCTCCAGCGCCCGCTTGGCATGTCCCTGCCCCTTCACGTCGGCGAAATCCTCGCCGTAACACGTCCCGGGGAACGCGGCGTCCTCCCCCGCTGCGGGACGGGCCGGCGCGATCTCCGTCACGCCGTTCAGGCAGTCGATCACTTCGCGCAGCGACTCCGCGCCGAGCACCTCGACGCCCTCCACCACGGCCGCCTCGGCGGCGTTGTCCGCCGGCAGCACGATCCGCCGCAGCCCGGCGTCTCGGGCACGGATCGCCAACGGCAGCACGCCCCGCACGGGCTTGAGCGACCCGTCGAGCGACAGCTCCCCGACGAACATCGTATCGGCCACGGCGCCGGCCGCGACGCGCTCCATCGCCGCGAGAATCCCCACGGCGATCGGCAGGTCGAAGCCCGAACCCTCCTTGCGCAGGTCGGCCGGCGCAAGGTTCACGACCACCTTGCGGCCCGACATGCGCTCCCCGGAGTTCCCGAAGGCCGCCCGGATGCGCTGTTCGCTCTCCTTCACGGCATTGTCGGGCAGCCCCACGAGGTACATGCCCAGACCGCCGCCCGTGATATCGACCTCGACGGAGACCGCCACGGCGTCGATTCCGGAAATGGCTCCGGCATAGGTGCGAACGAACATATCCGTATCGTTTATGCGTTGTCGCGCCGGAACGGGACCGCCCCGCCCGGCGCTGAAAATTTCCGTCAGAACGGCGCCTCCTCGTCGAGCGAGCGGGGCGTCAGGTCGAACTCCGAGCTCCCGGCCGAACCCAGCCCGCCGCCGAATCCGGTCCCGGGAGCGCCGCCGAATCCCGTCCCCGGCACGGAGTTCGAACCGCTGGCGTAGTCGTCGTAAGCCTGCCGGGCGTCGGCCGCCTGCGCGGGCGGCAGCATCGAATCCTCCAGATCGGCGAAGCGCGCCTGCTCCTTGAGGAAGCGCAGGTTCACGTCGCACACCGCGCCGTTGCGGTGCTTGGCCAGGATGATCTCGGCCATGCCCGCCGTGGGCATTCCGTTCTCGTCCTGATTGATGCCGTAATACTCGGGACGGTGGATGAAGGCGACGATGTCGGCGTCCTGCTCGATGGCCCCCGACTCGCGGAGGTCCGACAACTGGGGCCGCTTCGACCCGCCGCGCATCTCGGTGGCGCGGCTCAGCTGCGAGAGGGCGATCACCGGCACGTTCAGCTCCTTGGCGATGGCCTTGAGCGTGCGCGAAATGAAGGCCACCTCCTGCTCGCGGTTGCCCTTCGTGTCCTGGTTGCCGGTCATCAGCTGGAGGTAGTCGATGATGATGATCTTGATATCGTTGTGAATCTTCAGCCGCCGGGCCTTCGAGCGGAACTCGAAGACCGACAGCGCCGGCGTGTCGTCGATATAGAGCGGTGCGGCGCCCAGCGGCTTGGTGGCCGATTCGAGATGGCGCCACTGCTCGGGCGTCAGACGGCCCGACTTGACGTCGTTGCCCGAAAGCCCCGTCTCGGCGATGATGAGTCGCATCATCAACTGCACGGCCGACATTTCGAGCGAGAAGAACGCCACGCCCTGCTCGTGGTCCACGGCCATGTTGCGGGCCATCGAGAGCACGAAGGCCGTCTTGCCCATCGACGGACGCGCGGCGACGATGATGAGGTCCGACAGTTGCCAGCCGAGCGTCACGCGGTCGAGGGCCATGAAGCCCGACGGCACGCCGTTGAAGGCGCTCGTGTTTTTCGACGCCTCCTCGATCTGCATGAGCGCGCGGGCCAGGATGTCCTTCGACGACTGCACCGAACGCTTGACGTGCCCCTCGGCGACCTTGAATATCTCGCCCTCGGCGAATCCGATCAGGTCCGTCACGTCGGTCGATTCGTCGTAGGAGCGTTTCTGGATTTCGGTGGCCGAACGGATCAGCTCGCGCTGCACGTATTTCTGGGCGATGATCTTGGCGTGGAACTCGACGTTCGCGGCCGAGCCGACCTTCTGCGTCAACTGCGCCAGGTACGACGCGCCGCCCACCTTCTTAAGCTCCTTCTTGACCTTCAGCCGCTCGGTCACCGTGTAGAGGTCGATCGGCTTGAGCTCCATCGACAGCTCCTCGATGGCCTTGTAGATCAGCCGGTGCTCCTCCGTGTAGAAGGCTTCGGGCGTGATGAACTCCTGGACGGCGATGATACTGTCCTTTTCGAGCATCAACGCGCCCAGCACGGCCTCCTCCAGCTCGACGGCCTGGGGAGGGACGTTGCCGGCCGTATCGGTCAGCGCCGCAAACGCCTCCCGGTTACGGGAGGAGGGGGTAAAATCTTTCGCCATGAAGTTATCGGAATCTTTCGAAGGTCAAAAGTAGCGATTCGGGCGGACATATCAAAACGGCGCGCCCGGAGTTTTTCCGAAAAAGGTCCGTTTCGCCCCGCCGCGGACCGCTACTCCTTCACCCCCAGCTCGCGGCGCGAGACGGCCAGGGCCGCGATGCTGACGCGGCAGCCGGGCGCGGCGCGCAGCATCTCGGCCGCGCACGACAGGAGCGTGCTGCCCGTGGTCATCACGTCGTCCACCAGCAGCACGTGCCGCCCGGCCAGCCGCTCGGGACGGCGGACGGCAAAGGCCCCTTCGACGTTCGCGGCCCGCTCGCGGCGGGACTTGAGGGCCTGGCTGGCCGTATTGCGCTTCCGGCCGACGCTCCGGCGGTCCACCTCCACGCCCAACTGCCCGGCGATCCCCTCGGCGATGTATTCCGACTGGTTGTATCCTCTCCGGCAGCGCTTGAAGGGGTGCAGCGGAAGAGGCACGACCGCCTCCACGTCGTCGTACAGCCCGCTCTCCTTCAGGCAGCGGCCGTACCAGGCGCCCATCTCGCGGGCCGCGCGCCATGCCCCGCGGTACTTGAAGGCATGGATCAGCCGCCGCCACCCGCTGCCGCGGACGAAAAAGAGGAAACCCGAGGCCCGCTCCACGGGGACCAGTCCCCAGCACTTGCGGAACACCGGGTTATCGGCCTCGCGCCAGTAGCCCGTCAGCGGCGCCGTCGCGCGGCACAGCGTGCAGACCGTGCGCTCCCCGCGGGCGAGAGGCTCCCCGCAGACGGCGCACCGCCGCGGAAAGAGCAGCGACGCCGCATCGCCGAACAATTCACTGAGGATCGACATTGACGACGACGGTAACGGATTTGTATTCGGCCTGCCGGGAGAACGACTTCAACTCCTCCGCGAGGATCTCCCGCGCACGGGCCGACGAAGCGCCGCTCTCGACCTTGAGCAGCAGCCCCACGAGGTATTCGCCGCGGATGCGGTCCACGGGCGGGGCCATCGGCCCCAGCACGCGACGGCCGAAGCGCGCGCGCAGCCGGGCGGCCAGTTCCAGCACGCCCCGCCGCAGCAGCATGGGGTCGCGGTGACGGAGCGTGAGGGCCGTCAGCCGGGCATAGGGCGGATAGAAGAAGGCTTCGCGCTCGGCGAGCTGCGCGAGGGCCATCGCCTCGTAATCGCCGGAGGCGACCTGCCGGATAACGGGATGCCCCGGCTCGGAGGTCTGGATCACCACCTCGCCCGGCTCGGAACGCCGCCCGGCCCGGCCCGCCACCTGCGTCATCAACTGGAAAGCCCGCTCGGCGGCCCGGAAGTCGGGATTGTTGAGCAGGTTGTCGGCGTTGAGAATCCCCACCAGCGAAACCCCCTCGAAATCGAAACCCTTGGTTATCATCTGCGTGCCGACCAGAATATCGGTCCTGCGGGCCGCGAAGTCGGCGACGATGGCGTTGAAGGCCCGCTCGGAGGTCACGCTGTCGCGGTCCAGCCGCGCGACGCGGGCTCCGGGAAAGATCCGGGCCACCTCCTCCTCGATCTTCTCCGTGCCGAAACCCACCGGCACGACATCCGTCACGCGGCACGACGGGCATTTCGCCGGAACCCCCTCCGTATGACCGCAGTAGTGGCAGACGAGCTTTTCGCCGCCCTTGTGGTAGGTCAGCGTCACGTTGCAGTGGGGACAGCGCGCCGTCCAGCCGCACTCCGTGCATTCGACATAGGGCGAAAAGCCGCGGCGGTTCTGGAACAGCATCGCCTGCCCGCCCCGGGCGAGCGTCTCGCCGATGCGATCCAGCAGCAGCTTGTTGAAATGGGCGTGCCGCTCGCCGCGGCGCGCGGCGCGCAGCGTGTCCGAAATCAGCACTTCGGGCGGCCGGGCGCCGCCGTAACGCTCCCCCAGCACGGCGCGGCCGTACTTCCCGCTCCGGGCGTTGAGCCACGTCTCGAGCGAGGGCGTGGCGCTTCCGAGCAGCGTGCGGCCTCCGAACAGGCGGGCCGTCACCACGGCGCAGTCGCGGGCGTTGTAGCGCGGCGCGGGATCGGACTGCTTGTAGCTGGCGTCGTGCTCCTCGTCCACGACGACGAGCTGCAACCGTTTGAGCGGCAGAAAGATCGCCGAACGCGCCCCGACGACGAACTCGCCCCCCTCGGAGCGGCCGAGCCGCAGGAAGGTCTCCGTGCGGCGGCGGGGCGTGAGTTTCGAATGATAGGGGGTGACGCGGCTACCGAAGATGCGCTCCATGCGCTCGATGAGCTGCGCCGTGAGGGCGATCTCGGGAACCAGCAGCAGTACGTCGCCGCCCCGCGCCAGCACCTCGGCGATCAGGTGGATGTAGATTTCGGTCTTGCCCGACCCGGTGACGCCCTGCAGCAGGGCCGTGGTCTTTCCGGCGGCGAACTGTCCGCGCAGGGATTCCAGCGCCGTCTGCTGGTGCGCCGTCAACTCCGGAAGGCGGAAGACCGCGCCGCCGCGCTCGACCGAACGTTCGCGCCGGGTGCAGACGACGTATTTCTTGCGCCGGAGGGCGTCCAGCACGGCATGATCGGCCCGGAGCAGACGGCGGGCCACCTCGCCCGTCGCAATGCGCGTCTCATCGCCGGCCGCGGCCAGTTCGAGCAGCGCTTCGTACTGTTTCGGGGCGCGCCGTTCGATTTTCTCGCAGATTTCGTGAAAACGGCCCTCGTCGCGGAGTTCCGCGGCCAGCGACACGTAACACTCGGTACGGGGACGGAACTCGTCGTCGGAGAACTCCTCCTCCGTGTCGCCCGAGGGCTTCATCAGGGCGGGCAGCGCCACGCGCATCACCTCCCCCAGGGAGCACATGTAGTACGAGGCGATCCACTCCCACAGGGCCATCTGCTCCGGCGAGAGCAGCCGCATGCCGCCGTAAAGCACGCGGGAGACGGATTTGACGGTCCTGAAATCGGGACGGCGGTCATGCACCCGCCACACGATCCCCGTATAGATCCTTCTGCGGCCGAACTGCACCGCCACGGCCTCGCCCCCGGCGACGGTCACGCCTTCCGGCAGGGCGAACGTGTAGGCGGGCTGCGCCAGCGGAAGAACTATGTCGGCATAGCGGGGCATCAGGGTTTGCTGATGGCCTGGAATCCCTTGCCGTAGACGCCCATGACCGAACCGACGGACATGAAGGCGTTGGGGTCGATGGTCTTGACGAACTTGAGGATCGTGGCCGTCTCGCGCTTGCGGCAGACGACCATCACCACCTTCGACCGCTCCTTGGTGTACCACCCCTGCGAATCGAGCAGCGTCACGCCGCGGTGGATGTTCTGCACGATGGCGTCGGCCATCTTCTCGTAGTCGTGCGTCACGATGAGCACCTGGCTCGACTGCTGGTTGCCGGCCATGATCATATCGACCGTATAGCCCACGACGGCGGTCATGACGTAACCGTAGATCACCGTGTCGATGTTGAAGCCCACCAGCAGCGACGACCCGATGATGATGAAGTCCGAGAAGATGAGAATCTTGCCGTAGCTGATCGTGCGGTACCTGTTGATAATCATGGCCACGATGTCCGTGCCGCCCGTCGAGCCGCCCTGCGCGAAGCACATGGCGATGCCGATGCCGGCCAGGATGCCGCCCAGAATGACGGCCAGAATGCGTTCCAGATGAAGGAAATCCCCCTCGGGCAGCACGTCCTGCCAGAAATTCATGCCCAGCGAAATGACCACCACGCAGAAGATCGTCTTCACGCCGAAGTTCCACCCCACGATGAAGCCCGCCACGAGCAGCAGGATGGCGTTCAGCACGAAGACCATCGTACCGATTTGGATGTCCACGCCGATCTGCCCGAGCGCGCTGCACGCCACGAGCGAAAGGCCCGCCGCACCGCCGCCCGTTCCCTTGACGGGCAGGATGCAGCCGATCCAGCCGAACGAATAGAGCATCATGCCCACGGTCATCAGGAAATACTCCTTGACGCTCTTCAGAACGGTCTCCATAGTAAGCGTTTTCATAGCCGACGCGCAATTTAACGATTATGCCACAAAGGTATAAAAATTTCGCCTTGATAGGCGTTCCGCTCCTCCAATCTTTTTTCGAGCATCGCCCACAGCTGCTCGTTGCGCACCAGCCCCCAGTTGCGGCCGTAATGGTAGCGCGGCGGAGCCTCCGAAGCGAAGCGCTCGACGACCAGATCGGGCCGCAGGCGGCGGAGGATTTCGACGATCAGATCGAGGTACTCGCCGATCTCCCAGAAACGGAACCGCGCGGGGTCGGCGTCGTACTCGGCGGCCATCGGCGTCCCCCGGAAGACCTGCAACTGGTGGAACTTCACGGTCGTCAGCGGCAGGGCGTTGATCCGTTCGGTCTGTCCGACGAGCTGCTCGTCCGTCTCGCCCGGAAACCCGAGGATGAAATGCGCGCCGACGGGAAGCCCCCGCGCCGCGGTCCGCTCGACGGCCCGGCGGGCGCAGTCGAAATCGTGGCCACGGTTCACGGCCCGCAGCGTCCGGTCCGAGGTGGACTCGATGCCGTACTCCACGGCCACGTAACGGTCGCGCGCGATGTCGCACAACAGGTCGAGCGTCGCCCCGTCCATGCAGTCGGGGCGCGTGCCGACGACGATGCCCGCCACGTCGGGGTGCGCGAGCGCCTCGCCGTAGAGCGCGCGGAGCCGTCCGGGCGGCGCGTAGGTGTTGGAATAGGACTGGAAATAGACCAGGTAGCGCTGCGCCGTGCGGTAGCGGTTGCGGTGGAAGTCGATCCCCTCGGCGATCTGCCGCGCGACGCTCTTCCCGCCGCCGCAGTAGGAGGGTGTGAAGGCCCCGTTGTCGCAGAACGTGCAGCCGCCCCGCCCCACCGTGCCGTCGCGGTTGGGGCACGTGAAGCCCGCATCGACCGAGAGTTTCTGCACCCGGCCGCCGAACAGCCGGCGGAAATAGCCCGCATAGGAGTTGAACCGCCGCGTATCGCCCCACGGGTAGATCGTCCGCTGCGCCACTACTCCCGGTTTTTGGAGTCCATCCAGATCGTGACGGGCCCGTCGTTCACCAGCGCGACCTGCATGTCGGCCCCGAAGCGTCCCGTAGCCACGGGACGCCCCGACAGCTCGGCCACACGGGCTGCGAAACGTTCGTAAAGCGGGCGCGACACCGGCTCGGGAGCGGCCCGGACGTAACTCGGGCGGTTGCCCTTGCGGGTCGAGGCCAGCAGAGTGAACTGGCTCACCACGAGCACCTCGCCCCCGGCCTGCACGACGTCGCGGTTCATCACCCCCGCCTCGTCGTCGAAGATGCGCAGCCGCACGAGCTTGCCCGCCAGCCACTCCACGTCCTCCCCGCCGTCGTCGGGCCCCACGCCGACGAAGACCAGCAGTCCGGCCCCGATCCGGGACCACGCAGCGCCCCCGATTTCGACGGAGGCTCCCTTCACGCGTTGAATGAGCAGTCGCATGGCGTCACGGATTTTCGAAATGGGCCCAGAGGTTGTCCCCGGCCGGCACGGGGGCCGTGACCGACACCGGGCTGCGGCGCACGGGGTGTTCGAACTCCACGCGGCGCGAATGGAGCGAAATGCCGCCGCCGGGCAGCGACCGCTTCGCGCCGTACTTCAGATCGCCGCGGATCGGGCAGCCGATCTTCGACAACTGCGCCCGGATCTGGTGGTGGCGGCCCGTGATGAGCTCGACCTCGACGAGCGTGTAGCGCGTGCCGACGCCGAGCGTCGCATAGCGCAGGCGCGCCTGCTTGGCGTCGCCCTTCGGAGCGTCGAAGGCCCGCGAACGGTTGGTCCGCCCGTCGCGCAGGATGTAGTGGAGCAGCTCGCCGCTCTCGGGATCGGGCGTGCGTTCGGTCAGCGCCCAGTAGGTCTTGCGGATGCGCCCTTCGCGGATCATCTCGTTGAGCCGCACGAGGGCCTTCGAGGTCTTGGCGAAGAGCACCGCGCCGCTCACGGGGCGGTCGATGCGGTGCACCACGCCGAGGAACACCGCGCCGGGCTTCGCGTCGCGGCGCTTGATGAACGCCTTGATCTGGTCTTCGAGGGCGCTTTCGCCCGAGGGGTCGGGCTGCACCAGATCGCCCGCATGCTTATTGACCACCAGCAGGTGGTTGTCTTCGTAGAGAATATCGTTCGGGTCAAACATAGGCAGGAATCAAGAGGCGGAGGCGCGGCCGGCCGCGCCCCCGGGATGAACCGTATCAGAGGACGAAGGCGAAAGGCAGCAGCCTCGCGGCCGAATCGACCGCCGAAGCCGACCCGCCGCCGCTCATCACCACACGCATGGGCACGCCCTGCCGCCGCTCGACATCGACCATCACCTGCCGGCACTGCCCGCAGGGATAGCACTCCCGCGCCGAGGGGTCCGACGCGATGGCCAGCGTCTCGACCGGATCGTCGGGGTAGTTGGCCTGGGCGTAGAAGAGCAGCGAACGTTCGGCGCAGAGTCCCGCGGGATAGACCTCGCTTTCGAAATTGCTGCCGCAGAGAATCCTGCCGCTGCGCAGGCGCGCGGCGGCTCCCACGCGGAATTTCGAGTAGGGCGCATGGGCGTTGGCCGTGGCCCGTTCGGCCTCGGCGACCAGCCTGCGGTCGGCTTCGGGAAGCTCCGCGAGCGCCGCATAGTGTTCGTAGTCGAAACTGAATCGCTTTTCCATAACTCTCCTGTTTTAACGGTTTTAACGGGGCGAAGCAAGCAAAGATAGTGCGAATATTCGGGTTTTCCGAATTTCGGTCCGTTTTTCTCCGTCCGGAACCGGAAAGAGGACGCCTTGCGGGCGTCCTCTCCATCCGGCACGGGCCCGGGGACCCGGTTATTCGAGCACGAACTTCGCCTGCACGCCGTATTCGAGCCTGATGGTCTTGAAGTCGAGCGGCTCGTCGGCCGAAGCGGCCTCACCGGCCGCGGCCCCGAAGGCCTTGGCGCTGCGCATGACGATCATGTTGTCGTAATAGGTCGGCATCACGTTGTTGTTCGAATCGTAGATATAGAAGCATTTGCCGATGCTCTGCCCGATGGCTTCGGCCATTTCGCAGGCGCTCTGCCGCGCGTTGCGCATCGCCGCGAGCCGCACCTCCTGCTTGTAGGCCTCCAGTTTCGAATGCGAGACCTTCAGAATCGAGACGTTCGAAATCCCCAGGGCGTCGAGCGCCTGCCAGACTTTCGCCACCTCGGCCGCGGAGCCCAACTGCAACTGGTACTTGGCCGTGGCCACCGAGGTGTTCTTCTTGAAGAATTCGCTCGAGAGGTTGGCCACCTTGAGCTGCTTCTCGACATCGACGCCCAGCTTCCTGAGCGCGGCGATCATGTCGCGCTGCTGGCTCTCAACCGAAATCCGGCCCTTCGAGTCGCGCTCGTTGATGACCACCTGAAGGTAGAACTCGTCGGGAGTGATCTCCTTCTCGGCCCGGCCGTTCACCTGGATATAGCTGGGGTACGCCTCCTGCATCTGCGCCATCGCGGGGAACGCCATCAGGGCGGCCGCCGCCAATACGATCAATCGTTTCATAACTTTTCGTCTTTTAGGTTTTCGGAAAATTCCTTTGCAAATAAAACGCCGGAACCGGAAGGATACTGCATCCGCGACGGGTCGTTTCACCCGCCGATCCGGCCGTTTCGCCCCGGCGGTCAGCGCCGCACGAGTTTGACGACATTCTCCACGTGGTGCGTATGGGGGAACATATCGACCGGCTGCACCGCCTCGACGCGGTAGGCGCCGTCCATGAGCGCCAGGTCGCGCGCCTGCGTGGCGGGATTGCAGCTCACATAGACGATGCGCTGCGGCGCGGCGCGCAGGATGACTCCGATGACCGGTTCGTCCACGCCCGCCCGCGGCGGGTCGAGGATGACGACGTCGGGGCGGCCGTTCGCCGCGATGAAGCCGTCGTCGAGCACCGCCTTCATGTCTCCGGCGTAGAAGACCGTATTGGCGATGCCGTTCACCTCGGAATTGATCCGCGCGTCGGCGATCGCCTCGGGCACGTACTCCACGCCCACGACCTTGCGGCAGTGCGCGGCGCAGAAGTTCGCGATGGTCCCCGTGCCCGTGTAGAGGTCGTAGAGCACGTCGCCGGGCCCGAGCGCCGCGAAGTCGCGCGCCACCTTGTAGAGTTCGTAGGCCTGCTCCGAATTGGTCTGGTAGAAGGACTTGGGGCCCACCTTGAATTGCAGCCCCTCCATCCGTTCCACGATATGATCCTTGCCGCACCAGAGCACCGGGTCGAGGTCGCCCACCGAGTCGTTGAGCTTCGTATTGACCACGTAGAAGAGCGAGGTGATCTGCGGGAAGGAAGCGGCGAGGTGCTCCATGAGGGCCCCGATCCGCGGACGGTCGTCGGCGCCGAAGACCACGACGACCATCACCTCGCCCGTCGAGGCCGTGCGCACGATCATGTTGCGCATGAGGCCCGTATGCGTGCGGGCGTTGTGGAACGTATAGCCGTGCTCCATGCAGAACCGTTTGGTTTCCAGCCGGATCGGATTCGACGGATCGGGCTGCAACCAGCAGCGGCGGATATCGAGCACCTTGTCGAACATGCCCGGGATGTGGAATCCCGCGGCGGGCGCGGCGCCGATCTCGCCGCCCGCCCCGATCTCCTCGCGCGTGAGCCAGCGGCGGTCGGCGAAGGTGAATTCGAGCTTGTTGCGGTAGAACTGCGTGCGTACCGAGCCCAGACACGGCGCAATTTCGGGCAGCGCGATCCTGCCGATGCGCGTCAGTTGGTCGCGGACCTGTTCGGTCTTGAAGCGCAACTGCTCCCCGTAGGGCAGGTTCTGCCACTTGCAGCCGCCGCAGACGCCGAAATGCTCGCAGAAGGGCTCCTCGCGCAGCGGCGACCGCTTCACGTAACGCACGACGAAACCTTCCATGTAGCGGCGGCGTTTCGACCGGATCTGCACGTCCACGACGTCGCCCGGCACGGTCATCGGCACGAAGACCACCACGTCCTGCCAACGCCCCATCGCCTTGCCTTCGGCGGCGAGCGTCGTTATCTCGAGCCCCTCGATCAGGGGATAATTCGCTTTCTTTCTTGCCATTTCGATTTATGCTTTGCACCGCAAAGTTAGAAACAATTCGGATTCCGGCCGCCGGAAACGGGAATTTTCCGCTCCGTCACCCCGCCAGAAACTCCCGCGCGAGGGCGACGGCGCGGCGGAAGGCGCGCTCCTGCCCCGGCACGGTGACGAAGAGATGGACCGCTCCGGCCAGCTCCTCGCGCCGAACCGCCACGCCCAGCCGCAGCAACCGCTCCGCGAAGGCCTCCCCCTGGTCGCGGAGAATATCCCGCCCGGCCGCCACGAGCAGCAGCGGCGGCAGCCCGGCCAGTTCGGCGTCGGAGGCCGCGGCGGGCGAGACGAGCGGAAACTCCTCCCGGCCGGATGCATAGGCCAGGGAGAAGGTCTCCATCAACGTCCCGTCGAGCGCTGCGCCCTGCCCGTAACGCTTCCACGAGGCCGATCCGTCGGCCCGGGCCGTCACCACGGGGTAGAACAGCACCAGCGACCGCAGCGGCGGCAGGCCCTCGGCACGGCGGCGCAACGCAACGGCCAACGCGAGGTTTCCGCCCGAGCTGTCGCCCCCGACGGAGACCCGCTCCGGCGAACCGCCCCATTCGGAGGCGCGCCGCAGGGCCGTCTCCACGGCCCGCATGCAGTCGTCCAACCCCTGCGGAAAAGGGTGTTCGGGCGCCAGCCTGTAATCCGCGGCCAGTACCAGCACATGCCCCGCAGCCGCCAGTTCGGCGCAGAAACGGGCGCAACTGCCGATTCCGCCCAGTACCCAGCCGCCGCCGTGGAAATAGACCAGCAGCGGCAGCGGCCCGGAAGCGGAAGCGGCATGCGCGGCGGAAGAGACGGGAACGACGGAGGTAACGGACGCAGAAGGCGCAGCGGGGACGTAAAGCATCATACGGGGTGCGATCCGGACCGCCCGGACCCCTTCCGGCAGCGGCGGCATTCCGTTCCGCGAACGCCGCACCTCCGCAAGGGCTCTTCCGTCGCCCGCGGCCGCCTGCCGGACGGCCCGGCGCCAGCGCTCCTGCCATCCGGCGGGCAGGGAGGCCAGGAACGCATCGGCCTCGCGGCGGAAAACCTCCTCGCCGGCTGCGCAAACATCCGGCCGCATCATGCCTCCGGATGTTTGCGCAGCTTCGCCCGCTGCCGCACGCCCCCGAGCCAGAAGCCCAGCGCGAAGGGGCCGCCGAGCAGCACCGCGAGCGCCAGCACGACATACAGCAGCACCCGGCCCACCAGCCCCGGCACGGCGTCGAAGGCCGTCGAGAGCAGGTCCTCGCCCGTGGTGCGAAGCTGCTCCACGAGCGCCTCGCGCTCGCGCGAGACATACGACTGCAACTCCATCCGCTGCCGGTCGAAGCCCGAGAAGGCGTTGTCCACCGAAACGTCCATCGTCCAGAGCAACTGCGTCGCCTGTTCGTTGAGCTCCTCCAGCACGCGGTCCGAAATCTCGGGCAGGTGCTCGGCGACGGCCACCATGCGGCGGAAATTGCGGTCGAGCGAATCGAGCTGCGCACCGATCCGGTCGCGCAGGCTGTCCTGCGCGAGCCGCATCTCGATCAGGTCCTTCGACCAGCCGACACTGTTCGAGAGCTGCTGCGTCTGGCCACTCACGCGGTCGTTCACGTCGGCCAGCACCTCGGCGATCGACCCCACGGCATAGGCCGGCTCGACACCGTTCTCCCGGAGGAACTCGAGCCACGCGAGGGTCGTGTTGTCGGCCCCGTCGCTCTCCGTGACGGGGTTGTCGCGCATGAATTCATCAACGAACCGCTCCATGAGCGCATACCGCTCCGCAGGGAGCAGCCGCCCGGCCAGCCGTGCGGCCCGGCGGTCGAGCCGTGCGGCCGTCTCCCGCGCGATGTCGCTCTGCGCTCCGAACAGCAGCGAGTCGGGGGTCGCGGCGAAGCCCTCGTTCATGCGGCGGCAGAGAATCCAGAGGTCGGCCATCGCCACGTCGGGAATGCTCTGCATGGCGGCCGTCACTCCGGCGCGCGTGGCCCGTATCTTCCACCGCACGGCCGCCGTGCGGACCTCCAGACGGTCCGACGCCCCGATGATCGAGTCGGCGGCCCGCGCCACCTCGCCCGCCATGTCGTAGTAGAACCCGCGGGTCATCGTCCTTACGTTCATCTCCTCCTTCGAGAGGGGATCTCCCGTGGCCACCGCCACCTTCAGCAGCGAACAGCCCGTCGAGGCCGCCGCGAAAAGCGCGAGCGGCAGGCCCCATAGCATCCGTTTCACATTCATCGTCCGTTCCGTATTTTATCGCACCGCCCGCGGATGTAGCGCACGGCGGCGGGATGGCCCGCCTGGGGCATGTTGCCGTGGTCGTAGCCGTCGAATTCGAGCAGCCGGACGTCGGGATGGCCCGCGATGCGCAGCATCCGCCAAAAGTAAGCGTTCTCCTCGTAGCGGCCCAGCATCTCCAGCTCCCTGTCTCCCGAGAGGAGCAGCATCGGCGGGGCGTCGGCCCGCACGTGGAAAAGCGGGGCCATGTCGTCCACGAGCGGCTGCCCGGCGGGCATCCCCAGTTCGGCGCGGCGCGTGAAGTGCGTGACCGCCTGCCCGCTGTAAGGAATCACGGCCGCCACGGCCCGGTCGGGATCGAGTCCCTGCGCCGCGAGCCAGCGCTTGTCCAGCCCGAGCATCGAGACGAGGTAACCGCCCGCGGAGTGCCCCGCCAGAAAGATCAGTTCCGGATCGCCGCCGTAGGAGGCGATATGCCGCACGACCCATGCCACGGCGGCCGCGGCGTCTTCGAGACAGCCGGCCACCGGGGTCTGCGGCGAGAGGCGGTACTCCACCCCCGCGACGGCGAACCCTCCGGCGAGCAGCTCCTCGGGAATCTCGCGGCGGCCGCCCGTCAGACCGCCGCCGTGAAACCAGACGACCGTCGGAAACCCCTCCGCTCCGGCGGGGCAGACCAGATCGAGCCGGCACATCGGATCGTCGCGGAGCGAATCCCCCGCCTCCCGGTAAGGCACGTCGCGCACCGTGCGGCACGCCTCCGGCTGCGCGACGCAGAAGAGCGGCAAAAGCAGGGCCGAAACCCAGCATCCCAGCAATCGTTTCATCCGTTACCTAATTATTATCGAAAACCTGCCGCACACGGCGTCGTCCGCATTCCGCGGCCGCACCCCCGGCCCGGCCGATACAAAGATACGAAATTAAATCCGGAGCGGTGCGGAAAACGGACGAACGAAAGCGGCGAAATCCCGTTTCAGGCCGCAAAATGTTCCGTTCGGCCCGGCGACCGGCGCGGAAAGGCTTCCGGACACGTTAATATCGGTTTACCAAAACCGAGGGGGGGGGCAATTTTCACGAGCCTGACAATCAGCCGTTTTACGACATACCCCATTTACTATTTCCCTTACTTTGGCCGTCACAGGCTTGAATAACTCCCGCGAGTTGAGTTACTTTGTGTACCGAAAACTTCCCGGCGGAAAAACCATCCGGCGGAACCTGAAAAACCGATGAACCCGACTTATCCGACTTCGGAAAAACCGACTCCGAAATCCATGCGCCCGTATGCAGGCGGCAGACCTCCGGTTCCTGCCGCCGCGATGCGTTCCGCCCCTTTCCGTCCCCGCCCCGAAGGGCGCGTCCGCACGGGAGGGACGGCTTTCCGCGACAGGACGCCGGAGCGGCCGATCACGTGAAACGCCCGAACACCGACCATTCACTCAAACTTATCATTAACCTAATAACCCAAGTACATGAAAAATTTCTACCGCAAATGCCGCCTGCACGTGTGGCTCGCCTGTCTGACGGCAGGTCTGGGGCTGCTGTCGTGCTCCGACGACGAGGGGGGGGGGAAATTCGGGCTACCGGCCCGATCAGCCCATCGTACTCGAATCGTTCTACCCTAAAACCGGCTCGATAGCCACCCAGGTCATCATCGAGGGCCGGAACTTCGGCACCGACGCCAAAGCCCTCAACGTCTATTTCAACGAGAAACGGGCCGCCGTCATCTCCTCGACGGGAAACCGCATGCTCGTCCTCGCGCCCAAGCTCCCGGGCGAAGAGTGCGTCATCTCCGTCTCCATGGGCGAGAACGAGGAGAACAAGGCGCAGTTCGACGAAATCTTCGAATACATCATCCAGACCAACGTCTCGACCGTCGCAGGCGGCGAGAAGGGAACCGACATGCCGGCGGGAACCTCGTCGCTGACCGGATCGTACTTCGCGCAGAAACCCGAATCGGGCATCGCCGTAGATGAGAACGACAACCTCTACGTGCGTTTCAAGACCGACGACGACGGAGGCACGCACCGCGTCTATATGATGAGCGAGGAGGCCAACAGCATCAAGGTCCTCAACGACTTCAGCATCCTGGTGACGGGCATTCTGCTGGGAACCGACCTCGCCACGGGCGACGTTTACTGGTATCACGCCAACATCGGCAACAAGGAATACGGCTATTTCGACCCCGCGGCCGACTACGCCAACACGAAGATGGGCGACATCAAGTGGGACCACGACCTGTTCTACACGGACGGCAACTTCGCTCCCGTATGGAACGCCATCCAGACCTTCACGATGAGCCCCGCCGACCACAAGTTCTACTTCTACACCAACGAGGGCGTGGTGGCCCGCTGGGACCCCGCCACCGGAGCCGGCGAGAACCTCACGCCGTCCAAGCGGTTCATCGACTCGCAGGGCGACATCAAGGGCGTCGTCTTCGACCCGAGGGACCCCAACATCGTCTATTTCTCCAACAAGGACCACCACTGCATCTACCGGCACGACATCGCCGCCGGAACCATCGAGGTATGGGCCGGCCGGAAAAACACGTCGGGCTATCTGGACGGACCGCTCGCCGAGGCGCAGTTCAACCAGCCCGGACAGATGGCCGTCGATCCCGAAGGGGAGGCCATCTACGTGACCGACACGGAGAACCACTGCATCCGCAAGATCACCCTGTCGAACGGGTACGTCTCGACCTTCGCCGGAACCCCCAAATCGTCGGGCTACCAGAACGGTCCCGCCGACATGGCCAAATTCAACAAGCCGATCGGGCTGGCGATCACCTCCGAGGGCAACCTCTACGTCGGCGACAGCGAGAACTACGCCATCCGCCGCATCGCCATCGAATAAGCAGGTCCCATTCAACAAACCCAAACAGACATGAAGCGATTTCTAACGATATGCGTCCTGCTGTTCGCCTTCGCGGTGCAGGCGGGCGCCCAGAACAAACAGCAGCCGGCGATCACGGTAAACGGTCAGGTCGTCGATTCGAACGACATGCCCATCGTCGGCGCCACGGTCTATATCAAGGACGAGCCCGGCACGGGCAACATCACCAATTCGGAGGGCCGTTTCACGCTCAAGGCCAAACTCTACAACACGCTGGTCGTATCGTTCGTGGGTTACGAGACCGTCGAACAGATACTCACCTCGGACGACGACGTGAAGATCACCCTCAAGGAGGGCAACGAACTCGAAGAGGTCGTCGTCGTGGGCATGGGCACGCAGCGCAAGGTCAGCGTGACGGGCGCCGTGGCCGTGGTGGACACCAAGGACCTCGAGCTGCCGGCGACGAACATCGTCAATACCCTCGGCGGCCGCGTCCCGGGCGTGATCTCCGTCCAGTCGAGCGGCGAGCCGGGCCGGAACATCTCCGAATTCTGGGTGCGCGGCATCGGCACGTTCGGCGCCAACAGCGGCGCACTCGTGCTCATCGACGGTCTGGAGGGCAACCTCAGCCAGATCGACCCGGCCGACGTGGAGAGCTTCTCGGTGCTCAAGGACGCCGCAGCGACGGCCGTCTATGGCAGCCGCGGCGCCAACGGCGTGGTGCTCGTGACCACCAAGCGGGGCAAGGAGGAACAACTCAAGATCACCTTCCGCTCGAACTACACCATCTCCGAGCTGCGCCGCCTGCCCAAGTACGTGAACGCCATACAGTATGCCGAAATGGCCAACGAGGCGGCCGCGGCCGACGGACTGAGCCCGATCTACGACAACACGCAGATGGACATCATCCGCTACGGACTGGACCCCGACCTCTATCCCGACATCGACTGGCAGGACGTGATCCTCAACCCCACGTCGTTCCAGCACACGCAGTACGTCAGCGCGCAGGGCGGCGGCAGCGTCGCACGCTACTTCGCCAGCCTGGGCATGTCGCAGGAGAGCTCGGCCTACAAGACCCTCGACGACAGCAAATACAGCAAGGGCGTCGGCTACGACACCTATAACTTCCGCACCAACATCGACATCAACCTCACGAAAACGACGCAGGTCTATCTGGGCGCCACGGGCTTCATGTCGGTGAGCAAGCGCCCGAGCATGGGCAAGCCGTACAGCCGCGCCGAGTCGATCCAGACGCCCCTGACCAACTGGCTCTGGGACTCGCAGGCCAAGACCACGCCGCTGATGTACCCGCTGCGCTATTCGAGCGGCGAGCTGCCCGCCTCGGGTTCGGACAGCGACATTCCGCCCCACGTGCTGCTCAACTACACGGGCAACACGGTGGAGAACCAGAGCCGCACGCTCTTCAACATCGGTGTCAAGCAGGATCTGAACATGATTACCGAGGGGCTGAGCGTACAGGCCACCGGCTCGTGGGATTCCCAGACGCTCTTCGGCGAAAGCCGCTACTCGATGCCGGCCCTCTACCTGGCCCGCGAGCGCAACCAGAACGGCGAGCTGATGCTCTCGCAGCAGGTCACCGAACAGTCGGTGCAGTACAACTCCGAGGCATGGAACTGGCGCAAGCTCTACTTCGACGCGAAGGTCAATTACGACCGCGCCTTCGGCGACCACCGCGTAGGCGGCCTGCTCTTCTACTATCTGGAAAGCACCACCGAATCGGGCGCCGACAGCTCGATGAACGCCATCGCCAAGCGCTACCAAAGCCTTTCGGGCCGCTTCACCTACGGCTTCAGGGACACCTACTTCCTCGACCTGAACTTCGGTCTGAACGGTTCGGAGAACTTCCAGAGCGGCAAGCAGTACGGATTCTTCCCGGCCGTGGCCGTGGGATGGGTACCCACGCAGTACGAGTTCATGAAGCGGATCAAGTGGATCGAGTTCATGAAGATCCGCGCCTCGTACGGTCTGGTGGGCAACGACCGCATCAGCAACCTGCGCTTCCCCTACCTGACGATCATCAAGGAGACGACCGACACTACGCCGTGGGGCGGCTCGGGCGTACTGACCGAGGAGCGCGTGGGCGCCGACAACCTCATGTGGGAGAAGGCCAAGAAGCTCGACATCGGTCTGGACCTCCACCTTTTCGGCGGACAGTTCACCATGACCGTAGATTACTTCCGCGACCGCCGCGAAGGCATCTTCCAGCAGCGCGCGCAGATTCCCGACTACGTGGGCGTGATCACCATGCCCTACGGCAACGTCGGCGGCATGACCTCCTGGGGCGGCGACGGCAACTTCGAGTATTTCCAGCCCATCGGCAAGAACGCGCACTTCACCCTGCGAGGCAACTTCACCCTCTCGAAGAACAAGATCGACAACTGGGAGGAGGCCACGCAGCCCTATCCCTACCTGAGCAAGACCGGGTTCTCGAACGACGTGCAACGGGGATTCGTCGCGCTGGGTCTGTTCAAGGACCAGCAGGACGTGGACATGTCGCCCGAACAGTTCGGCACGGTGCGTCCCGGCGACATCAAGTACAAGGACGTGAACGGCGACGGCGTGATCACCGACGACGACCAGGTGCCCCTGTTCGCCTACTCCGGCGTCCCGCAGTTCATGTACGGCTTCGGCGCCGAGGTCCGCTACAAGAACTGGACGCTCAACGTGCTGTTCAAGGGCACGGGCAACAACTACTTCCTCTACGGCGGCAAGGACGGCTCGAAATTCGACGGCTACATCCCCTTCAACCAGGGTTACAAGGGCAACGTGCTGACGCTGGCCTACGATCCGGCCAACCGCTGGACCTCGGCCGAATACTCGGGCAACAAGGCCACGGAGAACCCCCACGCGCGCTTCCCGCGCCTCTCCTACGGCAACAACGCCAACAACACCAAACCCTCGACCTTCTGGAAGGGCAACGCCCGCTACCTGCGCCTGCAGGAGCTGAGCCTGAACTACAACCTGCGCACGCCGGGACTGCGCAAGGCGCTCGGCCTGCAGTCGATCGACTTCCAGGTCATGTGCGAGAACCTCGCCGTATGGGACGGAGTGGACATCTTCGATCCCGAGCAGGCCATGGACACGGGACACGCCTACCCCATCCCGCGCCGCTTCTCGCTGCAGATTTACCTGAACTTCTAATCCGGAACCTCTCCAACAACCATCGAACATGAAAAAGACATTCATCATATCCCTCGCCCTGGCCGGCAGCCTCGCCACTTCGTGCGACTTCCTGAACGTGGACGACTACTTCGAGGACACCTTCTCCGAAGAGAAAATCTTCGAGAGCCAGTACAATATCGAGCGCTACTTCAACGGCGCGGTGAACGAGCTGCCCAAGGAGGGCCGTATGTACTACTGGTGCAGCGAGCCGGGAGCCACCGGTTCGGACGAGGCCGTCAGTTGCGGAACCTTCTACAACGGCATCCTCGACGTCTCGTTCCCCGGCACGGAGCTGACCACCGACAAAATCTCCTACACGTCCACGGGCGGCTGGGACTGGGATTTCAACGTATGGCCCAAATGCTACAAGGTGATCCGCAAGATCAACACCATGCTGCCCCACATCGACGACGTGCCCGACATGAACGCCTTCGACAAGATGGAGTTCCGCGCCCGCTGCCGCTTCCTGCGCGCCTACGCCTACTACCGGATTCTCCAGAACCAGGGTCCCATGATCCTGGTGGGCGACCAGGTCTACGACACCAACGCCACGCCCGACTACTACCAGCGCGAGCGCAGCACCTACGACGAGTGCGTGGACTACATCTGCTCGGAGCTGGAGGCCGCGGCCGAGAACCTCGAGACCGAACAGCCGCTCGACCTCTTCGGAACCCCGACCAAAGGCGCCGCGCTGGCGCTGGTGGCGCGCCTCCGGTTGCAGGCCGCCAGCCCGCTCTTCAACGGCGGGACGGCCGCGCACCGCTACTTCGGCGACTTCAAGCGCAAGTCCGACGGCGTGCACTACGTCTCGCAGACCTACGACGAGCGCAAGTGGGCCGTGGCCGCTGCCGCCGCCAAGCGCGTCATGGACCTGGGCATCTACCGCCTGCATACGGTTCCGGCCGACGAGTACACCGTGCCCCTGCCCGCGAACGTCCCCTCGGCCGCCTTCCCGCAGGGTGCGGGCGGCATCGACCCCTTCCGCTCCTACTCGGAAATGTTCACCGGCGAGACGACCAACGTGACCAATCCCGAGCTGATCTGGGGCACGACGCAGAACGTCACCGACCAGCAGGACGTGGTCTTTCCCCTGAAACTGGGCGGCAACAGCTCGATCAGCATTCCGCAGCGCATCGTCGATGCCTACCGCATGGCCGACGGCCGCGACATCCACAACGCGAGCGCGGAGTATCCCTACGAGGACCGTCCCTACGACCAGACCTGCGTCACCACGGCCGACAAGCAGCTCTCGAAGAACTACCGCCTGCCCGGCGGCACGTACAAGGCCTATGACAACCGCGAGCCGCGTTTCTATGCGAGCATCGGCTTCTCGGGCGCCCTCTGGCAGATGGAATCGACCACCTCGGAGGAGATGCGCAACCAGATCGTCGAGTACTACAACGGCGCCAACGCCGGCAAGAATCAGGCGGGCGTGACGAACATCTACAACCTGACGGGCTACACCTGCCGCAAGTACGTCCACCCGCGCGACGCCCGCACGGGCAGCAACGCCCGCACGGTGACGAAGACCTTCCCGATCATCCGCTACGCCGAAATCCTGCTCTCCTACGCCGAGGCGCTGAACAACCTGACGACGACCCACGAGGTCAATGGCGAGAGCTATTCGCGCGACGAGAGCGCCATGGCCGAAGCCTTCAACCAGGTGCGCTACCGCGCCGGACTGCCCGGAGCCGAGGCGGCCGAGCTGGCGAATCCCGGGACCTTCAACGAGCTGATCCAGCGCGAGCGCATGGTCGAGTTCCTCCACGAGAACCGCCGCTACTACGACATCTGCCGGTGGGGCATCTTCGAGGAGCTGGAGCGCGAACCGCTGACGGGCCTGAACGTCGATGCCGAAAAGTGGGAGGGATTCTACTCGCCGACCATCATCTCGTACCGCACCATCCGCGAACGCACGTTCAAGTCCAAGTACATGTTCATGCCGCTGCACCGCGACGAGCTGCGCAAAGTGCCGAGCCTGGACCAGAACCCGGGCTGGGAGAAATAGTCAATTCCTAAAAACATCCGCAAATGAAAGCATTCAGCAAAATAACGCTCCTCGCCGCGGCGGCCGCCTTCCTGGCCTCGTGCGAAATGGAATACTACAAGGAGGAGCTCTACCGCAAGGAAATCTTCATCGTCAGCGGCGAGAACAACATCCTCGGCCAGGAGTTCGAATACGGCGAGGAGGGCTGCGAAGGCAAGCTGGCCATCTACTCCAGCGGCACGACGAGCCTCGACGAGAATGTCACCGTGACCTTCGCCCTCGACCACGAGGCCATCGGCGAGTACAACAAGCGCAACTTCGACACCAAGTTCGAGGACTATGCGCTGGAGCTCCCCGAGGAGTACTACACGATCGACCCCATGAGCGTCGAGATGAAGGCCGGGACCAACTCCGAGCTGCTGCCCGTCACCGTCCGGATCGACGAGCTGCTGCCCGACGAGACCTACTTCATCCCGCTGCGCATCGAGTCCGTCTCCTCCTGCATGGCCTCGACCACGAAGAACTACGTGCTCTTCGAGATCCTGCGCAAGAACGACTACGCCACCACCAAGAGCGACACCTATTACACCATGACGGGAACCACGCAGTCGGGCTGGGTCATCGACAACATCTTCGGCTCCGACTCCCGGCGTCAGGCGATCAACTCCTCGAAGCTGGTCACTCCCGTAGGCAAGCACTCGATCCGCATCCTCCCGGGCGCCACGGCGGAGACCGAGGCGCTCGACATCCGCAACAACAGCATCCGCATCACGGTCGATCCCGAGACGTGGGTGAACGTGCCGATCTACGTCGAGGGCGAACTCACGGACGAGACGGTGCCCATGCAGAAGGTCACGATAGAACCCTATCTCGACAGCCAGGACGCCATCTCCGTCAGCGCCTCGCCGACGGACGTGAGCGCCTACGACCCCGCGACGGGAACCTTCTACCTCTACTACCGCTACAAGTACGCCACCGAATCGGGCAACAACTGGCAGGAGGTGCGCGAAACGATGACCCGCACCGAATACTAAACCTTTATCGCACCGAACCATGAAAAAACATATCATCACCCTCTGCGCCGCCGGCCTGTGCGCAGGCTCGCTGGCCGCATGCAACGACTTCGACAACCCGGCGATCCCCTACGACGAGGCGCCCGAAGCGCCCGAGGCGCTGACGCCCCCGACGATCGACCCGTCGTGGAACCTCCAGCTGATGCCCGACGAAGGGGGTCAGGACCCGCATGTCTTCGTTTACAAGGACAAGCGCTACGACGCGCTGTTCACCCGCACGCTGGGGTGGAACGGCGGCGACGGCGTGCTCACTACGGCGCTGCCCGACGGCAACGTCTTCTGGTCCTTCAACGACAGTTTCTACGGCGTCGTGGACAGCGAAACCCGCGCCCGGGGCGCATGCAGCTTCCCGCGCAACAGCCTCATGATCCAGAAAGGCGCAACGATCGCCTCGGGGACCGAAACCGACGACGACCTGGTATGGCTGGCCGACTACGTGCAGACGACCGATCCCTCGGCAGACCGCTACTACCAGGCCCGCACGCATATCCGCCACCCGAAAGCCTCGCTCTCCGACGAGGAGATCGAGAAAGGCGAGATCGACCAGGATTTCTGCTACTGGGCCGGCGACGCGGTCATCTACGACGATCCGGCGCGCGGAAAGATCCTGCAGATGCTCTGGACGGGCGTGGAACCCGGCGCACTGAAGAACATCGACGGCTGCCTGCGGGAGTATTCGCTCGACGGCGAGCCCGGCGACGACACCTACATGTCGGTACTCTCGACCGACTACGACTTCAAGGCCGACGGGCTGGGCTACGGCTCGACCATGTTCGAGGACACGAAGGAAGGGCACATCTATCTCTACACGACCAAGCAGGAGGGGCTCGTCTCGCGCGTGCTGGTGGCCCGCACCGAGACGCTCGACCTGGGCAGCCCGTGGAGCTACTACATCCGCGACCTGAGCGGCGACTACCAGTGGCAGAGCACCGTGCCGACCGACGAGGAGATGGAGCGTTCGTACATCACCGCCGAGTCGGGGTCGATGCCGTGGGTGTTCGAGAAGGACGGAACCTACTACATGTGCATGGAGGGCTTCCCCTTCGGCCGCGACATCTACATCTACCGCAGCGAAAAGCCTTACGGGCCCTTCACCGACCGCACGCTGCTCTTCACGCTGCCCGCCACACTCGACAAGCTGGGCAACCCCTATCCCCAGCGCTGGTACATGATCAACCTCCACCCGGCGCTCTCGCGGCAGGGCGAGCTGGTCTTCTCGACCAACAGCGATCCGAACAACTTCTGGGACAACTTCAACCGCGTGGGCAGCGCCGACTTCTACCGTCCGTTCTTCTTCCGCGTCTATAACTGGGAACACGTTTACGACACGGATACGGAGGACGACGGACAAACGCAACCCGACACGGAAACGGAAGGCGCAGAATAAAGGCAGGCCCCTCAACGTACGCCCCCGCCGGGCGGCCGGAACGCGGCTGCCCGGCCCGGAGGCGAAACGGACCGAAAACGACTCGAACCGATGAAGAGAATCCTTCCATACGCACTCCTGCTGCTCGGCCTCACCGCCGCCGATGCGTTCGCAACCGCACCGGCCGGCGAGGTTCCGGAAGCGGAACCGCGGGAGACCTCCCGGCGGCCGGAGCGGCGGGATACGCCCCGCCTCGAACGGCTCACGTGCGAGGGGCTGACCGACCCGCCGGCCATCGGCGTCGCCGCGCCCCGGCTGGGGTGGCAACTGCGTTCCGGCCGGCAGGGCGACGCGCAGCGCAGCTACCGCATCGAGGTCGCCTCGGACAGCCTGCTGCTCGCCGCCGGGAAGGCCGACCTCTGGGATTCGGGCGAGGTGCGCTCCCCGCGCTCGGTGGCGGTTCCCTACGGGGGCCGTCCGCTCGGGGCCCGCACGCAGTGCTGGTGGCGCGTCACGGTCCGCACCGAAAAGGGCGGCAGGCGCGTCGTCTCCCCGATCGCCCGCTTCGGCGTCGGCCTCACGGACCCGGCGGCCGTCGCCGGACGGTTCATCGGCCTCGAAGGCTCGGGAGCCACGGCCGTGCTGCTGCGCCGGAGGTTCGACCTCCCCGAAACGGGGGATGCGGCCCTGCTGCACGTCAATTCGCTGGGTTACCACGAAGTCTGGATCAACGGCCGCAAGGCGGGCGACGCCTGCCTCGCTCCGGCCCTCTCGCAGCTCGACAAACGCTCGCTGTGGGTGACCTACGACGCCGCGCCCTACCTGCGCGAAGGCGTGAACGAGGTGGTGATCTGGCTCGGACAGGGATGGTACAAACGCGGCACGTTCGGCCGCTGGCAGCCCGACGAGCCCTACACCGAACCGCTCGTGCGGGCGCAGATCGACACGCGGACCGACGGCACGTGGCAGACCGTCTGCCGCACGGACCTCTCCTGGCGCGCGGCGCTGAGCGGCTACCGCGACACGGGGTCGTGGAACGCCCTCGACTTCGGCGGCGAGGAGGTCGATGCGCGGCGCAACCCGCGCTCGATGGCTCCGGACGATCTGGCCGCGCTCGACTGGCGGCCGGTGATCGCACGCGACAAGCCCGGCCACCGCGCAACGCCCCAGACGGTCCAGCCCGACCGCGTGCAGGAGCGGCTGCTGCCGCACGAACTGCGCGAAACGGCCCCCGGCGTCTGGCGGCTCGACTTCGGACGGGTCGTCACCGGATGGCTGGAGGCCGATTTCGAAGAGCTGCTCCCCGGCGCGCGCGTCGAGATCGCGTACAGCGACGCGACGGAGCCCGACGGGAGCCTCGCCGACCAGCGGCAGCGCGACACCTACATCGCCTGCGGCGACCGCAACGGCGAACGCTTCACCAACAAGTTCAACCACCACGCCTTCCGCTACGCCGAGGTGCGCGGACTGACGCGGACGCCCCGCCGGGAGGATTTCCGGGCGCTGGCGATCCGCACCGACTACCGTCCGGAAGCGGAGTTCGCCTCGTCGGACGCCGACCTGAACGCCATCCACGACATGATCGCCCGCACGCTGGCGTGTCTGGCCTACAACGGCTACATGGTCGATTGCCCCCATCTCGAACGCGCGGGATACGGCGGCGACGGCAACTCCTCGACCGAGATCCTGCAAACCCTCTACGGCGTGGCCCCGCTCTACGCCAACTGGGTGCAGGCGTGGGACGACGCGATGCGTCCGGGAGGCAGCCTGCCGCACGTGGCCCCCAACGCCGGGGCGGGCGGAGGAGGCCCCTACTGGTGCGGTTTCCTGGTCATGGCCCCGTGGCAGACGTGGCTCAACTACGGCGACCCCTCGCTCGTCGAGCGGCACTACCCCGCCATGCGGGAGTGGATCGGCTACGTCGAGCGGCACATGCGCGACGGCCTGCTGACCCGATGGCCCGACACCCCCTACCGGGACTGGTTCCTCGGCGACTGGCTCGCGCCGCGGGGCGTCGATACGGGCAACGAAGCCTCCGTATCGCTGGTGAACAACTGCTTCGTCAGCGACTGCTACGCCAGGATGGCGCAGATGGCCCGCCTGACGGGCCGCCCGGACGAGGCCGACGGCTTCGAGGCGCGCCGCGAGGCGCTCAACCGCACGATCCACGCGCGGTTCTACGACCCCGCGACGCAGACCTACGCCACCGGCTCGCAGCTCGACATGGTCTATCCGATGCTGGTGGGGGCCACCCCCGACTCGCTCCGCGGCGCCGTGCGCGAAAGGCTCTTCCGCCTGACGCGCGAGGCGATGCGCGACCACATCGGCGGCGGACTGGTCGGCGTGCCGCTCATCACGCGCTGGGCCATCGAGGAGCGCTGCCCGGAGTTCATCTACCGGATGCTCAAACAGCGCGACTATCCGGGCTATCTGCACATGATCGACCACGGCGCGACCACGACGTGGGAATACTGGAGCGGCGAGCGCAGCCGCGTGCACAACTGCTACAACGGCATCGGCACGTGGTTCTACCAGGCCCTCGGCGGGCTGCGCACGGACCCCGCGCACCCCGGCTACGAGCACGTGCGGATCGACCCGCAGATTCCCGCGGGCGTCACCTGGTGCCGGATCGCCAAGGAGACGCCCTACGGACGGATCGAGGTCGGCTGGCGGCTCGACGAGGGCACGCTCCGCATCGACGTCGTGCTGCCCCCGGGCGTCACCGCCGCGGCCGCCGTGCCCGACGGAACGCGCGCGCTGCGCCACAACGGCCGCCGGGGCGACCCCGCACAGCCGCAACTGGAGCTGGAGAGCGGCCGCCACCGCCTGACATTCGCCCTCGACGCGGCCCCCGGGACGGAAACCCCGTCTGCGGACGGCCCGAAGATACGACCCGCCCACCGAAAAACGAACCCTTAAAAACCGCTTTCGCCTATGACGCTCTGAAGACCCGGAACAAGCAACGCAACACCCCGGCCCCCGGGCAAGGGGGCACTACCAACCGAACATACCAAAAATCAATACGCTATGAAAAAATACGTCATCATGATCGCCGCCGCGCTCTCCGCATGTGCATTCTCCTCATGCGACGAAGAGACGACGCTCCCGCACATTCCGGTCGAAAAGCCGGAAGACAACACCCCGCCCTCGGGCGAAGACCCGGAGACCTACACCGTCACCTACCGGCTGGACAAGGTGCTGTTGTGCTCCCCCGACAATACGAACGGCCTGGACATTTCCGGCAAGTTGGACTACTTCTCCCCGCTGCGCATGACGCTCAACGTTTCGCCGCTGGGAACCACCGTCGTATTCGAAAACGACGAAGTGCCCTTCTCGCCCTTCACCGGACTGATACCCGAAGGGGGGGGGCCGATCGCCTGCGAGCTGGACTCCGACGTGACACCCAACGTGCTGCGCATCAAGGATTCGGACACCGTGCTGGCCACCTTCGAACAGGACGGATTCACCACCGAGTTCCGGTTGGACAGCCGCCTGCTGACCTACAAATACAAATTCAAGAGCCTCTAACACCTTCCGACCATGAAAAGAATCACGAAACATAAGCTGCTTTTCGGCGCGCTCGCCGCGGCGCTGCCGCTGTTCGTCGTCTCCTGCCTCTACTTCGACAACATCAGCCAGCCCGAACGGGCCCTGCCCGGCTCCGAAATCGAAATCACGGCCCAACTGCGGGTCGAGCCGGGCACGAACGACAAGGGACGTCTGGTCTTCGCCATGCTCGTCCCGAAGGCGTGGAACGCCGCGGAGACCGCATCGCTCAGTGTGACCACGAAGGATTACAGCCAAAACAAGAACGGGGACCCCGAAGTCGTGAACGAACCGCTCGAACCGATGCCCGCCGGGGAAAAAGACCCCAAGACGGGCAAGCCGTGGAGCGAAGCCTTCATGCAGGTCATGGGGCTGGGCGACAACGCCGGCCTCCCGGAGCAGACGGAGATGGAGTGGGTCGTATGGCGCTCCTCGACCGCATTCGAAATCTGGGACAAGATCACCAACCCGGACAACACGGAGACCAAGTTCAATCCCGTGCACGCCGACGTGAACATCCGGCTGAAAACCGGCTCCGAACCGCTCACCTGCTACCTGGGGTACAGCTACGGATACGACAGCTACGGCCTCAGCGTCGATGAGAAGCGCCATGCGGACGCGCAGTTCAAGCCCCTCACGGTCTCCGACAGGGTGTTCTCCACGACCCCCTCGGTGTTCCGCTACGGCGACGTGTTCGGCATCACCTTCTCGCCCTCCGGAACCGCGCTGGAAGGTGCTCCGGAGATCTACCTCTGCGGCACGGCCGTCCACGACGGCGGACAAAGGACCGAAATCAAGACCGCCGGGGACAAGAACCGCATGACGCCCGTCGAGGGACGCTTCGAGAAGTTCTTCTGGCCGAAGGACCTCTTCGGGCTTCCGAACGACGCGGTGATCGAGGAGCTGCACTTCCACTTCATCAACGCCGACGGCAGCATCGCGGTCATGGACGACGAGAACGGCGGCGGGGAGTTCTTCGTCGAGCAGTCGGCCGAATAACGGCGCACGGGTCCGGCCGGATGCCCGGCCGCCCCGTCCGAAGCCCGCTCCGCATCGCGCGGGGCGGGCTTCGCCGCGCCATGCGGCGGCGAAAAAAGCGGAGGGCGGACGAAATCCGGCAAAAAACACTACCTTTGTGAAAAATACCGCGACACGCCATGAAAACAGCCTGCCTGCAATTCAATCCCATACAGGAGAACACCTATGTCGTCTGGGACGACACGAAGCAGTGCGTCGTCATCGACGCCGGGAACTCCTCGCCGCGCGAGGACGCCGCGCTGGACAACTTCATCGCCGGACACGGGCTCGAACCCGTCATGGCCATCAACACCCACGGCCATTTCGACCACACGCTGGGCGTCGGACACCTCAAGGAGCGCTACGGCATTCCCTTCGCCCTCTCGGGCAAGGACCGCTTCCTGCTGGACAACGCCTCGGCGAGCGGCTCGGTCTTCGGCGTGAAGGTGGGCGCGATGCCCCCGGCGGAGATCGACCTCGACGGCACGCCCGAAATCCGCTTCGGACGGACGACCCTCCGCGTGATCCCCACCCCGGGCCACACCCCGGGCCACGTGGCGTTCTACGAGCCGCAGGCGAAAGCGCTCTTCACGGGCGACACGCTCTTCCGCGAGTCGATCGGCCGCACGGACCTGCCGGGCGGCGACTACTCGTGGATCATGCGTTCGATCCTCGACTCGCTGCTTCCGCTGGGCGAAGAGGTGCACGTCTATCCCGGTCACGGTCCGGAGACGACCATCGGCCACGAAACGCTCTACAACCCCTTCATCGTCGAGGTGCTGAACGACGAGGTGAACTACAAAAACTGACGGTTTGAAAAAGACGCTCCACCGCATCCTCTACCGCACGCTCCCGCTCGAAGGCTACCTCCGGGCGGTGAGCCGCCTGTTCTTCCTCTGGCAGCGGCTCGGACTGGGCCGCCGCGCCCCCGAGACGGAGTACGTTTACCACCTGCCGCAGCTCGTGCGCGCGGGGGACACGTGCATCGACATCGGCGCCAATCTGGGTTACTACGCCCGGACGATCTCCCGCCTCGCAGGCCCCGCAGGCCGCGTCTATGCCGTGGAACCCGTAGCCCCGATCCGCAAGGTGCTGAGCCGCAACCTCCGCCGGTGCGGCAACACGGAGATCCTCCCCTTCGCGCTCGGGGCGGCCGCCGGTCCGGTCCGCATGGGCAACGACTCGGCACGCGAAAACGGCTACTTCGGCACGGGCCGGAATTTCGTGAACGAGGGCGGCGGACGGAGCGACGTGGAATTCACGGCCGAAATGCGCCGCGGCAGCGAGCTGTTCGCCCGCCTGCCGCGCCTGGACTTCATCAAGTGCGACATCGAGGGGTACGAGGCGGTGGTCATGGAGGAGATGCGGCCGCTGCTCGAACGCTTCCGCCCCACGGTGCTCATCGAGACGGGCGGCGAAAACCGGCCGCGGATCGTCCGCCTTTTCACCCGGCTGGGCTATGCGGGCTACACGCTCGACCGCGGCCGCGAGATTCCCCTGAGCCCCGGAAGCACGAAGGACATCATCTTCCGGCCCGGCGCGGAACGCCCCGAGGACCGGTAACGACAAACACGACCGACATGCACCAGTACGACCGGCTCCAGCGCATCCTGACGGGCAAACCGTTCCACTACACGGTAATGTTCTTCATCGTGGCCTCCATCGCGGCGGTCATCGGCAGTTCGTTCGAAACGATGCGCCCCTACCGCCACCTGCTCTTCGGGATCAATTACCTCGCATCGTTCGTCTTCCTGGTCGAATACGTGTTGCGCATCGTCGCGGCTCCGGCCCGCTACCCCGGCAGAAGCCCGTTCCGGGCGCGGGTCCGCTACCTCTTCTCGTTCTACGGCGCGGTGGACTTCGTGGCCGTGCTGCCCTTCCTGCTGGTCTATCTTTTCAAGGACACCCCCTCGGTCCACATCATCACGCTGGCATACATCTTCATCGTCTTCAAGCTCATCCGCCACTCGCGCTCGTTCCGGTTCATCGGGGAGGTCCTTTCGGCCGTACGCGAGGAACTCGTCACGGCCTATACCGCCTGCGGCATCATGGTCTGCTTCTCGGCGATCCTCATGTACTACATCGAACGCAACGCCCAGCCCGAAGCGTTCGCCAATATCGGCGACGGCCTGTGGTGGTCCATCGTGGCATTCACCACGGTCGGCTACGGCGACATCTACCCGATCACCCCGCTGGGGAAACTTCTGAGCAGCCTCATCAGTCTGATCGGAATCGCCATGATCGCCATCCCGACCGGTATCATCAGCTCGTCGTTCATCAACCTGCTGCAACAGAAAAACAAGAAAGAGTAACACCCAAAACGTCCGACAACGATGCGAATAGACATCATATCCTCCGTTCCCGACCTGCTCGCCTCGCCGCTGAACGAATCCATCCTCAAGCGGGCGCAGGAGAAGGGGCTCGTCGAGATCGTCGTCCACAACCTGCACGACTACGCCCACGACCGCCGCAAGACCACCGACGACTACCCGTTCGGCGGCGAGGCGGGGATGGTGATGAAGTGCGAGCCGGTGTTCGAACTGGTCGAGAAGCTCCAGGGAGAACGCACCTACGACGAGATCATCTACACCTCGCCCGACGGCGTCCGCTACGACCAGCACGAAGCCAACCGCCTCTCGACGCTCGGGAACATCGTCATCCTCTGCGGCCATTACAAGGGCATCGACCACCGCATCCGCGAGCACCTCATAACGCGCGAGATCTCGATCGGCGACTACGTGCTGACCGGCGGCGAGCTGGCCGCCTGCATCATCGCCGACTCGGTGGTGCGGCTCATTCCCGGAGCCATCGGCGACGAGGCTTCGGCTCTGACCGACTCGTTCCAGGACAACCTGCTGGCGCCGCCCGTTTACACGCGGCCCGCCGAATTCCGCGGATGGAGGGTTCCCGACGTGCTGCTGTCGGGCGACTTCGCCCGGATCGCCCGCTGGCAGGACGAACAGGCGTGGGAGCGCACCGAACGGCTGCGGCCCGACCTGCTGGACGACGGAAACCGAAACGAGGTCCCCAAAACACCGGAAAGATGAAATACTACCTCATCGCCGGGGAGCCTTCGGGCGACCTGCACGGCGCAAACCTGATCGAAGGGCTGAAAAAGGCCGACCCCGCGGCGGAGTTCCGCTTCTGGGGCGGCGACCGCATGGCCGCGGCGGGCGGCGCGGAGAACCTGCGCAAGCACTACCGCGAAACCTCGTTCTTCGGCATCGTGCAGGTGCTGAAGAACCTCCGCACGATCCGCCGCCAGATGCGCGAATGCCAGGAGGACGTGGCGGCATGGCGGCCCGACGTGCTCGTCGCGGTGGACTACCCGGGATTCAACATGAAGATGGCCCGCTGGGCGAAGGAGCACGGCATCCGGGTCTTCTACTACATCGCCCCGAAGGTGTGGGCGTGGCGCGAGTGGCGCGTGAAGGCGATCCGCGAATACGTAGATCGCCTGTTCGTCATCTTCCCCTTCGAGCGGGACTACTTCCCCCGCCACGGCATCCGGCCCGTCTTCGAAGGCAACCCGCTCGTGGACGCCATCGAGGCGCGGCGACCGTCGCTGCCGTCGCCCGCGGAGTTCCGGCGGAAGCACGCGCTGGACGACCGTCCGATCGTCGCCCTCGTGGCCGGAAGCCGCCGGGGAGAAATCCGCGACAACCTGCCGCTCATGGTGCGGCTCGCCGGACGCTTTCCCGAATACCAGTTCGTCGTGACGGGCGTTCCGTGGCTCGAACGCGCGCTCTACGACCGCTACCTGGCCGGGAGCGGCATCCGCTGCGTCTGCGACCAGACCTACGAGACGATCGCCGCGGCCGAAGCGGCGGTGGTGACCTCCGGGACGGCGACCCTCGAAACGGCCCTGCTCGGAACGCCCGAGGTGGTCGTCTATCGCACGCTCTGGTTCCAGGTCAAGCTGCAACCCTACGTGCTGAAAGTCCCCTGGGTGTCGCTCGTGAACCTCAATCTCGGCCGTGAGGCCGTCGCCGAGATCATCCAGTCGGACCTCTCCATCGAACGCGCCGAGCGGGAGCTGCGGGCGATTCTGCCGGGCGGCTCCGGACGCGCGCGGATGCTCGCCGACCTGGCCGAACTGCGCGCCGTGATCGGCGGCCCGGGCGCCAGCGAACGCTTCGCCCGGCGGATGGTCGGGGAACTGCGAGACGACACAAAACAATAACTGGCATGGAACTGTCACCCCACCTTCTAACCGGGACGCTCCTAATCGTCTGCGGCCTGCTGGCAAAACGGTTCCCGATGCTCATTTCGGGATACAATACCATGCCGGAGGAAAAACGGAAAAACGTGGACATCGAAGGACTTTCGTCGTTCGTGCAGCGGCATCTGATGATAATCGGTTGTCTATGGATACTGCTCGCCACGACGCTCGCCTTGACGGACCAACAGGACGCCCTGCCGGTAATTCTGGTCATCTACCTGCCGGTTTACGTAATCTGGATGGTGGTCCGTGCCCAGCGTTACGACCACAACGAACGGAAACGATGAAGATCATCTGCATAGAGGGCAACTACCCGCCGCACGGCGGCAACGGAGCGGAACCCGGGGCGGAACCCGTCTGGTTTCTCAAACCCGATACGGCGATGCTGCGCAACAACGACCCGTTCTACATTCCCCGCTTCACGCGGGAGGTGCATGCCGCCTGCGGGCTGATCGTGCGCATCAGCCGCGTCGGACGGGCCGTCTCCGAACGGTTCGCGCACCGTTATTACGACGAAGTGGGGGTGGGCATCGACTTCACGGCCCGCGACCTGCAGCGGCAGGCCGCCGCCGAAGGGCTGCCGTGGGAGCGCGCGAAGGCGTTCGACCACTCGATAGCCCTCCCGCCGCGGTTCGTCCGGCTCGCGGAGGCGGGAGGCGACGTCGCACGGCTCCGCTTCGCTCTCGACGTGAACGGAGAGCGCCGCCAGACGGGCGACATGCGGGAGTTGCTCTTCCCGGTGGACCGGCTCATCGCCGCCGTGTCGCAGTACATGACACTGCGCATGGGCGACCTGCTCTTCACCGGAACCCCGGCGGGCGCAGGCCCCGTGCAGGCGGGCGACAACCTGCGCGCGACGCTCGAAAGATACGGAATGCTCGACTTCGACATCCGCTGACCGACGCCCGGCACGGAAAAGCCGGAACCCGAATACGGATACGAAAACACCCGAAAGGAAAAACGACACGAACATGCTGCTTCACGAACAACTCCGGAATTACCGCCTGCTGCTGGCCTCGCAGTCGCCGCGGCGGCGCGAACTGATGACCGGCTGCGGACTTCCCTACGAACTCGCCCCGAGGTTCGACTGCGCGGAGGTCTATCCCGCCGGCCTCGCGGCCGAGGAGGTTCCCCTCTACCTCTCGCGCCTCAAGAGCGAGGCCTATCCCGCGCCGCTCTCCGGACGGGACATTCTCCTGACGGCCGACACGGTCGTCGTGCTCGACGGCGAGGTGCTCGGAAAGCCCCGCGACCGGGAGGACGCCGCGGGGATGCTCCGCCGGCTGTCGGGACGCCGCCACACGGTCGTCTCGGGCGTGACGCTCCGCACGGCCGGGAGGATGCACTCCTTCGAAGCGCGCACCTCGGTCTGGTTCCGCCCGCTCGCCGACGAGGAGATCGCCTACTACGTGGACGCCTTCCGCCCCTTCGACAAGGCGGGGTCGTACGGCATCCAGGAGTGGATCGGCTATGCCGCCATCGAGCGCATCGAAGGCTCTTTCTACAACGTCATGGGACTTCCCATCCAGAAAGTATATGTCGAACTAACCCGATTTCTCAACGAATGAAACGCACGCTGCTGACCCTGTTCGCGGCCCTCGCTGTCCTGCCTGCTCTGGCCGACGAGGGCATGTGGCTTCCGAGCCTCATCTCGGAGCGCATCGACGACATGCGCTCGAAAGGATTCCGCCTCACGGCCGAAGACATCTATTCGATCAACCAGGCCTCGATGAAGGACGCCGTAGTGCTCTTCGACGGCGGCTGCACGGGCGAGCTGGTCTCGCCCGAAGGGCTGCTGCTCACCAACCACCACTGCGGCTACGACGCCATCCAGCGCCACTCGACCGTCGAGCACGACTACCTCACGCACGGATTCTGGGCCATGTCGCGGGCCGAAGAGCTGCCCAACGAAGGGCTCAACGTCCGCTTCCTCGTGCGCATGGAGGAGGTGACCGACCGTCTGAAGGCCGGGGAGACGGCCGAGGAGATCGTCCGCCGGGCCGAGGCCGAAGGCAAGGGTTTCAAGGCCTCGGTCGAGCAGATGTACTACGGCAACCAGCAGTTCCTGTTCGTTTACCGCCAGTTCGACGACGTGCGCCTGGTGGCCGCGCCGCCCTCGTCGATCGGCAAGTTCGGCGGCGACACCGACAACTGGATCTGGCCCCGCCACACGGGCGACTTCTCCGTCTTCCGGATCTACGCCTCGAAGGACAACGAACCGGCGGCCTACTCGCCCGACAACGTTCCCTACCGCCCCGGAAAGTTCTTCACCGTCTCGGCCGGAGGCGTCGGCGAGGGCGACTTCACGATGATCTACGGATTCCCGGGCAACACGCAGGAGTACATCCTCTCGGACGCCGTGCGCTACATCGCCGAGCGCTCCGACCCGGCGAAGATCGCCATCCGCACGGGCCGTCTCGACCTGATCCGCGAGGCCCAGCAGTCCGACCCCGAACTGCGCATCCACTACGCCGCCAAGCAGGCCACGATAGCCAATGCCTGGAAGAAGTGGCAGGGCGAGGCGCTGGGCATCGGCCGCCGCGGCACGGCGGAGACCAAGCGCGCCTACGAGGAGGCGTTCGAGGCCTGGGCGCAGGACAAACCCGCATACCGCGACGTCGTGAAGCGGCTCCGCGAGGAGTACGCACGCATCGCGGACCCCTATTTCGCCCGCGAGATCACCGCCGAAACGATCTACGCGCTGCCGGCGAAGTACACCGCCGAGGAGCGCGCCGAGGCGGTGTTCGCCAGACGCGAGGCCACCGAACGCGCGCAGTGGAAATACCTCTTCGGAGAGTACGCCCGCCGCTGTCCGGTGCAGTACCAGACGCCCGCGTTCCTGCGGGGCGTGGCCTCGGAAGGATCGCCCGAAGCCTACGCCGAACGGGTGTTCGACGGGGTGTGGAGCGGCCGCGACACCACGGCCGTCACGGCGCTGCGCGACGACTCCCGGCGGATGCTTTCGCACATCACGTGGCTGCTGGGGACCAAGTCGCTGCGCAACCTCGCGAGCAGCCGCCTCAACGAGCTCTACACCCTCTACATCCGGGGTCTGCGCGAATGGGACCGCGAGCGCGCCTTCTATCCCGACGCCAACCTGACGCTGCGCGTGGCCTACGGCTCGGTGGCCGGATACCGGTACGCAGACGGAGAGTACCACAAACCGCTGACGACCCTCGACGGCATCATCGCCAAGGACAACCCCGAGATCTACGACTACGACATCCCGCAGGTGCTGCGCGACCTCCACGCATCGAAGGACTACGGCCGCTGGGGCGTGGAGATCGGCGGCAGGAAAACCGTGCCGGTCTGCTTCCTGGCGACGAACCACACCACCGGGGGCAACTCCGGATCGCCCGTGCTGAACGCCCGCGGCGAACTGGTGGGCATCAACTTCGACCGCACGTGGCTCTCGACGATGAGCGACATCGCCTTCGATCCGGACATCTGCCGCAATATCGCCGTGGACATCCGCTACGTGCTCTTCGTGATCGACCGCGTGGGCGGCGCCGGTTACCTTCTCGACGAAATGAAAATCCGGAGGTAAAAAGGCGCGGAAGCGGAGGTCGTAAGCGAAAAATCGTTATCTTGCTCCCGGAACACCCGAAAACAGACCCCATGAAACAGATCCCATCCGCCGTACGGACCGCGATCCTGTTGCTGCCGCTGCTCCTGTCGGCGGCCTGCGGCAAAGAGGGCGCGGGCGACGACCCGGCGCCCGGCAGGACCGGCATAGCGAACGCCTCCTGGGAGGAGGTCGAACAAATCGCCGCGTCGGGAGCGCAGAAAGCGTACACCTTCACCTCCCCCGCCCTCTGGTCCGCCGAAAGCAGCGCTCCCGGGTGGTGCGAGGTGCTCACCGAATCGGGCCCCAAAGGAAACGCGACGCTCCGGATCGCCGTGGCGCCCAACACCGGCAGCACGGCCCGCTCGGCGACCGTGCGGATCACGGCCGGAAACTTCTTCCCGGCGAGTTTCAAGGTGATTCAGGGATCCCCGACCGACGGTCCTGCCGTCAATGCCCGGGCGGATGCGGCGCTCGCGCGCTACTACCTCTGGAACGAAGCCTACCGGAAGGCGGAACGCGACCTGTCGATCCCCTATGCCGGTCCATACGACAACTTCGTCCACCATACGCTGATGGGGATGAGCGCGAACACGCTCGACAGGAAGTACGACGAACGGAGCGGAGGCTACCGTCTCTACTCCTACCTGCTCCGCACCCCGGCCTCGGGTGCGAAGGCCCCTGCCGCACGGAGCGGCGTGAACCACGGCATCACGAAACCCGCGCCGACACCGGGCTACGGCATCGGCAGCTACACGCTCGTCTCGTTCACCGACCATGACGGCCGCCCGACGGGCGGTATCGGGCTGTGCCCGACGAGCATTCTGCCCGGGTCGCCGCTCGAGAGGGCGGGATTCCGGCGCGGCGACATCATCGCCGAAGTGGACGGAAAGACACCCACGGAAAGCACCTACGCCGCGATCTTCACAAGCCTGCTCTCCCCGGCGGACGGCGCGGAGGTCGAGCTTACGCGCAACGAAGCCGATGCACGCCCCGTACGGGTCGCCGCCGAGCGGCTGGACCCGACGCCGATCATCCGCGCCGAAGTGCTCGACGGAACGCAGGTGGGGTATATCGTTTACGAGAGCTTCGACGCGGCCTACGACGACGATCTGCTGGACGCCGTAAAGCGGCTCAGGGAAGAGGGGATCACCGACCTCGTGCTCGACCTGCGCAACAACGGCGGCGGACATGTGATTTCGTCGAACATGCTCTCCTCCTGCATCGGCGGCGCGGCGTGCCGGGACAAAGTCTTCCAGTTCTACCGCTACAACGAGGAGTGCATGGCCTCCTGGGAGCAGACCGCCGAGCTTTTCGGACAGAAATACGACCCGGCAGCGGAACGTTTCTACGAGAAATTCTACGACGGCGACTATTACGGCGTCGATCTGACGGACCGCACGCTCGGCCTCGGCCGCCTGTTCGTCCTCGCCACCGGCAGTACGGCCTCGGCGAGCGAGGCGCTCGTGAACGGCCTGCGGGGCATCGGATTCGAGGTCACGCTCATCGGCGAACGCACCAACGGCAAGAACGTCGGCATGAATGTCTTCGAATGGCGGGACCTGGAGGGATACGACTACGAATTCGCCCCCATCACGTTTCAGGGATACAATGCCGAAATGCGGACGGTGGACCCCGCAGGCATCGAACCCGACTTCGCGGTAAGCGAAACGGAGAGCGGCTGGTTCGAGGATTTCGGCCCCGGGGAACCGCTCCTGCGCAAGGCGCTCGAACTGATCGGGGCGGCCGTTCCCGCACCCGCCCCGACACGCTCCGCCGCAGTCGTCGGAGCCGTGCCGAGAGGCCCCGTCCGCAACGCCTCCGTCCATCCGTCGGGCATGATCGGCCCCCGCGGCATCGCCCCGGAGGAGACCGGGACGGAAAACGGGGAGAAGGCCGGGTGCGACAAAAAAGCAGTATTAACAGCCCAAAAATTTGGCGAATAAAAATTTATGCCCTATATTTGCACACCGAATCCCGGAAACGGGAGGTCAGCCCAGGTGGTGAAATTGGTAGACACGCTACTTTGAGGGGGTAGTGAACAATTGCGTTCGTGCAAGTTCGAGTCTTGTCCTGGGCACTTAAAGGCGCTGAATATCAGCGCCTTTTCTTTTATGTATAATGAAATCCCGGGAATCCGGTCAGTCGTCAGCCCCGGCAGGCAGTCTGAAGCAGCCGCTCCCGGCGAGAATCGGAGCGCCCCACACGCCCACACGCAAATAGCGCATCGCAGCCGCGATCTTGCTATGCCCCAATGCCTTCGAGATCGCTGCCAAAGGCACATCTTTCGCCTTGAGAAGATTCGCGGCGAAGGATCGACGGACCGTATGCGCCGAGACCGGTTCGCACGCCGCGATGCGCGCCGGATCACCCGGTCCGTGCAGCGTTCCGGCCACTGCTCCGGTATCCGGCCGTTCGCAGACGAAGCAGTCCTTCGTCTGTCAGGAAGACCGGAGCGCCGCCTCTGGTCGCAGCAGGCAAATAAAGCGTCCGAACAGAACGGAATATGCCGTTCCGTACCGCATTCTCCCGCTTTCATCCGTTTTCGGAGAAATTGAAAAACAAATCGCTACTTATCCGTCGCTTTTCCGGAATCGGGGAAAAAGAGGCTTGGGAATCCTTCCGTATCCCGCTTTATCATACCGTTCACCTAAAATTAAAGTTTTTGAAATAGAAAAAGCCATCCGTATGTGAGCGAGTTTTTGTATATTTGAAAATGGATTCGGAAAACTGCGGTCGTCCGGACCGCCCGGATTTGAAAAGATGGAGAACCTGAACGCTCATTCGGCCGATTTCCGGCAATTCTTTCTGGCGCATTACGAAACGTTGTGCGTCCGGGCTTTCCGGCTGGTCCACGACCGCAAACTCTCCGAGGATATCGTGCAGGACGTCTTCCTGATGCTGTGGGAACGGCGGGAGGAGATCGACTTCTCGCGTCCGGTGCTGCCCTACCTGATGACGGCCGTACGGAACCGGAGCATCGATTGTCTCCGCAGCCGCAAGTCGCACGGCGAAGGCTCCTGCGGACTCGATACGCTCGACGGATATGTCCGCCGCCTGGTCGCCGACCGCTGCGAAGGGGAGTTCGACCTTTCGTGGCTTCGGCACGAGATCGACGACGGCGTATCGCAGCTCTCCGAGCAGTGCCGGCGCGTCTTTTTGCTGAGCCGGAAGGCCGGACTGAAGAACCGCGAGATCGCCGAGCAGCTCAACATCAGCGTCAAGGCCGTGGAGAAACACATCGGCATGGCCCTGTCGAAGCTGCGTCTCAGGCTGAGCCGCAGCGGCTTCTTCAGCCTGTTCCTCTGACCGCGCATTCTTTTTCCGGAAGATCCGCCCCGATTCCCGCGGCGCCGCATGCGGCAAGGGCCCGGCCGCATGGCCGGGCCCTTGCCCTTTTTCCGGCGGAACGGACAATCCGCCCCTATTTCAACAGGAACTCGTGCGAGTGGGTCACCGTCCCTTCCGGCCCGTAGATGCGGACCGTGATCCTGCCGTCGCCGACGTCGCACCTGAGCAGGCTCGCGTTGTCATTCACCAGCACCGGAAAACGAACTTCGTCGTTGGCCGGGCGGAACGAGTAACGGTGCGTATGTCCCGACAACATCACGTCGATGTCCGCATCGTTCAGGATCGGCAGGAACAGCTCCTCGAGGTGAATGTTGCCGTGCCAGGTTCCGTTCCCGAGCGGGATGTGCAGCAGCACGATGCGGGCCGAGGCATTGCGGAACTCCTCCGAGGCGACCGTTTCGCGCAGCCAGGCAGCCTCCTCCTCGCGGTATGCGTCGTAAGCCCCCAGCCCGCCGTATTCGATATCCGAATCAGGTTTGTCCTCACCGCAGTCGAGCATGAGCACCGCCACCGATCCGGCCATGTAGAGTTTGTAGTAGCAGCCCCCGACCTTGGGGAAATACTCCTGGAGGAAGTCGGCATAGACTCCGCGCGTTTCGTGGTTGCCGCGGTTGTAGAGGATCGGCGTCTCGGAGGCGAAGACCCCGACCGAGGCGTCGATGAAATCGCGGTAGAGCTGTCCGGGGCTTTCGGTGCTGTTCGACATGTCGCCGTTGAAGGCCACGAAGTCGATCTGTGCGAAGTCGATCGGACGGCAGAGCCCGGCCATGCAGTCGGCCCGCCCGTGAATGTCGTTCAGAACGACGAACGAAAGGTCGCACCCCGACGCGGGGAGGGTCCTGAAGGCGAACGGCTGGCGCGAATAGACGTTCGACGCCGCGATGTCGCCGTAACAGACCTTGTCGTTGTATTTCCACTCGCGCACCTCCTGCGAGAAGATGCGGTAGCGGTATTTCGTACCGGGACGCAGCCCTTTCAGGCGAATGCTGTGCAGCGTTTTGTGGGCCTGTTTGCGTCCGGCGACGGTCTCGTAGCGGCGTTCGTGTTCCGCGGCGTAGAAGCTGCGCCCGTCGTCCTCGGCCACCTCGACCCACGAAAGGGCGGGTTTGCTGGTGGTCCAGACCACCGTGACGCCGTCCGATGTCAGGTCGCAGAGCCAGGGGCCGTGCGTGATCTTGAAATCCTGCGCCAGGAGGGTCGTACACGCGGCCAGCGCCAGGATCGTCGATAGGATTTTTTTCATGTTTATCCGTTTTTTGTAAGATTCTCGTCTCCGGGACCGCCGTTTCGGGACGTCCCCGCAGCGAAGACGGTAAAAATCCGGACCGGCCGTTTGCCCGGCGGGCGGTCCGGACGATGCGTGCGGGAGCCGATCTCCGGCCCGGGGTCACTCCTCCTCTCCGCCGTCTTCTCCGGAGATGTCCTCGTCGGTCCGGAAGCGGATGTCGGCGATCACGGGACGGTGGTCCGAAGCATCGACGCCGTCTATCTGCTGGTCGCCCCGCGATACGACCTGGCAGTTCTGCACGCCGAAATGCTCGATCGGGGCGTACATGATGTAGTCGATCTTTCGGTCGGGGTCGTCCGAGGGGAAGGTGTACTGGTCGATCGGCCCCGTGTTCGTCAGGAACGAGGTCATCGTGGCGATGACGTTCGAACTCGGGATGGCGTTCAGGTCGCCGCAAAGGATCAGGTCGCCCTCCAGCTCCGTGTCGCGGATGCGGCGGATCTCGGCGGCCTGCACCAGCCGGCTGGCGTCGCCCGAGAGGTGGTCGAGATGCGTCGATGCGACGTAGAGGTCCTTGCCGTCGATCTGAACGCGGATCACGCACAGCGCGCGGTCTTCGCCGGGCTGTTCGGCGGCGCACGGCAAGCGGTAGCTGCGCGTTTCGAGGATCGGGTACTTCGACAGCACGGCGTCGCCGTACTCGCCCCCGTCGCGGTCGATGGCCTTCGAGAAGTGCCACTCCATGCCGAGCTTTTCGGCCAGATCGCGAGCCTGGTGCACGTCCTTGCCCGTGCGGTCGGTGAACACATCGACTTCGTTCAGGGTCACGAAATCGGGGTCTTGGCGACGGATCACCTCGGCGAGCGCATCCAGGTCGGCCGCATTCGCAGGGCTCGTGGCGCGGGCGCCGTAAATGTTGTAGGTCATCACGCGCAGGCTCCGGCCCTTGGGCGGAATGACCGCCTTGTCGCCGTATTTGTCGTTGTAGTTTTCGTCCTCGTTGCAGGCCGCGACGACGAGCAGCAAGGCCGCGGCTGTCAGTATTCTTTTCATAGTCGGTATTTCGTTTTAACGGTTCGTGGTGCGGGTCAGAACGCTTCGATGTCGGCGATGCAGGTCTGGTACATGTCGCCCTGCGTGGCGGTGACCGTTACGCGGAAATAACGCCCCGTCGCCTTGTGGTCGAGGTAAACCTCGTTCTCGATCCGGTTTTCGACGGTGAAGGTGCCGATGCGGGTCCAGGAGGCGTTGTCGTCGCTCACGTCCACGTTGAAAATGCGCGGATTGCCGCTGGCCTTGGGCGTGTCGGACGTGAACGGATCCGCACGGCCGCGGATCGTGAATCCGTGCAGCTCCTCGCTTTTGCCCATGTCGATCGTGATCCAGTGGGGCGGACCCGGTTTCGCGTCGCGCCACTGCGTTCCCCAATAGGTGCAGGGGATGTCGTCGATCGCCGAGGAGGCTTTGCCGTTGTCGTCGTATCCGGTCTGCGCCTCGGGCTCCTCGGTCGAGAAGCCCTCCACGCTCCATCCGCTCCGGTCGATGGGGCGGAACGGATTGGTCGTGTAGGTGCCGTTGATGCGCAGGTAGGCCGTGCCGAGCGTCGGACTGACCGGCAGGCCGGGCGTCACGCGCTCGATCGTCATCGGCAGCAGGAACGTACCCACGCCGTCGAATGCGGCGCTGTTGAGCCGGATCATCACGGGCGAAGAGACGTATTTCCCCGCAGGGATCACCGCCCGGGTATCGTCGATCGTGTAGCAGGCTTCGGGCATGGCCGCATAAGAGGTCTGCTTCTCCTCGTTATAGGCATCGACCAGTTCGGCGGCCGTGCGGAATTCGACCGTGACATCGCTTTCCGGATCGCGGATGCAACTCAGGTTGGCGTAAACGGCGAACACGGTGTCGCGTTCGAGCGGGAAGGTCAGCGTGCTTTTCGAGTCGTCCTCCACGGCATTGACCGTGTAGATGAGCGTATAGGCATCGGGGTCATCGACGTTCAGGTCGCCATCGACCGGATTTTCGCAGGCGGTGACGAGCCAACAGCCTGCCAGGAGCGCCAGATATTTCGTGTGGTTCATGTTCGGATGTTTTTTGAGGATTTACCAGCCGGGGTTCTGCACGATCTGCGGGTCGCGGTTGATTTCGGACTGCGGGATAGGAAAGAGATAGAATTCGGGCCGGAAGACACGGGTCTCGAACACGGTCTTCTCGTAGAACGCCTCGTCGGTGAAGCTGTTGCCGGCATCGACGTTCATGCCGTAGAACGGCCCGGCGTCGGTCTGTTCGGCGATCAGCCAGCGGCGCGTGTCGAAGTAGCGGAGCTGCTCGAAGCAGAGCTCGATGCGACGCTCCAGCCGGATCTGCTCGCGCATGAGTTCCTGAGAGAGGCCCGACTGCACGGGACCGAGGCCGCCGCGTTCGCGAATCAGGTTAAGGTACTTTTCGATGTCCGGATTTCCCGGATCGTACTCGTTGAGCGCCTCGACGTAATTGAGCAGCATCTCGGCATAGCGCATCATCAGGAACGGCCGTTTGATGTAGTTGCTGTTCAGCGGATTGCTCGAAGGGGATACGTTCTTGATGGCGATGTATCCCGAGCGGGGATAGTCCCACGTGCCCTTTTTGCCCGAACCGCCCGTATAGTAGAGCTGGATGCGGGTCTTCTGATCGCCGATCCAGTAGGCGCCGTTGAAGCAGATGTTCACGTAGAATCGCGGTTCGCGGTTGACGAACATGTTGCGCGTGCCGGCCGGAGCGAAGACCCAGCCCGATTTGGCGTCCTTATACTCCTGGGTCGAGAATCCCTTTTCCTGTTCGGCGGTGACGGCCGTACCGTCGTTCATGCGGAACGCATCGACGAGCTGCTGCGTCGCACCCATGCTCTCGTAGCCGCTGAACTGGCGGGGCGACGCCGAACGCTCCCAGCTCGACAGGTTGTTGTTGATGCGGACCATCATCACCTCGCTGTTCCAGTTCTCCAGAAAGACGTTGCGGCACGACATGTAAGGGTCGAGCGTCCCGTCGGAATGATACTCCTTATAGAGGTCGAAGATGCCCAGGTCGATGATCGCCTTGGCCGCATCCGCCGCCCGTTTCCATTTTTCGGGGTCCTTCGCAGTCGCGAAGAGGTGTTTGCCGTCCTTGTTCACGACGCCGGCGTAAGCGGGGTTGCCGTTGAACTGCGGGCTGGCCGCCAGCAGCAGCACGCGGCTCTTCAGTCCCATGCACATGGCCAGCGTGGCCCTCCCGTAATCCTTGTCGGCCTGCGAGGTGAAGTGCAGCGGCAGCCGCTTGTTGTCGATGATGTCGTCCAGCTCGCCGACGATGTAGTCCACGCACTCGTCGTAGGAGCTGCGGGGCAGGTTCATCCGCACGTCGTCGCGGTCGAGATCGCCCGGAAGCACCTCGTCGCCCAGCAGCACGCAGGGCCCGTACTGCCGCAGCAGGTTGTAGTAGAACCAGGCGCGCAGGAAGCGGGCCTCGTTCTTGTACTGCTCCACGACGAGGGGGCCGCGCGTGGGATCGTCCAGCATCTCCTGGTTGTCGCCGATGTGCTGGATGAAGTAGGTCGCCGAACGGATGCCCCGGTAGAAGTGGGTCCAGAACTCGTAGTAGTCCGACGAGGCGCTCCAGTTGCCGAGATTTATCTGATAGGAATTGTAGTCCTCGCGGTCGTATGTGACGTCCAGATCGTCCGAGCAGGGATCCCACGGAATAGGGCTCGTGCGATGGGCTTCGTTCAGAATGTAGCTGTAAACGGTGGCGAGGTATTTCTCCGAGTAGGAAGTGCGCTGGAAGACCTGTTCGATGGTGATGCGGTCGTCGGGCACCTGATCGAAGAAGTCGTCGTTGCAGGCGGTCAGTCCGATGCCGCAGGCTGCCAGCGAAAGCAAGGTTATTTGGAGTTTCATATACATGACGGGATTATTAGAAGTTGAAGTTTATGCCCAGGCTGACCGATGCGATATTGGGGTATTTCGCGCCGCGTCCGTCGCCGAGTTCTACGTCCCAGATCTTGAATGAGCTGAACGTGAGCAGATTCACGCCCTGGATGAAGATGCGGGCATTGCTCAGATGGATTCGTTTCATCCAGCGGTCGGGCAGCCGGTAGGAGAGTTCGATGTTTTTCAGACGCAGGTAGTCGGTATCCTTGAGCCACCAGGTGCTTTCTTCGTAGTTCATGTTGATGTTTCCGATCGAGAGACGGGGATAGAAGACGTCCTGGCGGGGGTTCTCCTCGGTCCAGCGGTCGGTGACGTTGCTCAGCAGGTTGCCGCGGCTCGACCCCTGCGAGAAAGGCAGCACGCCTTCGCCGCTGAGCATGGCGTCCACGTGCGCGGCGCCCTGGAACATGGCCGTGAGCGAGAGGTTCTTCCAGCCCACCGAAAAACCGAAACCGTACATGATCTCGGGCACGCTGCCCCAGCCGATAGGCACTTTGTCATACTCGTCGATCTTGCCGTCGCCGTTTACGTCCTTGTACTTGATGTCGCCGGGACGGGTGTCGCCGGTCTGCACGGGCGACGCCGCGATCTCCTCGTAGCTGTCGAACAGCCCGAGAGCCACCAGACCGAAGCGTTGCCCGACCTTGTTGCCGATGGTATTCTGCCACGGGTAGGCGACCGTGCTGTCGTCCTCGAGCACCTTGTTGCGGTTGAACGAGTAGTTACCCATCAGACTCAGCGACCAGTCGCCCCACGAATTGGCGTAGTTTACCGAGAGCTCGAAACCCTTGTTCTCGACCTTTCCGATGTTGCCGTAGGGATTGTTGATCATTCCGACATAGGAAGGAATGCTCGAACGGCGGAGATAGATGCCCTTGCGGGACTCCTTGAAGTAGTCGAACTGGAGGTTGAGCTTGTTGTTCAGCAGGCGCATGTCCACGCCGATGTCGGTCTTGTCGGCCACCTCCCACGTCACGTCCACGGCATATTCGTCGATGGCCGTCGTTCCGTAGTTCTGGTCCATGTTCTTGCCGAAGGTGTAGCTCGTCGAGCCGCTGTCGGTTACGGTGGCCAGGTAAGCGAACCGGCGGCCGCTGATCTGGCTGTTGCCGACCTGCCCCCATGTGCCGCGTACCTTCAGGTACTGGATGACGTTCGTGAGCGGCTCGAAGAATGCCTCGTTGGAGATCACCCAGCCCAGCCCCACCGAGGGGAAGAAACCGTAGCGGTTCCTGGGAGCGAAGTTCTCCGAGCCGTTGTATCCGAAGTTGAATTCGGCGAAATAGCGGTCGTCGAATCCGTAGGTGAAGCGTCCGGCCAGGCCGCGGAAGCGGTAGGGCAAGGCCTCCTCGACGTTGGTCGCCTTCGTGTTGATCTCGTCGCTTTGGTTGAAGAGCAGCATGCCCGACACGTCGTGCCGCCCGAAAGAGTTCCTGTAATTGAGCGCCGCCTCGAGGTAGATCGTGCGGTCGCCCTTGGCACTGAGGCTGTAGGCGAGGTTCTCGGTGCCCTGCCGGGTCTGTTCGTAGATCAGGTTACCGTTGGCATCGCGCCCCGTGGCGTGGTAGGTGTTGGGCGACTTGGTGAATCGGTTGGAGGTGTAGTTGTAGGTGTCGAACGAGAACATACCGGTGACCGACAGCCCCTTGCAGAGTTGCTGCGTGACGCGGAGGTTCGAATATACCTGGCTGCGCCACTGGTTGGCGTAGCCCGTGGCACCGAGCTCGGCCACGGGGTTGAGCTCTCCGCCCGAGAAGGCTCCGAGCTTGCCGTCGGGATAGAGCGGGGCGATGTAGGTAGGCTGGGTGAAGTAGGCCGATTCGAAGATCGTGGCCTGCGCCGAGGCGGGATAGTTGGCGTTGGCCAGGTAGCCCTGGATGCCGAGTTTGATCTCGGTGGTGCGAAACGGATTGAGCGTCAGGTTGGCCGTGACGTTGTAACGCCGGTAGTAGGTGTTCGAATTGTAATCGGCGAGTTTCGTGTCCTTGTACATGCCGTCCTCGTCGTAATAGGCCAGTCCGATGTAGTATACGGCCTTGTCCGATCCGCCCGACACATTGACGTTCGCCGAGCGGTTGTGGCTGTAGTCGCGCAGGATCTCGTCCATCCAGTCCACGTTGGGGTAAAGGTAGGGATCGGCATGCGTGCGGGTCTTCTCGATCACCTCGCGGCTGTACAGCGCCCCGCCTCCGCGGGTCATCGAGGCCTCGTTCGACATCTCCATGTAGGTGGCGCCATCGACGAAATCGGTGATTTTCGTCGGCGTCGTGATACCCTCGGTGTAGCGCACGGTGAACTTCGGCCGTCCTTTCGATCCGCTCTTGGTGTTGATGATGATGACGCCGTTCGCACCGCGCACGCCGTATACGGCCGTCGCCGAGGCATCCTTGAGGATCGAGAAGCTCTCGATATCCTCCGGATCGACGTTGGAGAACGAGCGGGGCACGCCGTCCACGAGCGTCAGCGGTGCGCTCATGCTGGCCGTCAGGGTCGAGATGCCGCGGATGTAGATGTCCGCATCGTCGAAGCCCGGCTCGCTGGTCCGCTGCACGGAGACCAGACCGGCGACACGGCCGGCGAGCCCCTGCGAAAGATTCGCCACGGGCACCTTGAGCTCCTCGACCTCTATGCTCTGTTGCGAGCCGATGACGCTGATCTTCTTCTGCACGCCGTATCCGACCACCTCCACGGCATCGAGTATGGCGTCGTTCTGCTCAAGCACGACGTCGAGCTGGCCGCGTCCGGCAACGGCCACATCCTGTGTCTTGTAACCCACGTAGCTGAACTCCAGCACGTCGTCGGGCGACACGTCGATCAGGTAGTTTCCGTTGATGTCGGTGGCCGTACCGATATTGAGCCGCTCCTTCACGAAGACCGTCACGCCGATCAGAGGATCGCCGTTACGGTCCCTGACCGACCCCATGACGCGCAGCGAAGCCCGCTTTTCGGCTTTGTCCGCCGCTGCGGCCCTGCCGATGACGATCTGCCGTCCGGAGAGTTTCCAAGTGTTTTCCGTTCCTGCGAAGAGCACCTCGAGCACATCTTCGACGGTTTGGTCCGAGACGCTGATCGACACCCGGCGAGAGGCGTCGAGAACATTGTCGTAATAGACGAAAATACAGTCGCTTTGGTCTTCGATGCGGGCGAATACCTCCTTGAGGGGGACATTCTGCAGATCGAGCGAGATGCGGGCATCCGGGGCGGACGTCTGTGCGACGAGAGAGCCGAACGCCCCGATTGCGGCCAGCAAAAACAGGACTTTTATCCGTAGCAGACGGGATAATCGCTTATTATCGGGCACAGGGTCCCCGATATTGCCATTTTTGTTGTACATTTGCAATGAATTGAAGTTTAGAACAAGGTAACTTTTAGATTTCATTTCGTGCCGGACAGCGTTGGGGGACACTGCCCGGCTTTTTTCAGTTCGGGTTGCGGTTTTCCATAGGCATTCGGTTTGGGTTGTCGTCGTGTTCTTTTCGGAAGGTTTGTACCGAGGAGAGCCGGAATCCATTCTCGGAGACCCGGAAACGGATCGGGGCCGTGAGCGAGAGGATACGCAGCACCTCGCCGGGATCGTCGTTGAGTTCGAGTTTTCCCGAAATGGTCATGACACCGACTTCGGGGGAACAGTCGAACGCCCGGTTGTAATACCGCGCGAGCCGTGCGAGCACGTCGGAGAGCGGCGTGTTGTCGAAGCGGTAGTATCCGTGGATCCAACTGATGTAATCTTCGGCACGCACCTCGCGGATGCGGAACGTGCCGGCCGTGTCGAGCGAAGCGCGCTGGTCGGGCACGATCCGGATGCCGCGCTCGGGGGCGCCGGCCGGCGCAACGCTTACCGATCCCGAGCGGAGCACCACCTCCTGAGTCCGGTCGCGCCCGTAGGAGGAGAGGTAGAACCGGGTTCCCAGCACGCGGACGTCCATTTTCCCGGTGTGCACGGTGAAGGGACGTGCGGCATCGTGGGCCACCTCGATATAGATTTCGCCTTCGGCGTAGATCTCGCGGCTGTCGTCGCCGAATGCCGAGGGGTAGATCAGCCACGATCCGGCATTCACCCACACGCGGGTGCCGTCGGCCAGCGTCAGAGTCGTCTGCTTGCCATAGGGGACGAGCAGTTGGTTGAATGCGGCCACCTCCTTTTTCTCGATCGGCTCCCGGGCGTCTTCGTTGATATGGATCTCGGCGGCATCGTAACGGATCGAGGATCTCTTCTCCTCGATCCGCACCGTCTTCCGCTCCGAGAGGACGAGCCGCGCCTCCTTTCCGGTATAGACGGGGGCCTCCGCCGTTTGGACGAACTCCCGGATGTCAGGGATTTGCCGCTCCGCCTTGTCGCGGAGGAAGAATCCGGTGACCAGCAGCGCGGTGCAGACGGCCGCGCAGGCGGTTCCGACGAGACGCCGCCGGACCGCGCGGCTGCGCCGGACAACCGGCGCAGCGGGATGCCCCTCCGGTCCTGCGATCCGTTCCGTGAGGCGGCGGTAGGCCGCTTCTGCATCGAAGCGGGTGTCGGACAGGTGTCTCCTGCCCCATGCGTCGTAGGCCTCGAGGTAGCTGTGGCGGTGCTCCTCCGACGAGCGGAGCCAGTCGAGGAGTTCGGCCTGCTCGGCATCGGAAAGGCTCTCGCCGTCGAGGTGGCGGGCGATCAGTCGGTCGATATGTCGGTTTTGCGCGTCCATCTACCCTATTCACGGATCAGGGGGCCGAATCCCTACCTTTCCGGCCGAAAAAAGATTGCACTCCGTCCGAAACGGAGCGGGGAGCCGCAGCCTTTGCCGCAGCTCCCCGCCGTGTCCGTTCCGGACGGACCCCGTTACCGGTAGATCCGGGCGGCGAATCCGCCTCCGGGGGCCATCCGCACCGTCAGTTTCTTGTCCGCGGGCAGAGGCTCCGTCCGCATCACGTAGTCGCAGGCGGCGCGGTGGGCGTTCCTGCCGTCGCTGAAACTCTCGACCTTCCAGCCGTCGCCCTCGAGGAACGAGAGGTCGAGCACCGCTTCACGGGCGTCCCAGTTCGTCAGCGCCCCGACGTACCACATGTCGCCCGACTGCCGGGCGACGGCTATCCGTTCGCCGAGCTTGCCGTCGAGTGCGACCGTGCGGTCCCAGACGGTCGGTACGGCGGCGATGAAGCCGAAGCATTCGGGCTCCTCGAGGTAGTTCGACGGCGAGTCGCAGAGCATGTTGAGCGGCGATTCGAAGACGATGTATTCGGCCAGTTGGCGGCAGCGGGTGCCCTGGCTCATCGGCTCCGTATTGACCGGGCGGTAGTTCCGCCGCGCAGCATTGCGCATGGCGCCCTGCGTGTAGTCCATCGCTCCGGCGACCATCCGGATGAAGGGCATGGTGACATCGTAGGTCACCTGATCGACCGTCTCGGGCGACCACTTCATCTGTTCGAGACCGAAGACACCCTCGTAATTGACCACATTGGGCCACGTGCGGCTCAGACCCGTCGGCTTGAAGATGCCGTGGAAGTCGAGCAGCATGCGGTGCTCGGCGCAGACGCGTGCGGCGCGGTGGAGAAAATCGACGATCTTCTGGTCGTCGCGGTCCATGAAATCGACCTTGAAGCCCTTGACGCCCATTCGGGCGAAGTGGCTCACGACCTGTTCCATGTCGCGTTCGAAAGCATGATAACCGGCCCAAAGGATGATTCCGACGTTCCGTTCACGGGCGTATGCCACCAACCCGCAGAGATCGATTTCGGGCACCACCTGCATCAGGTCGGCCTTCTCGTTCACGGCCCACCCTTCGTCGAGGATCACGTATTCGACGCCGTTCCGCGAAGCGAAGTCGATATAGTACTTGTAGGTCTCGTTGTTGATGCCGGCCTCGAAGTCCACGCCGTAGAGATTCCAGTCGTTCCACCAGTCCCACGCCACCTTTCCGGGCCTGATCCACGATGTGTCTTCGATCCTGGATTCGGGCGCCAGACGGTAGATCATGTCGTTGTCGAGCAGCTCGCGGTCCTCCCTGGCGACGACGACCGTGCGCCACGGAAACGCCCGCTTGCCGACGGTCGAGGCGATGTACCCCTCACGTTCGCGCACGAGCATCTGCAACCGGTTGTGCCCTCCCTGCTCCTCGCGCTTGGGATAGGGGGCGAAAACGCCGCGCAGTTCGGGCGTTTCGCCGTTGCCGCGCAGGTAGAGCCCCGGATAGCCTTCGAGATCGGCCTCCGTTATGACCAGTTTGTAGCCTCCGTCGAGCTCGACGAGCGCCGGGAGGAAGATCAGCCTTCCGGGGTTGAGCTCCGTGATCCGGGCCGTGGTGTAGGTGTTCTCGAACGAGTTGAAGAACTGGCTCTCGAAATCGAAATCCCGGCCGCGTGCGACATAGGGTACGACGGCCCGGCAATCCGCTGGGAAGGAGAAGGCAACGCATTCGTCCCCGATGCGGAGCGTGCCCTCCCGGTCGGTGGTGAAGCGGTAGGCCAATCCGTCGTCGTAGAGACGGAAGACAAGGCCGAAGTCGCCGCGGAACGAGAGCGTCAGTTGGTTGTAACGCTCCCCGACCCGGCTTTTCTTGTAGAAGGGCGAGGCGATCGACCGATCGACGGAGCTCTTTTCCGCCCGGACGACACGGGCGTTCCGCCCGAGCACCTCACCGTCTTCGAGGGTCATGGAGACGGGCGACGGAGCGAGCAGCGGCGTGTCGCCGGCATCGAGAACTACGCGGATCTCCTCCCCGACGGTCACCGTCGTGCGGAGATTGCCGTCCGGCGAGGACAGCGAATAGATTTTCTGTGCCGCGAGGGTCGCGGGGATGCAGGCCAGGCCGAGCATCAGCAGAAGCGGTTTGAGGTTCATAGTCGGTTTCGTCAAACAAAATTAAGCAAAATCTCTGGAAAAGACGAATAAAAAGGGACAAATGTCTTCGTAATGCCTGTCAATAAGGCGTTTGCGAAGACAAATGAGGACAGGCGAAAAATCGAGGTAACGTAAAGGAAAGCGGATTTATGAAGAAGAACGGTCTCCAAATCATTACCCGCCGAATGGTGATTTTTAACACACCGTGTTGTATTTGGCAGCTTGTGGCACAGGTTGGCATATCAAGGTCTAACTCGTTGAGTAATAACTTTGCAAACAAAAAACGAGTATGGCAAGAAGCACATTCAAGGTTCTGTTCTACGTGAACGGCAGCAAGGAGAAAAACGGTATTGTCCCCATCATGGGACGAGTGACAATCAACGGGACTGTGGCGCAGTTCAGTTGTAAGCAGAACATCCCGAAAACGCTTTGGGACGTGAAAGGAAACAAGGCGAAAGGCAAGAGCCGCGAGGCACGAGACATCAACCTTGCCCTTGACAACATCAAGGCGCAAATCATCAAACATTACCAGCGCATTTCAGACCGCGAGGCATTTGTTACGGCTGAGATGGTGCGCAACGCCTATCAGGGAATCGGCAGCGAGTATGAGACGCTGCTAAAAGCATTCGACCGTGAGAACGAAGTGTTCAAGAAACGGGTAGGCAAAGACAGGGTAATGGCTACCTATCGGGCACGTGTACGGGCAAGAAACCATGTAGCCGCCTTTATCAAGTCGTTTTACAGACGCAGCGATATGTCCATGTTGGAACTTACTCCCGATTTCATCAAGGAGTTCGCCGCATACCTCTCGACTGAAGCCGGATTGCGGAACGGTTCGATATGGGCAAACTGTATGTGGCTGAAAGGCGTGGTCATGAAAGCGCATTATAACGGGTTGATACCGCGCAATCCTTTCATCCAGTTTCATATCAGCCCCAATGTGAAAGAACGGGAATATCTGACGGAGGATGAACTGAAAGCGGTCATGACACATGAGTTTGCAGACAGCAAGCTCGCATACATCCGTGACATTTTCATCTTTGCCAGTTTCACCGCCTTGTCATTCGTGGACATTCAGGAACTGACGAATGACAACATCGTGGAGGTGAACGGCGAGAAGTGGATATTGTCCAAACGCCACAAGACAAAAGTCGCCTTCCAAGTGAAGCTGCTGGATATACCCTTGCAGATAGTCGAACGCTACCGACCGATGCAGAAAGACAATCGTATATTCCCCGGCTTGAACTATTGGTCTATCTGCAAACCGTTGAAACGGATGATAAGGGAATGTGGCATAACCAAGTCAATATCATTTCATTGCAGTCGTCATGGCTTCGCAACATTAGCTTTGAGCAAGGGGATGCCCATTGAAAGCGTAAGCCGTGTGTTGGGACATACGAATATAGTCACGACCCAACTCTACGCAAAGATAACCACGCAGAAGCTCGACAACGACCTGACCATGTTCGGCGACAAACTGAGTAAGACGTTTAACGGAATAACGATGTCATGAGTATGAGAAGAAACAGCATAACAGTGAATGAATCCGGCAATATCATCATGCCGGAGAATGTCTCAAACATTTGGATGAGCGAGCCGGAATTGGTGGAACTGTTCGGAGTAATTGCTCCGACACTTCGTTCTGCCATCAGAAACATCTATAACAGTGGAGCATTAAAAGAATACGAGGTACAGAAGTATGTTCGGCAGGAGAACGGGTATCATGCCGATGTGTTCAGCTTTCCGATGATAGTCGCACTTGCTTTCCGCATTGACAGCTTCGGTGCGGAACAGGTGCGCAATGCCATATTTAAAAGGCTGTACTTGCGAAAAGAGAAAACAAATATCTTCTTTTCGCTGGGTATAAATGGTTGGGATATGTCTAATTATCAGGCATAAGTTCTAATGATATGACGACATGAAGTAGTGAGACCTATGCGTATTCCCATTGCCAACAATGTATTTATACGAGTATGTGAATAGGTGTATTGCCATTCATACGTACGATTACGACAAACCCGAAGAAAAATCCATTAGAATGGCATTTCTTCGGGCTTTTGTTGTATGTCATAAAGCCAAATCCAAGAAAATCTTACGTGAGGTATGCGTGAGTTGTTAATCCGTTCTGCGCTAATTGCCGAGTTTTGCACTGATTAAACAAAAAAATGAAGTGCTAATGAAACAAGGCAACTTTGAAAATGAGGAGTTTATCCGTGTGGGTACTACCCTCTACAAGTTAGTGAACCAGCCCCGTCTGAACGGAGGCTATGTGAAGAAGCGCATCGTGTGGAACAACGAAACACTGCGGCAGGACTACGGCAAGGACTATCTCGCCACCGTGCCGAAGTACGACGGCTTCTGCACCGTCCCCGACCATGTGGACTACCGTCCCGTGGTGGACAAGTTCCTGAACCTCTACGAGCCGATAGGACACCGTCCGCAACAAGGCGAGTTTCCCTGTATCCGGTCATTGGTGCGCCATATCTTCGGTGAACAGTATGAATTGGGCATGGACTATCTTCAATTGCTCTACCTGCAACCCGTGCAGAAACTGCCTATCCTGCTGTTGGTATCAGAAGAACGCAACACGGGCAAGAGTACATTCCTGAACTTCCTGAAAGCTGTGTTTCAAAACAATGTCACTTTCAATACCAACGAGGACTTCCGCAGCCAGTTCAATTCCGACTGGGCAGGAAAACTGCTCATCGTGGTGGACGAGGTATTACTCAACCGCAGGGAGGACAGCGAGCGGTTGAAGAACCTCAGCACCACACTTTCCTACAAGGTGGAAGCCAAAGGCAAAGACCGTGACGAGATAGCGTTCTTTGCCAAGTTCGTGCTATGCTCCAACAACGAGTATCTGCCTGTTATCATTGATGCAGGTGAAACACGCTATTGGGTGCGCAAGATAGACCGTCTGCAATCCGATGACACAGACTTCCTGCAAAAGCTGAAAGCTGAGATACCTGCCTTTCTGTATTACCTGCAATACAGACAACTTTCCACCGAAAAGGAAAGCCGTATGTGGTTTGCGCCCTCTTTGCTGCATACCGAAGCCTTGCAGAAGATTATCCGCAGCAACCGCAACCGATTGGAGATAGAGATGTGCGAACTTATCCTTGACATTATGGAAAGTGTCGGCACGGACACATTCTCGTTCTGCCACAACGACATTCTTCTTTTGCTGGTACATTCGCAGGTAAAGGTGGAGAAGCACCAAGTCAGAAAGGTATTGCAGGAATGTTGGAAACTTACTCCTGCCTCTAACGGGCTTACATATACCACTTACCAATTCAATTACAATCGGGAGTGCCGATATGAGCCGATAAAAAGAGTCGGTCGTTTCTACACCGTCACAAGGGAACAACTTGAATCCCTGTAATACTATTCTTTTTTTGTTGAATTGATGAATAATGATATAACCATACTGATAATAAACAGCATACACTCTCAACAAATTCTCAACAATCGAAAAGAAAAGTTGAGAGGGAAACAGCATCAGTTTGTTGGATTCTCTATTTGTGAGTGGTTTGTTGAGAAGATGTTGAGAATATAAAGCATTAACGTATAGGACAATACATATCTCATTCATCAAATCAACGTTTTTACAGTCATCATCAAATCCATAGAAATTATATCATGAACATCCAAGAAGCAAAACAAATCAAAATTGCGGACTATCTGCAAAGTTTGGGTTATTCGCCCGTAAAGCAACAGGGAAACTGCCTGTGGTATAAATCCCCGTTCCGTCAGGAAACGGAAGCCTCGTTCAAGGTGAACACCGACCGCAACCTGTGGTTCGATTATGGACTGGGAAGAGGTGGTAACATCATCGCACTTGCAGGGGTACTGTACGCATCCGACCATGTGCCTTATCTGTTTGGCAAGATAGCGGAACAGGCACCACACATCCGTCCCATATCTTTCTCTTTTCGCCAGCAGGCATCCGAACCGAGTTTCCAACATTTGGAGGTGGGCGAACTCACCCATCCGGCATTGCTCCGATACTTGCAGGAACGGGGCATAAACATCGCTTTGGCAAAGGCGCAATGTAAAGAGCTCCACTTCACCCATAACGGCAAGCCCTATTTCGCCATCGGTTTTCCGAATGTGGCGGGAGGATTTGAAGTGCGTAACCGTTTTTTCAAAGGCTGTGTCGCACCCAAAGACATCAGCCATATTCGGCAACAGGGAGAAGCGAGAGAGAAATGCCTTGTATTCGAGGGCATGATGGACTATCTTTCATTCCTCACGTTGCGGAAGAGGAACTGCTCGAACTTGCCCGACCTTGACAGGCAGGATTACGTCATCCTCAATTCGACCGCCAATGTTTCCAAAGCTATAGATGTGCTGCACGGGTATGGACGTATCCACTGCATGCTCGACAATGACGAGGCGGGAAGAAAGGCGTATCGGGAATTGGAAAGGAAGTTCGCCGGACGCATCCGCGACTTCTCCGACAACTACAAAGGGCATAAAGACCTGAACGATTACCTGCGTGGAATCCGGCAGAAATTAGCCGTTAGTCCACCGCCAAGAACTATCGTAAAACCCAAGAAGAAAGGGTTGGGATTATGACATCCCGAATGAGAAAAACGGGAGATGCCCGAAACTCATTCCTTAAGGATTGGGAGGTAGCAAGTTTGTGTTTCGGGTGTACCGAAACCGCTTGCCACCCACCATCCAAATTGCAGGAGGTGGCATCCCGTCGGTCTATACAGTTGAATCAGTAACCGAATTAAAAGGAATAAAATATGGAACAGACAAAGGAACACAAGGAACGCAACAAGGGAGGTCGCCCCAAGAAGGAAGCAACCGAGAAACTGAAATACCGTATCGCAGTGAAAATGACGGCAGCCGACTACTTCCGCCTGCTGACACGATCGCATGAGGCGGGCGTATCACCAAGCGAGTACATGAGGGAATGTTTCCGTAACGGTCATGTGAAAGAACGGCTGTCGGAGGAACATGCCGGATACATCCGCCAACTCTGCGGCATGGCTAACAATCTCAACCAGCTTGCGCGTAAGGCAAACGCCGGAGGCTTCCACGATGAACGGTGGGACTGCAAGGTGGCAGTGGCAAGGATTCATGAACTTATAACCAAGATAGGGATATGATGGCGAAAATCGTAAAAGGAAGCGACTTCAAGGGTGCGGTGGATTACATCATCGACAAGAAGAAGGATACGCAGATAGTAGCAAGCGAAGGCTTGTTTATGGAAAATCTGGAAACTATCGCCATGAGTTTCAATGCCCAGTCACGGATGAACGATAAGGTGACAAAACCTGTCGGACATATCGCGTTGAGTTTTTCCAAAGAGGATGAGTTACGGCTGACGAACCGTATCATGGCAGGCATCGCGCTTGAATATATGGAACGGATGGGAATCAAGAATACGCAGTTCTTCATCGCCCAGCATTTCGACAAGGAGCATCCGCACGTGCATATTGCTTTCAACCGCATAGACAACAACGGCAATACCATATCGGACAGGCACGAGCGTCTGCGCAGTACCCGCATCTGCAAGGAATTGACCTTGAAATACGGCTTGCATATGGCTGGCGGAAAGGACAATGTCAAACGCAACCGCCTGAAAGAGCCAGACAGGACGAAATATGCGCTTTACGACATCATCAAAATGGAAGTCGGCAGATGCGGCAACTGGAACGTGCTTATCGCCAACCTGAAACGGCAGGGAGTGGAAGTACATTTCAAGCATAAGGGGCAGACCAGCGAGGTACAGGGTGTTGTATTCTCCATGAATGGCTACCATTTCAACGGCTCCAAAGTGGACAGGCGTTTCAGTTATTCCAAGATTGACGCGGCTTTGCAGCACAACAGATGCAGGGAACGTATGGGAATAACAGCCGGAATATATGAAACGGCTACACCAAGCGCACCGTCCGGCACGGCACAAAGCGAGTTGTTCAACGGCTCTTGGGGATTGCTAAAAAGCAGTGGCTCATCTTATAACGCTGCTGATGCGGAAGCCAATCAGGAAATGGTGGATATACTTCGCAGAAGGAAGAAAGTTAAGCGCAAGAGAGGTGTTGGGTTCTAATATTCTGTACTAATCCAATTCTCACGACACTTGCGCTCTATATTCATTCGGAGTGTAACCTACCTCTTTCTTGAACAGTCGGGTAAAATGTTGCGGGTACTGAAAACCGAGATTATAGGCGATTTCATTAACGGTGTCGTCTGTAGATGCAAGTTCCGTCTTGGCTATTTCAATAGACTTGTCATGAATGAAATGCAGGGCGGTTGAACCTGTTTCTTTTTTCAATAAATCACTGAAATAGTTGGGCGAGAGGCAGAGCTTGTCTGCACAATACTGTACAGTGGGCAAGCCTATCCGTTTAGCAGCCCCATCATGGAA